>Ga0315273_10009256_pt1 | contig 12483 bp, 10 predicted proteins | sample YL17G02_0_MG_FD_205753 | JGI IMG/M metagenome (GOLD analysis project Ga0315273, IMG submission 205753) | Sediment microbial communities from Yellowstone Lake, YNP, Wyoming, USA - YL17G02_0 | ecosystem: Environmental > Aquatic > Freshwater > Lake > Sediment | place: USA: Wyoming | collected... | reverse complement strand
CTAGGACGTGAACCCGTCGAGCGCGGCGGCGACGAGGTCGGACAGCGTCTCGAGGTTGTAGCCGCCCTCCAGCACCGCCGCGACGCGCGGGGCGAAGCCCGCCGCCTGCCGGGCTAGCTCCCGGAAGCCCGCTTCGGTCACCTCCAGGTCGGCGAACGGGTCGTCGGCGTGCGCGTCGAACCCGGCCGAGACGAGCAGCAGCTCCGGGTCGAAGCGCGCGAGCGCGGGCGCGACCGTGTGCTCGAATGCGTGCAGGTACTCCTCGTCGCCCGAGCCGGCCGACATCGGAATGTTGAGCGTCGTGTCGGCCTGCTCGTCCGGCCCGCCCGAGCCCGGGTAGAACGGCCACTGGTGGAGCGAGACGAAGAAGACCGACGGGTCGTCCCGGAAGATCGCCTGGGTGCCGTTGCCGTGATGGGCGTCCCAGTCGAGGATCGCCAGGCGGCGCACGCCCAGCTCGGCCTGCGCGAAGCGCGCGGCGATCGCGACGTTGTTGAAGAGGCAGAAGCCCATCGCACGCTCCGGCAGCGCGTGGTGCCCGGGCGGGCGCACGAGCGCGAAGCCGCCCCGCCCGGCCGCGTCGATTGCGGTCCCGGCCGCGAGGAGCGCGGCCTCGTAGCTCGTATCCGTGGCGATCGTGTCCCCGTCCACCCAGGTCGGCTCTCTGACCGCGCGGATGCTCGCGACGTAGTCAGGGTCGTGGCAGCGCTCGACGTCGGTGACCGCGGCGGCACTCCCCTCGCTCCAGATCGGGATCGACGCGAGCAGCTCCTCGAACCGCCGGGGCGTCTCGGGGTGGTGGCCCGTCGGGTGCAGGCGCGCGAACGCGCGATGACTCAGGACGTCGATCGGAACCCCGGTGGTGGCTCGAACCCGCCGATCTCCGCGGCGAGCCTGCGCGCGACGTCGATCGTCGTGCGGTCCTCGAGGTACGGGCCGATGATCTCGACGCCGACGGGAAGGCCGGCCGACGTGCGCCCGGCCGGCGCCACGGTCGAGGGGAGGTAGGCGACGCCGGCGAGGCTGATCCAGGCGGCGAGGTCCCAGTACGGCTGCCCGGCGCCCTCGAGGTCGAAGGTGCGCTCTCGCTGGGGCCGGTGGTCGTGCGGGATCGCCGGTACCTGCACGGCGGGGCAGAGGAGCACGTCCCACTCGCGGAAGAAGTCCGCCCAGCGGGCTCGGAGCCGGGCCCGGCGCTCGTTCGCGCGCAGCCACTCGCGGTGGCGCTGTGTCACGCCTCGGTTGGTGCGTGCCGCGCGGTCGTCGCGGTCGGGCGGCCCCGCCCCGGCTCGCTCCACCGCCGAGGCCAGCTCCTCGTCGGAGAGCCCGCCGGAGCGCACCGCATCGGTCAGCCACTGGCGCAGGCGGACGACGTCGGCGAGCTCGAGCTCCGGGCGCGCCTCGCGGTCGACGCGCGCCCCCGCGCGCTCGAGCGCGTCCGCCGCCGCCTCGATCCGCTCGCGCACCTCTCCTGCCACGGGGTACGCGACGTCGTCGGCCCAGACGGCGATCCGGTAGTCGCGCAGCGAGTCGTGTCTCGGCGGCGGCAGCTCGAGCCGCCAGGCGGGCGCGTCCCACTCTCCGGGGCCGGCCAGGATCGAGAGCGCGAGCTCGAGGTCGTCGGCGCCGCGCGCCATCGGCCCGAGCACGGCCAGGTCCGGGGCGGTGAGCGCCCCCGGCGGCGACGGCAGCGTCCCCCGGGTCGGGACGATGCCGTAGCTCGACTTGTGCCCGTAGACGCCGCACCACGAAGCCGGGACGCGGATCGAGCCGGCGAGGTCGCCGCCCAGCTCGAGCGAGGTCAGGCCCGCGGCCAGCGCGGCCGCCGAGCCGCCCGAGGAGCCGCCGGGCGTCCGCGCCGCGTCCCACGGGTTCACCGTCGTGCCGTGGAGGTCGTTGAAGCTCTGGAGGTCGCCGGCGAAGGCGGGCAGGTTCGTCTTCCCGAACACGATCGCCCCGGCCGCCTTCAGCCGCGCGACGGTGACCGCGTCACGCTCGGGCACGTGCTTCGCCCAGAGCTCCGCGCCGCAGGTCGTGAGCAGCCCCTCCGTCTCGAACTGGTCCTTGATCGTGATCGGGAGGCCGTGGAGCGGCCCCGCCGGCTCGTTGCGGTCGGCCTCGTCGGCGGCCGCGAGCGCCCGCTCCGCGTCGAGCGTGACGACGGCGTTCAGCTCGGCGTGGCGCTCGATCCGCTCCAGGTAGTGCTCGAGCAGCTCCCGCGCGCCCAGCTCGCGGCGCCGGATCATCCCGGCGAGCTCGACCGCTGGGAGGAAGGCGACCTCGCTCATGCCAGGGCGGCGAGCCTGTCCGCCAGCCGGTCGAGCCCGAGCTCCCGGGCGAAGGCGGCTCCCTCCCCGAAGCGGGGGGTCTGGCCGTCGAGGGGCGGCAGCGGCGCCGAGGCGTCGAGCACGGCGAGCCGCCGGTACAGCCGCAGCGCCTCGGCCTCGGCGGCGAACCGCCCGGCGCCGAGCGCCGCCTCGAGCGAGCCGTACTGGGCGAGCACCTCGGCCCCCCGCTTCGCGCCGATCCCGCGCGCGCCGGGCAGCTTGTCGGAGGGGTCGCCGCGCAGCGCGATGAAGTCGGGCACCTGCGCCGGCTCGACGCCGTAGCGCTCGCGCACCTCGGCCGGGCCGATGCGGGCCGGGGCGCCGCCGCCCGGCGTCGGCTGGAGGATCGTCACCCGCTCGCTCGCGAGCTGGAAGGCGTCCCGGTCGGAGGTGGCGACGAGCACCGGCCCGTCGGTCGAGGCGGCAGCGGCGGCGAGGAAGTCGTCGGCCTCGTAGCCTGCCGCCTTCGCGGAGCCGAACCCGAGCGCGCGCACCAGCTCGGGGAGCAGGTCGAGCTGCTCGACGAGCTCGGCGTCGAACTCGCGCCCGCTCTGGTAGGCGGGGAACGCCTCGTTGCGGTAGGTCGGAGCGCCGAGCGTGTCCCAGCCGACGAGCACGGCGCGGGGCCGCTCGTCCTCCCAGAGCCGCAGCAGCATCGTCCCGAAGCCGGTGAGCGCCCCCGCCGGGCGGCCCCCGGCGCGGCGGGTCGTCTTCGGCAGCCCGTGGTAGGCGCGGTGCGCGAACGAGTCGCCGTCGACGGCGAGCAGAGGTCGGCTCACAGCTCCGCTTCCAGGCGGTGGATCGTCTCCATCAGCCGCTCGGTCGCGAGCTGCGCCGCCTCGCGCGGGTCGAGGCCCTTCAGGTCGTCCAGCTCGACCGGCGGCCCGTAGCGGACGCGGAGCTTCGGGAGCCGCGCCAGCCGGTCGGTGCCCGAGATCGCGGCCGGCACGAGCGGGACGCCCGCCTCGAGCGCGATCCGCGCCGCGCCGGAGTGGGCGCGCGCCTCGAACTTCTTCCGCAGCCCCTTCTTGCGGCGCGTCCCCTCCGGGAACATCACGACGGCGTCGCCCTGTCGCGCGAGCACGATCGCCTTCTCGATCGCCTCCGTGTCGCGCTCGCCGCGCCGCACCGGGAAGCCGCCGCCCGCGTCGACGACCCACTTCAGCGGGCGCCAGTAGAGCTCCGACTTCGCCATGTGGCGCAGGTAGTGCCTGTCGCCGATCGCGATCCCGAGCGGCCAGGGGTCGAAGCTCGACGAGTGGTTCGCCGAGAGGACGAAGCCGCCCGAGGCCGGGACGTGCTCGAGCCCTTCCACCTCCAGCCGGTAGACGCCGTACAGCAGCGGCTTGCTCGCGAGCACGACGAAGCGGTAGAAGAGCGACGGCCTGTCGCGCTCGGACATACGCCCCAGTATCAAGGGAGCGACGGCTTCGTGCCGAACCAGTGATCTGACCACTAGTGCCCCGGAACCCCTCCGCTATGGTGTCCCGCGTGCCAAAGACCCTAGTCATCGCAGAGAAACCCTCGGTCGGACGCGACCTCGCCGCGGCGCTGCCGGGCAAGTTCGCCAAGAGCGAGGGCTACCTCGAGTCGGACGACTACGTGATCACCTGGGCGGTCGGCCACCTCGTCGAGCTCGTCAACCCCGAGGACTACGACCCGAAGTTCAAGCGCTGGCGGATGGCCGACCTGCCGATCGTCCCGGAGCCCTTCGAGCTGCGCCCGCGCGACGCGAAGGCGAAGAAGCAGCTCTCCGTGATCCACAAGCTGATCAAGCGCGACGACGTCGACGGGATCGTCAACGCCTGCGACGCCGGCCGCGAGGGCGAGCTGATCTTCGCCTACACGGTCGAGGCGGCGAAGACCAGCAAGGCCGTCAAGCGCCTCTGGCTGAGCTCGATGACGAAGAAGGCGATCGAGGAGGCCTTCACGAGGCTCCGCGACGGCGAGGAGATGCGCCTGCTCGAGGAGGCGGCCCGCTCCCGCTCCGAGGCCGACTGGCTCGTCGGCATGAACGCGACGCGGGCGGCGACGATCCGCCTCCGGTCCGCCTTCGACGGCGCCGTCTCGCTCGGCCGGGTGCAGACGCCGACGCTCGCGCTCGTCGCCCGCCGCGAGGAGGAGATCCGCGCGTTCAAGCCCGAGCCCTACTGGCTCGTCGAGGCGCGCTTCGAGGCCGACGAGCAGCGCCGCTACACGGGCCGCTACCTCGGCGGCAAGCGGCTCCCGGAGGCGCAGGCGGCGGACAAGGTCGTCGAGGCGTGCAAGGACCAGCCGGGCGAGATCACGCAGGTCGAGCGCAAGGAGGAGCGCCAGGCGCCGGAGCTCCTCTACGACCTGACCGCGCTGCAGCGCCACGCGAACACGCTCCACGGCTTCTCGGCCCGGCGCACGCTCGCCGCCGCGCAGAAGCTCTACGAGGACAAGAAGGCGATCACCTACCCGCGCACGAGCTCGCGCTACCTCTCCGGCGACCTCGTCGAGGAGATCCGCCCGACCGCCGAGCTCCTGGGCCGCAACCCGTACTACACGAAGGCCGCCGAGTACGTCGTCTCACTGCGCCAGCTCCCGCTCGCACGCATCGTCAACGACGCGAAGGTGACCGACCACCACGCGATCATCCCGACGCGCGGCGAGCACGACGTAGACAAGATGAGCGACGACGAGAAGCGGATCTACGACCTCGTCGTCAAGCGCTTCCTCGCGGCGTTCTTCCCCGAGGCGGTCTTCGAGCGCACGCGCGTCGAGACGACCGTCGCCGAGCACGTCTTCCGCACGAGCGGCCGCGTGCTCGTCGAGGCCGGGTGGCGCTCGGTCTACGGCGAGGAGGCCCAGGGTGACAGGGCCGAGGAGGACGACACCGGCGGCGACCAGTTGCTCCCGAAGCTCGACAGGGGCGAGGCGGTGCAGACGCTGTCGGTCGAGGCGCTCGCGAAGGAGACGCAGCCGCCCCGCCGCTTCACCGAGGCCTCGCTCCTCGCGGCGATGGAGACCGCGGGCAAGGACATCGAGGACGCCGACCTGCGCGAGGCGATGAAGGAGTCGGGCATCGGCACCCCCGCCACGCGAGCGGCGATCATCGAGCGCCTGCTCCAGGTGGGCTACATCGAGCGCGAGGGTCGCGCCCTGCACGCGACCGAGAAGGGCGTCCAGGTGATCCGCCTGCTCGGCGCGCACCCGCTCACCTCGCCCGAGCTGACGGGCGGCTGGGAGCACCGGCTCGGCCTGATCGAGCAGGGCGAGGACAGCCGGCCGGCGTTCATGTCCGACATCGTCAAGTTCACGACCGAGACCGTCGCCGAGCTCGACAAGCTCAAGGAAGTGAAGCTCGAGCGCGCCAACCTCGGCCCGTGCCCGGTCTGCGGCCGCGACGTGATCGAGAACCGCAAGGGCTACTCGTGCTGGACGAAGGACGATCCGGGCTGCGGCTTCGTGATCTGGAAGCAGAAGGCGGGCAAGACGCTCCCCGCGCAGGTCGTGAAACAGCTGATGGCGAACGGCCGCAGCGACGGGCAGGTCACCGGCTTCCGCGGCCGCTCCGGGCGCAGCTTCAACGCGAAGCTGACGCTCGTGCAGAACGAGGAGGGCAAGTGGCGGGTCGAGTTCGACGAGGAGTGGGCGCGCCAGCCGCGGCCCACGCCGCCCGAGGAGGAGAGCGCCGAGCCCGTCGCCGTCGCGGCCTCCGAGGAGTAACGCACTCCAAACGTTTCGAACACGCGCGGCAAACCTTTTCGCGCCATGATCGTCTTGTAACAGGTAACGCAGGGAGTGCCTCGCCCTCCCGAGCGCCGCAATCCGTCCGACGCGATCGCGCGGAATACACAGAACGTGGCGTTCGTTCGAGGAACTAGCGGCACCGGATCCCGTGACGGTTCCCCCTGGCGCGGCAAGGATTCGTGGCCTAGAGTCCGAAGGTTTGTGATTACCCCCGAAGCACCATTCGAAGGAGAGTCGAAACTCACTTGACGCAGAATCAGCTTCACGAGTTGCTGGAAACGGATCAGGCCCGTGCGCTCGTCGAGCGCTCGGAGGAGCGCGGCTGGATCGAGCCCCTCGACTTCGAGGCGTTCACGCTCGAGCACGAGCTGAACGACCAGGAGGTCGAGGAGATCACGCGCGAGTTCGAGCGCATCGGGCTCGAGGTCGGCCGCCCCGCGGCCACCGAGGCCGAGAAGGCCGAGCCCGAGAAGCCCGAGGCCCCCGAGGTTCCCGCGCAGGCGCTCTCCGGCTCCGCCGACAGCCTGCAGCTCTTCCTCGCCGACGTCGGCCGCCACAAGCTGCTGACCGCGGCCGAGGAGGTCACGCTGGCCAAGCAGATCGAGCGCGGCGACCCGGTCGCCAAGCGCCGCATGATCGAGTCGAACCTGCGCCTCGTCGTCTCGATCGCCAAGGGCTACCGCGGCCTGGGCGTCCCCTTCCTCGATCTGATCCAGGAGGGCACGCTCGGCCTCAACCGCGCGGTCGAGAAGTTCGACTGGCGCCGTGGCTACAAGTTCTCGACCTACGCGACCTGGTGGATCCGCCAGTCGGTGCAGCGCGCCGTGGCGAATCACGCCCGCACGATCCGCGTCCCGGTTCACGTCGTCGAGCGGCAGCAGAAGCTGTCGCGCGCCGCGCGCCGGCTCGAGGTCGAGCTGGGCCGCGAGGCGACGAAGCAGGAGCTCGCCGAGGCGACCGGCCTGCCGATCCAGCACGTCGACGAGGCGCTCGGCGCCGCGCAGGCGTCGGTGTCGCTGAACCAGACCGTCGGCGCCGACGACGAGGGCGAGCTGGGCGACCTGTTCGCCGATCGCGAGGCCGCCGACCCGTTCGACGAGGCCGAGGAGTCGCTCCGCCGCCAGGGCGTGCGCCGCGCGCTCGACGCGCTGCCCGAGCGGGAGCGCCGCATCCTCGAGCTGCGGTTCGGCTTCGAGGGCGAGCCGTGGACGCTCGAGGCGATCGGCCATGAGCTCGATCTCACCCGTGAGCGGGTCCGCCAGCTGGAAGGTCAGGCGCTCGCGCGCCTCTCCGCGCTGCGCGACCTGATCTCGCTCGCGGCCTAAAGGCACCTGAACGGACGTAGGGGCGGGCGCTGGGCGCCCGTCCCTACAATCGCGCGCCTAACTGTTCCCTTGTCTCCCCGTCTCTGAGAGAATCACCGCACCGCAATCGGAGGAGAGAGAGAAATGGGTAGGAAGCTGAAATTTGGCCTGGTGGCTGCCCTGGCGTCGTTGGCGCTGGTGGCGGCGGCGGGCGCAGCCTTGCAGGGCGGCGCGGCGACCACGACCCTGGTGTTCGGCGCGTCGGCGGATCCCGTCATCCTCGACGGGCCGCTCGTCTCGGACGGCGAGTCACTGCGTCCGATCAGCCTGATCTTCCAGGGTCTCGTCAGCCTCAAGCCGGGGAGCACGGTGATCGTGCCCCAGCTGGCGACGAGCTGGTCGACGTCGAAGAACGGTCTCAACTGGACCTTCAACCTGCGCTCCGGCGTGAAGTTCTCCGACGGCACGGCGTTCAACGCCAAGGCTGTCTGCTTCAACTTCAACCGCTGGTACAACTTCCCGGGGCCGCTGCAGACCGACGCGGTGACCTACTACTGGAACACGGTCTTCCAGGGTTTCGCTCATCCTGCAGCGGGAAGCCCGGGGCCGGACAAGGCCCTCTACAAGGGCTGCAAGGCCGTCGGCTCGAACACGGCCGTGATCCAGCTGACCCGCAAGTCGGGCGGCTTCCTCGGCGCGCTCGGGCTGTCGGTCTTCGGGATCGCGAGCCCGCAGGCGCTCGTGCAGTACAAGGCCGACGCGGGCACGGTCACCCCCGACGGAGTGTTCCAGCCGACCGGGACGTTCGGAACGCAGCACCCGATCGGGACGGGGCCGTACATGCTCAAGTCCTGGAAGATCGGCGACAAGCTGGTGCTCGTCAAGAACCCCACCTACTGGGGTAACGCGAGCAGCCCGAACTGGTCGCGGTCGGGCAAGATCGACACGCTGATCTTCCGGGCGATCCCCGACAACGCGGCGCGGCTCCAGGCGCTGCAGACGGGCGAGATCACGGGCTACGACAACGTTGCGCCCCAGGACATCCCCACGGTTCGGGGGAGCAGCAGCCTGAGGGTCGTCAACCGGCCTCCGTTCAACGTCGCCTACGTCGGGATCAACCAGGCGATGCCGCCGATGAACAACCCGCTCGTCCGGCAGGCCGTCGCGTACGGGCTCGACCGGGCCGGCGTGGTCAACACCTTCTACGGTGGACGCGGCCAGACGACGGACCAGTTCCTGCCCCCGCAGCTCTTCGGCTTCGCCAAGAAGGGTGTGCCGCAGTACCCGTACAACCCGGACAAGGCGAAGGCGCTGCTGCAGCAGGCGGGTCTCACGCTGCCCGTCAAGATCGACTTCTGGTTCCCGACGAACGTCTCCCGGCCGTACATGCCGGACCCGTCCCGGAACTTCCAGGCGTTCCAGGCGAGCCTCGAGAAGTCGGGCTTCAAGGTCACCCCGCACAGCGCACCGTGGCGCCCGGACTACCTGGGCACGGTGCAGAGCGGTGGGGCCCAGCTCTTCCTGCTGGGCTGGACCGGTGACTGGGGCGATCCCAGCAACTTCCTGAACGTCCACTTCGGCTCGGAGACCAAGCAGTTCGGGTTCAACAACCCGGCGCTGTTCACCCTCCTCCAGCAGGCCGACGCGGAGACCGACCTCGACAAGCGGACCGCGCTCTACCAGGCGGCGAGCATCGCGGTGATGAAGTTCCTGCCGGTGGTGCCGTACGTGCACTCGACGCCGGCCCTTGCGTTCAAGAAGAACGTCAAGGGGTTCATCGCAAGCCCCGTGGGCCTCGACCCGTTCTGGCTCGCGACGCTCGGAAAGTAGGAGGAGTAATCAGGCAGCCGGCGGACGACTGAATCGATGCTTCGATTCATCGTCCGCCGGCTGTTTCTGCTCGTCCCGATCATCCTCGGGCTCTCGATCCTGATCTTCCTCTGGATCCGGGCGCTGCCGGGCGGCCCGACCCAGGCCCTGCTCGGCGAGCGCGCGACTCCTGCGTCGATCGCGCAGATCAGGCACCAGCTCGGGCTCGACAAGCCGATCTACGAGCAGTACTGGGCCTATGTGAGGACGACCGCCGAGGGCAATCTCGGTGTCAGCATCTCTTCCCGCCGGCCCATCACGACCGAGATCCGGGAGCGTTTCCCGGCCACGGTGGAGCTGGCATTCTCGGCGATGATCTTCGCCCTCTTCCTGGGCCTGCCGCTCGGGTTCTTCGCCGCGAAACGGCACGGGAGCACGTTCGACCACTTAAGCCTGGTCGGCTCGCTGATCGGGATCTCGATCCCGATCTTCTTCCTGGCGATCATCCTCAAGTACATCTTCTCGGTGAGGCTCGGCTGGCTTCCGAGCATCGGCCGCCAGGACGTGCTGATCGACGCGCAGCACCCGACGGGCTTCTACGTGCTCGACGGGATCGTGACGTTCAACTGGAACGCCGCCTGGGACGCGACCAAGCACCTGATCCTGCCCGCGATCGCGCTCGGCTCGATCCCGCTTGCGATCATCGCGCGGATCACGCGCGCCTCCGCGCTCGACGTCCAGAACGAGGACTACGTGCGCACCGCCCGCGCGAAGGGGATGTCGCCGGGGATCGTCGACCGCCGGCACGTGATGCGAAACGCGCTCCTGCCCGTGGTGACGATCATCGGCCTCCAGGTCGGGCTCCTGCTCGGCGGCGCCGTGCTCACCGAGACGGTCTTCGCGATCCCGGGCATGGGCTCCTGGCTCGCCCAGGCGATCTTCAACCGCGACTACCCGGTGATCCAGGGCGGCGTGCTCTTCCTCGCGATCGTGTTCGTGTTCGTCAACCTGATCGTCGACATCTCGTACGGGTTCCTGAACCCGAGGATCCGGGTCTCGTGAGCATCGCCGAGATCGAGGCACAGACCTTCACGCTGGACACGCCGACCGGCGGGCTCTGGCACGAGGCGTGGCGGCGGCTCCGCCACGACCGCGGCGCGATCGTCGGCTTCATCTTCGTCTGCTGCTTCGTCGGCGCGGCGATTCTCGCGCCGGTGATAGCCCCCTACGGGCCGCTCGACCAGAACCTCGCGCTGCTCGCGAACGGCTGCTGCCCGGGCCCGTCGTCGGCGCACTGGTTCGGCGTCGACCAGCTCGGTAGAGACGAATTGTCGCGGATCCTCTGGGGCGCGCGCTACTCGCTCGTGATCGGCGTCGTGGCGGTCACCGTGGGGCTCTCGGTCGGGGTCACGCTCGGTTCGATCGCGGGCTACTTCGGCGGCGTGATCGACAACGTGATCATGCGGCTGATGGACATCATGCTGGCGATCCCCGGCCTGCTGCTCGCGATCGGGGTCGTCGCCGTGCTCGGCCCCGGCCTCTTCCAGATCATGATCGCGGTCGGCGTCACGAGCATCCCGATCTTCGCGCGGCTGATCCGCGGCTCGATCCTCTCGCAGCGCGAGGCCGACTTCGTGCTGGCGGCGAGGTCGGTGGGCGTGCCCCGCCGGACGATCCTCGGCTCGCACATCCTGCCGAACTCGATCTCGCCGGTGATCGTGCAGGGCACGCTCGCGCTCGCGACGGCGATCATCGACGTCGCCGGCCTGGCCTTCCTCGGCCTCGGCGACCCGGATCCGTCGCGGCCGGAGTGGGGGGCGATGCTGACGAACACGAACGAGTACCTTCAGGTCGCGCCGTTTCTCGCGATCATCCCCGGGATCGCGATCGTGATCTCGGCGCTCGGCTTCAACCTGATCGGCGACGCGCTGCGCGAGGCGCTCGACCCGAAGCTGCGGGGGCGCGCATGAGAGAGCCTCTGCTCTCGGTCGACGGCCTCGAGGTCCGGTTCTGGACGAACCGCGGCACCGTGCACGCGGTCAACGGCGTCTCGTTCGAGATCAGTGCGGGCGAGACGCTCGGCATCGTCGGCGAGTCGGGCTGCGGCAAGAGCGTCACGTCGCTCGCGATCCTCGGCCTGCTGCCGCGGGCCGGGCGGGCCACGGGCGGGACGGTGCACTTCGACGGCCGCGACCTGCTGACGCTGTCGGACCGCGAGCTCCGGGCCGTGCGGGGGAAGGAGATCGCGATGATCTTCCAGGACCCGATGACGAGCCTGAACCCGGTGCTGACGATCGGGCGGCAGATCAGAGAGGCGCTCGAGGCGCACTTCGGGATGGACCGCAAGACGGCCGACGCGCGCGTGGCCGAGCTGCTCGACCAGGTCGGGATCCCGAGCGCGAAGGCGCGCATCGGCGACTACCCGCACCAGTTCTCGGGCGGGATGCGCCAGCGCGCGATGATCGCGATGGCGCTCGCGTGCGAGCCGAAGCTCCTGATCGCGGACGAGCCGACGACGGCGCTCGACGTCACGATCCAGGCGCAGATCCTCGATCTCCTGCGCGGGCTCGTCGCCGAGCGCGACGCGGCGCTGATCCTGATCACGCATGACCTGGGCGTCGTCGCCGGGACGTGTGAGCGGGTCAACGTGATGTACGGGGGCACGTTCGTCGAGACCGGCGCTGCCGAGCAGGTCTTCGGGACGCCGCGCCACCCGTACACGCTCGGGCTGCTGCAGAGCGTGCCGCGCCTCGACACGCCTCGGGGGCGCCAGCTCCAGCCGATCGCGGGCGCGCCGCGGGACATGCTCCACGAGCCGCACGCCTGCCCGTTCCAGCCGCGCTGCCGCTTCGAGATCGCGTCCTGCAGCGCGAAGGTGCCGCCGCTCGTCGAGATCGAGCCCGGCCATTACGTGGCGTGCTTCAACCCCGTGCCGGCCGACGAGTGGAGCCGGTCGCGATTGGTGACGGTGTGAGCTCCAACGGGAACCTGGTCGAGCTGGAGCACCTGTCGGTCTGGTTTCCGATCCAGAGCGGGGTCGTGCTCGACCGCCACGTCGGCGACGTGAAGGCTGTGGACGACGTCACGCTCGAGATCCGCCGGGGCGAGACGCTCGGCCTGGTCGGCGAGTCGGGCTGCGGCAAGTCGACGGTCGGCCGCGCGATCCTGCGCCTCTACGAGCCGACCGCGGGCACGGTCGTGTTCGACGGTCAGGACATCACCCACCTCGGCGAGGGGGAGCTGCGTCCGCTGCGGCGGCGCATGCAGATGGTCTTCCAGGACCCGTTCGCCTCGCTCAACCCACGCCACAGCGTCGGGCGCATCGT
>Ga0315273_10009253_pt1 | contig 12484 bp, 11 predicted proteins | sample YL17G02_0_MG_FD_205753 | JGI IMG/M metagenome (GOLD analysis project Ga0315273, IMG submission 205753) | Sediment microbial communities from Yellowstone Lake, YNP, Wyoming, USA - YL17G02_0 | ecosystem: Environmental > Aquatic > Freshwater > Lake > Sediment | place: USA: Wyoming | collected... | reverse complement strand
GTCGGGACCGCTGTCGCGGAAGAGGCTGGCACCCGGCTTGTAGTGGAGCACCGCCGTCTCGGGAGCGCCGCCGGCAGCCTGCACGCGGCCCTTGACGGTCGTCACGGTGCGCCCGTGCGCCCAGATGTCGTCCACGATCAGCACGTGCCGGTCGCGCAACAGGGTGTCGCTGGGAAATTGCAGGAATGTGGGCCACGCCAGCCGGCCTTGTCCGACGTCCGGGAACTCGACGGCAGCCGTGAGAATGTAGCGGATTTCCAGCGCCTCGGCGATCAAGCCGCCCGGGATGATGCCGCCGCGCGTGATCATCATCAGTGCGTCGTAGGGGCCGCGCAACTGCGGCAACAGATAGTCGATCAGTTTGTCGACGTCTTGCCAGGCGAGAAACTCCGGTGCGCGCGGTAGGGGCGAGACGGTCATGGGTGCTCCTTACTCATCAAACCCGAGCGAATACGTGTCAATTCTGTAAACGACTTACTAACGCGATACTCAGCGAAGGGCGCGATCATACATCGAAGTGGTTATGTCCGCCACCGCGGCAGGTTATCTCGCAGAGCGGAGAGAAATTGGCCGCTCTGCTCTGGCGATAGCTCAACCTGGGGCGGCCGGACGGCGGTGGGCGGCAGACCGGCGACTTCGGTCAAGGCGGTCTTGGTCGCCGGCTGCAGCGGGTAGGATTCCAGCAGCGCGCGCGCCTCGGACAGGGTCGCCTGAGCCGTCTCGACATCTCCACCGCCCCAAGCCGCCTGCTGGACGACTCCCGCCAAGTCGGGGAAGACGTTGGCGCAGGCCGTGATCGAGCCCGCGCCGCCATCACGGCACGCCGCGCCGATCAGATGGTCGTTGCCGACGAAATAGGTCAGCCAGGGAAAAGTCGACCGGATGTGGCTGCCCTGCGCCGGATCGCCGGTGGAATCCTTGATGCCGTAGAGCGCGTCACCGTGGCTGGCATGCAGGGCCGTCAGAATGCCGTTGGTGATCGGCACCCCAGTGGTCTGCGGGATGTGGTAGAGCAGCATCCGGCCGCCGGCCGGCACCGCCGCGTCGATCAGGCGCTGGAACCACGCGATGACACCGGCATCTGAGGGCCGCTTGAAATAGAATGGCGGCATCACCAGCACCGCGGTCACGCCGAGCGAGAACGCGTGTCGGGTCAGTGTGATCGCGTCGCTGAGCGCGGAGGCTCCGGTTCCCGCGATCACGGGCATGTCGCCGGCCGCGGCCATCGTCGTCTCCACGACGGCCTGCCGCTCGGCGACGCTGAGCGAGGCCGCCTCGCCGTTGGTGCCGCACGGGATGACGCCCGTGCAGCCGTGCGTCTTGAGATAAGCGACATGCCGGCCAATCCACGGCAGGTCAACTTCGCCGTCGGCGAGTCGAAAGGGCGTGACGATCGGGGCGAAGACCCCGCGCAATCCGGATTTCAACACTGCGCTCCTGATCTGATATTATGCTGGTGAGCATTTGAAGGTCAGCTCACAGATGGCGGATCGACTTGATGTTACATTTTACCATAATGGATTCCCGTTGTGAAAACAAGCTCGGCACATGTCCGAAAACTGCCCCTGGCTCGGTCAGGAGACCGGCCAGAGCGTTTGGCAAAGCGGCGAACGAAGCGATCGTCGGATGGACTCCCAGAGGCTCTTCATTGCATCATCTGATCCGTGTTTCCCTGGTTTTCTCGGCTGCGTGCCTGCTGCTCGTCGCCTGCTCGAACGCGCCGCGCCGGGAGGGCTTGAGGCAAGGCGCCGCCTCGCCCGAGGCGCAGGCGGCAGGCACGCCCGCCGCCCAGCCGATCCTTCTCACCTATTGGGAAGAAGAAGGGGATGACGGCGACGTCCTGCTCGATAGCCTGGCGAACGAGTTCATGCGCGCCAACCCGCATGTCAAGGTAGAACGCGTTCATTTCGGCTACGAAGAGCTGCTCGATAAGCTGAAGACCGCGGATGCGCCCGATCTGGTGCGGTGCCTGAGCGACTGCGCCGGCCCGTTCAGCAAGTCGGGACGGTTTCGTCCGGCGGATGGCCTGTTCGATCGCGCCTTCCTGGATCGCTTCTTTCCTGGCGCCCTGGCCGCGGCCACGGTGTCCGGGACGCTCTGGGGCATCCCGGACAATTATGGCAATCACTTGATGCTGATCTACAATAAGGACTTGGTGCGTGACGTGCCCAGCGACACCGACGCCTGGATCAGCCAGTTCAAAACCCTCACGCAGGCAGACGAACGCCAGTATGGGCTGTCTTATTTCCTAGAGGAGCCGTATTGGCTGGTGCCGTGGATCGGTGGATTCGGCGGCTGGCTGTTGGACTCCCACGACAACCCGACGCTCGACACCCAGGCGACGATCGATGCCTTGCAGTTCGTCAGAAGCTTGAAAACCGAGCATCAGGTCGTGCCTCCTGTGGCCGACTACGACATCGCGTTCGACTACTTCAAGCAAGGACTGGCGGCCTACCTCATCGACGGCGATTGGAGCCTGGATCGCCTGCGCGACGCGGGCGCCAACTTCGGCGTGACGCCCCTGCCGCGGGTGAGCGCAACCGGGCTCGATCCGACTCCCGTGACCAGCGGCAAGTTCTGGTTTGTGGGGCAGGCAGCCGGCAAAGACGCGGCCAGACTCGACGCGGCACGCCAGTTCGCCGAGTTCATGACATCGGCACGCGCGCAGGAACGCTGGCTGGACAAGGCCGGTCGGCTGCCCAGCGCCGTCGCAGTGGCCAAGAGCCCGAAAATTGCCGCGAGCCCAATCTTAAGCGGCGCGATGGCGCAGCTCAGCCGGGGGCGCGGCCTGCCGCCTGCCCCAGAGATGCGTTGCGTCTGGAGCGCGATGCGGCCCGGCCTGGAGGCCGTGCTGGCCGACCGGACGACTCCGGCCGCCGCGGCCAAAGCCATGCAAGCGGAAGCGGTCGCCTGCGTGGAAAAGATGCGGGCGAAGGATCGGCCAGATCAGGCACGTTAGCATCAGGTCAACAACACATCACTACATCACCGGTGCAATGCTCATGCAATCAACTGCCACGTCTCTCGATGCCCCCAACTCGTTTGCCGGTCAACCCAGCTCATTGTCGGATCTCTTTGGCAGCCACCCCTGGCTGCCGATGCTGATTGTCTTCATCTCGAACACCTGCATGATGATCCTCGAACTGGTGGCCGGCCGGATCATCGCGCCCTACGTCGGCGTGTCGCTCTACACCTGGACCAGCGTCATCGGCGTGGTGCTGGCCGGGATGAGCCTGGGCAACTACCTGGGCGGCCGCATGGCCGATCGCTGGGCATCCGCCCGCCTGCTGGGTGCGATCTTTTTGCTGGCGGGACTGTTCAGCGCGGGCATCCTGGCGGCGAACACGCTGGGGCTCAATCTGCCGGATAGCTGGCCGATTGTCGTCCGCATCCTCGCGTTCACGGCGGCACTTTTCTTCTTCCCGAGCATGATCCTCGGCACGATCTCGCCCATCGTGGTGAAGCTTGCGATACGCGATCTGGCCAAGACCGGCAGCACGGTGGGCCGCATCTCGGCAGCGGGCACGCTCGGCAGCATCGTCGGCACCTTCGCCACCGGCTTCTGGCTGATCTCCGCCTTCGGCACGCACGTCATCGTCTGGAGCGTCGTCGTCGCGCTGCTGGTGATCGCCGCGCTCTTCTTCCTGCAGGATGCCGGCCGGGCGCGAGCGACCAGCATCGCCGCGGCCGCCGCGGCTGTGGTTCTCATCGTGGGCGGAACCGCTCTGGTGCTCAATCAGGGTTGGCTCAAGTCGAACTGCCGCGTGGAAACCAACTACTTCTGCATCAAGGTCTACGAAGATGACCGCGATGGCGAACCCGTGCGCATCCTCATCCTCGACCGGCTGGTGCACAGCTACAGCTCGATCAACAACCCGAAGAAACTGGTCTACGGCTACGAGCAAGTCTACGCCGAAGCCACCGACTACAAGGCGCAGCAGCATAATCCGCTCAAGGCGCTCTTCATCGGCGGGGGCGGCTACACCTTTCCGCGCTACATGGAAGCGGTCTATCCAGGCAGCCATCTCGACGTGATCGAGATCGATCCCGGCGTCACCGAGGTGGCCTATGACCTGCTGGGGCTGTCGCGCGACAGCAAGGTGACCAGCTTCAACGAGGACGCCCGGATGTTTCTGGAACGGCAGCCGACCACGCAGTACGATCTGATCATGGGCGACGCGTTCAACGACTATTCGGTGCCATATCATCTGACCACGCAGGAATTCAACGAGCGGGTGAAGGCGCGGCTGGCGCCCGGCGGGCTTTACATGGTCAACATGATCGATGGCCCGCGCCACGATTTTCTGCGCGCCTACGTCAACACGCTGCTGCGCACTTTCCCCCACGTCTACGTGATCCCGGCGGTGCGCTCCTGGCAAAGCTCGCCGCGCGTGACCTTCGTGATCATCGCCAGCGACCAGCCGCTCGATCTCGACCAACTTCAATCCGTGGACGCCGGCGACGGCGAGGCGATGCTGTTCGATATGCTGCTGAGCCCGGCCGAGTTGGCGGGGATCATGGCAGAGGGCCGGCTGGTGGCGCTCACCGACACCTACGCGCCGGTCGATCAAATGCTGGCGCCGGTCTTCCGCGGCGAGGAGGCTCGCCCCGATGGGCCCAAGACATCGTCGGGGCGCGTGTCGGCGACACCAGCGCCGTAGACCTGTGAAAGTCTTCTACTGCGACCAGTTCACCTATCCTTTGCCGCCGAGACACCGCTTCCCGGCGCAGAAATACGCGCTGCTACGCGCCCAGGTGGCCGCGACGCTTGTCCCGCCGGTCGAGTTACGCGTGCCGGATGCCGCATCCGATGAGCAGCTTCTCCGGGCTCACGATATGGAGTATCTGGCGAAGGTGTCAGGCGGCACGTTGAGCGAGCGCGAAGTGCGGCGCATCGGCCTGCCCTGGTCGTCGGAACTGGTGGAGCGGTCGCGGCGCTCGGTCGGCGGCACCGTGGAGGCCTGTCGGGCCGCGCTGACCGACGGGATCGCGGTCAGCCTGTCGGGCGGCACGCATCACGCCTTCGCCGATCATGGCGAGGGCTTCTGCATCTTCAATGACTGCGCGGTCGCCGCCCGAACCGTGCAAGCGGAGAAGCGCGTGCGGCGGGTCGTGATCATCGACTGCGATGTGCACCAGGGCAATGGCACGGCGGCGATCCTGGCCGATGACCCGACCGTCTTCACCTTCTCAATCCATGGCGCCAAGAACTTCCCGTTCCACAAAGAGCGCAGCGATCTCGATGTGGAGTTGGCCGACGGCGCCGACGATGCGACCTACCTGGCAGCGCTCACGGCCGGCGTAGATGCCGCGCTCGCGGCTGCCCGCGCCGATCTGGCGATCTATCTCGCCGGCGCGGATCCGTTTGGCGGAGATGCGCTCGGCCGGCTCGCGCTGACCAAGACCGGGCTGGCCGAACGCGAGCGCCTGGTCCTTGACCGCTGCCACCGTGCCGGTCTGCCGGTCGCGGTCGTGATGGCAGGCGGTTACGCGCGCCAAATCCAGGATACGGTGGACATCCATCTGGAGACCGTACGCCTCTGTAATGCGGCTGCACATAATTGACAGTTTTGTGGCCCAAGTATGATATAATTGCGTACGTCGCCGTGTCGCTCATCAAACTCGGAACAAACTTATGCGAGGCCTCGTCCAAAAGACGAATCTAGAAAAGAAGGAGAGAGCAACAATGAAGCACACCTGGATGCCCAAGGCTACCTTGATCGTCGCCTTGGTGTTGGTGGCCGCCTTACTGGCGGCATGCAGCGGGAATCTGCCCAGATTGCCCGGAGGGCCCGCAACCAAGGCGCCCTCCCCGATGCCGCCTGCCGGCAAAGTGACCGCGGTGCCCACCAAGGCTGCCGCCGGGCCGACCGTCGCAGCGAAAGCGGCCGTGACGGCTACCGTACCCATGACAGCCACCAAGCCCATGACAGCCACCGCGCCCGTGACGGGCACGATCGCCGCAACCACGACCGTATCGTTGGAAGGCATACCGTGGAAGATGGTGTCCTACCTCGACAGCAAAGGCCAGACCGTTCAGGCTCTGCCTGGCAGCGAGGTAACGGCCACGTTCCAGGATGGTACGGTCGCCGGACGAGACGGCTGCAACCAGTACGCCGGCACATACAAAATGACGGGCAATGTGCTGACCGTCAAGCTCGGCCCTAGCACCATGATGGCCTGCGAACCGCAGATTATGACCCAGGCGCAAGGGTACGCAGCCGCTCTGAGTAGCTCGGCTACCTACCAGATCACAGGCAAACAGCTCCAGATCACCAACGGCGGCGGCAAGGTGGCAGTGACCTACACCGTGCTCGAAGGCACGCCGTTGGTCGGTACGACTTGGCAAGCGACTGTGTACAACAATGGCCGCGGCGGCGCTGAATCGATCGCGACCGGTACCGAGATCACAGCCATCTTTGGCGCCGACGGCACGCTGAGCGGGTCTGCGGGCTGCAATAACTACTCGACGACCTATCAGGTGATCACCAGCACCATGAAGATCAGCCCGGCAATCGCCGCGACCATGATGATGTGTCCGGACCCGGTCATGCGGCAGGAAGCCGCATATCTGGCCGCGTTGCCCACGGTCGCGACGTATCGGATTGAGAGCAACAAGCTGGAACTGCGCGACGCCAAGGGCGCTCTGCAAGCCAGCTACACCGCCAAGGCTGCGGCTGCAGGCCAAGCGCCGGCGGTAGCAGCAGGGCAGGCGGCCACCAAGACCGTCACGTCGACTGCTGTGACCACGGGGACCCTGTCGCTGGAAGGTACGTCTTGGAAGCTGGCGTCATTGCTCAGCGCCAAGGGCGGCGCCTTCCCGCCGCTGCCCGGCACCGAGATCACGGCGCTGTTCCAGGGCGGCAAGGTCACCGGCAGTGCAGGATGCAACAGCTACTCGGCGCCTTACAAGGTGGCGGGTGACAAGCTGACGATCACCACTCCGGCGGCGACGACTCGGAAGGCGTGCCCGCAACCGACCACGGACCAGGAAACGGCTTACCTGACTGCGCTCGGCAGCGTCGCCACCTACAAGATCGATGGCGACAAGCTGGAGCTGCGGAATGCGGCAGGCAATCTGGTGGCGAGCTATACCGGGCCCAAGCCGGCTGCTGCTGCGCCGGTTGTCCCTGCACCCGCGAAACCGGTGACGCCCACCGTGGCGCCCGCTGCGCCGGTCGTTCCTGCGCCCGCGAAGCCCGTAACTCCGACCGTTGCTCCTGCGGCGGCTCCTGCTGCCAAAGCTCAGCTCACCAACACGCTGTGGAAGTGGGTGCGTTTTGTCAGCCCCGTGGAAGTGAAGGAAATCGACAACTCCGACAAATACACGGTCGTGTTCCAGACCGACGGCAAGGTGAACATCACCGCCGACTGCAACAAGGTCGGCGGCACCTACAAGACGGTCGGGTCGCGCATCCAGATCCAGCTCGGCCCATCGACGATGGCTGCGTGCCCGCCCGGCTCGCTGTCCGATCAGTTCCTCATCGGCTTGAGCGGGGCAGCGCTCTACTTCATGGACGACGGCAATCTCTACATCGAGATGTTCGCCGATAGCGGTGTCATGAAGTTTGCGAACGGCGGTCCGGCCAAGTAGTTCTTCCGATCCTCGTAGGGGCGCACGAAGAATCGCACTATCGTGCGCCCCTACTGTCCCGTGGCTTCCACAATCCCCAACATCGCCCGCACCCGACCGGCGTCCGCGATCGTCCGTGTGAACTCCGGTGGCCGGAGCGCCCCGCCCATAGACGCCCGTGTATTGCGGTATTCCATCGGCCCCTCGACTGTCCGGCGCCCACTGACATGGATCTCTCGCGCGCCCGTGGCAGCGGCGATCTTGCCGATGTTCCGCTCCGTGATGCCGCCGCCGGGCAACACCACGATGCGCCCTCTCGCCTGTTGCGTCAACTCGACGAGTAAATCGAGCCCTTCCAAAGCCGAGTTCTCCTGGCCGGAGGTCAGAACGCGCTCCACGCCCAGGCTAATGAGTTCCTCCAGCGCCTGGCGCGGCTCGCGGGCCATATCGAACGCGCGATGGAACGTCACTTTGAGCGGCCGGGCCAGCGCGATCAGCGCGGCCGTGCGCGCCACATCCACCGCGCCATCGGGTGTGAGGATGCCCAAGACCACTCCGTCGGCGCCAAGCTCCTGCGCCACGCGAATGTCGTGCTGCATCGCCGCGAACTCCCGCTCCGAGTAGCAGAAATCGCCGCCGCGCGGCCGGATCATCACCATCAGGCCGATGGTGATCGCGCTGCGCACGATCGCGATCATGCCGGCGCTGGGGGTCGTGCCGCCCTCCAACAGATTGTCGCACAACTCCACGCGGCTCGCGCCGCCGTCTTGCGCGGCGAGCGCGGACTCGGCGGAATCGATGACTACCTCGAGAAGAATCTTCTGGGACATGGGCGCCTCGTTGAGAATGTGCATTACGGTTTTCGGACTTGGCGAATGATAGTATAACATGGCTTTTCAAGGAGACTTCCGATGTCTGTGATAGTGAGACCGGCGCGTCCATGCTGATTGTCAGCCTGATTCTGTCCGTCCTTGCCGGCGCGTGCATCTATTTGATGTTGCTCAACCGTTACTTGCTCTTGATCGAAGACGGTGGGAGCAAGAAGCTGATCCTCCGCGCCAGCCTGGTTGCCATCGGGCTCGGCGCGATCCTGTTTGGGTGGTGGGCAGCGGGGACACCGTGGATGCTGCTTCCCATCGGCGTCCTGGCCGCGGTGCTGGCGGGGGAAGTTCGGCAGGCGATCATCCGGCGGCGACATGCAGGCGAGCAGCCGATCGAGGCGGCGAACGCGGGTGTCTCATGGCGGACGCCGATCACCACGACCGATCTGGCCGTGTATCGCTACGCACTCACGGTGCCGGCTTGGCGCGGTCGTGATCTTCGGATAGTACATCTCAGCGATCTGCACGTGAACGGCGACTTATCGGCCGAGTACTACCGCGCGGCGCTGTTGCGCGCCGCTGAGGCCCAGCCCGATCTGCTCATCTACACCGGCGATCTGGTGACCAAGGTCGAGTACGCGGCGGCTCTGCCCGACGTGTTGTCGGTGGCCAAGGGCCGGCTGGCAACTCTGGCGATCCTGGGCAATCACGACTATTGGGCGGGCGCCACGCAGGTCAAGGAGGCAGTGCGCGCAGCCGGCGTGACCCTGTTGGGTGATAGCTGCCTGCGCCTGGCGGTGGACGGGCAGGGCTTGACGATCTGTGGCTACGAAGGACCGTGGTCGCGTGAGACATGGCAGCCGCCGCTGGCCGCGCCCGGCGAGCTGGCGCTGATGCTCACCCACACTCCCGACAACATCTACCGGCTGAGCCGGCTGGGATACGCCGCCGTCTTCGCGGGGCATTACCACGCCGGGCAGGTGCGCCTACCCTGGCTTGGCTCGCTCGTGGTGCCCTCGCGCTACGGTCGTCGTTTTGACCACGGTCATTTCGTGGTGAACGGAACGCACCTCTTCGTCAGCGCGGGCATCGGTTCGGCGGTGCCGCCGAGGCGCGTCTATTGCCAGCCGGACCTTTTCATCGTGGACATCAAAGGCAGCAGGCTTGCCGATGACCCGGAAAATGGTAGAGATCCAGCAGGCGAGGGACATCATGCCTGAGCTGCGCGTCCTGGTCATCGCCGATGATCCGCTGGCGCGCGCCGGGCTGGCCGCTGTCTTGGCGGATCAGTCGGGGCTCGTCGTCTGCGGCCGGGCATCGGGCCTGGATGATCTGCGCGCAGCCATCGAGCTCTATCGGCCCGATGTGTTGCTCTGGGATGCCGGCTGGCACCCCGCGCCGTCAGTGGCTCGCCTGGCCGACCTGGACGCGCGTGTGCCGGTGGCGATCATGCTGCCCGATGAGACCGACACACGTCAGGCGTGGACGGCCGGCGCACGCGCGCTTCTGCGTCGCGATGCCGAGCCGTCGCGCATCGCGGCCGCGCTGGCAGCCGCGGTCCACGGCTTCGCCGTGATCGAGCCGGACTTTGCCGAGGCATTGCGATCTGCGCTCCCCGACAACGCGCCCAGCCTCTCCGAACGCGCCGGTCGCGCGGCCCTGGTCGAGCCGCTCACGCCTCGCGAGTTGGAGGTGTTGCGCCTGATGGCTGAGGGCTTGCCCAACAAGACCATCGCCGTGCGCCTGGACATCAGCGAGCACACCGTCAAGTTTCACGTCAACACGATCCTCGGCAAGCTTGGTGTCGCTTCCCGCACCGAGGCGGTTGTTCGCGCCACCCGGCTGGGGCTGATCTTTTTGTGATTGCGGATTGTGGATTAGTACCACAACGACGGATTAGTTACGGACAATCCCGCTGCTCCGCAGCGATGATTTCCGCGAGGTTTTCGGCGTTACGGCGGTCGGTTTGCTGGACCAACAGGCCCCGCAAGTACTGCTCACTGCATACCTGCGCTTCGGTGCCCCAAACAGCGGCGCAAACTCGGCATGAAACGCGGCGAACGCCGTTGCCACGCGCTCGAATTCGACCTGATCCATGACCTGAGCTCCACATCGGCTGAGAAGTTACTGTGGAGGCTATTGTAAACTAATAATCCGTCGTTGTAGTACTAGGAGGCTGCTGAAAAACCCTTGTTTCGGGCAGTAGGCCGACGAACATGCTACTGCATATAGGTATGTTTCGTCGTAACCTACTAGATGTAGTATGCCGACGACAGCCATATCTCGGCAAAGGGGACTTTTTCAGAGCTCTCCTAGGTCTCCGGCGACTCTGCTCCTCTCTCACCTAGCCGTTTTTCCAGGTATCTCCCTGCTCCGATGGGCGATGCGCTCCACCGTGATCTCCGCTAGACTATACGGCAGATGAACGAAACTCATCGGCCTGCGTGATTCGTACAGGACTGGCTCTCGAAAGATGGAGAGCTCGCCTCACGATTCACGCATCACGTATCACGGAGGTTTATCCATGTCTCAGACTCTTACTGACCTATCGACTGCCCTCGCAGCCGCCGTCGAGACCGCCGGCGCGAGCGTCGTGCGCGTGGAAGCGCGACGCCGCATGCCGGCCAGCGGCATCGTCTGGTCGGCCGACGGGCTGATCGTCACCGCACACCACGTCGTCGAGCAGGACGACAACATCGGCATCGGCCTGCCCGATGGCGGCAGCGCCACGGCGTCGTTGGTCGGCCGCGATCCATCAACCGACCTCGCGCTGCTCCGCATCCAGGCGCGCGGCCTCAGACCTGCGCCATGGATCGATGCGGGTGCCCTGAAGGTCGGCCATCTGGCCCTGGCGCTTGGCCGCCCCAACGAGAGCATCATGGCCACGCTGGGCATCGTCAGCGCGCTGAGCAAGGGGTGGCGCACCCCGGCCGGCGGCGAACTGGACACCTACCTGCAAAGCGATGTGGTGATGTATCCCGGCTTCTCCGGCGGGCCGCTGGTCAGCGCCGCGGGCGAGGTGATGGGCGTCAACTCATCGGCGTTGCTGCGGGGAGTGAGCCTGGCGATCCCGGCCGCCACGGTGCAGCAGGTGGTCGAGACGTTGCTGACCCATGGTCGCGTGCGTCGCGGATACCTGGGGGTGAGCGCCCAGGTGGTGCGCCTGCCGGCCGGGCTGGCGCAGCAGATTGATCAAGAGACCGGCCTGCTTCTGGGCTCCGTTGAGCCGGGCAGCCCGGCCGAGCGCGCGGGCCTCTTCATGGGGGACACGATCGTCACCCTGGACGGCCAGCCCGTACGCCACCTGGATGATCTGCTGGCGCTGCTGAGCGGCGAGCGGGTCGGCGCTTCGGTAACGGTGCGCATCGTCCGTGGCGGGCAGGTGACGGATGTGCCGGTGACGATCGGGGAACAGGCGTAAGCTGTGGCGCATGCGCCAGGAAGCAAAGGCGCGCGTCACGCGCTGCGTGTGATTCGAGTGAGGCGGCTGTGCTAAGCGAACTGAATAGTGATCTGGAAGAGATCGTGACACGTGTCCGGCGCAGCCTGGTGCACGTCCACAATGGCCGGCGCGGGGCCGGGTCAGGCACGATCTGGCATGCAGATGGGCTGATCGTGACCAACGCTCACGTGGTGGGGCACGGGCCGATCAAGGTGGAACTGCCGGACGGCCGCACCTTCCCGGCGCAAATCCTGGCCCGAGATGTCGAACAGGACCTGGCCGCGTTGCGCCTGGAAGGCATAGGCCTAGCCGATCTGCCGACGATCCAACTGGGCGATTCGCGGATGCTCAGGCCAGGCGAATGGGTCGTCGCCCTGGGGTATCCCTGGGGCGTGGAAGGGGCCGCGACGGCGGGAATCGTCATCGGCATGAGCGCCCGTCAGCCGGAGACGCCAGGCAACGGGCGAGATTGGATCTCGCTCAGCCTACATCTGCGGCCGGGCCACTCGGGCGGTCCATTGGTGGACGCCCAGGGGCGGCTGGTGGGCATCAACACGATGATCAACGGCCCGGATGTGGGGGTTGCCATCCCGACACATGTCGCGATTGCGTTCCTCAAAGGGGCGTTGGTGGGACATTATAGGTAGT
>Ga0315273_10009252_pt1 | contig 12486 bp, 5 predicted proteins | sample YL17G02_0_MG_FD_205753 | JGI IMG/M metagenome (GOLD analysis project Ga0315273, IMG submission 205753) | Sediment microbial communities from Yellowstone Lake, YNP, Wyoming, USA - YL17G02_0 | ecosystem: Environmental > Aquatic > Freshwater > Lake > Sediment | place: USA: Wyoming | collected... | reverse complement strand
CTCCAGCGCACGCGCGTGCCCGTGGTAGTGCTCGCGACGTTCAGCCTGCGAGTAGGGTGCGTGCGGCCCGCCGACACCGGGGCCTTCGTCCCACGTGAGACCGAGCCAGCGCATGCCTTCGAGGATCGCTCCGAGCGACTCGTCGGTGGAGCGCGCGGCGTCGGTGTCCTCGATGCGCAGCACGAACACCCCTCCGTTCGCCCGCGCGAACAGGTAGTTGTAGAGGGCGGTGCGCGCGCCGCCGACGTGGAGAGTTCCCGTCGGGCTCGGCGCGAAACGGACGCGGACGCTCATGCGACACCTCGGGTGGGATGGGACCGCGGCACACTAAGTACCGCGTCGGGCCCCGGTCAAGGGGTCCCCCGGAACAGGGCGGGCGGGCCACTCGGGCCCGCCCATCGCTCCCTTCGGCCGGCATCTCGATCCCGCCGCGGCTTCCGCACGCCGGTGCGGAGCGTTCGCACGCGAACTCAGGGCAGCACGACCATCTTCTGCGTCAGGCTGCGGCTCCCGACCCGCAAGCGGGCGAAGTAGACGCCGCCGCCGACCCGCGAGCCGTCGTCACCCCGCCGCGACCACTGCGCCGAGAAGCGACCGGGCTGCGTGAGACCGCTCGCCACCACACCGATACGGCGCCCGGACAGGTCGAACACCGACAACTCGAAGGACTCGCCCCGGTGCTCGGCCGGGATCTCCCACGTCAGCCGCGCGCGCTCGCCGAGCGGGTTCGGGGCCGGCGCGGAGAATGCGAGCAGCCTCGGCAGCGCCGGCGCGTCGCCCGGCGCGTCGAGCAGCGTGGGCCCGCTGGCGAACCCGGTGCGCAGCGCGTCGTGGTGGAACTGCGGCCATGCCGGCAGGCCGTTCGGGTTGAACGGGAAATCGTAATCCCACACGTACAGGTTGGTGTCCCAGCCGGACAGCACGATCTCGGACTTGCCGTCACCGTCGCAATCGCACAGTGCGGCGGCACCCCGGACTTCGGCGTCGAGCTTGATCGGGAATCCCGGCATCATCTGGGCGGTGGCGCCCGACAGCGCGGCGAGTTCGGAGTTCTCATCGCCCATCACCACGTCGGGAATGCCGTCGCCGTCGATGTCCGCCACCACCGGGCTCGATTCCGACGCCCCCGAGAACAGCTTGCTGTAGCGGCTCGTGGCCCACAGCGGCAGCGGATTGCCGCTGCGATCGAAGACCTGGATGGCGCCGGTGGTCGAGGCGGTGACGATGTCGAGGAACAGGTCGTTGTTCATGTCGGCGAGCGCCGGCGACGGCTGCTTGCTGGTGCCCTCCGACACGACGAATACCGGGAAGCCGGTCCGGCGCGCGCCATTCGGCTCGAACACGTAAAGCGAATCGTGGTTCGTCCCGGAGGTCTCGACCACGATCTCGGGGGTGGTGTCCCCGGGCCCGTCGAGGTAACCCACCGCGGCCGACATCGACATGCTGCCACCGAGGGTGATCGGGAATCCCGGCACGTTCGCCCCGCTCGCCTTCCAGGCGTAGAGCACGCCGCTGAAGCCGCCGTAGATGATCTCGGGCTTGCCGTCGTTGTCCAGGTCGGCGAGCGCCGGGGTGCCGAAGTTGTTGCCACCCGGCAGCACCTTGAAGATGCCCTGCGTGCCGGGGATGGCGTCACCGTCCATCCACTCGGTGCCGTTCGAACGCAGGGCGTAGACATTCGGACCGTTGCTGGCGAACACGAGTTCCTCGTGACCGTCGTTGTTCAGGTCACCGATCGCGGCCGAGGACCACATCTCGATGCCGGCGTTGAACGGCCACCCCGCACGAGCGTTGCCCGCGGTGTCGAAGACGTACACCTTCTTGCTGGTCCACGTCGTGCCGATGATCGAGATCCCGTCGCCCGGATCGAGTTGGGCGATGCTCGGCGCTCCCGCGTAGTACACCCCCTGGGTGGTGAAATCACCCTGGGTGGTCACGATGTCGCCATCGGCGTCGACCGGTGCGCTCCCATCGGCATGGAACACGTACAGCACGTTCGCGCCGGCGACGATATCCATCTGGCCGGCGTTGTAGATGCGTCCGATCGCCACCGAAGAGGGTGTGTTCCCTCCCATCGCGATCGGGAAGGTGGCGTGGTTGGGCGGCGTCGTCAGCGTGCTCACCAGACCGGTCAGCGCGGATTCGTTGCCCGAACTGTCGACCGCCGAGACACGGTAGTAGTAATGCGTGAGCGGGGTGAGTGCCTCGTCGAGGTAGTACGAGGTGCGGTCGCTCGGCACCAGGTTCACCCGTGCATAGGGTCCGCCCGGCGCGGTGGCGCGATTGATGTTGTAGCCCGCGAGGTCGGCATCGAGGTTGTGCGACCAGGTCAGGGTGATGGTGGTCGAGCCGCTCGTCGCCTGGAGCAGGGTCGGGATGGCGGGCCAGACCGTGTCGATGGTCTGCGTGTAGAGCAGACCGTAGGTGTTCGAGACGCGCAACTCGAACCTGGGCTGCGTGGTGATCACGGTGAAGCGGAACGGATCCCCCGCCACCGCGGCGCCCGGGCCGATGTCCCCGAAGCTCGCGGTGCTGTCGGTCACGGTCGCCTTGCCGTCGACGTTGCGCAGCACCGCGGTGATCCCGTTGCCGACGCCGGTCCCGAGGTTGCGCAGCGTCACGGTGTAGTCGACGGTCTCGCCCGCGTCGGGCCGGCTGTTGCCGTTGCCACCGCTGATCTCGGTGACGGCGTGCGAGAAGTGGCGGGGCTGCGGCGCCCTCGCCGTGATCTGGAATTTCTGGTTGACATGGTGCCCGGCACCGTCCACCACCGAAAGTGTGAGCGGAATCTCGCGCTGGTCGTTGAGATCGAAGGGAAGCGAGATGCGGTAGGGGGTGCCGTTCACCTGCGATCCGACGGCGATACTGCCGTAGGTCGCACCGGCGTTCACCACCGTGACCCGCGGGTCGGTCGTGCTGAGCCTGCCGGTGACCGAGGTCGCGGTGGCGCCCCCGCTGTTGCGAAGCGGCACGATCACGTCGATGGTCTCGCCCGCATCCGGCAGGCCATTGGCGTTGCCCACCGTTCCACCGAGACTGTCGTCCTCGAATGTCGGAGCACGGTCGGCGAGCACGGCCTGTGCCGATGCCAGCACGGTCACGGTGCTCTGGACGGGTTTGCAGTCGTAGGCGGTGACGGTGATGGTGCCGGTGCCGGTGCTGTCGGGGCGGAACGCGAGCGTGATGTTCCCCGCACCGTCGGTGAGACCGGTCTCGATGTCCTCGCCCGGCTTGTAGGCCGTGACCTTCGCGTGATAGAGCGGCACGCCGGCGATCTTGACGTTCACGGTGACCGTGCTGTCACCGAGATTCATGGTCGCGGGCGCGATCACCGTCAGGGTCCGCGGGTTGCCGGTCCAGATGCGGAGCTCGGGATCGCCGAGCAGCAGCAGCGTCATCTGGGTCCAGCGCTGCACGTAGTCCTGGCCGATATCGGGCGACGACAGGAACTTGACCTTCTGCCTGGCCTGGAGCTCACCGATCGCCTGGGTGCTGTCGACGTAGAGGAGCCGGAAGTACTCCTCCTGGTAGTCCCGGCCGGCGACCGGGAAATCGAACCGGGTCGAACCGATGCTGGTCACCGCACCACCGTTGTTGGCGTGCAGGAACGCTTCGCCGATGCACGGGAAGTCGATCGAGTTCGAGGTGCAATCGGCGGCGTACAGGTTGGTGAGCCGGTTGCCGTTCGTGAGATTGAGCACGTCGGCGTTGGTGAGCGAGGCGTCCCCGACCTCCATCACGTTGCGGTACCCGTGGCCGACGTGGCAGCTGATGTTGTAGCCCCGGTCGAGCGAATCCAGCACCACCACGCGGGTCTCGGGCAGCGACCCCGGTTGCCAGCGCGGATCGGTGTAGTTCTGATAGAGGCGGCTGTATCGGATGTGGGAGTTCGCCTGCAGATGCGGCAGGTCCTGTTCGACGACCTCGGCACCGTCGAGCGAGGTGCTGCCGCCGCTCCACGGATGCGGGAACAGCACCTCGGCGAAGAACAGCACCTGGTGCTCGTAGTCGCCCACCGGGGTGCGGGTGTACTGGAAGGTCTTGTCCACGAACTGCTGCGCCTGGGTCAGGTTGGATACCGGCGCGCGGCCGACGTACACGTCGGGGAAGAGGTCGCAGGAATCACCCACCGCCGACGCGGACTGGTATCCCTCGCCGTAGATGCTGTCGCCATCGGCGTTCCAGGTGCCGTCGACACACGAGAAGTACATGTCCGCGGCGATGCTCTCTCCGCCGTAGAACGTGCTGTAGGCGTAGCGGGTCGGGATGACGTCGGTGTCGCCGCCGAGCAGCACGTACTTCGTGCCCCAGCGGGCGTAGGCGTCACGGATGAACTGGCGGATGCGATCGGCGTCGTCGGCGCCGAAAGGGTACTGCGAGCGGATGAACGACAACGTTCGCACCGCGGCCGGGACGCCCGCCTGGGTCTTCCAGTCGGCGAGCCGCTGGAACTGGGGCACGAGCTCGTCCGAGGTCACGATGACGTACTCGACCGGGCTGCCGAGCACCGACGGGATCTGGGTGGGCACGAACGGGGTGGCCTTGCCGCCACTGCGCACGAGCGAGGAGACCTGCGCGCCACCGCGGCGCAGCGTGCTGGCCGGCAGCTCGTCCTCCCATTCGCGCACGATGCGCTCGCGTCTCACCATGTCGCGATCGTCGGTCGCGTCGAGTGTGAGACGCACCCGCATCGCGCGCACCAGTTCGAGTCTCCCGCTCACCGCGTCCCAGCGCACGGGGCTGACCTGGAGGTACGCCACCTCGGTACCACGTTCGGATCCCTGCGCGCCGAGCACCACCGGCGTGACGGGCTGCGGGCCGCTCTGCGAATAGAGCCGGGCATCCGGTGTGGTGCGCTCGAGCGCGGGCAGATCCGATCGCACCCGGTGAGCCGGCGCGACCCGCGCCGAGACCGCCAGCGGCTCGCTCACCACGTCGAGCACCTGCACCCCGCTCACCCGCGTGCCGGGTGGCAGCACGATGCGCTCGGCGCGCGACGGCAGATCGGGGTACCCGGGCCGCAGCTCGCGCGTGCCGCGGGCCAGCGTCGCGACCGTGAAGCCGTCGCTCGTCGTGAGGGTCACTTCGGAGGCATCGAAGCGGAGCTCGCGCTCGAGCGTGCTGGAGGCTGCGACGGGGCCGGCGATCGCGGCGAGCGCGAGCGCACAGGTCAACAGCGTGGCCTTCATGGAGGGGGACTCCCCGGGTGGATGATGGATCACGGTTGCGGAGGCCTTGAACGGAATGACCGGGGCGGCGGCAAGCGGACCGATACAACTCGGGAAGTATGCAACGGACGGTCCAACACCCGGGACGGGCACGCTCAAACGATACGTGCCGGTCGCGCCAAGGTCAACGGCTACCGCCGGAAGCGTTGCCACCCGGTGACATGCGCGGTTCCGCCCCGGCCGGGCCGAATCTCGGGTGGAATGGCGCATCGGGGCCGCCGGCGCGCTGGAACCAGACCCAGCGCAGGCCCGAAAGCGGCAACACGATGTCCTCCTCCCCCAGCCGGCGCTCCGCGAAGGCCCGGTCGAGGGTGGCGCGAGGCGGGCCGGGCGCGATCCAGGCATCGAACTCGCGGGTGCGCCAGTTGGTGCGGAACGCGCCCACGGGCGGATCCCGCATCGGCAGCACATAACCGGCCAGCTCAGCGGCGGGATCGTCGAACAATGCCTGCTCCTCGATCAGCATGATGTTCGCGCCGGCCGGATCCAGCGCGCGCGCGCCGAAACTGATCGCGCGCACCGGCTGCAACTCCACGTCGAGCCCGAACTTCGCCCACTCGCCTTGCATGCCGCGCGCGACCTCCCCCCCCACACCGTCGGACGAGTAGGTCATGCCGACGTGCATCGAGCGGCCGAGGTCGCCACGCTCGAGCCAGCCGCGCACCTCCTCCTCGGAACGCGTGGGAAACTCGAACGGCGTGCCGCCGGCGAGCCATGCCGCCGGCGCGCCGCCGTGCATCCCGAGCCGCTCGGCCAGGTCACCACGATGGAGTCCGTGCGCCAGCGCGTGCCGGGCCGCCGGCTTGGAGGTGGGCGGAAGATCCGCGCGCATCACGAGCAGGAGACGGCGCGCGGGAGTCGCCTCGCGCGCCACGGTGCGGTAGCCCGCCGGGGCCGGGAGCGCGAACGCGCCGGGTGGCAGGGGCCACGCCAGGTCGGCCACCCCCGAGCGCAGCAGGAAGTGGACGCGCGAAGCTCCCATGGCGAACCGCACCTGCAGCGTGTCGGCGACCGCCCCCGGCTCACCGGTGAGCCACGCGGCGCTGGCGGCGCGGGCCAGCACCCAGCGGGTGTCCGATTCCCTCACCGGCGCGTAGGGACCGAGCCCCGCCGGCCATCCACCTGTCTTCCCACTCACGTGCCACGGGGTCGCCATCCCCGGCAGTGCCAGGATCTCGAGCAGGCGCGGATCCGGGTGCGCGAGCCCGAACTCGAGCGTGAGTCCGTCGGGCGTGGCGAGCCCGAGCCGGGGCAGAGGCTTTCCCGGCCGCGCGCGATCGAGTCCGGCGAGTGCTCCAAGCAGCCAGCGCTGCGTCGAGTGATCGCGGCGCGCGAAGCCCGCTTGCAGCGCGCGCGCGAAGTCGGCGCTGGTGCACGGGCTGCCGTCGGTGAACACGAGTCCGGCGCGCAGGTGGAACGTCCAGCGCAGGCTGTCGGCCGATACCTCCCACCGCTCGGCCGCCATCGGTACGATGCGACCGCTGCTGTCCCGCTCGACCAGACCACGGGACCGCATGCGCTCGAGCGCCCATCGTACCGCCTCGGGCGGACCCTGCGGATCGAACGCGGGGCACCCCTGGCCCACCACCCACGTGAACGTCGTGGCGGGGCGTCGGTGGTGCGAGGCGCAGGAGGTGAGCAGGAGCGAAGCGCAGAGCGCGAGACGGGAAGCGGTGACCATCCGTGGCATGTGGAGACGCAGTCTAGGAGCCCGTCCTCCGCGCGGCAAGCGGGTGGCGGCGCGCGCAGGCCCGTGCTAGCGTGCGGAAGCGGTCGCCCGCGCGCCGCCCAACCACCCGATGCCCACCTCCGCCGCCGCCGATCGCGCGCTCGAGCCGATCCTCGAGGGCCTCAACGACGAGCAGCGCGCCGCCGTCACCCACGGCGACGGGCCGCTGCTCATCGTGGCCGGCGCGGGCACCGGCAAGACCCAGGTCATCACGCGCCGCATCGCCTGGCTGATCGCGTCGCGTCGCGCCCGCCCCGAGCAGATCCTCGCGCTCACCTTCACCGACAAGGCCGCCGCCGAGATGGAGGCGCGTGTCGACGTGCTGGTGCCGTTCGGGTTCGTGGGCGCCACCATCGCGACCTTCAACGCGTTCTGTGACCGGCTGGTGCGCGAGCACGCGGTCGAGCTCGGGCTCACCACCCAGCTGCGGGTCGAGACCAACGCCGAGATCCTCGTGTTCCTGCGCGAGCGGCTGTTCGATCTCGGCCTCCGGCGCTTCCTTCCGCTCGGCAGCCCCGACGGCCTGCTGCGGGAGCTGCTCACCGTGTTCGACCACGCCCGCAACGAGGACGTCTCCCCCGCCGCCTACATCGCATGGGCCGGGTCCGAGCGCGACGCCGCGGGAGCGGACGAGGCCAGGCGCGATCGCGCCGAGGCCCAGCTCGAGGTCGCCCGCGCCTACGAGGCCTACGAGCGGCTGTTGCTCGGCGCGGGCCGGCTCGACTTCGGCGCCCAGGTGAGTCTCGCGTTGCGGCTCCTGCGCGAGCGGCCGCACCTGCGGCGCGAGTACCAGGAGCGGTTCCGCTACCTGCTGGTGGACGAGTTCCAGGACACCAATCACGTCCAGTTCGAGCTGGTGAAGCTGCTCGCCGGCGCATCGCACCGCATCACCGTGGTGGGCGACGACGACCAGAGCATCTACCGCTTCCGCGGCGCCAAGGTCGAGAACCTGCTCGGTTTCGTGGACGCCTTCCCCGACACCACGCGCGTGCTGCTGCGCCGCAACTACCGTTCCGGCCAACGCATCCTGGATCTCGCGCACCGTCTCATCCGTCACAACGATCCCGAGCGGCTCGAAGTGAAGCTCGGTCTCGACAAGCGGCTCCTGGCCGAGCGGCGCGACGAGGCCGGCCGGCCCCTCGAGGGTGTGGTCGAGCATCGTCATCTGCTCACCGCCAGCGATGAGGCCGAGCGCATCGCGCGCGACATCGCCGAAGCGGTCGAGGGCGGCGGGCGGGCGGCCCGCGACTTCGCCGTGCTGGCGCGGGCCCATGTCCACCTCGACCCGGTGGCGCTCGCGCTGCAGGCCCGCGGCATCCGCTTCCGCCGCGTCGGCCAGCGACGGCTGTATTCGCGCCCCGAGGTGGCGCTGTGTCTCAACATGCTGCGCTCGCTCGCGTCGCCCGAGGAGGGTGCGCCGGTCTACCTCGCGCTCGGCGACGCGCTGTTCGGCGCCGATCCGGTCGACCTGGCGCGGCTCGGCGAACGCGCACGCCGCACCCATCGCGGGCTGCTGCGTGTCGCGCTCGAGGCGCTCGCCACCGCGGAACCCGCCCCCGCCACGCGCGCCGCGATCGAGCGCTTCGCCGCGCTCCATCGCGAGCTCGCGGCCGACGCGTTGCGGCGCCCCACCGCCGAGGTGCTGTACCGTTTCGTGCACGACAGCGGACTGCTCGCGCGTCTCACCGCCGGCGAGGACGCCGCGTCGCTCGAGCAGGTGCAGAACCTGGGCAAGCTGTTCGCGATCGTCTCGCGGGTCGGACCGCTGCTCAAGCACGACCGCGTCGGCCAGTTCGTTCCGCACCTCGACCTGCTGATCGACCTCGGCGACGACCCGGCCGCGGCCGAGGTCGAATCCGACGACGATGCGGTGAGCCTGCTCACCGCGCACAACGCCAAGGGACTCGAATTCCCGGTGGTGTTCGTGATCGACCTGGTCGAACAGCGCTTTCCCGGCTACCGGCGCGGCGCTGGCCTCGCGTTCCCGATCGAGCTCCGGCACGGCGTGCACGACGACGACCAGGAGCACTATCGCGAGGAGCGCCGGCTCGCCTACGTCGCCATGACACGCGCGCGCGACACGCTGGTGCTGTGTCATGCCTCGGACTACGGCGGGAAACGCGCGGCGCGCCCGAGCCGCTTCCTGATGGAGGCGCTCGCGCTCACCGAGCCACCCGGCCGCGCCACCGGCGCGACCGCGCTCGAGACCATCGCCCGCTTCGCACCGGTCCCCGAACCCGCCCCCGCCCCGATCTCGCCCGTGCCCGAGAGCGAGCCGCTGTCACTGTCGCACTACGCGGTCGAGGACTATCGCAGCTGTCCCCGGCGCTACTACTACGCCCACCTGGCGCACGTCCCGCTGCCGCCGGCGTGGAACGCCGCATACGGCACCGCGGTGCACCACGCCATCGCGGTGTACCTGCAGCACCGGCTCAAGGGGCTGCCCATCACCGAGGCGGACGTGCTGACGGCCTACGCCCAGGCCTGGTCGAACGAGGGCTTCCTCAACCCGCAGCACGAGGAACACGTCTACCAGACCGGCGAGCGGGCGCTGCGCGACCTGGTCGCCGGCGAGGAGGCGTCGCCGCGGCCGCCACTCGCGATCGAGATGGACTTCCGCTTCCGGCTCGGGCTCGACCTGGTGAGCGGACGCTTCGATCGCATCGACGAGCGCGAGGACGGGATCGTGCTCGTGGATTACAAGACCACTCCGGTCGACGACCGCGTCGAGGCCGATGCGCGCGCCAGGGAGAGCGTCGAGAAGGGTCAGCTCGGCCTGTACGCGCTCGCCTACCTCGAGACCCGCGGGGTGCGCCCGGCACTCGCCGAGCTGCGCTTCGTCGGCGCCGGGATCGAGGGCCGCGCCCCGATCACGGACCGCGCGCTCGAGTCGGCCCGCGAACGCGTGCGGGAGGCCGCCGCGGGGATCCGCGCCGCGCGCTTCGGCGCCACCCCCGATCCGTTCACCTGCCGCTACTGCGACTACCGCACCTACTGCCCGTCGAGCGCCGCCCGCGGCGATCGCTGACCCTCACGGAGGATCCGATGGACGATCGCCCCACCGGCGACACCGAGCCGCGCATGCTGCGCGACGCCGCGATCGCGATCGCCCGCGCCGCCGGCGTCGTGCTGCTCGAGGGCTACGGACGCGCGCACGCGCCCGAGCACAAGGGCGTCATCGACCTGGTCACCGAGTACGACCGCCGCTCGGAGGAGGTCGTTCTGGGCGAGATCGGGCGCCGCTTCCCCACCCACGCGATCCTGTCCGAGGAATCCGGCGCAAAGGCCGGCGCCACGCGCGTACGCTGGATCGTCGACCCGCTCGACGGGACCACCAACTTCGCCCACAACTACCCGTTCTTCGGCGTCTCGATCGGGGTCGAGGTGGACGGGGTGCTGGCCGCCGGCGTGGTGCACGACCCGGTGCGCGACGAGACGTTCGCGGCCGCGGCGGGGCACGGCGCGACTCTGAACGGCAAGCCGATCCGCGTCTCGGTCATCGCCCGCGTGGCGGACGCGCTGCTGGTGACGGGCTTCCCCTACGACGTGCGCGAGGCGCCACAGCGCTACCTCGACCCGTTCCGCGCGTTCCTGCTGCGCGCGCAGGGAGTCCGCCGTGACGGCTCGGCGGCGCTCAACCTGTGTTACACCGCGATGGGCCGGTTCGACGGGTTCTGGGAGCGCGGCCTGTCGGCGTGGGATGCCGCGGCCGGCGTGCTCGTGGTGCGCGAGGCGGGCGGAAGGGTGACGCGCTTCGACGGCGACGCGATCGATCTCGATGGGCGCGAGTTCCTCGCCACCAACGATACGCTTCACGCCGAGATGATGGACGTGCTGCGACCGTACGTGGAACCGCGGGGCCAGGCTCCGTCCGGGGACTCCGTGTGAGCGTGCCCAGCCGGGGACGTCACGCGGCCGCGCGACGCTCGAATCCGAGGCGGCCGCGCACGCGGGTGATCAGGTCCCGCATCTCGTACGGCTTGGTCACGAACGAATCGGCGCCCATGCTCATCGCGAGCTGCTTGTCCTGCTCGGACGAGCGCGCGCTGAGGATGATGATCGGCAGCATCTTGTAACGCTCGTCGAACTTGAGTGCGCGGCACACCTTGTAGCCGTCCAGCTTGGGCAGCATCAGGTCGAGCACCATCAGGTCCGGGTGTTCTTCGCGCGCGCGCTTGAGGGCTTCCTCGCCGTCGCTCGCCGAGATCACATCGAACCCTTCGGCCTCGAGCCCGAAACGCAGTACCGCGAGAAGGTCGGCCTCGTCGTCGACGATCAGGATCCGTGGGCGTTGGATGGACATCATGTCCTCTGGGGGGTCGGTCCGCGCTGACAGATGGGGTTATCGGCCCACCCCCTGCGGCACTTGAGGCCCGACCGCGGCGCAGTCATGCCCCGGGCCGCGGCCCGGTCGGCGTTCCGGCCGCCAGGCAGGGGCGCCGTCGGCTACTCAGCGTCGTTCGAAGCGCGCGCTGGAGGTGGCCTCGGACCTGGCGGTCTGGTCGCGGATCGTCACGTACACCAGGTAATGCCCCGGCGGGAGCGACCGGACCGGGACCTCGACGAATTGGCGGCGGATGTCGCCGAGTTGCCGCTCCTCGCGCCGGGCCGAAACCTCGGGCAGCGGCTTGCGCGGCGCGAGCACGCGCTGGAACAGCGAGCGCCTGTCGCGCTCGAGACTGCGCACGGTGTACTCGATCTCGAGGTGCGCGAGACCGTCGGCGGCGGCGGCGAGATGATAGGCCTCGTAGTAGAGCACCAGCGGGTCGCCCCCGCTCACCACCGAGGCCGGGTTGGGATTGAGCCGGATGACGGGGGGGGCATCCGCGGCGCCGGGATCCACCTGCGCCCCGCCACACGACACGATCAGATCGCTGAGCGCCAGCGACGCCGTCGGCGGCTCGAGCGTGAGTTCCGCGCGCAGCGCACCGCGGCCGCCCTTGCCGTCGCGCACACCGAGACCGACCAGGTAGTCGCCCGGCGGCAGGATGCTCGCGAAGTCGGCGACCCGCAGCCGCGCGGGATCGCACGCCGAGGGCGACAACGTCCGGGCCACGCGCGCCACCTCGTGCCGGCTCGAGTCGAGCACCACCCACGTCGCCAGCGCCGAATCGCCCGGCGCGAGCGGCGTGGCAAGCAGCCCGATCAGACGCGGGCCACCCCCGGGGCTCTCCATGCGCGCCACCATCCCGTCCACCGGCAACGCCCGGGCGTGCGGCGGCAGCACCGGGAACACCCCGCGCCCGCCGGCCGAGGCGAAGCGGTCCGCCATCGCCGCGAGCGAATCGGCGTCGGGCCGCGGATCGGTGTCGCGATCCATCGCCACCGGGCTCGAGTAACGCCCGGTGAGCACCCGGTCCTCGAGCCGCACCACCATGCCGAGCTCCGGGTACTCCCACTGCAGCACGTTGACCGGGAACAGCTCGTTGATGCGGGTCGCGTCCAGGCCGAAGATGGATTGCGACAGCGGCGTGCCGACCGGGTTGTAGACGACCCCGGTCGGTGGACCGTAGCGAACGTACACCTCGC
>Ga0315273_10009251_pt1 | contig 12486 bp, 9 predicted proteins | sample YL17G02_0_MG_FD_205753 | JGI IMG/M metagenome (GOLD analysis project Ga0315273, IMG submission 205753) | Sediment microbial communities from Yellowstone Lake, YNP, Wyoming, USA - YL17G02_0 | ecosystem: Environmental > Aquatic > Freshwater > Lake > Sediment | place: USA: Wyoming | collected... | reverse complement strand
TCGAGCAGAAAGCGAGATCGAGGCGCGCCCTCTCGACGGCGGCCTGGTTCGAACGGACGGTCGCCGCCGTCGCGGCGGCGTTGGCCTTGACGCTGTCGTACTGCTGCTGCGTCACGTAGTCCTTCTTCACGAGGTCTTCGTAGCGCCGGACGTCGGTCTGCGCATTCTCCATCTGCGCCCGCTCGCGGGCGAGCGCCGCCTCCGCCTGCGCGAGCGCGGCCTCGTAGGGACGGGGGTCGATGGAGAAGAGAAGCTCGCCCTTCTTCAGGTCCTGCCCGTCGCGGAAGTGGACCTCCATGATCTGGCCCGAGACCTGCGCGCGCACCGCGACCGCGACGTAGGGCTGGATGTTTCCGACGTTGCGGATCTGCAGCGGCACGGCCTTCTCCACGACGGTGCCCACGCGCACCGGAACGGCCTCGACCGGCGGCGCCTTGCCCGCCTTGACGCAGCCGAGAGCGGAACCGGCGAGCGCCAGGATTGGAACGACGAATCGCTTCACCGCACGCGTCATGGCGTCTCCTGGTTCTGTGTCGTCGCGCTCATGATTTCGGCCGCCTTCGGCACCAGCGCTCCCGTGGCGTGCGCCAGCTGGGCCATCGCGAGGAACCAGAGGGACCGCGCCTGGACTTCCTGCGCACGGGCGTCTGCGAGGGCCGATTGCGCGGTCAGGAGGTCGATGATGGATCCGACGCCGGCCTTGTAGCGGCCCGCGGCGACATCCGCAGACTGCAGCGCGCTGGCGAGGAGGTCGCGGGTCGTGGCGATGCGCTGCGTGGATGTCTGCACGGCGTAGTAGCTCGACCAGACGTCCAGAATCACGCGGTCCTCGAGCCGTTCCGCACTCGCTTTGGCCGCCTCCGCTTCTTCCCTGGCTTTCTGCGTCCGGTAGGCGACGTCCAAGCCCGTGAAGACGGGGATGCGCAGCAGAATGGTGCCCGAGTAGTTGGTCGAGAACGGGTCGGCGGCGTTGGGAGTGGTGTAGAAGGTCCGGTTGCCGGTCCCGAACGCCGAGAGCTTCGGCAGCCCCTCGGCCTCGACGGAGCGGATCCGGCTCTGCGCGGCGAGCGCGCCGAACCGGCTCGCGGCCAGGTCCGGCCGCTGTGCCACGGCCCGGGCGATCAGCTCGTCCACGCTTTTCTTGACCATGTCGAGCGGCAGCTCTTCGGGCAGCTGGCCGACTTCCACGGGGATGTTCGCGGCAACCCCGACCGCGGTCGCGAGCGCGCCCCGCACGATCTGCAGCTGCCCCTGGGTGTTCTGGAGCTCCAGCTCGATCTGCGAGGCCGAGGTCTTCGCCTGGAGCACATCCGCGATGGTCGCAACGCCCGCTCGGTGGCGCTCTTGGGCCGCGTCGAGACTCCTGCGTGCCTCGTCGAGGTTGGCCTGGCGCGCGATGACGAGCGCCTTCGAGTTGAGGTAGAGGTAGTAGGACTGCGCCACCGCGAGGACGACGTCCTGGATCGCGGCGTTGTGCGTCCAGTCGGCGGCGTAGAGGGCGCGCGTGGCCTCTTCGACGTCCGCCTCGCGCCCGCCGAAATCGAACAGCAGCCACGACGCGGCGACCGAGGGGCCGTAGGTGGTCTGGAGAAAGTGGAAGCGGCCTCCAACGGCCGCCTGCTTCTGGCGCTGGATCTGGGCGTCCACTTCGATGACCGGGAAGTACAGCGACCTCTTCGCTCCCACCTCGGCCGCGGCGGCCCGTGCGTAGGACCACGCCTCCCGCGTCGAGGGATTGGAGCGCAGCGCCACGTCAACCAGCTGCACGAGCGACAGCGTGGCGCCGGGCTTCAGGTATTCCTCGGGAACCTGGGGCGCGAGCCTGTCGGCCGGCGCGGGCGGCATGGCGGCTTTGGCCGGAGGCGTCCAGGGCTCCTGCGGCGCGGGCGAGACGGCGTCGCGCACGGTCTTCTCGGGGATCGCCGTGCACCCGGCACAGAAAAGCAGGACGATCGCCGTGGCGCGCCTCAAGCTCGCCTCCGCGCCACGCCCGTGAGAAACACACCCATCAACTCCGCGACGAGGTCGTCGAGCCGATCGTCGCTGGCGTGAAACAGATTCTGGGAGCGCACCATCCCGAGGAAGAGATTTGCGCCGACGCGCGCATCGATGCCCCGGAACTCGCGCCGCTCGATGCCGGCGAGGATCGCCTCCTGCACGAAGCACAGGAACCGTTCCCGCCGCGTGGCGAGCTCCTGGTGGCGGATCGGAAAGTGCTCTTCGCGCTGGAAGAACGCGAGCAGCTGGCGCCGCTCCCAGAAGTGCTGCAGAATCACGGTCGCAATCGTTTCGAGGCGCCGGGTGGCGGTCATCTCCTCGCGCAGCGCCGCCTCGAGCGCCCCGGTCAGCGTGTCGAGAACGTGAAGGATCGCGGCGAAGTAGAGATCGTCCTTGGTCTCGAAGTAGCGGTAGATCGTCCCTTTTCCGATACCGGCATCGGAAGCGATGCTGTCGATCAGGACTTCATGGAAAGGGCGCTGCGCGAAGACGCGCGATGCGGCCTCGAGGATCGCAAGCTCCTTGTCTGCTGTCCTTACTCTTGCCATCACTATTACGACACTGACCGGTCAGTTCTATATGATTACGGCCTCGTGTTGCGAGGGGTTTCTGGAAAGGCTGGAAAAAATCTTGCGCCGTGGCATGCCCCGGGGCCGAGCTCGTGGTCGGAACCGAACTTGCCGGCATGATCGTATTACTGAAGATGCAGGAGTAAGGAAAAGGTCCGCAAGGGCCAGGTCCTCGCCGCCATGAAGCCCGAAGATACGCGGGTCCTGCTGGTCAAGATCGCGTTGCTCGAGCCGACCCCTTGAAGCTCGGCCAGCGCGTGGAAATCCGGATCGAGAAGCCGTAACGGGAGGCCAGGATGAGCCGACTCGAAAAGGTCAAGCGGGTTCAGTGCCGGGGGACCGAGTGCGCGGGACAGATCGCGCCCTCGGACTCGGCGGGCGAACGCGACTTTCTCGGCGAGCGCCTGGCGCTGTTCGCGCGCGCGACGTTTTTCGCCTCGGTTGGCTTCTTCGTCGCGGGATTCCTCATCGCCGTGTTCTGGCCGGCGCCGGAGGGCCCGGGGCCCTCCCTCTCCCGGCCGGAAATGCTCTTTCACCTGGCGGCGATTGCGGTGCTGGTGGTCATGTGGCTCGTCGCCCGGCAGCCCGGGATCTCGGAGGCGGCGCTGCGCCGCGTCGACGCGGCCGGCACGGTCACGGCGCTCGTCCTTTACGCCTGCATGGGCGGAAGCATGCCGCTCGCCTGGAGACCGGAGGAGCTCGTCCTGCTGATCGCCAACTCGATCCTGCTCTACCGCGCCGCGGTCGTCCCGAGCGAGCCGCGCCGGACGGCCGTCATTTCGGCACTCTCGTCGCTGCCGATCCCGGTGCTCGCCTACGTGCTGTACGCCTCGGCCTCGCCGCGCGAGACGTCGCGGGGCGCCGCGGTCGCGTGGTCGCTGCTGTGGGCCCTGCTTGCCATCGTCCTTTCGACCCTCGTGTCGTTCGTGACTTTCCGACTGCGCCGCAGCGTGGTGAGCAACCGGCGGCTCGGCCAGTACACGCTGACCGAAAAGATCGGCGAAGGCGGCATGGGCATCGTGTACCGCGCGGAGCACGCGATGCTGCGCCGGCCCACCGCGATCAAGCTCCTGCCGCCCGGCCGCGCCGGCGAGGACAGCTTGAAGCGCTTCGAGCGGGAGGTCCAGTTGACGGCGCGCCTCACGAACCCCCACACCGTTTCGATCTACGATTTCGGCCGCACGCCCGACGGCCTCTTCTATTACGTCATGGAGTACCTCGACGGCCTGGACCTCGAAGACCTCGTGAAGGAGTCGGGGCCGCTCGCTGCCGGGCGCGCGGTCCGCATCCTGAGGCAGGTCTGCGCGGCCCTCTCCGAGGCGCACGGGATCGGACTCATCCACCGGGACATCAAACCCGCGAACATTCTGCTCTGCGAACGGGGCGGCATTCCCGACATCGCCAAGGTCCTCGATTTCGGGCTCGTCAAGGACGTCTCGGACACCTCCGGGGCCGGACTGACGGCCGAGAACGTGCTCCACGGCACGCCGCAGTACATGGCGCCCGAAGCAATCCGAGATTCCGGCAGCGCCGACCCGCGCAGCGATCTGTACGCGCTGGGTGCGGTCGGATATTTCCTGCTCACGGGCACGCCCGTCTTCGCGGGCAAGAGCCCGCTCGAGACGATCCACCACCACCTGCAGACGGAGCCCGAGCCGCTGTCGCGGCGCCTCGGACGCGCGGTGCCCGCAGAGCTCGAGGCCCTCATCCTGCGCTGCCTCGCAAAGGAACCCGACCAGCGGCCCGAAAGCGCGAAAGCGCTTGCGCGCGCTCTCGCAGCCTGCCAGGACGTGCCGCCCTGGGATGAAGCCGGCGCGCAGGGCTGGTGGCTCGCACGCGCCCGGAGGAAGAACGCCGCAAAGACGGCGTGAGAGGCCGTCCGGCCGGAGCCGCGGTAGCATCGCGCAATGGCCTGGCTTCGCCGCTTCGAGCTCCTCGCCTGGACCGCCGGGATTCTTCTCGTCGCCGTCTGGGGCGCGGCGTACGTCCACAAGTCCGTTCTTTCGCGCCGTGACCTCGCGCGCTTCGAGACGGCCAGCCGCACGCGGGTCGCTTCGTCGCCGGCGCGCGTCCTGCCCGGCGAAGCGCCTCCCGACAAGACCCTATGGTCGAAGGAGCGCGTTCGCGCCTACGAGGAGAGCCTCAAGCAGAAGTCTTCCGACCCGCTCGCCGTCCTGCGCATCCCGAAGATCGGGCTCGAGGTCGCGGTCCTCGACGGCACGGACGACCTGACGTTGAACCGCGCCGTCGGGCACATCCAAGACACGCCCAAGCCCGGCGAGAACGGCAACGTGGGCATCGCCGGCCATCGCGACGGCATCTTTCGCGGCCTCAAGGACGTGGTCCGCGGCGACACGATGGAGCTCGAGACCATGTCGGGCAAAGAAGCCTATCGCGTGGACGACATCTGGATCGTCAACCCGGAGGACATCCACGTGCTCGATCCCACCCCGGGCCGCGCGCTCACGCTCGTCGCCTGCTATCCCTTCTACTTCGTCGGCTCCGCCCCGAAGCGCTACATCGTCCGGGCGGTGGCGCAGGAGCGCCCGGCGGCGAGCCGAGTCCCGTAGAATCGGCGCCCTCGTGCCGTCATTCACCTCCAGGGCGCCGTACCTCGCGCTCGCGCACCGCGACTACCGGCGGCTCATCGCCTCCCAGCTGCTCTCGCTGACGGGCTCGCAGATGCAGGTCGTCGCGATCAACTGGCACGTCTACCTCCTGACGAAGTCGCCGCTCGCGCTCGGAATCGTCGGGCTCACACGCGTCGTGCCGATCGTCGCGTTCTCGCTCTGGGGCGGCGTCGTCGCGGACCGGCACGACCGGCGGCGCGTGATGATCGCAACCCAGATCGCCATGACGGCCGTCGCGCTGGCGCTGTGGGGCACGACTTTCGCAGGACACGAGACTCTCTGGCTGATCTATGCTCTCAACGCACTTTCGGCCTCAGCGGTCGCCTTCGACGGCCCGGCGCGCCAGGCCCTCATCCCCCGCCTCGTCTTGCCCAAGGACCTGCCCGGCGCTCTGTCGTTGAACCTCTCCGTCTTCCAGGCTTCTCTCATCGGGGGGCCGGCGATCGCCGGCCTGCTGATCGCACGCGCCGGGGAAGGGACAAACGGCCTCGCGTTCATCTACCTCGTGAATGCCGTGTCGTTTCTGGCGGTGATCTACGCGCTCGCGACGATGCACACGTCCGGCGCACCGACGGCCGAGGGCGGCCAGACCGAAGGTTGGTCGGCCCTGCGCGAGGGGCTGCGCTTCGTCTTCACGACGCAGCTCATGGTCTGGACGATGGGGCTCGACTTTCTCGCGACGTTTTTCGCCGGTGCGATGTCGCTCCTGCCGATCTTCGCCGACCAGGTCCTCCATGTCGGCGCGAAAGGCTACGGCGTGCTCGCGGCAGCGCCGGCCGTCGGGGCCCTGGCGGGATCGCTGCTTCTCTCGATCCGGCCCCTGCCGCCGCGCCAGGGTCGGATCTTCCTCTGGTCGGTCGCGGCGTTTGGCGCTGCGACCATCGTGTTCGGCCTCTCGCGCTCGTTCTGGCTGACACTCGCGGCGCTGGCAGCCGTGGGCTTTGCCGACGCGATCTCGACCGTCATCCGGCAGACGCTGCGCCAGTTCATCACGCCCGACCGCCTGCGCGGCCGCATGACGTCGGTCAACATGATCTTCTTCATGGGGGGGCCGCAGCTGGGCGAGCTCGAGGCCGGCATCGTCGCCTCGCTCTTCGCCTCGGCGGCCGTGGGCGTCACGGTCTCCGTCGTCTCCGGCGGCATCGCGACGGTCGCCATCACCGCCGCGATCGCCGCCGCCGCGCCCATGATCCGCCGCTACGACTTCCGGCACAGCATCAGGATCGATCCGCCAAGCGGCGATCGCGAGCCCCAGGTGCCCGGTTGAGCGACCCCGATCCGTCAGCGATACTGGTCGAAAGTGTCAGCCTCAGCGACGGAGCCCGCATCGTCTGCTCGGACATCTCTTTCCGGGTGCCGCCTGGAACGATCTATGCCCTGATGGGCCACGGTCGAGGGCCCGCAGCGCTGCTGCAATGCTTGCGCGGCCGGGCAAGGCCCGTCGCGGGACGGGTGCGGACCCTCGACCACGACCCCCGCAGCCGATGGAGGCTGCGATCGCGGCGCGCCTTCTTTCCCGAAGTCGAGAGCCTTGCGGCTGCCCTCGACACGGGACAGACCGCGGAGCTCCTCCTGCTCGAGAACGTGCGCAACACCTCAACAACCGGCTTCGCGCCACTCAGCGCGGCCGTGCAGCGTGGAAAGACCGTCTTTCTCACCACCGATGATCCCGCCGTCGCCGCCCAATCCCACCGCATCGGCATTCTTGCCCGCGGCCGACTGGTGGCCGACGAGCCTTTGCCCGTGCTCCTCGACCGATTCCGCAGGATTCGGTTCCTGAATCAGGCCACGGAGGACAGGACGGCCTTCGGAACGGAGCTCGACGATTTTGATGCGGTTCGAGTTCGCGTCCGCGGGTGGGGTGTCGAAGCCGTCGTCTCCAACTTCGACGAGCGGGCCTTCGACCGGTTCCGCGCAATCGAAGGAGTCGAGGACGCCAGAGCCGAGATCCTGACTCTCGCGGAGGTCCTCGAGGCGCTTCGCGAATCGAGCCCTTGAGCCGACCGCAGCCTCTGCTATCGTCCCGGCCAACGTGACGGCGGGGTTCGAGCGGACAAACGGCAAGCTTCTTTGCGACGGTGTCTCGCTCGAGGACGTCGCGCAGAAGTTCGGCACGCCACTTTACGTCTACAGCCAGACGCTCATCGAGGAGAACTTCCGCCGGTTCGACGCGGCTTTTGCCTCGGCACCGCACCTGGTCTGCTACGCCGCGAAGGCAAACTCGAACCTCGCTGTCCTGACGCTGCTGTCGCGCGTCGGCTCGGGCGCGGACGTGGTTTCGGGCGGAGAGCTGCGCGCTGTTCTCCAGTGCGGGATCCCGGCCGACCGGATCGTCTTCTCCGGCGTGGGCAAGACGGATGAGGAGATCGCGACGGGAGTCGCGGCCGGGATCCTCGCCTTCAACGCGGAGTCCGAGCGGGAAATCGAGAAGATCGACGCGATCGCGCGCGGAAGCGGCTCGGTGGCGCGGGTCGCCCTCCGGGTCAACCCGGACATCGACGCGAAGTCGCACCCGTACATCTCGACGGGCTTGAGGCAGAACAAGTTCGGCGTGGACATCGGGCGGGCCCGCGAAATCTTCGAAAACGCCCGGGGCCTTGCCGGCGTTCGCATGGTCGGCATCCAGGCCCACATCGGAAGCCAGATCTTCGAGGCCGGGCCGCTCGCCGCGACGGCGCGGGAGCTGTCGAGCCTGGCCGAGACCCTCTCTGCCGCGGGCTTTGCAATCGAGACGCTCGACATCGGCGGCGGAATCGGCATCGGCGAAACGGCTTTGTCCCCCGAGGATTACGCCGCGGCCGTTCTTCCCTCGCTGGCGGGCCGGCCTTTCCGCGTCCTGATCGAGCCCGGTCGTGCGATCACCGGCCCGGCCGGCGTCCTGCTGACGCGCGTGCTCTACGTCAAAGAGGAGCGCGGCAAGACGTTCGTCATCGCGGATGCGGGGATGAATGATCTGCTTCGCCCGGCGCTCTACCAGGCCGCCCACAGAATCGAACATGTGGATTCCGTTCCAAATGACCGGAGGGTCATTGCGGACATCGTGGGTCCGGTTTGCGAAACGGCCGATTGTTTTCTGAGAGGCGCCGCGCTCGGACGCGCCGAAGAAGGCGACCTTCTTGCCATCCGCGACGCCGGCGCTTACGGGTTCGCGATGGCGTCCAACTACAATTTTCGCCTGAGACCCGCGGAGGTCCTCGTCGAGAATGGCGCGGCACGCCTCGTGCGCCGCCGCGAGACTTTCGAGGACCTGGTTCGGCCGGAGGGCGTTTGGACTCCGGTCGAGTCAACGAGAGTAAAATCGGGCGCCTCATGATTCGCCGCAGCTCTTTGTTCGCGCTCACATGGCTCGCCGCGGCGGCGCTCCACGCCGCGGAACCGCCGCTGGTCCTGCGCCTGCCCGGCGCGGCCGACCGCGCGATCGCCCCCGAGTCGCTGCTCGGCCGCGACGCGCGCGACGTACGCCTCGAAGACGCCGAGGGAGGCGTCAAGGTCTTCCACGGTACGCCGCTGCTGGCCGTCCTCGAGAAGAACGGCCTCGACCTTCGCACGATGGCGGGCGAGCGCAAGACCGCGGCAGAAGTCGTTCTCGCAACGGCCCGCGACGGCTACACGGCCGTTTTTTCGGTCGGTGAGCAGCGGATGAACCCGGCCAAACCCAGGGTCTTACACGTAGTCGAATACGCGGCCCGGCCCCAGCCGGACAACGAGGGGCCGGTGCGCCTGATCGTCTACGGGGACGTCGTCCGGTCGGCCTACGGCCTGGCTCGGATAGAGCTCAAGGTCCTGGCCGACAACGCCCGGGATACCCGCAAATAGGCCCCGCACGCGTCTGCGCCGGTTTGACCCCCCGCGCTCGATCCCTATAGACTGCCCGGCTCGACGGTGGGTGTAGCTCAGCTGGTTAGAGCGCCAGATTGTGGATCTGGAAGTCGAGGGTTCGAACCCCTTCACTCACCCCAGAATTTTCTCGCGTCGTTCTTTGCGCCCGTAGCTCAGTCCGGATAGAGCGTTAGCCTCCGGAGCTAAAGGTCGCGCGTTCGAATCGCGCCGGGCGCACCATATTTCCTAGTGGGTTACGAGATGCGGCCGGCGTTGCCTGGCTCGAATTTCATTTCGTACCTCTTCCGTAGTTTACGAGCGGGCGCAAGCCCCAGAGCGTTCCCGTCGAACCCCTCGAAGGAGGGGGATTCAAGAACAGCGTTTTCCTCATCACCATCAACATCTGAGAATATCCAGCCTCGAGGGAACGGCAACGAGACCGGGAGCCTGAGCTATCATCGGCGCTCTTGCCCGGCCTCCGAGTTTGGCAATGAGGACACTGATTACGTGCGTATCCGGAACGGTGGTCTGCGCCGGGCCTGCTTCCCAAGCTGTGTCGGGTGGCTATGGGCGGCGGGGACGTTGCTCTTCGGTGGGGCGGCGGCGGCGGCTCCGGGGCAAGCTCTCGAGCTGTGCACCGGGGCTCCGCAGGACAAGCAAAGCTGGACCGGCATCGAGGAGCCTGGATTCAGTCTCTTTCTGGAAGCAGACCGCGGCTTCGCTCTAGAGCAGTTCCGGCCGGCCGCCGAAGCGCCGACCGCGCCTCCTGCTCGTTTGCTCGGGCTGCCCCCCCCATACGATTCGGGAAGCCCGGCGGCACCCTCCGCGGCTCCGAAGAAGCACTTCTGGATCGCGGCCGGGCAAGTCTTCGGGTGGAACCTCGGAGAGTGGCTGATCGAGCGCTACATCCTGAAAGAGCCCTTCTCTTACATCTCGCTGGACACGTGGAAGGCCAATCTGCGGACAGGCCTCGTCTATGACCACGTGGACGACTTCGCGACGAACCAGGCCCTGCACACGTTCCAGGGCGGCATCTATTACAACGCCGGGCGCATGAACGGGTTCAACTTCTGGGAGTCGGCCCTCTTCGCGACGGCCGGCAGCCTGATGTGGGAGTACTTCGGCGAGAACGAGCCGGCCTCGCTCAACGATGTCCTCAACACCTCGCTCGGAGGCGCCGTGACGGGCGAAGTCTCCTACCGTCTTGCGACCATGCTGCTCGACAACACGGCCAGCGGGGCCAACCGGCTCTGGCGCGAGGTCGGTGGGTTCGTCCTGAATCCCATGGGCGGGTTCAACCGGTTAGTCCGCGGGGAGACGAAAAAAGACTTCCCGAACCCCGACGACCGTATGCCTGCGGGATTCTCCGCCGAGCTGTACGCCGGATACCAGCGGTTGAACGACGGCCCCCCCTCCGTCGTGCTCTACCCGAACCAGGGTCTTCTCGGCGTGCGGATCCGCTACGGCGATCCCTTTTCCGGCGAGAACCGAAAGCCCTTCGACTATTTCGAGGCGCTGTTCGAGGTCTACCCCTCGTCGGGAGCCGTCGGCATCAACTGGCAGGAGCGTGGACTACTCGCGTCCTGGGGAATCTCGTCGTCGGCCGCCGCCGAGCATCGCCTGGGTCTGTTCATGGGATACGAATACACGGACAATCAGTCCCAGATCTTCTCGACGCAGGCCTTCTCGGCCGACCTGCTCTCGCGCTTCCCGCTGCCTCGCGGATTGGAGCTGCGCACGGAGATCATCGGGGTTGGATTCCCGGTCACGGCCCTCCAGGCGAACGACAGGCTGTATGAGTACTCTCCCGCCGGCAGGCCCTACGACTACGGCGTCGGCGGCGGCGTGCGCTCACTGGCGCGGCTCGAACGGGAGGGCCTGAACTTCCTCTGGATCGGCTACGAGGCCCTGTGGATTCACACGACCAGTGGGGCATCTGCCCCGGGGTCCGAGGCATCGCTCTCGAGCCGTCTCCAGTCGCTCCGGCTGGAAGGCCGTCTGCCGGTCCGCGGCTCCCTGTCGGTCGGCGCAGGCTGGACCTGGAACGACAGGGTTACGTTCTACCCGGATCGGACCGCCGAGGTTCAGGGCACACAGTGGCGCGCCTTTGTGTCGTTGCTGCTGCGCTGACACGGCACCTGACCCATCGCATCACCCTGGTGCCTCCGCGGTGACTCGGTCGTAGCATAAGCTTTGGGTGATGCTCCGCGCTCACGGTCACGGGTCGGCCGATCCCCAGGGACTGCGCAACTTCGCGACCCGGGATCGATCGCGATCGACGCAGAAGGGCCGTTTGCCGGCGAGAGAGGCGTGACGGGCGCCACGACGCGTGTGCGGATCAAAGCGTGGCCTCCGCTCGACTCTCCGTGGACGATGGCCGCTGCGGCTCTGTTGCTTCGCCTGGTCGTGATGAGTTTTTTTTATACCAATCGGCTGGATCCCGCGCGGGACCATTGGACGTTCGGCTGGGAGACGGGGAGGGTTGCGCGATCCATCGCCTCCGGCCAGGGATTTAGCTCTCCTTTTCCCGAGTCGACAGGGCCCACGACCCTCGTACCTCCCGCGTACACGTTCCTGGTCGCCGGCGTCTTCAGGCTCTTCGGAACCTATACGGCCTCGTCGGCTCTGGTCATGCTCACCCTGAACAACCTGTTTTCCGCCATGACGTGTCTGCCGGTCTTCTTCATTGCCCGCCGGGTCTTCGGGCTCCGCACCGCGGTCCGGGCTGGCTGGATTTGGGCTCTCTTCCCCTGGGCGGTGGCTGTGGCGAACGCGACCGTTTGGGAAACGACCCTGACCACGCTGGTATTCAGCCTCCTGGTGCTGGCGACGCTGCGCCTGGAGCGGTCGACGAGCCCGGCCGCCTGGCTGGGTTACGGCGCGTTGTGGGGGGTGGCCGCGCTCACGAACCCGGCCGTCCTCTCCACATTGCCCTTTCTCGGCGCATGGGTGTGGCTCCGGCATTGGCGGCGCGGAGAGAATTGCACGGCAGTGGCGGCTGCCGCGTCTCTGGTTTTCCTGTGTGTGACAGGACCCTGGATCTGGCGCTGCAGCCGAACCTACGGGCGCTTCGTCGCCTTCCGGGGCAGCGTCGGTCTGGAGCTTCTCGTCGGCAACAGCGAAGACACGAGTCATGCTTCCAATTTCAATGTGATCCCCGGAAACAACGCCGCGGAAATGGAGAAGGTAAAAAGGCTTGGCGAGCCGGCGTACATGGCTGAAAAACAGCGCGAGGCCCGGGAGGTCATTGCGCGCCGGCCGCTTCGCTTCGCGGGCCTGACTCTGCGGCGAGCTCTCTACACCTGGACCAACCTGTGGGACTTCCCTCCCCGTTGGAGCCTGGACGAGGAAGGGCTGCCGAACGTTCTCCTCTACAGCTTCGTCTCGCTGCTTGCCTTTGCAGGACTCTATCGGGCGATCCGGGACCATCGGGATGGCCTGATTCCTCTCGTGATCCCGTTGGTCTTCTT
>Ga0315273_10009250_pt1 | contig 12487 bp, 9 predicted proteins | sample YL17G02_0_MG_FD_205753 | JGI IMG/M metagenome (GOLD analysis project Ga0315273, IMG submission 205753) | Sediment microbial communities from Yellowstone Lake, YNP, Wyoming, USA - YL17G02_0 | ecosystem: Environmental > Aquatic > Freshwater > Lake > Sediment | place: USA: Wyoming | collected... | reverse complement strand
CATTCCGGGCATCTCATCCGCTGGGGAGAGTACATCTGGGGCCGTGAGTACTGGAATGCCGACTTCTCCGGTGTCGAGCGACCCGGTCGGTACCGGCTCCGCGTGACATTAGAGGACGGTCGCCAGGCCGAATCCCCGGAGTTCGAGATCAGCTCCGACATCTACCTGTCGCTACCAAACCTGACGCTCGGCTGGTACTACACCCAGCGCTGCGGAGTGGAGATTCCGGGCTGGCACCAGGCCTGCCACCTCGATGACGCCCTGATCGGGCGCAGCTACAACCGCAAGCTGGGGCCAGGCGGTGAGTGGACCATCACCGGGGAGGCCGACCTCACTGGCGGTTGGCACGATGCCGGCGACAACCACAAGTACATCTGCTGGTCCTACCTGGCGCTTTGGGCGCTGGCGCGCCTGCATCGGGTGGAACCCGCCGAGCTGCGCAACCTGGGCGAGGCTTTGCCCGATCCACTCTCGGAGGCCTGCTGGGAGGCGCGCTTCCTGCTGAAGGCCGTGAGCCCGGAAGGGCTGTTCCCACTGGGGGTGATCTCACGGTTCGGGTGGGTGAATGTGCCGATCCATGAGGAGACGGACAACATCCGGAATAGCGGAGATGAGCGAGGGCTGCCCGATCCTCGCGAGCGTATCTGCGAAATCCCCACCTATGGCCCTGAGTTCACCTCGGCCCTGGTATCGAGTTCGCTTGCCGATCTCGCCCTGTCCCTGCGCGGTTATGACGACGAGTTCGCCGGTCGCTGCCTCGCCACGGCGCGACTGACCTGGGATCAGCATCACCGAACCGATCCGCCCGATGCCGAGTATCTGCGGTGGCATGCCTCCTTCGCGCTCTTGGACGCGGCGCTCTACCGTCACGGTGCGGGTGAGGATCTGAGGAGCGATCTGGAGGCCCGCGTCGCCCACATCATCGCCCAGCAGAAGCCCGAGGGCGTTTTCCCGTTCCCGAGGAGCTGCGAGAGCTATCGCGAGCAGGTGCTGGTAGCGCCGCGAGAGGAGCGCGCCAAGCTTCCCGATCTCTCGCCCCATAAGAGCCGCTACTGCATCTCGCACGAGGCCTGCGGGGTAGACTACATTCCGAACCCGTTCATCTACCTGCATGCACTGCTCGACTATCTGGAGCTCTTCCCAGATGGGCCGCAGGCCAGGCCCGCCCGGGGCGCGCTTGGCCTCGCCATGGACCTTGCCATTGATCTGTGCGGGCGGACCCCGTTTGGGCAGATGATGGAGTGGACCTTTGCGCCCGATCCGGTGAACTTCGTCCACATGTTCCACGGCTACAACTGCGCGCTGCTCTCGCTGGCGGTGGTGGCGTCGCGTGCGTCGCGCGAGTTGAGTCGCCCCGAGCTGCTGGTGTTGGCAGAACGACAGATGCAGTGGGTGTTGGGGCGAAACCCCCGCGCGACCAGCTTGGTCTGCGGCGTTGGGCACAAGCAGCTCGGCATCTACCACACCGGTCTGTCGTTCTCTGAGGGACACCGCACCGGCGAGCAGCCCGGCGGCGTGGTGAACGGATTCGTCTCGATGGGCGCGCCACGCCTCACTTATTCCGGCCCCACCTACCCCTGGGACTTCCCCTACCTCGACCTCCGGTCATCGTCCGAGGAGGCCCAATGGCGCGGGGTGGATGGCGACTGGTGGACGAACGAGACCTGGGTGCCAAACTGCTCCTGGTTCATCCTGGCAGCAGTCGCCCTGCACCAAGCGCTCAAGAGCGGTTGAGCCCGGGGGAGGTGGGCGCTAGGCGCGGGCGCTCATGATGAGCATGAAGATGGAGGCAATCGCGAGATAGGACAGCACACCGCAGACGAGCGTGAGCCAGAGCGGAAGGCGACCCGCCAACAGGTAGACCACAAGAAGGTACAGGACCCACGGAATCGCGCTCCACATGGCTGCTCGGACCGCGACCCGGAGCGCCTGGGATCCCTGCTCGCTGCCGATGCACCACCAGGTATACAGGGAGACTGCCGGCACTGAGACCAGCAGCCCGGTCACCATGTAATCCCCGCGCCGAGCGAAAAGCAGCATCGCGGCGATCAGGGCGGCCCCCAGCAAAGACTTGGCGACAATGTCCATTCGCAGCCTCAGTTTCTCCTGGCCGAAGAAGGAGTGCGGAAGGGAGAGTGGAAACTTCTATTGGTCCTGAGGGGCCGTTCGTTGCCCGTAGGACCGCTCCCTGCCATGGGAGAATGAGCGATTTCGGCAGGCGCGGCGAAGCGTTGCACTGAAAAAACGCGACTCCCAGGTTTCGGCGAGGGAGTTACCGGGAAAATCAAGACGTCTGCGCCAACTGCAGACGGGGCCCTCGTGCTAAATCCCCCTCTGACGCACGGGGGCCCACCCTTTTGTAGGGGTCCCAAGTCGCTCATTCGCCTCGGCGTATCCATCCCCCAGCAGTCGGTAGAGGCATCTCCCTAGCGGGAGTAAGTTCCCATCAGCTCGGTCTGCGCCAGCACGCGCCCCTCCATCGCTCGATCGAGGTCGGCCCTCTGCGCACCCGGCGGCAGCGCCACCTTCGCGTTCAGGGCGTACAGCCGGAAGTAGTAGTGGTGGGTCGGGCCCTTCGGGGGAGATGGTCCGTCGTACCCCACAGACCCCGAACTGCCCCGCCCCTGCTTAGCGCCACCGAGCTTCGGCAGCGTCTCGGTCTTCGGAACAGCTTCGGGCAGCGACCGCAGGGCGGCCGGCAGAGCGTACATCACCCAGTGCACCCAGGTGCCGCGCGGCGCGTCGGGGTCATCGCAGATCAGCGCCAGCTCGACGATACCCGCAGGGGGAGCAGTCCACTCCAGGTCTGGCGACGCATTCGCCCCGTCGGCCGTGTACTTGATAGGTATGCGTTGACCCTCGCGGAAGGCCTTGCTGGTGAGCGACCAGGCCGAGGCCTTGGCGCGGGTTTGGGCGGCATTCGCGGCAGCGGAAGGCGGCTCAACCCGAGCGCCACCGCACCCCAGGCAGAAGAGAGCCAGCGCCGCGCAAGCCAGGCGCGCCGGCTGGCAGCCCCGGAGCGTCGTGCGACCAGCGCAGGAATCTATCCTCATGCGTCTCCTCCTTCGCCACTATTGTCGCCGCCTAGGCTACACCGAGCACGAGCATTTGTGAAGTCGGGAAACCGCACCAAGGCGGGCGATATGCCCCCGGCCTTACGCTGGTCGTGAAAGCGCACATTCCGGGGACGCCTCTGCTAGCCGACCGGCGACGGCCATCCTATACTAGAAAGCGCGCGCTTGGTAGGACTCGGTGGCAGCGAACCGGTCGCGCCGGGCAAGGAGGCGAGGATGAAGGACCGTGGATGGTTGGTGGTGGCGCTCGTGGCGGCGGCAGTGATCGTGATCGCTGCTCTGTTCTCGGTTAGATCCGGGAGCAGGCGGCCTGTCTCCGCACCGATCGGAAGCGCGATGGGCCCGAACCAGAAGGGCGGCATGATGACGGCAGCCCCCAGGCCCGCGACCTACAAGTCCAATGGGGAGCGCATCTACTGGACAGGCGCGGATGACGCTGGGAAACGAGCAAGCTTCGAGGGCGGGCCATCTTGGCTGGCGATGCACGGCGGGAGCTGTGTCGACTGCCACGGTATCGACGGCCGAGGAGGCAAGCCGGTGATGATGGGCACCGCCGTGCCCCCCGACATCCGCTACGGCGTGCTGACGAAGCCCGAGGAGCACATGGATCAACCGCTTTACACGGATGCGACGATCAAGCGCGCCATCACCCAGGGGCTCGAACCAGGAAACGGGAAGCTCGACATGACGATGCCGCGCTGGACAATGCCGGAGCGCGATCTCGATGATCTGGTGGGCTATCTCAAGCAGTTAGATGGCGGAAAGACGAAGTAGCCGGCAGCGCGGCCGAGACCTTTAGCGGACCGCGTCCTGGCGCGGCAGCAGCACGCGGAAGGTGCTGCCCTTGCCTTCCTCACTCTCGATCTCGAGGTGCCCGTCGTGCGCGGCGATGATCTGTTTGCAGATGGACAGGCCGAGTCCCGTGCCGGTGATCTGCGCGGTCTCGGACGTCTTCACCCGGAAAAACGCCTCACCGAGGCGGTCCAGCGCGTGCCGCGGGATCCCCAGGCCGGTATCCAGCACCTCAACCGCAAGGTAGCCGTCCGTAACTCGGGCGGTCACGCTTACGGAACCGCCCTCGCGGTTGTACTTGATGGCATTACCCACCAAGTTCGTGAAAAGCCGGCTCATCTCCGACCGATCGGCCTCCACCAGGGGGAGATGAGTCGGCAGATCGGCGCTCACTGTGACCTTCTTCTCAGCGGCCTGCGGGGTCAGGAACTCCACGGTCTCGCGGATCACCTCGGAGAGGTTCAGGGGCGCGACGGAGCGGTCTATCTGCCCCCGCTTCTGCAGTACGGAGAAGTCGAGCAGGTCTCGAACGAGCTGGGAAAGCCCCCCGATCCGTTCTCGGCACCGACTGAGGATCTGCTGTTCCTTCTCCGGATCCTTGACGATCCCCGCCCGCAGCACATCGAGGTACTGTGCGATGGCGCCCAGCGGCGACCGCAACTCATGCGCCACCATGGAGACGAAGTCGCTCATCGCCTGCTGGAGCGTCTTTAGCTCCGTGATGTCGCGCACGACCGTCACCACGCCCAGCGGCTCACCGGATTCGTCCCGTACCAGCGCGATGTTGGCGGCCAGGTTAGGTGGACCGCCGGGGAGTTCGTGCGACACCATCGTCGCCTCGACATCGGTCAGCGCCTGCTCCATCCAGCCCAGCAGCGCCTCGGGGAAGAGCGCTCGCGACGGGGGCTGACCCACGGCGGGCAATTCGTCCTTGATGCTCAGCAGACGTAGCAGCGACGGATTGAAGAGGACGACACTGCCTTCCCGGTTGGTCACTAGCACACCGTCTGCCATGCTCTGGATAACGGTCCTGGTGCGCGATTGCTCGGCGTTCACCAGCAGCAGGTTACGCTCGGCCTCCGCCCTGAGTTGAGCCGTCTCCAGGCGTAGCCAGCGGTGCTGTAGCGCTTTGTCGACGACTAAGATCAGCTCATCGGGGGTAAAGGGCTTGGCGAGGTAGTCGTAGGCGCCGCTCTTGGTGGCCTCGACCGCGGTCTCGAGCGTGGCGTAAGCGGTGATCATCACGCACACCAGATCCGGGTCGTCCTGTTGCAGCTTGGCAAGGAGTTCGATCCCAGACATGCCGGGCATACGCAGGTCCACGAGCGCCAGATCGCGCGAGCCTGGGACGAACGTTGCGAGGGCCTCCTCGGCCGATTCGGCGACGGCGACTTCATGGCCCTCAGGGGAGAGGATGCGCCGGCACCCCTCACGCATGCCGACTTCGTCGTCCACCACCAGGATGCGGCCGGGGCGTCTAGCCACCGCTCAAGCGCTCGATCTCCCGGAGCAGGACAGCCGGGCTGACGGGTTTGTCCACCCACGCATCGACCTTGAGCCATTCGCGGTCATCGGCGTCGTCCATCGGTACGCGAAAGCCTGTCTTCTCGGTCACGGCCGTTGCCAAGATCACGGGGATGCCGGTCATCTCGGGCTGCCGCCGCAGAAAATGCGCCACCGTAATCCCCGAGTCCGGCTCCTCCATCATGAGATCGAGGATGGCGACGTGCACCCGCGACTCGCGCAAGAGGGCGATGGCGTCCTTGGCGGTGTTCGCCGAGATCACGTCATAGCCCGCGGCCTCGAGTGTCATGCGCACTGCGTTCAGGAAGTCGGCATCGTCGTCTACGAGGAGCACGCGCTTGCGCTCACCCATCAGTATCCGTTTCCCTCCGCGGATTCGATCACCGGCAGCGTGATGGTGAACGTGGAGCCGGCGCCGACGCGGCTATCGACCGATATCCCGCCCCGGTGCATCTTCACGATGCCATAGACGATCGACAGCCCCAAACCCGTGCCTTTCCCGATCTGCTTCGTCGTGAAGAACGGGTGGAAGATGCGCTCCAGATTCGCTTCAGGTATGCCACATCCCGTGTCGGAGAATCGAACCGCGATCGACTTGCCGTCGGCGCTGAGGGAGGTGCTGACGGTCAGCGTGCCACCTTCGGGCATGGCTTCCCCGGCGTTCTTGAGGATGTTGATGAAGGCCTGCTTCATCTGCTCGGCGTCGAGCACGGTGCTTGGGAGGTCGGGCGCGAGCTGAGTCTCGACCGTCACCTGAGACATCCGCTCCTGCTTCGTCACCAGGGAAAGCGTGTCATCCAGCAGCGCGTTCACGTCGGTGAGGCGGTTCAGCGGCTTGTTCTGACGCGAGAAGTCCAGCAGGCCGCTCACGATATTGCGGCACCGGTCGGCCTCCCGGGTGATCATCTCGAGGTCCTGGCGGCGCGGATCCTCCGTTTTCATCTCCTTCAGCAGCATGTGAGCGTAGATCAAGACCGTTCCCAGGGGGTTGTTGATCTCGTGCGCCACGCCTGCCGCGAGCTGGCCCATGGAGGCGAGCTTCTCGGAGTGGATCAGATGTTCCTCGGCCTCGAGCAACTCTCGCCGCGAGGTGTTCAGCTCGGCGATGGTGTGCTGAAGCTGGTCGATGAGGTAGGGCAGGCACATCTCCGACTCGGCCAACCCGTTGTAGACGGCGATGGCCTTGTCCCGGCAAGATGGGTAGCCGCAGGCGCCGCAATTCAACTCGTCCTCCGAGCTGATCTTGTTCGTCTGGGCGAGGATAGCCCGGATCTCCTCCTCCGTCGGCATCGGGGCGGGGATGTGCTCGTCTGTGAAGCCGCGAGAAAGATCGAGGTCGTCGTACTCATCCAGCGGCGACGGAACCGTGCGTGCCGCCTCCTCGGCCGTGTACCTCGCCACCGCCTGCTTGAGCGCGACCGTGTTCGTGTGGTCCGCGGCGAACGGCCCCTTGATGCACCCCTCGCAGAACAGGAGGTCGAAGAACTGAGCGTCGATGCCATCTCGGCCCAGGTCGCGGAGCAGCTCGGTGGTGCGGTCGACTCCCTCAGTGACGACGATGTCGTTCCTGAGGATGTCGGAGGAAAGAGTGGCGGTGCGCAACAGCCCACCCGAAACGGGGAATATGCGCCCGACTTCGGGCCTTGGGCCATCGAACTCACCCTCGGGGAGGGATTGCAGGTCGACCCCTTCTCCTTCGAGCCAATCGCGCAGTTCCTTGAATGTCAGCACCGCGTCAACCGCGCCTGCCACCATCGGGTCGCGGGCCTCCGCCTTCTTAGCGACGCAAGGACCGATGAAGACCACCTTGGCCCCAGGGTCGAGGCGCTGTTTGATCAGCCTCCCGAGAGCGATCATGGGGGACACCACGGGCGCCAACGCCGGGAGCAGCTCAGGCAGGTAGCGCTCTATGTAGCCGACCAGAGCCGGGCAGGGCGAGGTGATGAGAGGGCGTTTTTCCGGGTGTTCTTCTACCAGTCTCCGGTAGGCGCGACCTACGAGTTCGGCCCCTACGGCGACTTCCATGACCGCGGAGAACCCCAGTTGCCGCAGCCCGGTGATGATCTGCCTGGGCCTGATCCCCGGGAACGCTACTGGGAATGATGGCGCCAGACAGGCCATCACGCGATCTCCGGCTGCGATCATGTCGACGGTCATGGGCAGCGCCTGGCTGTCGACCGTCTTCGCCCCCTGCGAGCAGACCCGGATGCAGTTCCCACATCCGACGCAGCGCTCGGGGAGCACCTTCGCCTGGCCGTCCTGGACTTTGATTGCCTTTGCCGGGCAGTGCCTTACGCAGGTATAGCAGCGGCGGCACTTCTCACCGATTGTGGTGACGACGCCGATCATCTACTTGTCCTCTGCCGTCCTCGCGAGACGCGCATAGTAGGAGAGCAGCATGAGCTGGGTGGCGAGATCAGCCTGCTGGACCGCCACTCGCGCCGGCAGCGCCAGCGGCACCGGAGTCAGGTTCAGGATGGCGTCGACGCCGGCCGACACGAGCTGTTCGGCCGTCGCCTGAGCGGACGACTCGCGCACTGCCAGCACCGCCGTATTGACCCTGAGGTTGCGTGTGACCTGCTCGATGGCGGAGGTGTGCATCACCTGGAGATTCCCGATCTGAACGCCAACTCGGTCCGGGTCGGGGTCGAAAGCGGCGATAATCTGCCAGTCGTGTTCGGCGAACTGTTGCAGCGCACTCGGATCTCCAATCAGCCGCTCGGCGCCCACCCAGGCCACGCGGCGCTCGTCATCGGCGCGGAAGAGCCCCAGCACTTCATTCGACAGCTCGTCCACATGGTAGCCGAGGCTCGGAGTGCCGAACTGACCGAAGTAGCACAGGTCCCTTCGCACCAGTGAGGAGCTTACCCCGACCTTGGCCGCGATGTCAGCCGACGATACCACATCGATGCCCGCGCGCCGGAATTGCTGGAGCGCGGCCAGGTACCAGCGAAGGCGCGCGATAGAGCGCTCGGGGACCTGCGGCTTCGGGCGGCCGGTATCAGCGGTCTCGGCCGCCTCTACCGGGTGGGCTTTCAGCCGCCAGGGTTGCGACTCGTCGGGGCCCGCCTCCGCCGGACAGATGCGGTCTAGTTGCTCGTGGAAAACGCATCCGGCCGAACCCTCCCGACACTGAAGGCACGAGACCAGCCCTCGCTCCTCAATGCACTGGAAGATCGCGCAGTTCTGCCGCGCCACTCGCCGCATCGCCAGCCTATCTGAGCGCGCCCCGCGCAGCAGACCCGAGAGGTATCGCTCACAGACCTCGCGCGGCACATCGCCGCAGGCGGCCATGCGCCTGCGGACCTGACGCTCCGATGCAACCGTAGCAGCGGGCGCGGCCTGCGCGGAGGCTGCGGAGATGGCTTGCCCAGTTCGCTTCGTGCTCACAAATCCTCTTCCTGATCGATGAGAGATCGCGCCGCGGGGAACGGTTCCAGCGCCCGCGGCAGCAGTCCATGTACGGTGGCCAGCAGCACTCCGTAGTTCACGATGGGCGCGCCGGCCTCCCGGGCGCGGTTGATGCGGGAGAGCATCTCCTGCCGGTTGATCATGCAGGCTCCGCAGTGCACTACCAGTTGGTACGTGTCCAGGTCAGCCGGGAAATCCCCGCCCGAGCTCCAATGGAACTCCAGGTCGCCCCCCACCATCTGCCGCAACCAGCGAGGGATCTGCACCTTGCCGATGTCATCGGGCTGGCGATGGTGGGTGCAGGCCTCGGCGATCAGCACCTTGTCCCCTGGCTGGAGGCGAGCGATGCTCATGGCGCCGCGGACCATCTCCTCCAGGTCCCCTTTGTAGCGTGCAAACAGGATTGAGAAGGAGGTGAACAGCACCCCCTTGGGGGTATCGGCGGCGGCCTTCAGAAGCGCCTGACTATCCGTGATCACCAGCCTGGGCGGCTTGCTGAGGTTGGCGAGGGTGAGCTTCAGTTCCCGCTCCTTCACCATCACCGCGCAGGCGTCGTGGTCGAGCACGTCCCGAATCGCCATCACCTGAGGGAGAATCAGCCTGCCTTTGGGGGCCGCCTTGTCGATGGGAATGCACATCACCACCGTATCGCCAGGCCGGATCAAGTCGCCCAGAATGCTCGGCTCCGCCCAGGATGGCGGCGCGTTCCTGATCATGGTCTGCTTGAGCTGCTCGATCCCCTCGCGTGTTACCGCGCTGACAGAGGCGACGGGGATGCCGCCCTCCCGCGCCCAGGCCACCATCTCCCCGTCGTCGGGGTGGATGTCGATCTTGTTGACCACCGCGACCAGCGGCGCCCCCCGCGCTCTGATCCGCTTCGCCAGGTCCGCCTCGTAGCCATCGGCCCCGACCGTCGGGTCGAGCACCAGCAGCGCGAGATCGGTCTGCTCGAGTACGCGAAGCGTGCGAGCGATCCTCGCCTCCCCCAGCGCGCCGGTGTCGTCGATCCCCGCGGTGTCGATAATCACCACCGGGCCGATAGGCAGGATCTCCATCGCCTTGCGCACCGGGTCGGTGGTCGTGCCGGCCACCTCGGAGACGATGGCGGCCTGCTGGTTCGTGAGCGCGTTTATCAGGCTGGACTTTCCCGCGTTGCGCCGCCCAAAGATGGCGATGTGTAAACGGCTGCCAGTTGGGGTTTCGTTAAGCGTCTGCGTCATGTTGCGGCTCCCGAGGGCGCGCAGGTTGCGCGCGGCCTCGCTCCTTCAGCCTCTTGGCGCCAGGGATACCGGGCTTGGTCATCTCCTGTGGCGCCAGGATGATATCCAGCTCTTCCTCGTCGAACAGGCCGCGGTCGAGCAGCACCTGCTTCACCGCGCGGCCGGTCTGATGCGCCTCCCGAGCGACCTCCGAAGCGAGTTCGTACCCGACGTACGGCGCCACCGCCACCACCAGGCCGAAGCTCTCCTCGACCTGTCGGCGGCAGAAGTCGCGGTTCGCCTGGATGCCGGAGATGCAGTGGTCGATGAACATGGTGACGCCGCGATGCAGCAGGTCGAGCTGCTGGAACAGGTTGTGGGCGATCAACGGGAGGAAGGCGTTCAGCTCGAGCTGCCCCGCCTGCGCCGCCAACGTGATCGCCTGATCGTTCCCCATCACCTGGTAGGCGATCTGCGTCACCGCCTCCGTGATCACGGGGTTCACCTTGCCTGGCATGATCGAAGAGCCGGCCTGCTTCTCCGGCAAGGCGATCTCTCCGAATCCGGCGCGCGGTCCGGAGGAGAGCAGCCGCAGGTCCGCAGCGATCTTCGCCAGGTTCACGGCCGCCGTTTTCAGCAGCCCCGAAACCTCGACGAAAACATCGGCATTCTGTGTCTGGTCGATCATGTTCTCGGCGCGCGCCAGACCCAGATTGGCCAGGTCGCGGAGGATATCCGCGGCGGTGAGCACGTACTTGCGATCGGCGTTCAGGCCCGTTCCCACCGCGGTGCCGCCGAGATTGATCTGGCGCAGCTTCTCCTCCACCACGTGCAGCCGCCACCAGTCCCGCTGCACTGCCTGCGCCCAGGCCGAGAACTCCTGCCCCAGCGTGATCGGCACCGCGTCCTGCATCTCGGTGCGGCCCACCTTGAGCACGCTCGCGAACTCCGCCTCCTTCTCCTGGAGCGCGCCCTGGAGGCGGGACATGTCCTCGATCACGGGCAGCAGCAATCGGATCGCCGCTAGTTTCAGCGCCGTCGGGTAGACATCGTTCGTGGACTGCGAGAGGTTGACATCGTCATTCGGGTGGATGATGGAGTAATCGCCCTTCGCGCCGCCGATGATCTCGATGGCGCGGTTCGCAATCACCTCGTTCGCGTTCATATTGGTGGAGGTTCCCGCGCCGCCCTGGAACGGATCGATGGGGAACTGGTCATGCCACTGGCCTTCGGCGATCTCGTCGCAGGCCTGGCAGATCGCGCGCGCCTTGGCCTCCGGGAGCGCCCCGGTACGCTGGTTGGCGAGCGCAGCCGCCTTCTTCACCACCGCCATGGCGCGGATCAACTCGGGGTGCAAGCGCAGACCGGAGAGCTGGAAGTTCGCCATTGCCCGCGCCGTGTGAATGCCGTAGTAGGCATCGGCCGGCACTTCCATCGCCCCGAGCAGATCGTGTTCGGTCCTGGTGGTCATAGCTGACTCGCCACTGCTCCGGATACGAGCCCGCGCCGGCTGTGACCGTAGCCATTCCCGACCGTCCGCCCCAGCGAGGAGATCATCGCCTCCACGCATTGGCGGGACTCGGCCGCTTCCTCGCCCGTGCAGATCTTCCCGGGGTAGAGCTGGTAGCGCTCGCGATACTCCATCGGCGTGGCATTGGGCATGAGCACGTCCGCCCCGGCTTGGAGCGCCTGCTGGCGTCCCGTCGGGCGCAACGTGCCAAGCGCGGTGGTCGCCGGGATGAGGGCCGTGGGGCACAACATCCGTAGACAGGCGACGAACCGCAACGCCAGGCCGAGCGTCCCGCCGGCCGCACCCGCGAGCGGAGTAGCGGGGTTCGGGATGAAAGGACCTACGCCGATCATGTCGAGGTCGAGCGACTGCAAGAACAGCAGATCGTCGGCTAGCATCTCAAGCGTCTGCCCTGGTAGGCCGATCATCACCCCCGAGCCGACCTGATAGCCGAGCCGCCGAAGGGAGTGAAGGCACTCCAACCGCACGTGCCAGTCCGAATTCGGGTGCAGTTGGTGGTAGAGCTCTGGCGACGAGGTCTCGATGCGCAGCAAGAAGCGATCCGCGCCGGCCTCCCGCAGCCGCGCGTATTCCTCTTCGCTGCGCTCACCGATGGACAATGTGATGGCGAGGTCGTTCTCCGCCTTGATGGTGCGCAACAAGGCCGCGAGGAGATCGACCGCGTAGTGCTGATCTTCGCCGGACTGCAAGACCACCGTGCGATAGCCCAGCGCGGCCGCGGTTCGCGCGGTGTCGATGACCTCCTGCCCGCTCATGCGATAGCGCGAGAGCGAGGCATTGTCCCGGCGCAGACCGCAGTAGAGGCAGTTGCGGCGGCACTGGTTGGAGAACTCGATCAGGGCGCGAAGCTGGACTTCGTCACCGACGGCGTCGGCCCGCACGCGGTCGGCGGCGGCAAACAGGTCTGCTGCTTCGGGGTCACCCACCCCCAGCAGTAGCGCTAATTCATCCCGCGT
>Ga0315273_10009249_pt1 | contig 12487 bp, 10 predicted proteins | sample YL17G02_0_MG_FD_205753 | JGI IMG/M metagenome (GOLD analysis project Ga0315273, IMG submission 205753) | Sediment microbial communities from Yellowstone Lake, YNP, Wyoming, USA - YL17G02_0 | ecosystem: Environmental > Aquatic > Freshwater > Lake > Sediment | place: USA: Wyoming | collected... | reverse complement strand
GCACGTTCATCCTGCGCATCGAGGATACCGACGTCGAACGCTCGACGCCGGAGGCCGTGACGGCGATCCTCGACGCGATGGCGTGGCTCGACCTCGACTACGATGAGGGCCCGTACTACCAGATGCAACGAATGGAGCGCTACCGCGCAGTCGTGGCCGAGATGGTGGAGCGCGGGCTCGCCTACCCGTGCTACATGTCGACCGCGGAGCTGGACATCCTGCGCGCGGCGCAGCTGGCGCGCGGCGAGAAGCCGCGCTACGACGGCCGCTGGCGGCCGGAGAGTGCTGCGGGGATGACGCCGCCACCCGGCGTCGCTCCGGTGATCCGCTTCCGCAACCCACTCGACGGCAGCGTGCGCTGGGACGATCGCGTCAAGGGCACGATAGCGATCGCCAACGCCGAGCTCGACGATCTCGTGATCGCGCGGCCCGACGGCACGCCGACGTACAACTTCTGCGTCGTCGTCGACGACCTCGACATGCGGATCACCCACGTCGTCCGCGGCGACGACCACGTCAACAACACGCCGCGGCAGATCAACATCATCCGCGCGCTCGGCGCAAAGCCCCCGGTCTACGCCCACGTGCCGACCGTGCTGGGCGAGGACGGCCAGAAGCTCTCCAAGCGCCACGGCGCGGTGAGCGTGATGCAGTACGAGGAGATGGGCTACCTGCCGGACGCGCTGGTCAATTTTCTCGCCCGTCTGGGCTGGTCCCACGGCGACGCCGAGATCTTCACGCGCGCGGAGCTGATCGAATGGTTCGACCTGGACGGCATCAGTCCGTCGCCGTCGCGGTTCGACACGAGCAAGCTCAAATGGGTGAATCAGGAGCACATGAAGCGGATGCCGGGACCCGAGCTCGGAACCCGCATGCTTCCGTACCTGCAGCGCGGCGGGCTCGATCCAGCCGCCGGCCCGGATCCGGGCGCGGTCGCGCTCCTCCTGCGCGACCGGGTGGCAACCCTCGCGGAGATGGCGGCGGCCGCGCGTTACTTCTACGCGGACCCGGAACCGGGCGCGCAAGCGATCGCCGCGCATGTCGATGCCAGCCAGCGGCCGCTGTTCGACGATCTTCTTGCCGCATTCGCGAGCCTTACCTGGACGCGCGAGGCGATCGGCGCCGAATTGAAGGCCGCGGCGGCGCGGCACGGGTTGAAGCCGCCGCAAGTGATGATGCCGCTCCGGTTCCTCGTCTGCGGGACACCGCAGACGCCGGCGATCGACGCCGTATTGGCGCTGCTGGGCCGTGATGTCACCCGGGCGCGGCTCGCCGCGGGGTTGCGGAACCTGGCGCCCTCGTGATCAACGCCGTGCTGGCGCCGTCCACCCCGGGTTTCGCAGTCGCTCAACCCGGGCTACAATGATAATTTCCGGAACCTGTCGCCCATGACCAAGTTCGTTTTCGTGACCGGCGGCGTCGTTTCCTCCCTGGGGAAGGGCATCGCCGCCGCGTCGCTGGCCGCGATCCTCGCCTCCCGCGGCATCCGCGTCACCAATCTCAAGCTCGACCCGTACATCAACGTCGATCCTGGAACGATGAGCCCGTTCCAGCACGGCGAGGTGTTCGTCACCGAGGACGGCGCCGAGACCGACCTCGACCTCGGGCATTACGAGCGCTTCGTCGACGTGAAGATGGGCAAGCGCAATAACTTCACGACCGGCCAGATCTACGACAGCGTGATAAGGAAGGAGCGCCGCGGCGACTACCTCGGCGGCACCGTGCAGGTGATCCCGCACATCACCGACGAGATCAAGAGCTGGATCGTCTCCGGCGCCGGCGATGCGGAAGTCGCCGTGGTCGAGGTCGGCGGCACCGTCGGCGACATCGAGTCGCTGCCGTTCCTGGAGGCGATCCGGCAGATGGGCATCACGATGGGCCGCGAAAACGTCTGCTACGTCCACCTGACGCTCGTCCCCTACATCGCGACCGCGGGCGAGATGAAGACCAAGCCCACGCAGCACTCGGTGAAGGAACTGCGCGAAATCGGGATCCAGCCCGACGTCGTGCTCTGCCGCGTCGACCGGCCGCTGCAGGACGGCGACCGGCGCAAGATCGCGCTGTTCACCAACGTGCCGGCGGAAGCGGTGATCCCCGCGGCCGATGCCGATTCGATCTACAAAATCCCGGCAGCGCTGCACGCCGAGGGTCTCGACGACATCGTCTGCAAGAAGCTCCAGCTCGATGCCCGTCCGGCGGACCTGTCGATGTGGAATCACCTCGTCGACGCGCTGGGGCACCCGGAACATACCGTGCACATCGCGATGGTCGGCAAGTATGTCGATCTCACCGAATCGTACAAGTCGCTGTCGGAGGCGCTGACCCACGCCGGCATCCACAGCCGCAGCAAGGTGCAGATCCACTACGTCGACTCCGAAGCCGTCGAGCGCGATGGCACGGACTGCCTGCGGACGATGGACGCGATCCTCGTCCCCGGCGGTTTCGGCAAGCGCGGCGTCGAAGGCAAGATCGCCGCCATCCGCTACGCGCGCGAGAACGCGATACCGTACCTCGGCATCTGCCTCGGCATGCAGCTCGCGGTGATCGAGTACGCCCGGCACAAGGCGGGGCTGGCCAATGCCAACAGCACCGAATTCGATCCCGGCACGCCGCATCCGGTCGTGGCGCTGATCACCGAATGGCAGAACCGCGACGGCTCGGTCGAGCGGCGGACCGAAGGCTCCAACCTCGGCGGCACGATGCGGCTGGGTGCGCAGCCGTGTGACGTGGTGCCGGGCTCGCTCGCGCATCGGATCTACCGCGCGACGACGGTCTCCGAGCGGCACCGCCATCGCTACGAGGTCAACAACCATTACCTGCCGCGGCTCGAGGCCGCGGGCCTTTTCGTCGGGGCCCGGACCCGCAGTGCGACTGCGGGCGATCTGTGCGAGATGATCGAGTTGCCCGATCATCCGTGGTTCTTCGGCTGCCAGTTTCACCCCGAGTTCACGTCGAATCCGCGGCGGGGCCATCCGCTGTTCATCGGCTTCGTGAAGGCGGCGCTCGAAGCGAAGCGACGCCTGTGCCCCGAGGCCGCCGCAATGGGGGCGGTGGAACTCGTCGCCTCCGGTTGATGTGCCCCCACGCTCACTTTCGTTCGCTGCCCCCCGAGGGGGCCGAGACCTGCCTTGGGGCTGCCCGGCGGCAGGTCTGATGCCATGAAGCTCTGCGGGTTCGAGGCCGGACTCGACCGTCCTCTCTTTCTCATTGCGGGACCCTGCGTGGTGGAATCACTGCAATTGCAGATGGACGTCGCCGGAGCGTTGCAGGAGATCTGCGCGGAGCTCTCGATCCCGTTCATTTTCAAGTCCTCGTACGACAAGGCCAATCGCACGTCGGGCGGCTCCTTTCGCGGGCCGGGCATGGCCGAAGGCCTGCGCATTCTCGGCGAAGTGAAGCGGCAGCTCGCCGTGCCGGTCCTGACCGATGTCCACACCGAAGCCGAGGTCCCGGTGGCGGCGGCGGTGGTCGACGTGCTGCAGACGCCCGCATTCCTGTGCCGACAGACCGACTTCATCCAGGCGGTTGCCCGCGCCGGCAAGCCGGTCAACATCAAGAAGGGGCAGTTCCTGGCCCCGGGCGACATGCAGCAGGTGGTCGCCAAGGCACGGGCCGCGAGCGGCACCGACAACATCCTCGTCTGCGAGCGGGGCGTGTCGTTCGGCTACAATAATCTCGTGTCCGACATGCGCTCGCTGGCGATCATGCGCGAGACCGGGTGCCCGGTCGTCTTCGACGCCACCCATTCGGTGCAGCTTCCGGGCGGGCGGGGCAGCGCCAGCGGCGGCCAGCGCGAGTTCGTGCCGGTGCTCGCCCGCGCGGCGGTCGCGGCCGGCGTGGCCGGCGTGTTCATGGAGACGCACCCGAACCCGGACAAGGCACTGTCCGATGGCCCCAATGCGTGGCCGCTGGCGCGCATGCGCGCGCTGCTCGAAATGCTGAAGGCGATCGATATCACCGTCAAGGCCGCCGGGTTTCCCGAGGCCGACATGATGGCGCCGCTGCCCGGCTAGCGGCGCGCTTCCACCGAATGCATTCCGCCTGTATGTTCACCTTTCCATAGAGAAAACCGCATGAGCGCCATCGTCGACGTCATCGCCCGCGAAATCCTCGATTCGCGCGGCAACCCCACCATCGAGGCCGACGTGGTGCTCGAATCGGGCATCTCCGGCCGTGCCGCCGTGCCGTCCGGTGCATCGACCGGATCGAAGGAAGCCATCGAGCTGCGCGACGGCGATCCTCGGCGCTACTTCGGCAAGGGCGTGCTCAAGGCCGTCGACCACGTCAACACCGAGCTGTGCGAGGCGATCATCGGGCTCGATGCCACCGAGCAGGCGTTCATCGACAAGACGATGCGCGATCTCGACGGCACCGACAACAAGTCGCGGCTGGGCGCCAATGCCATCCTCGCCGTTTCGTGCGCCGTGGCCAAGGCGGCGGCCGACGAGTCGTCGCTGCCGCTGTACCGTTACCTCGGCGGGGCCGGCGAAATGCAGCTGCCCGTCCCGCTGATGAACGTGATCAACGGCGGCGCGCACGCGAACAACCGCATCGACCTGCAGGAATTCATGCTGGTGCCGGTCGGCGCGCCGAGCTTCCGCGAGGCGCTGCGCTACGGCGCCGAGGTGTTCCACACGCTGAAGAAGATCATCGACGAGAAGGGGATGCCGACCACGGTCGGCGACGAAGGCGGCTTCGCCCCCAACCTCGCGTCGAACGAGGCCGCGCTGCAACTGCTGGTCGAGGCAATCGACCGCGCGGGCTACGTGCCGGGCACCGACATCGCGCTGGCGCTCGACTGCGCCGCCAGCGAGTTCTACAAGGACGGCAAGTACCAGCTCGAATCGGACGGCCTCGCGCTCACGTCGCAGCAGTTCATCGACGTCATGGCGACGTGGTGCGACAAGTACCCGATCATCAGCATCGAGGACGGCATGGCCGAGAACGACTGGGACGGCTGGAAGCTCCTGACCGAGCGCCTCGGCGGCAAGGTCCAGATCGTCGGCGACGACGTGTTCGTCACCAACACGCGAATCCTGAAGCAGGGCATCGCCAAGGGGGTGGCCAACTCGATCCTCGTCAAGATCAACCAGATCGGCACGCTGTCCGAAACCTTTGCCGCGATCACCATGGCGCATCGCGCCGCGTATACGGCGGTGATCTCGCATCGGTCGGGCGAGACCGAGGACAGCATGATCGCCGACATCGCCGTCGGCACCAACGCCGGGCAGATCAAGACCGGCTCGCTGTCGCGTTCCGATCGCATCGCCAAGTACAACCAGCTGCTGCGCATCGAGGAGGACTTGGGCGACGCCGCGAGCTACGCTGGCCGCGCCGCGTTCTTCCAGTTGAAGTAGCGAAACTCTTGCGCTGGCTCGCCCTCGTCTTCGTGTTGCTGATTGCCGGGCTGCAGTACCCGATGTGGCTCGGCAAGGGCGGTTGGCTGCAGGTCCGCGAGCTCGGGCGTGCCGTCGCCACGCAGCACGAAGCCAATGCGCAGTTGAAGTCGCGCAACGAGGCGCTGGACGCCGACGTCCGCGACCTCAAGACGGGATTCGAAGCCATCGAGGAGCGGGCCCGCTCGGAGCTCGGCATGGTGCGCCAGGACGAGGTCTTCTTTCAGGTGCAGCCGGATCCGGGACGCGCCGGAACGGCCGCGGCAACCCCGGGAAAGGGCGATGCGGCGGCCGCTCCGCTGAAGAACGACAGCGCGTCGGCACCGTTGGCGCCGTTGCGCTGACCAGCACGGCGCGGTTCTCCGCGGCGAGAGCGCAACCCCGGCCGATGCAGCGTATCACCTCCCGCCAGAATCCGCGCCTGAAGGAGGCCGCACGCCTCGTCCGTTCGGCGCGCGATCGCCGCAAGGCCGGTCGCTGCGTGCTCGAAGGCGAGCATCTCGTCGGTGTCTATCAGGCGCGGTACGGCTCGCCGGAGACGCTGATCGTCACCGAAGAAGCGCTCGCGAGCGAGTCCGCGCGCGCGATCGCCGCGCGCGATCCCGCGCACACGCTGATCGTTCCCGCCGCGCTGTTCGCTGAGCTCTCTACGTTGCCGGCCGGCGTCGGCATGCTTGCCGTCGTGCCGACGCCGCAGCCGCAGCCGCCAGCGCCCGCGGATTTCTGCCTGCTGCTGGACGACGTGCAGGATCCCGGAAATGTCGGTTCGATGCTGCGCTCCGCCGCGGCTGCGGGCGTGACTCAGGTATTGCTGTCGAAGCATTGCGTATTCGCCTGGTCGCCGAAGGTCCTGCGGGCCGGGCAGGGCGCGCATTTCCACCTCGAGATTCACGAGGACATCGACCTGCCGGCGTGGGCGGCGCTGCATCGCGCCGCCGGCGGTGCCGTGGTCGCGACGGTCGCGACGGGCGGGTCGGATCTCTTCGCGGCCGCGCTCGGCGGGCGCATCGCGCTGGCGGTCGGCAACGAAGGCGCAGGTGTCTCCCCTGCACTTGCCGCGCAGGCGACGCTCCGGGTGACGATCCCCATGCCCGGCGGCACCGAATCGCTGAACGCGGCCGCCGCCGCCGCCGTGTGCCTGTTCGAATGCGTGCGGCAACGGATGCGTTACGCGTAGCCCGGGTTGATCGATCAGCCGCCCTTCACGCCGCCGTGCGTCAGTCCGCCGACGATTTCCTTCTGGATCACGAGGGTGAGCAGCAGGACCGGCAACGTGACGATGATGGCCGCGGCGGCCAGCGGGCCCCACGCGAGCTGCTCGAAGGTCAGCACATTGTAGACGGCGGCCGGCAGCGTGCGCGTCTCGCGTCCGGCCAGCACGGCGCCGAACACGAAGTTGTTCCACGAAAAGATGAACGCGAGGATCGTGCCGACCACGATGCCGGGCCGGGCCAGGGGCAGGGCCACGTAGAGGAACGTCGTCCACACGCTGCCGCCGTCGATCAGCGCCGCCTCCTCGAGCTCCCGGGGGAGGGTCTCGAAGTAGCCGGCCATGATGTACACGATGATCGGCACGGTGATCACCAGATGGGTGATGACCAGCGCCGTCAGCGTGTTGTTGAGCCCGAGGAACTGGAACACGGTGAAGAGCGGGATGAGATACGACAGCGCCGGGGTCATCCGCGCGATCAGGATCACCACGGTCAGCCGGTGCGCCCCGGCGCGGGCGATGCCGAAGCCGGCCGGGATGCCGATCAGCAGCGCGACCAGCGTCGCTCCGCCGGACACGACGACGCTGTTCCAGAAATAGCGGCCGATCGCGTTCTGCTCGAACACCTGCACGAAGTTGTTGAAGGTCGGCGGGTGGGGGATGAAGACCGGCGGATAGGCGATGTTGTCGATCTCGGTCTTGAGCGACAGCGACAGCATCCACAGAAAGACGAGGATCGCCGGCGACACGATGACGATGACCGACAGCCAGAAGCCGGCCTTGCGCAACCAGCGCCGCGCGCGGGACCGCAGGGCGCTGCGCGGAAGGGTGCGTGCGGCATCCATCCTGCGCTCAGGACCACTTCGTCTTCTCCCGCACATGCAGCAGCAGCAGCGCGAGGGCGAGGACGATGACGAAGAACACGACGACGACGGCGGAGGCGTCGCCGATGTTGTAGAACGCGAACGCCTGCAGATACAGGTAGAGATTGATGGTCTCCGACGCCGTTCCGGGACCGCCTCCGGTGATGACGTAGATGGTGTCGAAGGTCTTCAGTGCGTCGATCGTCCGGATGACGGCGGCGACCACCAGAAACGGCGCTACCAGCGGCAGCGTGATGTAGCGAAACAGCTGCCACTCCGAGGCGCCGTCGAGGCGGGCGGATTCGTAGGGCTCCGTCGGCAGCGCGGCCAGCCCGCCCAGCACGATCAGCATCACCAGCGGCGTCCAGTGCCAGACCTCGACGATGACGAGGCTCGGGATCACCAGCGTCGGAGAGTAGACCCACAGCGACGGCGGCAGGCCGATGAGGGAAAGCAGGTAGTTGAGGACGCCCTGCTGCGGGTGGAACATCATCGTCCACACCAGCGCAACCGCCACCGGGGTCGCCATCATCGGCATCACGAATACCCCGCGCAACAGCCCGCGAAACGGGAACTCGCGGTGGAACACGAGCGCCGCCGCCGTTCCCAGGAACAGGGGCACGACGACCGCGAGCGCCGTGAAGTAAAAGGTGTGGATGACCGACTCGAGGAACCGCGTGCTCGCCAGCAGCCTTTCGAAGTTCGCGAGGCCGACGAAATGCGCGGCCGAACCGATCTTCCAGTCGAACACGCTCATCCACAGCGTGAACAGCCAGGGGAAAACGATGACGGCGCCGATGACCACCAGCGCCGGCGCAATGAAAAAGTAGTAGCTGCGACGGCGGCGGGCGAGAAAGCCCGCGCGCGGCGCGGCCGGCATCACGATCGACGGCACGCGTGTCCCGAACGAGGGGCCGCGATTCCGGTGGCACGCGCCAGGCGACGCTGCGCCGCCGGAACACGCAGCGCGGCGGTCAAGCCTTCTCGCTCTTGTCGAGAACGGGCTGGAACTCGGCGGTCGCCTTCTTGAGCTCCGCCGCCGGGTCGGCGCCGTTGATCATGTTGGTGAGCGCGATGCCGAAGACGTCGCGGAACTCGGTGACCGGCACGATGATCGGCAGGCCGGGCTGGGCGATCCGCGCCGAGGCCAGCATGCATTCGACCCAGGCCTTCGGCACCTTCAGCGTTGCCAGCGCTTCGGCATTCGCATACGCGGAATTGCGGACCGGAGCCCCCGCGGCGGACTGCAGCATGCGCGCCTGGTTGCCCTTGTTCGACGCCCACTGCAGATACAGCCACGACGGGCCCTTCTTCTTGCTGAACGACGAGATGCCTTCGCCGTCGCCGAACATCGCCGAGATCTGCTGCTTCGGCCCCGGCGGCATCACGCCGTAGCCTACCTTGCCGACGATGCGCGACTTGGTCGGGTCCTCCAGCGGCTGTGCAAAGCCGATCCCGTCGAGCCACATCGCCGCCTTGCCTTGCAGGAACAGGCTTTGCGCCTCGTTCCAGTTGAACCCGGCCACGCCTTGCGGGCCGGTCCTGGCGAGCAGCGTCTGGTACATCTTCGCGGCGTCGACCGCGGCGGCGCTGTCGGTCATGAGCTTGCCGTTGGCATCGACGAAGCCACCCCCGTAGCCCAGGAGGAAGCTCGCCCACACCGGCACGTTCGCGTTCTTGAGGCCGCGGCCGACGAAGCCGGACACGCCTTTGGCCGGGTCGTTGAGCTTCGCCGCGGCGTCGATGATTTCGGGGAAACTCTTCGGGTAGGCAACGTTCTTCGCGTCGAACAGTTCCTTGTTGTAGTAGATCACCCACGGATCGATGTTGAGCGGCAGGCTGTCGACGCGGCCGTCGCTCTGCGTGGCCCAGGCCATGCCGCCCTTGGAAAAATCGGCGAAATCGAGATTGGGGTCGGTGATCGACTTGTCGGCGAGGAGCGGCCGCACGTCCTCCATCCATCGGTTCTTGCCGAACAGCCGCTTCTGCACGTGATACGAGATGGCAATGACGTCGAAGCTCGTATTGCCGGAATTGAACTCGATCACCGCCTTCTGGCGCTGCTGCTGCTCGGGAATCATTTCGGAGCCGACGGTGATGCCCGTCATGTCCTCGAATTCCTTGTGGTACCGGGTCAGCAGATCGCCGCGCGGGCTCTTGACCAGGAACACCTCGATCTTCTCGCCCTTGAATTTCTTCCAGTCGAAGGGTGCCTGCGCTCTCGCCGCGAGCTGGCCGGCGCCGGGGATCGCGCCAAGCGCCGCGGCGCCGAGGCCGGCCTGCAGCAGGCGGCGGCGTTGCGCTTCGGGCCCCGTCTCGTGATCTTGCTTTGCCATGGTGTCCTCCTGGTTGTCCTTGGGTTGCAATCTGCTGGTCCCGCAGGTGTGTCCCTGCCGGGATCGCAGCGGGAATCATAGCTGACCCGGGTCGTTGCGCAATGCGGGCCGGTCAATGCATTGCGTCGAGGTCGGCGGCGATGCAAGCAACGTCGTGCGTCAGGAGGCGTGCATCAGGAGGTCGTTTCGCTCATCGCCTGGCCGGCCATTCGAAGTCGGACAACAGCCCGGCGCCATCCAGTGCGGCGAGCAGCGCACGACGCGCACCGTCGTCGAGCGTCACCTGCGGCGGCCGCACGGCAAGCCAGCCCGGATCGCCGGTGCGTTCGGCGACGATGCACTTGAACGCGGCCAGGAACGGGTGGCGGAACGCGATCTCCAGAAAGGTCGCCATCCGCGCCTCGTCGGCGGCACTCACGGCGGGCGACAGCAGCGCGCGCACCAGCGCCGGGTGGACGTTGGCCGCGCCGCAGATCGTCCCCGCACCGCCCGCGCGCAGCAGGCGCGGGAGATGGGGCTCGTGTCCGGCGAGGATCGCGAGTTGCGGCACCCGCCGGAGCAGCGCGGAGGTGTTCGCCCAATCGCCCGCGCTGTCCTTGACGCCGGCGATGATGCCGGGAAACGCGGCGGCGAGCCGGGCAACGAGGTCCGCCGAAAGGGGCACGCCCGTCACTTGCGGGATGTGGTAGAGGAGGACCCGGAGGCGCGAATCCGCCACGCCCTCGATCACGCGCGCATACCAGGCGTAGAGCCCTTCGTCGGACACGTCCTTGAAGAAGAACGGCGGCAACACCAGACAGGCGGCGCAGTGCGACGCCACGCCATGACGCGTGAGCGCAACGGTTTCGGTCAGCGCGGCGCACCCGGTGGCGGCCACGACGCGGGTCGCCGGGACGCCGGCGCCAAGCAGCGCGTCGAGCCCGTCCTGCCGTTCCGCCAGCGAGAACGATTGCCCTTCGCCGGTGGTGCCGAACGGCGCGACGCCGTCCACGCCCTGCGCCAGCAGCGATGTTGCGTGCCGTGCGAGGCGCGCATGATCCACGCCTCCGGCGCTGTCCTGCGGCGTCAGCAGCGCACACCAGAGGCCGGTGACGGGCGCGCGCTCGGGCATCAGCAACTCCTGGCCACGCAGCGCGCGATGGCGGGTGCGGGCGAGATGGATTCGAGGAAAAGCGCCGCGTCAGCAAGCGCCGGTGCGACCCTGCGCTGCGCATCGCCTGGGAAAAAGTATAGCACCGGGGTACTTGCGTGCGATCATCCGCGCTGGCGACATCCTGCCTCCAGATTCCCTGCGAGGCCCGTGCGCGGCGGATGAGGGGCCAATGCGAATCGACGACACGAATTTCGGGCTCGGCGGAGCTCCGCTCGGCAACCTGTTCGCCCCGGTCGCCGGCGACGAGGCGGCCAGGCTCGTGCAACACGCCTACGCGTGCGGCGTCCGTTACTTCGACACGGCGCCGCATTACGGCAGCGGGCTGTCCGAGCACCGGATCGGCGCCGCACTGCGCGATCTTCCGCGTGACGACTATCTGTTGTCCACCAAGGTTGGCCGGCTGCTGCAACCCGATCCCGGCGCGCCGCGAAACCAGCATGGCTACGTCGATGTGCTGCCGTTCACGCAGCGCTGGGACTACTCGTACGACGCGACGCTGCGCAGCGTCGAGGACAGCCTGCAGCGGCTCGGGTTGGCGCGAATCGACCTGGTGTTCATCCACGACGTGGCGCGCGATGCGCATGGCGAGGCGCAGCCGCAGCGCTTGCGCGAGGCGATGGACGGTGCAGTCCCGGCGCTGGCGCGGCTCAAGGCGGAAGGTTCGATCGCAGGGTTCGGCCTCGGCGTCAACGAATGGGAGGTGTGCATCGACGCGCTGGCACACGCGGATCTCGACGTGCTGCTGCTGGCAGGCCGCTACACCTTGCTCGACCAGACGGCGCTGCCGCAGTTGCTGCCCCTGTGCCTCGAGCGCGGGACGCGCGTCGTGCTCGGCGGCCCGTTCAACTCGGGCATTCTCGCCACCGGCACGCGTCCGGAAGACGGTCGTTCCGTGTACTTCAACTACGTCCCGGCGGCGCCCGAAGTCATCGCGCGGGCGGCGGCGATCGAAGATCTCTGCGCCGCGCATCGGGTACCGCTCAAGGCGGCGGCGCTGCAATTTCCGCGCGGCCACGCGGCGGTCGCGTGCGTGCTTGCCGGCGCGCGCTCGGTCGCCGAGCTCGACGAAAACCTGGCGCTCGCGTCGTTCGCCATTCCCGCGAGCTTCTGGCGCGATCTTCGCAGCGCGGGCCTCGTCGCCGGCGACGCCCCGTTCCCCGGCGGCGACCCACCATGACGGCGCGATCCGCGCCGGTGGGCGGCGTCGATGCGCACCATCACGTGTGGCAGCTCGCCCGTGGCGACTATGGCTGGCTGACCCCGGCGCTCGCCCCGATCTATCGCGATTTCACGCTCGCCGACGTTGCGCCATCGCTGGCCGCTGCCGGTGTCGGCGCAACGGTGCTCGTGCAGGCCGCGCCGACGGTCGCCGAGACCCGTTTCCTGTTGCAGGTGGCGCGAGCGAGCAGGGGACTCGTGCGGGGCGTCGTCGGCTGGACCGACCTTGCCGCCGTGGACGCTGACGCGACACTCGCCGGGCTCGCGAGCGACCCGTTGCTGAAATCGGTGCGGCCGATGCTGCAGGACAT
>Ga0315273_10009248_pt1 | contig 12488 bp, 16 predicted proteins | sample YL17G02_0_MG_FD_205753 | JGI IMG/M metagenome (GOLD analysis project Ga0315273, IMG submission 205753) | Sediment microbial communities from Yellowstone Lake, YNP, Wyoming, USA - YL17G02_0 | ecosystem: Environmental > Aquatic > Freshwater > Lake > Sediment | place: USA: Wyoming | collected... | reverse complement strand
TGCGCGGCGAGAGGGGCCTGTAGTCACGAGCGCCGCTATCCGCGGCTGCTGGTGCTACACGGCTGCCCCGTTGGGCAGAGAGTGTGCGCCGATCCTGCGCTGAAGGCCAGGCAGGTGACGAACGGACGGGAGGCCGCACATGGAAGACCTGACGCCCCACTTCATCGAGCTGATCCGCCGCACCGCAACGGATCTGCCGGCAGACGTAGAGGCCGCGCTGCAGAAAGCCCGCGCCCGTGAGGATGCAGGCTCCTCAGCGGAGAGCACACTCGACGCCATTCTTCAGAACGTCAACCTATCGCGTGAGCAGTCAACACCTCTCTGCCAGGATACGGGCACGCCCATCTTCTACGTCTATTACCCGACGGGGTGGTCTACGCTGGAGCTGAAGAAGCACATCCGCGAGGCTGTGACCACTGCGACGGCCAATTCGTATCTGCGCCCCAACTCGGTGGACACTCTAACGGGCAAGAACCTCGGAAACAACCTCGGTGATGATTTTCCCTACTTCCATTTTGAGGAGTGGGAGGAACCTTACCTTCAGATTGACTTGATGCTAAAAGGCGGGGGCTGCGAGAACGTCGGCGCCCAGTACAGCTTGCCCGACACTCGCCTCGAGGCGGAGCGAGACTTGGAGGGGGTGCGTCGAGCCGTGTTGGATGCCGTGCAGCAAGCGCAGGGATTGGGCTGCGCGCCCGCGGTGATCGGAGTTGCCATCGGGGGCGATCGGGCCTCAAGCTACCTCAAGTCCAAAGAGCAGTTCTTCCGCCCGCTGGAGGACGAGAGTCCTGACCCGCAAGTCGCTGACCTGGAGAAGCGGCTGACCACGGAGGCCAATCAGCTTGGGGTCGGTCCGATGGGGTTCGGCGGCAATACCACGGTGCTGACGGTCAAGATCGACTCCATGGAACGCTTGCCAGCTAGTTACTTCGTGACGGCGTCCTATATGTGCTGGGCAGACCGGCGCCGCACGCTTATCTATCGCGACGGCAAGGTTACAATCAAGTAGCATTAACCTGGAGAAACAATTATGGCAGTCGTAGAGTTACAGGTGCCGATCAGCGAGGCAGCCGTGCGGGCACTCCGCGTGGGCGACCAAGTTAAGCTGCACGGGGTCGTCGTTACCGCACGTGATGCAGCGCACAAGTTCATCATCGACAATTTCATCCGCCCTGCCACTGTGCCGGAGAGCGAACGCGCCATCCACACCGAGCTCAAGCGGCTATGGCACGAGGGCGTTGTCTACCACTGCGGCCCTGTGGTCAGCCGCGATGCGAGCGACGCATGGCACTTCGTCTCAGCGGGCCCGACGACAAGCATTCGTGAGGAACCGTACGAAGCGGATGTGATCGGTCATTTCGGGCTGCGCGCGGTGATCGGAAAAGGTGGCATGGGGCCAAAGACATTGGCCGCCTGCACGGAGCGCGGCGCTGTCTACTTGCACGCTGTAGGAGGCGCCGCTACGCTAATCGCCAGGTCGGTCGTAGAGGTGCTGGCCGTATACAAGCGCGATGAACTCGGAACACCTGAGGCGTTTTGGGTGATTCGCGTCGCGGGATTTCCAGCGGTTGTGACCATGGATGCCGCAGGGGACAGCCTGCACGAGAGGATCTTCGCGGAGTCCAATCAAAAGCTAGGCGAACTGATCAGGTAAGTAGGCTCACCCCTGGCCCGGGAGACGATCTGGGTCACCGCAATGGCGCTGCTCGACTTCGGCCACTTTGCGACGCAACCGGCGCAGGAAGTCGAGCGCGTCCGGCGCGTCGTCATCCTGGACGATCATCTTCAGCTCGACCACCTCCGCTGGCGAAAGAACAATGGCAATCTGTGGTTTAGCCATGTTGAGGTTCATCTCAGGTTCCCCCTGCCGTCGCATTTCGCATCCAGCGGGTGATGTCCGAACTTGACATCCGGGCACTTCCCGTATACTATACCCCAGTATAGTGTATGCTGGGAGTCCAGTCAAATCGAAGGGGGCGGCATGAATCTGACATCACCCGAGGTCAAGACCGATCTGACCACTCGTCTGCGCCGGATCGAAGGCCAGGTCCGGGGCGTGCAACGTATGATCGACGACGGACGGGATTGCCCCGAAATCCTGCAGCAGATGGCGGCGATTCGCTCTGCCACCTACCGGGCAAGCCTCGTGCTTGCGCGCGCCTATGCGACCCGCTGTCTGCAAGGGCCGTCGCAGGGTGACACCGAGGCTATGTTGGATACCCTCATCGACATGATGGGGAAGCTCGAGTAAAAGGAGACATATCGTGAATCTGTTCAAGTTGGGCAGCAGCGGCAAGAAGGAGGCGCCGGCTCAGACCGGCAAGGGAGTGGAGCCTCGTCACATCACAGGGGCGGAGTTCGATGCGGTCGTGCTGACCGCGGAGGTACCCGCGGTGGTCGATTTCTGGGCAGAGTGGTGCGGTCCCTGTCACGCCATCGCTCCGGCAGTGGCTCAACTTGCCAATGAGTACGACGGGCGTGCAGTGATCGCCAAGCTGAATGCGGATGACTATCCCGATATCCTTTCTCGTTTTGGAATCTTGGGCATTCCAACCCTGATCTACTTCATGGACGGGCGAGAGGTGGATCGCCAGGTGGGCATGACCGGCTACAGCACCTTGAAAGGCAAGCTTGAACGCTTGCTCGGAGCCAATGAGAGCGCACCTCGCGCGTAACCAAACCGATGCGCGCTCATCAAAGGAGTGACAGACGAACGCTTCTTACCAGAGTGAGGCGGACCTGGTGGCGGCGCTGAAAGCCGGCGATCGCGACGCCTATGCGGAAATGGTAACGCGCTATTCAGGGACGGTTTATAACCTGGCGCTGCGCCTGACAGAGGACTCGCAGGAAGCTGAGGACGTGCTGCAGGAAACCTTTCTGAGCGTATTTCGCGCCATCGGTCGCTTCGAAGGACGCAGCCAGCTGGGCACATGGCTGTATCGCATCGCCTACAATGCCGCGTTGATGCGATTGCGCAAGCGCGGAGTGCCGATTGCATCTCTGGACGAGCCGCTGGTCAAAGAGGACGGGGATCCGGAGCCGCGCCAATTGATGGACACCGGTGCACTGCCCGATGAGATTCTTCTGACTGCGGAGCTGCGCAGGGAACTGAACCGAGCCCTGGCGACCCTTCTGCCCACGCTGCGGAGTGTTTTCGTGCTGCGCGATGTCGAAGGCCTTTCCACGGCCGCTACCGCCGAAGTTCTCGGCCTATCGATCACGAACACGAAGGTCAGGCTACACCGGGCGCGTCTGGCCCTACGGGAGCAGCTGGGCGCGTACTTCGCCGGCACCAATGAAGCCAGGCAACAACGTGATGAAAGAGGCTTGGCGCCGGAGGTGTACGTCAGTGCGATGCATGGATAGGCTGGGGGGTCTTTCGGACTATCTTGACGGCGAGCTCGACGAGGAGCTATGCGCGGAAATCGAGCGCCACATGGCAGAGTGTGGGAACTGCCGGTTGGTCGTCGACAGCCTGCGCAAGACCATCGCCCTCTATCGGGACTACGGCCACCAGGAGATACCGGACGCGGCCAAAGTGCGGTTGTATGCTGTGTTGGATCTGCGCGAGGCACGGGACGGAGACGAGGGACCACGCTAGGCAACGGATCACTGGGAGGATTTCGGGACAGGTGCTCCCGCCAGAAAGACCGGCCCATCGGCAAGACGCTGAACTCCTTCGATTTGCCAAACCCATAGCGTCTATGTATACTGACCCGCGCCAGGGCGGTTAGCTCAGTTGGCTAGAGCGCAGCGTTGACATCGCTGAGGTCGTAGGTTCGAGCCCTATACCGCCCACCTGGTGATGACTCAAAGCGTTGACCGGGACGAGTAAGTGGCGCTGAGGCGTCAGGGAGGGCAAGCCATCGACTGAAGGCTTGCCTCGCCGGAAGCCCGCCGAAAACCCCCCGCGAGCGAACGCCCCAAATCCGGCGTCTGAATGGGCTCCTCCGGAGAGTATGGGGTTCCGGCTGGCCCCGCTAGCAGCCTACGAGATGATCGCCGCACCGTTTGTCTGCGGTGGTCGAGTTGGGTGGAACCGTGAGCGGAGACTCGAGCCCCTTGCCCCAATGGGCGAGGGGCTTTTCTTTTCAGCAGCGAGGAAGGAGGCCACGATGGCCAGCATGCAAGGTCCCGATGAGGGCAAGGAGTACCTGCAAAAGCTGCGGCACACGACAGCCCATGTGATGGCGGATGCTGTCTTGCAGGTGTACCCTGAGGCGAAGATCGCTATCGGGCCGGCCATTGACACTGGCTTCTACTACGACTTCGACCTTGGGACCGATTCGGACGGGCGGCCGCGCACGTTTTCGCCTGAGGATCTCGCCGAGATCGAGAGGCGAATGCGCAGGATCATTGCCGGGAAGCACCCACTTCAGTACCGGCAGTTAAGCGCGGGTGAAGCGCGCGCGCTGTTCCAAGGACAGCCATATAAGCTGGAGCTGATCGACGGGCTGGTGGCAGGCGGTGTGGACGAATCCGGCAACGAGAGCGGAGCGCCGACGATCATTTCCACCTACCGCCTTGACGCCTTCGAAGATCTATGTCGCGGCCCACACGTCGAACACACCGGGCAGATTCCTCCCGACGCGTTTCGTTTGCTGTCGGTCGCCGGGGCATACTGGCGAGGCAGCGAACAGAATCCGATGCTCCAGCGAATCTACGGCACGGCATGGCGCAACAAGAAGGAACTGCAGGAATACCTCGAAATGCTGGAGGAGGCCAAGAAACGGGATCACCGCAAGCTGGGCAAGGACCTGGAGATCTTCATGTTCGACGAGGAGGTGGGTCCCGGTCTGCCGCTTTGGCTGCCACACGGCGGGGTCATGATCGAGGAGTTGGAGAAGCTGGCCAAGGAGATGGAGTTCAAGGCGGGCTACGAGCGGGTCCGGACGCCACATCTCACCAAGGAGGCCCTCTTCAAGCGCAGCGGCCACCTGCCGTACTACGCGGCCAGCATGTATCCGGCGATGGAGCTGGAGGGGTCGCTCTACTACGTCAAGCCGATGAACTGCCCCTTCCACCACAAGATCTATGGCAGCAAGCCGCGCAGTTATCGCGATCTGCCGCTGAGGCTGGCGGAGTACGGCACCTGCTATCGATACGAGAAGAGTGGCGAACTGTTCGGCCTGTTGCGCGTGCGCTCGATGCAGATGAACGACTCGCACATTTACTGTTCAGAGGAGCAGTTCGAACAGGAGTTCCTGGGGGTCGTGTCGCTCTACATGAACTATTTCCGGCTGTTCGGGATCGAGAAGTACGTGATGCGTCTGAGCACCCATCACCGGAAAGGCCTGGGTATCAAGTACGTAGACAACGAACGGTTATGGCTGCACACCGAGGAGCTGGTGCGGCGGGCGATGCAGAACGGCGGCGTTCCCTACGTTGAAGAGAGCGACGAGGCAGCGTTCTACGGCCCGAAGGTCGACGTCCAAGTCTGGAGTGCGATCGGCAAAGAGTTCACGCTGGCCACCAACCAAGTGGACTTCGCCCAACCTGGTCGGTTCAACTTGACCTTTGTGGACCGTGACGGGCAAGAAGCCATGCCGCTGTGCATTCACAGAGCGCCGCTAAGCACGCACGAGCGCATGATCGGTTTTCTGATCGAGCACTATGCGGGCAATTTCCCCGTCTGGCTGGCCCCCGAACAGGTACGGGTGATCCCGATCACGGACTCGCACAATGAGTACGCCAGCCGGATCGCACGACAATTGCGGGAGCTTGTCGTGCGGGCCGAAGTCGACATAGCCGCGGAGCGAATGAATGCCAAGATTCGCAAGGCGCAGCTGATGAAGGTGCCCTACATGCTGGTGGTTGGGGATCAGGAAGCGGCAGCAGGCACCGTGTCTCTGCGGAGGCGAGACGGCGGTCGCCAGGACGGCCTGTCGATGGAGGCGTTCGCTGCGTTGCTGCAGGACAAAATCGCCACGAGGTCGGCCGAGTTGTAACCAACGGACCGGATGGTAAGTTTTTTGACACTGACCGTTCCGTGTGCTATAGTCATGCGTCGAAAGTCAGTTGGCCTGAGAGGCATCAGGATAGCCGCCAAACCCGGCTCCTCTGGGAGAGCCTCCCAAAAGACAGGAAGGTGAGGTCGCATCGCAACCACCAAGAGTACGCGCGTCAATGAGATGATCCGGGTGCGCGAGGTGCGCGTTATCGACGAGGAAGGCGAGCAACTGGGCGTCTTGCAGACATACGATGCCCTCCGGCTTGCTCGTGAGAAGAACCTGGACCTCGTAGAAGTCGCACCAAATGCCGTGCCGCCGGTGTGCCGGCTTCTCGACTTCGGCAAGTTCCAGTACGAACGCCAGAAGAAAGAGCGTGAGGCACGCAAGTCGCAAAAGGTCATCGAGGTCAAAGAGGTGCGTTTGCGTCCGAGGACCGGCGAGCACGACCTGGACGTCAAGGTGCGCCAGACAATTGTGTTCTTGGGCGAAGGCAGCAAGGTGAAGGTTGCAGTGCGTTTCCGCGGCCGGGAGATCACGCATCCCGAGATTGCCAGGGAACAACTCGCAGAGTTTGCCCAGAAGGTCGGCGATGCGGCGGTGATCGAGCTGCAGCCTTCTATGGAGGGGCAGAACCTATTTATGCTCTTGAGCCCGAACCTTGCGAAGAAGCCGGGCTCTGTCGAAAAGACGCCTGTACGCGAAGCGTAGAACGTCGATCGTAGAACGTAAGACGTAGGCGGCCAGTCCGGTTATTCGAGCCTGCGTTTTGCGTTTTTTATTCTCTTTGGGAGGAACGACCGTGCCGAAGATCAAGACTCACAAATCCACTGCCAAGCGATTCCGCCGCACGGGGACGGGCAAACTGGTGTGTCGACACCAGGGACGCGGTCACCTGCGCCGCAACAAGTCGTCGCGCACGCATGTGAAGTATCGCCAGATCGAGATCATCGAGGCGAAAGCCGCCGACAAGCACGTGCAAGCGTTGGCGCCCTACCTGGACTGATCGCCTGTCATCGTACTGGTATATGCGTAACCGGCGTCCTGCCGGCGAGCGCTGAGTGGCCACCACGAAGTGCCGGACTGATCCGGCCGCCATGAAGAGGAGACTGGAATGCCTAGAGCCAAGGGTGGGGTAGTTCTCCGCCGCCGTCACAACAAGATCCTGAAGATCACCAAGGGCCAGCGGATGTCGAGGCATCTGCTGTTTCACCGCGCTAACGAGGCGATGCTGCATTCGTTGTTCTACGCGACGCGCGACCGCCGGCAGCGCAAACGCGACATGCGTCACTTGTGGATCACACGCATCAACGCTGCCGCTCGCATCAACGGCATCACGTACAGCAGGCTGGCGCACGCACTGAAGCAGGCCGATATCAACCTGGATCGCAAGATCCTGGCCGACCTGGCCGTGAACGATGCGCAGGCATTTGCCAGGGTGGTTGAGATCGCCAAGTCAGCTCTTTAGGATGCGCCGGAGCGGGGGCGTGATAACCAGCGCCGACAACCAGAAGGTGAAGGAAGCCCGGGCGCTGCTTGAGCGACGAGGTCGAGAGCAACAGGGACGCAGTTTGGCCGAGGGCGTGCGTCTCATCGAAGACGCAATGAGAGCGGGGGTAGTCCCCGCTCTTTTGTTTAGCGCCGCCCGCTCCAGCCTTGCGGAAAGGGCGCGCAGCCTGGTGGAGCGGGCGCAAGGCGAAGGTATACCGGCATACGAGGTGAGTGCGGCGGTCCTCGCGACGCTCAGCGATACCGTGACTTCGCAGGGGGTCATCGCTGTACTGCCTCTGCCCAGGCATACCACGCCAGGGCTGCCCTCGGGGCTGACGCTCGTCTTGGACAAGGTGCGCGACCCCGGGAACCTGGGGACCATCCTGCGCAGCGCTGAAGCGGCAGGCGCCGAACAGGTCATGCTGACTCCCGGCTGCGTGGACCCTTGGAGTCCTAAGGTGATGCGTGCCGGGATGGGCGCGCATTTCCGACTGAGAATGCTCGCAGACCAGGGTTGGGAGAGCATCCGGCGATCGATGGGCAGCCGTGCGATATGGTTGGCGGACGCGCATGGCGAGATTCCCTACGATGAGGTGGACTGGAGACAGCCCTGTGCAGTCGCTGTAGGAGGCGAAACCGAGGGTTTCGATTCGGAGGCGCTGGTGCTGAGCGACGGCCGGGTCGCGATTCCCATGGACGGGGATGCCGACTCGCTCAACGCTGCGATGGCGGCAACAGTGTTGCTTTTCGAGGCTGCCCGGCAGCGTCGCGAAGGGAAACAGCGTTGCACAAAGGGGTGATTGGGTGTATGATTAGGGTTGTGGAAGCCCGCATCGAAAGGAGGTGCGCGAACCGGCCCATCGTCGATTCATAGTGGAGTTGCCAGATTTCTGGTAACGCGCTCAAAGCAGAAAGGTTGAGCCCTTATGACTGCCGATATTGTCTTTCGCATTCTCGGATTCATTGTTTTCGGACTCATTGGCTGGCAGGTGGGCGTGCTGTGGGCGGGGACATCGGAGCTCAACGCGGTCTCGTTGCGCTACGTCCTCCCGCTCACGATTGGGTTCGGCGCAATAGGCGCACTGATTGCGCCCTGGCTCACGACACGACCCGCGGCGTGGCTGCGCCGCAGCATCAGCGAGCTCACCCTCGCGCAGTTGGTAGCAGGGAGCCTCGGGCTGGTCATCGGTCTGGTGCTTGCCGCGCTCGTCGCTCTCCCCTTGTCTTACCTTCCCGCGCCTCTGCGCAGCATTCTTCCGACCATCGCCGCTATCGTTTTTGGGTATCTCGGCATCACAGTCATGGTTTTACGCCAACGGGAGATCTTCGCGCTGTTCCGCCGGCAGGACTCGCTGGGAGGGATAGACGGCGAACTGGGCGGCGAAGGTGGAGGACCCGACCAGGTCCTGCTGCTGGATACGAGCGTGATCATCGACGGACGGATCGCCGATATCGCTAATACCGGTTTCATCCGTTTTCCCATGGTCGTGCCGCGCTTCGTTCTGGCCGAGCTGCAGTACATCGCCGACTCGCCCGACTCCTTGCGCCGCAACCGCGGGCGGCGCGGGCTCGAAATGCTGAACCGCATGCAGAAAGAGTCTCCAATGCCCGTGCGGATCGTAGACGTAGATGTCGAAGGGGTGCGACAGGTGGATGCCAAGCTGGTGCAGCTTGCCCGACAGATGGAGTGCCCCATCGTGACGAACGACTACAACCTGAACCGGGTAGCAGGGCTCCAAGGGGTCAAGGTCCTGAACGTGAACGAGCTGAGCAACGCCGTCAAGTCGGTCGTGCTGCCGGGCGAGACGATGACGATCCGTGTGATCCAGGAAGGAAAGGAAGTCGGTCAGGGGATCGGCTATCTGGATGACGGGACGATGGTCGTGATCGAGAACGGTCGCCGGCATATGGACAGCGAAATCGAAGTTTCAGTGACGAAGGTGTTGCAGACAAATGCAGGCCGGATGATCTTTGCGGCACCTGCCCGGTAGGGTCCGGCGCCATGATCATCACACTTTCCTGGCAGTTGGGCAGCGAGGGTGACACGGTTGCCCGGCGGGCCGCTGCGGCACTGGGATTCTTGCTGATCGATCACGCGCAGATCGGCTCTGCCGCGAGTGCGCGCGGTGTGCCGCCCGACCTTCTGCAGAGGCTCCTCTACGAGGGCCATCGCAGCCTGGCGGGGCAGTTCTTTGACACTCTCGGGGGGGGGCCGGCCGATAGTCCCGGCGGGACTCCAACGCCACCTAGCCCGCTAGGTGGCATTTTCGTGCCCGTGATGCCACCGGCGAGTCTTGGTTTGCAGGAGGCGGTCAGCACACTCGGGATGATCCTGAAGGACATTGCCAACAGGGAGAATGCGTTGATCCTGGGGCAGGGCGGCCAGGCATGGCTGCGCGGCTATGAGGGCGTCTGCCACGTCCAGATCGTCGCTCCCTTTGCCGTCCGGGTCGCCCGACTGGCGGCGAGAGAGACCCTGGCCCCTGAGGTGGCGCGCCGGAGGGTGAGGGCCAGTGATCTAGCAAGGGCAGACTACATGGCGCGATATCACGAAGTGAACTGGCTCGACCCGATGCAGTACCACCTGGTGATCAACACGGGGATGACTCCCAGCGATGCCGCGGTAGCACTGGTTGTGCACGCAGCGGAGGCGATCGGGCACAGAACTTGAGCTGTGAGCCAGCCCGTGTCGATTGATGAGGGATTTGCTGATGACTCTAGTAGTTTACAACACCTTGACCCGCGAGAAGGAGCGCTTCACCACGCTCGAAGCCGGCCGCGTCCGAATGTACGTCTGCGGCCCGACCGTCTACGACGAAGCGCACGTGGGCCATGCTATGTCCTCTATTGTTTTCGACTTTGTGCGCCGCTATCTCGAGTACAAGGGATACCGCGTCGAACACGTCATGAACTTCACGGACGTGGACGACAAGATCATCGCGCGCGCCGCGCAGGCTGGACAGGACCCGGCGGCGCTCGCCGACCGCTATGCCGAGCAGTACAAGGGGCAATTGGACCGGCTGAACGTCATGCGACCGAGTGCTTTCCCACGAGTGTCGCAGACCATTCCCGAGATCATCCAGATGGCGCAGGGGCTGATCGAGCGGGGCCATGCGTACCAGACCGCCAGTGGAGATGTCTATTTCAGGGTCCGGTCGGACCCCGAATATGGCAAACTCTCGCACCGGAATCTCGAAGATGCCATCTCCGGCACCAGGGTCAGCTCCAGCGAGGAGAAGGAAGACGAAGGAGACTTCGCGCTGTGGAAGAGCGCCAAGCCTGGGGAGCCAAGCTGGGAGAGCCCGTGGGGCAGGGGGCGCCCCGGCTGGCATATCGAGTGTTCGGCCATGAATCTGCGCTACCTTGGAGAGCAGATCGACATCCACGGTGGCGGCAACGATCTGATCTTCCCGCACCACGAGAATGAAATCGCCCAAACGGAGAGCTTCACCGGCAAGCCGTTTGCGCGCTACTGGATGCACAACGGCATGCTTCAGCTCAAGGGCGAGAAGATGTCCAAGAGCCTGGGCAACCTTGTGCGCATCGACGACTTTCTGGCCCAGCACGATGCAGACGTGTTGCGTCTGATCATCGCCGGCTGCCAGTATCGGAAGCCGCTGGCTTTCAACGACGAGGTGATCGCCGATGCTGAACGCGGTCTGGAGCGGTTGCGCTCGGCCCTGCGACCGGCGCATGGCGCTGGTGGCACGGCCGGCGAAAGCAAGACCACGCTGACCGACCAAGCCAGGGCGGCGCGAGCCGCATTCGAATCGGCGATGGACGATGATTTCAACACGGCGAGCGCACTGGGGGCCGTTTTCGAGTTGGTGCGGGCGATCAACTCCTCCCGCGATGCAGGGGCCGGGATCGACGTTCTGACAGAGGCGCAGGGCGTCTTCCGTTCGATGACCGAAGTGCTTGGACTGAGGTTGGAGGCACCGCAGTCCGAGGGTACGCTTGCAGCGCCGTTTATCGAACTGCTCCTGGCTGTGCGCACGGATTTGCGTGCGGCCAAACAGTGGGCGCTGGCTGACAAGATTCGCGTCGACCTCGTTGGCCTGGGAGTCATCGTGGAGGACTCGCCGCAGGGGAGCACCTGGCGCATGGCGGGTTAGCCATGGAGCTTCTATACGGCCGTCATGCAGTCCTGGAGGCACTTCGGGCCGGCCGGAGACGAGTACACCGGGTGTACCTTCATCAGGGCGGCCAGCGCACGGGCATTATTGCCGAGATTGTCGCCATGGCCCAACAACGGGGCTGCCCGGTAAGCGAGGCCCCCCGCCAGATGTTGGATAGAGCCGGACCCGTCAATCACCAAGGCGTCGCAGCCGAGGCCGCTCCATATCCATATTCCGGCCTAGACGGCATTTTGGCCGCAACAGCGCAGGGCGAGCCGGTGCTGCTGGTACTGGATCATTTGCAGGACGTGCAGAACCTGGGCACCCTGCTGCGCACGGCCGAGGCGATGGCCGTTGCGGGGGTGGTCCTTCCCGATCGGCGCGCGGCAGACATCACGCCGGCCGTCGTCAACGCATCGGCAGGGGCCGTAGAACACCTCCCCATCGCCCAGGTTGTGAACCTGGTCCGAGGACTGGAGCAGATAAAGGCAGCCGGCTACTGGGTAGTAGGACTTGATGAGAGCCCGGAGGCCGTTTCGCTCGCACGCGCCGATCTGACGGGTCGTTTGGCGCTGGTAGTGGGCGCCGAAGGGCCGGGCCTCAGCCGGTTGGTGCGCGAGCACTGCGATTGGCTGGTGCGGATACCCATGCACGGCAAGATCGGGTCGCTTAACGCCGCTGTCGCGGGCTCTGTTGCGGTCGTGGCGGCCCGGCAAGCGCGCGCGAATTAGTGCCTGCATTTGACTTTTGCCCTCAGGGCGGCTATACTGGCGATTCGCAGCGCCAATCGGACTGCGGTCTGGGCGGCATAGGCATTGCGGAACGATGCTGGCTGTGCCGACGTAGCTCAATTGGCAGAGCATCGACCTTGTAAGTCGAGGGTTGCCGGTTCAATTCCGGCCGTCGGCTTGCAGAAGCACCTTATCAAGCA
>Ga0315273_10009246_pt1 | contig 12489 bp, 19 predicted proteins | sample YL17G02_0_MG_FD_205753 | JGI IMG/M metagenome (GOLD analysis project Ga0315273, IMG submission 205753) | Sediment microbial communities from Yellowstone Lake, YNP, Wyoming, USA - YL17G02_0 | ecosystem: Environmental > Aquatic > Freshwater > Lake > Sediment | place: USA: Wyoming | collected... | reverse complement strand
TTTGATTCCCTTTGACGCAAGAGAGTGTCGGGTTGATTCACCCTTCCAACCTTTGCCAAAGTTTAGACCTGCATTAAACATGCCAGAAGTTATACTTTTTCCGTATTTTTTTATTGTCATTATGTCACCTTTTTGTTTTGCCTTTCGCCAAGACTTCTTCAGTAAAGCCATTACGTTTACTATTTCTTGACTGGGTGGGTATGGACGGCTTTTTTGATAAGGTCCGCCATGCACCTTGATGTGGCGTGCTAACTTAGCAAATTGTGCGTCATGGAATTTCTTTTTTAACCCAATTGAGCTTCCGAGCGTGCCCTGGAAGTCAGGATGTGACCAAATAGCTACATCTTTGAAGGCATTTTTTGTATATTCTTTTACTCGTTTTCTGAAATCTGTATCGCTCATATTTTTGTCTACAGGGTCCATTAAGTGTCTAGCAACGGTTGAAGTAAGCCAAGTGGCGATGCCTTCTCCACCAAGACCTTGTTCCCTTAATTCATTTTCTAATATCTCGTCACGGGTTGTTGTTCTTCCAGAGCTTCCAATATAGCCAAACACGGCAACACCCCTTGTGTATTCGTTAAATTTGTTAGAAAGTGTTACATCCGCGGATAATCCGCCTTGTTGCCCTTGGGGTAATTTAGCATACTGGGTTTCTTTTGTTTTTACAAGACCGTCTAGTCGTGAATAGTTTATCTTGCCTGTTTTGATGCCTTTACTCGCAAGCGAGTGCCTTACGCTTTCATTATGCCATCCTGACTGTCTGCTTTTGTTTCCGTATTTAGATATTGTTTGTTTCATTTGGGGTTCACCTTTTTAGTTTATTTTCTTATTAAAATATTCTGTCTTTTTGAGGTCGCCTTTCCAGGTCTACCGCTTTCTTTAAGCCTTAGATGACCTCGTTGTTTTGTCATTGTTACCTCTGTGCATAACCTACTTTAGTTTTTGTTTTTGTATCACGCAAGTCAAAAGGGTCTGTTGTTAGGTCAGGAGCTACGGTGTATGAACGGCCTTTTTGTATTTTGATGGGTTTGGAATGCAATTTCGCGGAACGAAGTTTCGCGTAGTTCAGGGTTTCAGGGTTAAACATTTCGTGCCAACTTGGCATAATATCCTTAAAAAACCCTTCGGATTTTTTGGCAACCGTTTGTACTGTTTTTTGCGGTTGAATTCCTTTTTCCATCTGAGGCCTTGCCTCAGATTCGTCTACATCAAAACTGAACATGTCGTGGAAGGAAGGCATTATGTCTTTAAAGAAACCATCGGTTTTTTTAGGAGACATAGGAAGGTGTCCTTTTTCTATGGCGTCGGTTAGGCCTTTGCTTAGTACACCGCTCCGGTAACCCATTAATGAGGTTTCGCCTTCAAGTTTTTCAAGGTATACATTAAGCTTGTTTAACTGGTCAAGTTGGTGCGATAAGGTTGCCGTCGAGGTGTATTCTGCGGATTTGATTTTTTGTTTTAGGCGTTGTAATAGTTCGATTTTATCTTTAAGTAGTTCTTGTTTGGCTTTGATTTGGCCAAGGTGTTCAGACATTCCTTCTGCGTTTTTATCTTTGACGCTTTCTCTGTATTTTTCAAGTGATTTCGCAATAGATTCTTTAATATGGTCCATCCAGTTATTACCGACCATCTTATCTTCCATAGTGTCTTCTACTTCTTCGAGTTCTTCGTCTACCTTTTCCGCGTATACTTTTTCTTTGTGGTCTTGTTCTTCTGTTCCCAGGATTGGTTCCCATTCTTCTTCATGTTCTTCTTCGGCTTCTCCACTCACTAGGTCATCTGCATCCTGTGCATAATCAGTATCATCATCTTCTCGTTCTTCTTCCTCCTCGTCTTTAAACATGCCAGAACCCTGTGCTGTGGCACGGGCCATGCTTAATGCGCCTTGACCTATTGAATAACCTATTGGCTTTATAGTGGAAGAAATTCCTTGTGCGGCCAAGCTATGTCTTTCTGATTCGTTAAACCAACCGTGCCTTTTGTATTTTCCTATCATTTTGAATCACCTATTTTTTGTGTAAACTTTGAATCATTGACAGAACTTTTAGTTTTTTATACTTATCAATAATTTCAGTATTATGTAACAATTCCTCTGCTTTGTATTCTACTTTTTCATTGTTTTCCTGTTCTGCTCTTCTCTTTAGCTTCTCGGTTTTTTCTACAAATATTACCATCTCGTTGTCTAGTTGTTCTTTTTGATTTTTTGTTATTCCACTTTTCAAGAAATGTTCTGTCCTGACTATTAATGCGTTTAGTTCAGAATCAAGATGACTTAACTGTCCTTCGGCGGATAGGTTGCCCCAAAATTGTGGTTGCCTTGCATACTGTGGTTCAAATGTAAGAGAAGAAGTTTTTGCATAGTTAATCCTCCCTGTCTTGATGCCTTTGGCCGCTAAGGAGTGACGGGCTTGTTCATTATGCCAACCTGATGGTCTGCTTTTGTTTCCGTATTTTGAAATTGACAGTTTCATTTTGTTTTACCTTCCTCTGTATCCTCTGTTTTTCAACTTTTCATATGGTTCATTTAATCTGTCGTCTACAAATATATCTAGAACAAATAGATATCTAGATTTAGATTCAACCTTTTCATTGTCTTCCTGTTCTGCTCTTTGAGTTAATGCAACAACTTTTTCACCAAAGTCCTGCATATCATGGTCCAATTTCAATCCTTGTGTTAGTGTTATTCCTTCTTTTAAATGGTGTTCTATTTTTGATATGAATGCTTCTTTTTCTGATTCAAGATGATGTAACTGACCTTCAGAAGATAGATTTTCATACTTAATAGCTTTTTTGGCGTACATTGGTTCAAAAGACAGTTCTGATTTTTGTGCATAGTTTGCATTCGAAGAATGCAATTTTGCGGAACAAAGTTTCGCATAGTTTATTTTGGTTTTGATTCCTTTTGCCGCTAGGCTATGTCTTGCACTTTCATTATGCCATCCTGCCTGTCTGCTTTTGTTTCCGTATTTGGAGATTGGTTGTGTCATTTGGGTTTCACCTTTTTATATGAATTTATAATTGCTTCTGTCTTTCTTTCTCTCCATATATTTTTTTGCTTTCATAAAGGCCGCAATCTGACCATCCCGACCAATTTGTCTTGGGGTTGCGATTACATCATATGATTCATCATTATTAATGGAAGATGTAACAATTGGTCCTGGGTTTTCATGACCTGTTTCATTTGCCACTGTAACTATTTCACCAGTTCTTGTATTCTTGAACTTACCTAGTTCTTGAATACCAGGGTATTCAACATCAGGAGAAAATTCTATTGGTACCCACCCACTAGGAAGTATGAAACCGTCAGGTACATTGTTTTTATAATCAAGAGCATTAGTTTTTACTGATTTTTGTGCAGGAAGGCTCTTCCCCTCGGCTCGTAGAATACCGCGGCAATGCAATTTTGCGGAACAAAGTTTCGCATAGTTTATTTTGGTTTTGATTCCTTTTGCCGCTAAGGAATGTCTTGCACTTTCATTGTGCCATCCTGCCTGTCTGCTTTTGTTTCCGTATTTAGATATTGGTTGTTTCATTGGGGGGTTACCTCGTGGTAGTACTTTGCATAAATGTTACCAATTTTTAAAGTAATTATAGAAAACTTAAATTAATGTCTTAATGTAATTTTATAGGTTCTTATTAGATATTATAATCTTTTGGTATATAAAAAGGTTTTTATGTTGGAGTATATGGTTTGGAATATAATAGGTTTGTTAAGGTGTATTATGTAATGATGTTCTTTGAGTATTTCATGTTCTCACGTATTCATTCTTCATTTTCGAGGTCATCTTCGTCTTCTCGTTCTATTTTTTGAGGTTTGGTTTTAGGTTTGGTGGTTTTTTCTACTTTGCCTAGTATTTTCCATTCCCCTGAGATCTCTTTGTTTGCTTTGATTCTATCTGCTAGTTCGTAGCATATGACACTGCCCTTGAATTCAGGAAATACTTTTTCTACTATTTGGAGTAAGGTTGCACGGGGGATGTAACCTTTGGCTTGAAGGTAGACTTTTTCTGCTTTTTGGAAAAAGTCGGTTTTCGTTATTTCAATAGAACGGTCTTCTACTGCGTCCATACCACCTTCCAATAGGCCGTCAAGGTGTTGGTCTTTTTTTTCCTCGTATGCGATGAGTAGATCTTTGTTCATAAAGTGTAATGGGTGTGGTATCATGACATATCCTAGTGTCATCAGTTCATTGGTTTTGTAGGCTAAATAGCTTACTTTGTTTTCCTTGTCGATGAACATGGTTTCTAAGACGTACATCGAGGTTTTGTATTCTTCTTTCAAGGTAGGAGAACAGTATATCATGTGGATGGATTTTTTCCTCAACTGTTCTTTGATAGCGTTAAGCATTATTGAAATGCGTAGGCTGTCCACCCCGAATACCTTTGTCATTTCGTCTACTAGGATTGCTGTTCCTGGCAATATATTCTTACGCTCGTTGACCAAAACTTCCACGTCAAAAAAGATTTTGTTTATGTTAAACCGAGGGTCAAGCACTCCACATTTGGATAAGGCTGCATAACTTTTCCCTCCACCCTGCATACCGTATATGGAGGCAATGTATGATTGTTGTGACATATACATAGAACGGGCTTTCATTGTCTTGAAACAATCGTCTGTATAGTCTTCCGAAAGCGCGTTTTCAAATGTGGGTTCAGATGACTCCTTGAGCATAAGTCTATCTACTGTCTCCCGTGGAAGGTTGTCAAGATTTATCAAGTTGGTTTACCTCATTTTATGTAATTAGGAAGGGCAAGATTTGAACTTGCGTTCTCAAGCTTATGAGGCTTGCGGGTTAGACCTGGCTACCCTACCTTCCTATCATGATTATTCCATGTCTTCTTTGAATCTATGATATGGTGCTATGTGTTTAATGTCCATATACATATCATTGTCATACTTTTTTATTGCTCTGCCTAAAGCAATAGCTCTACCAATTTTTTTGGAAAATACATCCTTTAAGCTTCTCTTTGCTTCTCCAATAAAGTATCTATTATTCAATTTCAAAACAGCAATCGTTTTTATTTTTGATGTAGTTTTGTTGTAGATGAATTTTATTTTGCCATTAAGCTTTTTTATTAAGGCTAAGTTATTTATTTCTGTTTTTGTTTTCATGTTGGGTTCCTCCTTTTATATTTCTTCAATTTCATAATTTATCTAAACCTTTTGAATCTCCTTTTTGAGCTTCTTTGTTGAACTATCGCAAATAGCCACACCTTGACTGCATTTAAGCGACGCTCGCAATCAAAGCGGGTTATCCTTTTACCGTTCTTTATAAAAAAAGCACTATAATCGCGATTACTCTCAAAAGCCATCTCGATATCGTAGATGCTCTGACGTTCCGAGGTAACTAAGATATCTGAGTATTGACATTTTGGGCACGAGAAGACTTCGAACCAATCTTTTTTGTCCTTCCATTCAGTTTTGCATTTCTTGCATTTGTACCAATTCCACAACGCATTTTCTTCTAGTACCATCTCCTCAATCTGTCGTGTCATTTTTCCTAAGGTGCGTTTTTCTTCTTCGCTTAATAATTGAGCCGCAAGTATGAACAGTTCTGACCAAACATCAAATGATTCAGTTTACCTAATCATTTTGTAATGAGGCAATAAACTGTTTAGCTCAATTATACGAAGTAACATCATTTCCTCATACTGAAATGAAGTCCCCATTAACAAATCACCTCCATTTACTTTTCTCCTTCTTTCCCATATCGAGTATCAAAACAACTTTCGCATACTATAAGTTTTTTCTTCGCGAATCCTGTGCGGAATCGTTCTTCATTTACGTCAAACTCTTTTCTGCACATCATACATTTTTTTGTTCTATTTATACCAGTCATTGTAGTAGTCCTTTTCTCCAACCGCCTTTTGGGGGTATGATAGGTTTTTCAATGTCCTTATCTACTATAAGCGGGTTTATGATGTTAAAGTGTGTTTTAAGTGCATTATGTAATGCTATGGTCCCACCAAGCAAGTCGACGATCTTTTTTCGGTTTTTGAAGAAGCCTTCTCTTTTGAGTTTTTGTATAGCTTGGTTTTCATCTTTCATTCTTTGGATTATGGCGTCGCTGGTAAATTCAAGGGTTTTCAATGAACAATCATTCATGCATGGTATTTCAACTGGTATTTTACATACCTCTTTAGTATACCATACACAAGTGTTACGTTCAACACGAGCAGATACAATAAAATCTGTTATTTCATTATTTTGAGATTCGCTTGACTTTGATTCTAGCTCTGTCTGTTGGTTTTCCATCTTGTGCCTCCAATCTTGCCCCTAATTTTTTTTCCATTATTTTGTTTGCTAATTCGCTTGCAAACTCGCTTTTGATTTTGCCGAGATGTTCACATTTGACGGATTTGCATCTATCAATGTTTGTATTTGTCTTATATAGTGTGCAGGTGAAAGAACCATGTTTTTTAAATTGACGATTGCTTATCAAACTAAAATGTTTACAGTTTGGATGGTCGTATTTGTTTTTGTTCATTACGGTTACCTCGGTTGTTGTTTTTGATACAATTTTTTTCATGGTTGTTGACAGCAAAGTCATTCGCGTATGTCCTACTACAATATTTGCATTTATATCGTCGTTCCATTGGTGTCATTTGGTTGTACCTCCATTTTGTTCCACCAGATTTTAGCTCTTTCAAACATAGCTTCTTGGTAAGCATAATATTCGTTTTCGTCTTTGCATACTATAGCTCTTTCAAACATAGCTTCTTCTTGGTAAGCATAATATTCGTTTTCGTCTTTGCATACTATAGAATATTCTTTTCGTAAACTCATTAGGTTAGCGTCTTTTACTTGGTAATAGTAGGTGTCATGTGCCATCTCGTGAACTAAGGTTGATTCTGTTTCTTTGATAATATCGTTCTCTTCTAAATATATTCTTCTGCCGTGTGCTAAATATAAACCTTGCTTGTCAACCTTATTTGGAGCACACATAAATACGTCATCAACAAAAAACACGTTTATATCTTTTGGTATGGCAACATGACCAAATTCTTTTCCTGTGTATGGTATCGCATTGTTTATTAGTTTGGTGTATTGTAAATCACAGAGTATACTTGAACCAAACAAGTATACTGTATAACACAAGATTAGTAATACTAATACTGTGAAACCAATAGGCAATTTGTTTGAAAGCGTGATTAGATATAAGGTTTTATGTTTAAACTTTTTTATTGTGATAAGTCTTACTTTAGGGTTGCTGAGCCTGGGTGAGTTTAAAGTAGTCTTTGTTTCTTTTTCCATTCTTGACGTTCCTCTTTGGTTATAAAGGTGTGGTTTCCTTTCTCATAATAGTATATGAATATTCCGCAATCGCACATGGCGGATGAAAATTCATTGCCTTGACGGTTGATTCCGTCCTTTACTGTGTATTCTTTTCTGCAATGTAAACATTCCATGATAGTTTACCATAAGCCATACAAGAGTATTAATAGGCCTGCCAAGATTAGTTTTAGGTATAGTTGTTCTTTGTGGTGTGAAAGGACATAATATTCTTGACGGAAATCACGAAAGTAGTAGGGAGTGACAATCACAAATGGTTTATTGGGCATTATTTTGTCCTCCTTGTTCAGCTAATATTTCATCAATTTCATCATAGTTTTTCCATTCTTTAATGTCTTTTAGTAATGCAAAAGCAAGCATTATTAGTACTGACATTATCGAAATGAATCTCAACCCGGAAATATTGTTCCATTTACTGAAAAGTGCCCAGACCCAAAGGCCTACAGCTACTGCATAGAATAGTGTCCGGTAAAAGGTTTTTTGTTTCATCGAGGAGAAACCTCGATATTTTTTGATTTGATTTTTATGAGCGCTTTCAATAGGTCTTCAATGTTTCTTGTTGCGGCTATAAGGTCATCCATTTGTTTGTTTACCTTAGCTTGTTTCCAACCTACATAAGCCATGTAGATACTGTATATAAAGGTTATTACATATACTATTCCCATTATGACAATAGTATTGCCTGCCATTTCAGGTGTTAGACTTACCATGTTTTATGCCTCCTGTGCTGTTTTTTCAAAATGTTTTATGTTGTTTAATAGGTCTTCACATTCTATACCTTTTTTATAACAAAAGTAAGCAAGCCAATAATCGCGGTTTGTGTTTGCTTTTATATTACAAGACAAACAAGTCCAAACTAATGTTTCTAATCTGCTATCTTTTTTATTATAATGTATATGATGACAGGTACCTTTGTGTATTTTTTTACCACAAGATTGGCAAGTATGATTGTCTCTTTTTGATACTGTCTTTTTTAATTGTTTATTAAAACTTAGGTCATACGGTTCAAAGGAGATACCACCAAGCCAAGCATGGCTGTTTTTTCCTGAAACGGATTTAATTATTTCTTGTGCTTTAGTTTTTCCAAAAAGTTCTTCATAGGTTTTGCCTCTTACTTTATTGTGCCAAACAGACAATCTAGTTCGTACTTTTCTTGCTGTTTCTTCACCGTATATTTCTTCTAATGTTTTACCAATCCACCATTTACATTTTTCTTTCATAGTATCTCTTATTTTTTGCGACACAATTTTTGATTTTTCTTTTCCATAAAGCTCTTTATATGTCTTATCTTTTCTCAGATTTCTCAAAGCGCATTTTATTTTATTTGAGGTTTTTATTCCAAATCTTTCTTCAAAAGGTCTTCTAAGTAATGTTTTTATTTTTTCTGATTTTAATTTACCAAACTTTTCTTCATAACTTCTTTTTAATAATTTATTCAATTTATTAGCTGTTACTTTTCCATATCTTTCTTCTGCAGTTTTTCCTTTAGACCAATCACTGCAACATTTGACAGAACAAAATCTCTTTTGTTTTGGTTTCAATCTTTTATTCTTACATTGTTTGCATTTCTTTGTCATTTTGGTTAGTTATCTATTCATCCGCGGCTCTCAGTCTCGTCGAGACTCGAGGGGATCTTGAGTAACTTCCTTTGATCAATCATCTTGTTTTGTTCAGAGTCGAGCCCTGCAGATTTTTTAGTGATTGAAACTAAATCCGTCATTACTTCATGTATCTGGCCTCTGTAAGCTTCCTTAACTACGCTTTGGTCGATTCTTCTGACATTCAGGAAGGTGTGGTTGGGCCAAAAGTAGCCATACTTTTCTATTGGGGAAATTGCATAGATTTTGACATCCCCTACTAAATCTGTATGTTCATGAGGCAAGCATCTTATCACTTTAGATTCCTCGAATAATGAGAATGGGAAGACTTGAGTTTTGAATATGAAACAATCTTCTGGAATCGCGATACCTTTTGCCGCATCTTGATAAGATTGTATTTGACAGTAACCTATAATGTGGCCTAACTTGGCCTCGCCGTGTTCATGGTCGCCAGTCAGAAAAATGTCTCGCAACAGAGGTGGTTTGCATAACTTGCCTGCGTCTATTATTGATTGTTTATCGTTTGCTATGAGATTAACTTCACCTTTCTCGAAAAAGATTTTGTAGATAGCGAAGACAATGCCGAGAATGATTGCAAGCCAAATCAAGGTTTTGACCATCATAGAAAGAACTGCCTTGAAGCCTAAAGCACCATTGGTATAGATGGCCCAAATTAGGATGATGATGAATGCGGCTATACCTAATATCAAAAATTGTTTTGATTTCTTTTCTCCCGGGTCATTTAGCGCCATAAGATACTACCTCGTGTTTTTGATGTTCTACAATCCACTTGTTTTCAATGTCTTTTATTTTGTTTAGACAATGATTTTCCCAATCTTTGTGAAACAAATCATGTTCACTCAAGAACGCGGTGTAAAAACCGTATGGTTTTAAATGATTGAATCTTTTGGTTTCATAATTTTTTTCATGTATTTCTGACCAATAGGTTTCTACCAAAATCTTTAAACCATTAGTATTTACAAAATCCGGGTTCTTTCCGCCTATGATTAGTTCACCATCGCCTACGTATTTGTAAGTAAGTTGATGTTTTGCGCAGAGGTTAATGAATCTTTGTTCGTAAGATGTAGGACGTTTTCTAAGAGCTTTCATCACGTTTTTTATTCTTAATTCCTTGTTTATCAACCATGCGTCTTTTTGTTTTTGTTTTATCTTGTTAGCAATCACAGTTCCAAAAATTTCTTTGTTTGTTTTACCTCTCATTGAGTCTCCTATTTTTTTGTATATTTCCTTGTATTTTGGCTGATTCAAAAGCGATATGACCATTTTTCCGTATCTAATTTTTCTTTTATCCGATTCTTCTTTTCCAAACCATTGTTCCCAAGTTTCGCCTTTTAATAATTTACCATTCATTTTTCCCACACATTTAACTGAACAATGGCTTTGTCTATGAAATTGAGATGGACAATAATCAACTATTTCCATTATTTTTCCGCAACATTTACATGACTTGGTTTGATTCATATCATTACCAAATATTTTGTTTAATGTGATTCTCCTTTTGTTCAATATTTTACCAGATTTGTTTTTTCCAAATTTTTCTTCAAATGATTTTCCTTTCGTCCACTTACTGTGGCAACCTCTGGAACAAAACACCTTATTGTTATGTTCTTTATCACATTGTTTGCATTTAGTCATTTTTGTCTTCCGTTATCTGTTTTTAACGGCCTCCAGAGGTGGCATTTAGGCTGTTTATGAAAGGAAAATAGCTCCCTTTTATCAATATATAGATTAGTACAGACAATGTAATAACTCCTGCTATTATTAGTAGATAAAGGATGATTTTTGGTGGAGCTTTCTTAGCAACAACCTCCTTTTGTGGTTGAGAAGGCGGTTGATAATATTGTTGAGTGGGCTGTGATTGAAACTGAGGCAGGGATGGAACAACTGGTTTTGATGGTTCAAATTTGGTGTCGGATAATCCTGTCAACCCGGAGAAATAATCTTCTCGTGCTTTAGCAACTGGTAAGGGTTCGCTAAAGGTTACTGGATAATATAAGCGGTCGAAATGAAAAGGATTAGTTAGAAGTTTTTCTACTTTTGATTCAATCATTTTTTCATAATATGGTAATTCGTATCTCTTGTTTATTCTATCTGTTATGTAAGCATATAAGAAGACTACAACCGCTAAACCGCCCAATAAGGCGAAAATAGCTTTCCTAAACTGAACTTTATTATTCTCCATAATCCTGTTATCTAAGGTTTTGAAGTTTTCGTCCATTTGTCGTGCAACATCTTCTGAAATGTCTTTTTTAACTGCTTGCATTATCTTTTGTATGGTATCTGTATATTGACTGATAGGTGCTTGGTCTGGAGTGGGATTAGAAGGCGGGGTCGGAGTTGCGGAATAAACAAAAGGGAAAACAAAAAGAAAAATCATGAACATTAATTCAACCTTCTTTATACTTTTATACATATCAAAACACCTCACCATTATAGCCTTTATATTGTTAATTAATTAATAACCTTCACATTTATATATTTTTTGGTTGTCCTTTGAAAGGTATCTTCGTTCACTTGTTTCCTCGGCCGAGAATCACTTTGTACCAATTTAATGCAAGAGGTACTATAAACATGGCTATGCCTAATAAGAGCCACATCTCGAAATTAAATAAGTCAACATCATAAAATTTCAGGGTTTGGGATTGACTTCCGTCTTTTTCTGTCACACAACCAATATGTATTACATTTTTGTAATCTTTCTGAACAATAGGTGTTCCATATAGTTGTAATGCGACGTCTCTAGTCACTGTGGTGTTTTGAGGATTGTCTCTTAGTAATGCACAAATTTTGTATTGGTCTTGTATTTCAACTATCTTTGTTGCATTTTGGGATTGAACCGCTTTCCAATAGTCGAATGCGTTAAACCAATTCATGCCTATGTCTTTCCAATAAGAAAACACCCCCGCCCACCACGTTAGTGGCGGCGCCGACAACGGATTTGTTACATCTACTGTTGAACCGAAAACTGTCTGATTACGCAGATTGCCAGTGCATTGTTTAGCAAGGGTATCAACCCGCTCTTGGTCGAACCAAAGTGTTATTGGATTTATCTTATAGACGTTACCTTTCGAATCACACGAGGCTCCTACCCCAATAAATGCAGGAACAATCACGCTTGCTAAAAATAGTAATATATAAAGAAAAAAGAAAAAACGCATCATTGGCGGCATTACATCAATAAACCACTTAACAAGGTTTTTTGTTTCGTCCCAAACTTTGCCTACTGCTTGACCTATCTTTTCTAAAATTAATGCAATGATTGCCCAAGCCATTTTTACTACCTCAATTCTTGAATACTTTTATGAGTTCTATAATCAATGGTCCTATTATAATCAATAGTATTAATGCTATTATGAAAAACAATAGATGGGTTCCTGTGAATATCCAAGCCACGCCAAGTGCCATTTTGTTTGTTCCATATTTCCACAACGCACAACCAATATAACTGTTCCAACCACCACATTTAGTTTTGTCAAAATGTAATTGACCGTCGTTGCCCGTATACCACGGGCTTGACAAGTCACTTGATGAAGGATTTGTTACGGTTCCTTCAATAGCCTCTTCTTCCCCAGGAATT
>Ga0315273_10009244_pt1 | contig 12490 bp, 10 predicted proteins | sample YL17G02_0_MG_FD_205753 | JGI IMG/M metagenome (GOLD analysis project Ga0315273, IMG submission 205753) | Sediment microbial communities from Yellowstone Lake, YNP, Wyoming, USA - YL17G02_0 | ecosystem: Environmental > Aquatic > Freshwater > Lake > Sediment | place: USA: Wyoming | collected... | reverse complement strand
GGCGGATGGTTCTGGCTGGCAGCCGCCTGATTATCAACCTCACGAACGATGCCTGGTACGGAGCCAGCGCAGCCCCTTACCAGCATCTCCTGATGACCCGCTGGAGGGCTTTGGAGAACCGACGGTTCCTGCTCCGCGCTACAAATTCGGGTATTTCGGCCATAATTGACCCCCTCGGGAGAGTGCAAGTCTCGACCGGCATTTTAAGGGAGGAGATCTGTGTCGGGAGTTTTGCCTTCATCGGGGAAAGCAGTTTCTACAGCCTGCACGGCGACTGGTTCCCCCGGCTGTGTGCTATGATTACGATCGCTTTGTTATTATACGGTCTGGTCGCGCCGTTCCGAAATCGCGCGGTGCCCGGCGCCTAGTGAGACTCGCATAATATAGCGACGAGCTTGGTCGTGTAGGGGCACGGCGCGCCGTGCCCCTACATTCCACGGATGTCACTTAATTGCGAGACTCACTAGAACCGGGATCCGCACAAACGCCTGACAGGAGATGCAGAATGCTCGAAGAATTGCGTGGTAAGGTTTCCGCCATCGAGGAAAAAATCGAACAGATTCGAGGTTATCTTTGAGGCAGATCAAAAGAGTCTAGAGATTGCTGAACTGGAGAAGAAGGCGGCCAACCCGGAGTTCTGGAGCCGGCAGGAGGAAGCGCAAGCCACGCTTCAGGCAAGGAGGAAGCTCGAGCGCGATGTGGAGCTCGATGCAAAACTGGTGCGCGAGAGCTCCGATCTCAAAGCCTTGTTCGAACTCGCCGCAGAGGGCGAGGAAGTGCTCGATGATCTCAGCAAAGAGGTTCTGCGCCTGGAGCAGGAAACCCAGCACACTGAGATCCGCATGCTGCTGGCAGGGGAGCACGACGAGTCGGATGCCATAGTCACCATCCATCCGGGGGCCGGCGGTACGGAGTCGCAGGACTGGGCCGAGATGCTGGTGCGCATGTATCTGCGCTGGAGTGAGCGTTCGGGGTACAACACCGAAATGCTCGACTATCAGCCTGGAGAAGAAGCCGGGATCAAGTCGGCCACTTTCATGGTGCACGGCGAATTTGCCTACGGGTACCTCTCCTCCGAGAGCGGCGTCCATCGACTCGTCCGGATATCACCCTTCGATGCCGCAGCCCGGCGTCACACCAGCTTTGCGTCGGTATACGTGTACCCGGAAATCGACGACGAGATCGAAGTCCAGATTGAGGAAAAGGACCTGAGGATCGACACCTACCGGTCTTCCGGCGCAGGCGGCCAGCATGTCAACGTGACCGACTCTGCGGTCCGCATTACGCATCTTCCAACCGGCATCGTGGCTTCATGCCAGAATGAGCGCTCCCAAATACGCAATCGCGAAATGGCTCGCAAGATTTTGCGCGCGCGAATATACGAAATGGAATTGGAGAAGAAGAAAAAGGAACTGCAGGCGGTCGAAGACTCGAAGCTCGATATCGCCTGGGGCAGCCAGATTCGCTCTTACGTGCTCCACCCTTACCGCATGGTGAAGGATCACAGAACCAAGTATGAGTCCTCGAACGCCGACCGCGTTCTGGATGGCGAAATCGACGATTTCATTTACCAGTACCTGATTCAGCGCGGAGTCAAAAAGCGGGAACCCCTGGCAAAAAAGTAAGGGTTCGAGTTTTTTGCATCCTTGCGGTTTGCTATTGTTGTGTGGAATAAGGCGGGGAATATGGAAACCGATCCCAATCAATTTTCGCAACCGGCTGGAAGCGTGAATCGCTTTTATCTTATGCGCTTCCGATTTTATGCGGGAGTGTTGGTATTTATCATTGGCGTCGGATTGCCCTTGATTGCAGTTCCATCGCTGCGGCACAGACTGGGCGGACGGCTGACCCAGCTGAAGCAGGCCGCCCAGGGGAACTCCATCCCGGAGTCGGTTGTGGCTCAGGTCGGGCAAAATCCGGAGCCCTTTCCCGCGCAGTATGAAAAACCGATAGTCATCCCGCAAAAGCCGCCCGTGCTGAGTTTTACACAGGGTTCGCTGCAGGTCCTGCCGCAAGGCACGGCAAAGGTAGTACCGCAAGCGAGGGCAAAGGCCGCCCCGCAACCCCCGGCGCTTGCGGAACCGCGGCGTAAGAGAGAGCTCAGGATCCCAACGGGTATCCCCGGGGAGGCCGAAACTCAACCGCCGGTGCAGCCGGCCGTTGAGACGGACACGAACCTCGAGCCGGAATTCCGCCAGGGAGAAATTGAAAAGGAAGCTTACAACCTGGTACTCCAAAAAAACCCGACTCTGGCGGGGATGGTCACTGGCAACAACCCGTCTCTTCAGTTCAAGAGCTGGGCCGCTGCGAAGAGGGACGAGGATACCTATTGGGTGCGCCTGCTTTTTCAACAAGCGCAGGATCACATGGAGGTCGCCTACATCTTTGAAGTCAAGATCAGCGCCAAGCAGGCCACCCCTTTGAACTACAATGCCCGCTCGCTCCCCAAATCGTAGCCCACAGATGGACAGACTTCGATTTCAAAGCAATCTGGGAAAACGGAAACAGCATTTGACTCGGAAGCTGTCCATAAGTTATGGGATGCCAAGACCACCCGCACGCACATGAAAGCCAGCAAACGCTCGCCCCAATGTGGGTTCCGGGCGCCGGACAGGACCTTTTCCGGGCGCTCCAGCACTCCGTATCTGGCACTAATTCGAGGCAGTCATCCGTTATCCGCTTATGTAGCCCCAATCACAGGAAAATGGGGAATAGGAGGGGCGACCGTCATGTAACTCAATGCGCCGCTCAGGATGCACAGGCCGGACGATTTCTGGTCGGCCCAATGGGCACTTTTTGGGTGCTATTTCCGGGATTTCCGAAGCAGCAAAAGCCCTTCATTTTCGATAGAATCGCCTTGGAGCGATACATTTTCCTATGAACTCAAAAGCGAACGCCGACACCAAAACAATTGACGGCTTCGGTGATGAATGGAGTCGTTTCAACCAAACCACCCTGTCCGATGAGGAACTGAACAGTCTTTTCAACGCCTATTTTAATATATTCCCTTGGGCAAACCTCCCAGCGGAAGCAGTGGGTTTCGACCTCGGCTGTGGTAGCGGCCGATGGGGCAGATGCGTAGCGCCTCGGGTAGCTCGATTGCACTGCATCGATCCCAGCCCGGACGCACTCAATGTTGCCAGGAAAAATCTCGCAGGATTCTCCAACTGCGAGTTTCATCTCGCGGCAGTGGATGATATCCCATTGTCGGCTGGAACCATGGACTTCGGATATGCTCTGGGAGTCTTGCACCATGTCCCAGACACTCTCGCCGGCATCGCGGCCTGCGCGCGCCTTCTGAAGCCCGGAGCGCCCTTTCTTCTTTATCTTTACTACGCCTTCGACAATCAGCCCATCTGGTACCGTTGCATCTGGCAATTGACTGATGTGGCCCGCCACGTAATATCGCGCACCCCCCTCTGGCTCCGTCATGCAGCAAGCCAGATCATAGCCGCCGCCATCTATTATCCGTTAGCTCGGCTTTCTCTCCTGCTGGAACGGATGGGGAGGAATGTGGGCTGTATGCCTCTATCGGTTTATCGCAATAAGAGTTTTTACACTATGCGGACCGACGCATTGGATCGCTTCGGAACTCGGTTGGAGCACCGATTTACGATCGAACAAATAAGGAATATGATGCAAGCTGCGGATCTCGAAAATATTCAATTCAGCGAAAGCCCCCCCTATTGGTGTGCGGTCGGCTACAAGAAGAAAATGACTTGAGAGAAAATCCCGGGCACATCTGCGCCGAGTAACAGGCACGGCAAATAGTTCATTTACCCTTGCGCTGTTGAATTCTTCCTTGATCAGGTTTAGATATATACGTTCCCCAGCCGCCTAAATCGCACAGCTTCGAAATCAGGTCGGACTCCGTGCGCTCGATCGCGCGCATATGGCCGTTGCTGGAGGGCACATAGCTGGTTCCTCCGTAAATGCGGCACACCACGGGAGCCAGGCCGTGTTTGGCTAAAATCTAGCGACGCGATTTCGGCGTAAAACCAAAAACATGAAAAGGTGAACCGGTCGGCGACAAGTTATCCACCCAGCTGCGCCCTCGCGGGCGCTGGTACAGGTTGCCGGTGATCGCCGTCAACTATTTTGACCAGTTCCAGTTTTCGCAGCCTCGGAGGCGGTTGAGCGGACAGCATACTCATACGTTTTGGCGTAAGCTTCAATCCCTCGTTCCAAAGAATAGTACCTGCCCGCTGTCTGAATGGCCTTTAGCCTGGTGTCGCCTCGATCGCACAATTGAAGCGCTGCATCCAAAATGGATTGTAGCGTTTCAGGCTGATCCGACCTCGCAAGATGACCCACGCCCTGATCTTCCAGAATCTCCTCCAGCCCCCCAATCCCTTTTTCGGCAACAACCGGAAGCCCGCTGGCCAGATATTCACCGATTTTGGTGGGCGACGCCGCCAACAGAGTCAGACCCCCTCGAAGGAAAAATAATCCAAGGTCCTGTTCGGAAAGAAGCGACGGAACCTGGTGATGGGGCAGAGTCTTGACAGTCACCGAATCGCAGGGCACGCTCGCTTTCTCTACCAGCCCTTGAACCCTTGCGAGATCTCCCGTACTCAAAATCGTGAAATGCGATCCAGGACGCCTCTCCCGCAGCAGGGAAAAAAAGCGCAGCATTGCCGGCAGATCGTACCGGCCATCAGTGCTTCCGGAGTAGACCACCCGGAGAGGACGTCCGGGAGCGCGGCTGGTCGGAGTCCCATCCGGGAGAAATCGCTGCAGATCGACACAGCAGGGAATCACGAACAGCTTCCCGGCAGGAATTCCATAGGTATCGCTGATGTAATCCCGAACCGGGTTGGTGAGCACAACCATTGCAGAGCTGCTATGCGCCATCTTGCGTTCCAGGCGTTTGATAAGCCTGAATTGGATACCATCCGCTTTCCAAAGTCCTGCATCGACATACTCTTCCGCGATGAAGCCTCTGAAATCGAAGAGCACAGGTATCCGCCGAAGGGCCGAGGGAAACCATGCCATCAGAAAGGGAACATGCGCGCGACAGTGGATCAAATCGATGCGGCGCCTCGCACAGCGCCGGTTCAGCTCCCGCGCCGTCCGGAAAACATCCGCCAGCAATTTGCCAGCGGAAGAGCCGCCGCGATATGTGCGCGGATACCAGCCGATGCCGCAGTCTTGCAGACTCTCGTTCTGAAGGCGAAAGCGGTTCAGGTCGGCGAGAAGAGCCTGTTTTTCAAACGAAAGGATCTCGATCGCGTGGCCACGGCGAGCCAATCCGGTGAGATAGGGAAGAATCTGGGATTGCCCGAGAGGTTCCATGATGCTGTAGTGAGTGATGTAGAGGATTTGCATATGGGGGCAGGAACAATTATTCCAGGACCGTTCACGCCACCTTTCTGCGCAGGAGATACAACCAGCGTTCGCTCGACGATAATCTCAATGAGCGAACGATGTCAAATCGCTCCCGACAAGCCCGTTCAAACTTGTCATTGGTGACATCAACATACAGGCTCTGATTGACATTCGCTATTCCCCGAAACATGGGATCGTTCGAGGACACAAATTCAAGGACGGCAACCTTCGAGGTAAGCTCGGCAATGAGATCGAGAATTTCATGCAACGGAATTCTGTCGGTTACCAGCAGATGGTGAATCACTGCCAGCATAAACACGGCATCAAAGTTGCCTTTGGCCCGCTCGAGGAACGAAGGCATCTCCTTGTTGCGCCATCCCATTGGCGGACTGGGCTGCGCGATGTTGACGACCAGGGGCAGAATATCGAGATGGTCTACTGCGGCGCTTTCCCACAGCTTGCCGATCACTCTGGTATCGGAATCAATCGCGACAACCGATGCCCCTTCGCGCGCCGCGATTCTGCTGAAGTGGCCGGTATTGCACCCAATATCCAGAACCTTCCGGGGCTTGAACTCCGTCAAAGCCTCCGCGACGAATCGCTCTTTCTCCTCAAACTGCTCTTCTCGATAGCTTTCCTTGTCCAACATGTAGAACGACCAGCGCGACGCTCTTCCCTTCGGAGTGGAAATGCGGTTGATCGATTTGCGCAAACGGCGAAACAGGGCGGCGAGAATGAATTCCGCCTTTTCCGCCCTGCATGCCAATCGCTTCGCATCCGACTCAAAATCTCGAGGATTCTTCCGATGCTCGAGTAACGCGGGCATCGTAACCGAAGATAAAACTGCAGGTTTTAGTCTCTTGGCAGGACCGAAAATGCCATAGGCATCCCTCGGATAGAGCCCGTCGCGTTTGGTCAGCAGGAGCATCTCGAGCGGGAGATCAAGCTCGGCACTGGACAGCAGTGGGATTAGGAATGTTCGTTCGAACTGGCCGCAGGCCAGCCAAATGGGATCTGAGGCATTGCGCTTTTCAAAGGAGAGGAGATCGACAAATACCGCATCAGGCCCACGAAAAAGCACGTTATAGGGAGCCGCATCTTTGAGCCCGATGCCTTCTTTCAGGGCAGATTCAGCCAGATCAAGCGTGAGCAGGGCGGCGGCGCGAAGCATTTCGAAGGGCCACTCATAGGGATAACTCTGAAAGGGGATTGTCTCGTGCTCCAGGACGAGCTCGGGGCTGTCCAGCTTGCTTCCTGGGGCGATATCGGACAGGATGCTCGCAGCCTGCGCCGGATCGAGGATTTGAGTGGCTGCCAGCCTTCCGGTCTGAGTGAATGTGCCGGCCGTGCGGCTGCCAAGAAAGGCGGTGAGATCCTGAACTCCGTCCTTCTTGACCAGGCGAATCGTTCTTCCCTGATACCGGAAAAGAACGCCATTGGGATCGCGAAAGGATCCGCCGGCCAGGCGGATTTGGCCAATACCGTGGGGGTTCATTCCTTTGGTCCTGTTTTATTGTTCTTTTCTTCCCCGCTGCCCTCCTTTCTCATCCAGAAACGAATGCTGCTCACAATTTTGCGAAAGTAAAACATCCCGCCAAACAGGCTGGCGACAAGCATCTGCCAGATGAGAGCTCCTGAGCCCGGATCCGAATAGGCAAGCGCATCTCTCTCGGTGATCAGCAAAAGGGCGAATAGCGCGACGCCAACCTGCCCCATGGTCGCCAATAAGCCACCGAAGCGCATTACGAAACAGGATTCTATCGATTTTTCACTTTGACCTGCACTCCTCCGTTCACCTTCCATTTCCATGGCCAATATCCTATAGCAGTCTGGCGTTCTTATCAAATGGCAAGAAGATTTGGCAGTGTCACTCCTTGGTACATGTACCTAGCCAAATGCCCTTCTGATGCTCCCATTTGGCAGGAATCCGACAGATTAGCGCCGGCTCCTTGTTCATCACTTCCCAATTCAATATCGGCAATTGAAACGAACAGGAATAGGAATTTAAGTCTGGCAGGGCAAATTCATTTCGTGGCGTCCAGATCAAGGCCTGCCATGATGACGGCTCGTTTAGGACATGGTCGTCTACGCGGAGGGCAGGTCAGTAATGGTCCTGCTTTTGCCCACTTGCTTTTTTGCTTTTGAATAAACCATCCCTGCCGCAGTGAAAATGAGGTAGAAAACGAACACCTGCGTGCGCTGCCGGTGCGCGGTGCCTACGTTTCCGACGAAGATTCCGTAAAAACAAGTTAGCTGCACCACGAAGAAAAACATACTCAGGGAGTCGCGCAAATGGTTGCGGATTGTATAGAGCATCCCGATGATGAAGTACGGAAACAAGGCGTACCAGATAAACTGTTCAGGCAGCGCCAGCATCTGCCGAAAGCCGCCCCCTTGCCATGGAAATGGAGCAAACAGCAGGTAAGTGATACCCACCGGCATGAAGGCTAAGGCATCTTGGATCGTGTTCACTTTCGCTTTTTCGTTAAATCCGCTATATGCTAAATGAGCCAGGTCCGTCCGAGAGTTCTGGACTTTTTCCAGCAGGTTGACGCTGAATTGATCCTGGGAGATTTTGGCAAAGCCCAAGGAGAAAAGGGTAATTCCGACAACCGCAAGTCCTGCCAAACGCGCTGCATAGCCTCCAAGGCCACCCTTGCCGCCAAATCGCGACATCACAAAGGTGCCCACAACCGCAAACAGGATGAAGTAAAATACATAAATTCGGATGGCCAGGATTGGCAGCATTGCTGCGGTCGCAAGAACAATGTATCGATATTTCAGTTCCTTCTGGACCTTAAGCATTGAAAACACGGTAACGCAAAGCAAAAGAATTATGAGCGGATCTTTCAGCAGCAGACTGGACCAGATCACCATGGACGGCAGGTAGGCAACGAACAGCGCCGCATATCGGGCCGCCTTTCGCGAGCCATACAATATATAAGAAATCTTGTAGGTGAGAATGGGCGTAAAGGAGACTATGCAGCACTGAACCACCGTTGCCACCGATTGCGAGTGGCCGATAATGGTGTATAAAATAGCAATCCAATAATACATCCCATTCTGACCAACGATGCTTATTCGATCAAATACCCATTTCGGATTTTGAAGCTGCCCGGACCATACTTGCGCCAGACCCCATCCAAATGTGTCATATGTAAATTGATCCCCGGCGAAGAACTCGAGGTATCCGCTGAAGATAATGGTTATGCCCGTAACCAACCGAATTGCAAGCGAACCGGCATATAGGATGATCAGAAATGATTTCTCAGATTCCGCCGCTGCTTCTTCGGGAGCTATCGTTCTGACAGGGAAAATGTCCATACTCGCTGGGCGTGTTTTCATCATCGTCGTGTTAGCCCCTCGCCGCCGCGGATTGAGCCAATCATTCCAAATCCGCACTCGCCAGTTTTCGGATACGCCGGGATCGATTGTGCGGACAAGGGCCGACGGATGCGCACGGGTTCATTTCACCGATTCTCTTTGGGATACTCTTCTTGCGCTCGCCTGCCTTTTTGCTTCGCCGCACTTCCGAAGGCCTGTTGCTTCCCATGGCAAAATCCTGTTGCGCCTGACGAGACATTTTTAATTGCCGTTTCCCATTGCTGCAACCCGGCCCTGAACGCGGCTCTTTGTTTCAAGCCAGCGAGTTACCTGATCCGCAGTCGAAAGACTATTCTTCATAAATCCTTCGAGCAGTTCTCTTGTCACAATAGTGTTGAATACTCGTTCATATTTTAAGCCCATGCTTTTTCCCGGCAACTTTATTATGAACGGAACTCGATCATCCACCCTTGAGTCATAGAGATTTGAATCGCGCCAAAAATGGTCGGATGTCACAATAATGGTGCTCGCATCCCAGAGCCCATTCAATTCCAATCCCTTTCGAATCTCACCAAAGCTCTTATCGGCCAATACCATATTTCCGAAATAGCCATCCCAGGAGACGATCCACCGGTAGCCTTTATTCCGATCATAAATAAATGGCATATGCGGAACAGGCCAATGCACGAGCACGAAACTGTACTTGGGATCCAGGACGACTTTTTCCGCCGCCTGCTGAATTCGAAGGTATCGAGCCACGTGCTCGCGATAGCGCAATCCCTGCGCCGCAACGGGCAGGATGCTCTGATACTCGTATAACAGGCAGGATAATATGGTGTTATGGTCGGCCGCAAATGCCCAGGGTACCCACACGCAGTAATCGAGCGTATGCCCAATCACGCGGCTGTAAGGATGATACCAGCCGATAACCGCAGTGCGGTACCCCAAGGCCTTGGCGGTCGAGAACACGGTTTCCTCCGAACTCCATGAAACGTAGCGCTGCTGCGCGGAATACCTTAACATTAACTCATCAGAACCCATCGGCGAAACCTCTGCGACAATATTTCCGGTCATCAACGACGGCATCGCCTCCCTGGTATCCCTGCATGCGGAAATCGCATTCGAAGCGTATATGGACTCGTCTTTCAGCCTTTCGAAATTGGGCAATTCAATTCCTGCAGGCCTCTCCGCGAATGTCAAACGCTGGTCCATCTCATCGTATACAAACCACAATATCCGGTTTGGAGATCGCGAGGCCGGCGCAACGGATTCATGCGTAGGTGGGCGTCGCGCGATGTGGAGGGACTGCCGGATATACCAGGAGACCTTGAAGTAGGTCATGAAACAAAAAGGCGACATGATCACGGCGGCGGTCAGGGCAATGCGCGAGGCAGTGCGATGCCATTTGATAAGGACAACGCCGGCAGCGATAAAAGCAAGCGCTGCCAGGACCACCAAGACAGGCTTGCCGAGGTAATGCGTCATGTGAGGCAGGTTCAACGCCGGAAAATTATCTCGGACACCGTTTAAGGGAACGATCAAGCTAAGAAGAAACAGGCGCTCAGCCCAGGCCCTGAATGAGGCGCGCCGCAAACGCCCGCCAAGCCAGAATGCTATCCCATAAGCCGAGGCAAGTGCTGACATGCCAATCAAGGCCGCCAGCGCAATCTTTAACGGATCGCCATCGCCCAAGTAATATGGTTGTGAATTTGACGAATTCAAAGTCTTCCAAACCGACAAAAAACACAGATTTGCGAGAGAAACGCTTATCAGCAATTGCTTGAGGATACTTCTCATGGTTTAGAATAATGTATAAATGAATGGCGCTGCGGCCGTCGTTGACAGGATCATGAGAACTCCGAAGACAAGGAGTATCGTGATCATGGGCAGGAGCCACCATTTCTTGTTGTGCATGAGAAAGCCCAAGAATTCGCTCCAGATTCCCCCGCCTGCATTCTCGGCGGCCATCTTCTCAAACTCGGTGGACGGCTCATTTTTCATTGATTTTTCTCCAGTCTGCCAAAAACTTGACTTTCCAGGCAAAATTGACGAAAGGGCGGAGCGCCATCCCTTTCCATATTGATGAGAATAACGGCGTTTGTCCAATATTTGGGGTTTGACCGTCCAAAGGGAACAGCTTTAACATCCGCCCATCGCATGCGAATCTCTCCTGCTAATCCAGCTGGAATTGCGCGAGGTATTTAGCTTGCGCTTCCTGGTCTAGCGCACCCGGCATCGTGTTTCTTGCGAGTAAACCGTTCCTCCTGAGCTGTAGCGACTATTTCCTCATAACCCCTAACGGCACTGTCGTGATAGAAAGTCGAGAAGCCGAGTATTCCAGTCAATTTGATTTCCCTCCTCAGTAGCGAGGTTGTATGTCCATCGGCATTCTGGGGGAAGAGTATTATAAAAGTTTTGTTTTCAGATCATTAACTGCTTAGACTACTGAACGCCTCTCTTCGCACTTTTGTAATCATAGAATCGCTCGCCGCATTCATCCTGATCCACTAATGCTAAAGGCTTGAACGAAACCCTAGAAATCATTTCGCGGATAATGAAGATCCAGTAAAGCGGACAGCTGCCATAAGATGCTGCCCACATTGAAAATGAGCTCGGGGGGCCGACGATGGCATCGCAGCTGGAAAGGAAATAAAGATCAACGACGGGATCGTCGCATCCAAAGGTGCCTATGAGATTTTTGAAGGCTTGGCGCAACTATCCACTTTCGTTTGTGACGGCAACACAACCATCGCATCGAAGAAGCCGCGCACTGAATCTTCATTTCGGGTGTGGAAATATGCCTCCAAATAAAAGGGTTGCACATTTGGAGAATTTATGGACTTCCAAACTGGCAGCATGAAACGGTTGGCAAGTGAAAGGCCGATTAGTAGCTTTCTAATGGCAGTATTTATAGCTCCCGACTGCAAATCCGCAAAACTGACAAGGGTTCTGGTTTGGCCATTTTTGTTAATGTTTAAAGCCTTCAACCTCCAACGGAGGTCATTTCGTCATCGCGAAGATGCGGTTTATATATCTTTGAGGAAGCTTTCATCCCCTTTCCAAAAGTTTCGCTACTTTACCCGAAGATTTCCACTACAATCGAAATCTATGTTGTTGGACTCAATCCTCCGCAATGAGGATCGAGAGCAGAGCATGCTTCTGAGCCGGGTGCAGGCATTCCAGCGGTCAGCAAAAAGCCGGGCTTCACCCTCTCGGGATAATCGCCTGGTGATGGGCCGAGCGCATTGGAGTGTGTGGACTCGGGCGCCCCAAAATCATTGACACACTCTGGATTGCCAGCATAATCTCGCAGCAGTCATGATGCCCCTTTTTAAGCAGCCTCATGGCGCAAAGAACACCTGCCAGAAACTAGAGGAGAAGAATGGATCTCCCGAAACTATCAATCGTCACGCCGTCTTACAATCAGGGACAGTTCCTGGAAGAAACGATTCTTTCCGTTCTGAATCAGAATTATCCCAATCTCGAATATCTGGTCATCGACGGCGGCAGCAGGGATAACAGCGTGGCGATCATCAAACGGTACGAAGGCAGGCTCGCCTATTGGGTGAGTGAGCCCGACCGAGGGCAGATCCACGCGCTGAACAAGGGATTGGCGCGCGCCACGGGAGCCATTTTTGCATTCATAAACAGCGACGATCTCTACCTGCCCGGCGCATTCTCCGAGTTGATTCGCTTCCTTCGGGAAAATCCTGATTGCCGATGGCTGTGCGGCGACACCATTTTTTTTGGCGAGGGGCACCAGACGAGTCTTTTCCGGGCAACCGTGCCCCGATCAGTGGCTCAGGCATTATCCTGGTCTGCGCATTGCCCGCAACCC
>Ga0315273_10009243_pt1 | contig 12490 bp, 12 predicted proteins | sample YL17G02_0_MG_FD_205753 | JGI IMG/M metagenome (GOLD analysis project Ga0315273, IMG submission 205753) | Sediment microbial communities from Yellowstone Lake, YNP, Wyoming, USA - YL17G02_0 | ecosystem: Environmental > Aquatic > Freshwater > Lake > Sediment | place: USA: Wyoming | collected... | reverse complement strand
AAATTTCTTTACCAATTCTTGCGCATCCTTATAAGAATATATATGCTTATCCGAAATCGGACATTTCAGTTCTTCCTGCAATCTCCTGCCAATAAAACCTTTCCCGAGAATTAGGATTTTATTTTTCATCTTTCAATATCCCTTTTAGATATGCTCCGTAATTTGTAGGTATAGAATCAGCGAGCCTTTCTAATTGAGAAGCATTAATATAGCCCATTCTATACGCAACCTCTTCTATACAGCCGACCTTTAAGCCTTGCCGCTCTTCCAGGGTCCTGATAAAGATAGAGGCCTCAATAAGAGAGTCGCAAGTCCCCATATCTAACCAGGCATAGCCTCTTCCTAACAATTTGACCTTGAGCTTCTTCATCCTTAGATAAGCCTTGTTCACATCAGTAATTTCTAATTCCTTTCTCGCCGAAGGTTTTAAATTCTTGGCAATTTTAACTGCCTTGTTATCGTAAAAATAAAGTCCGGTGACCGCATAATTTGATTTGGGTTTTTTAGGTTTTTCGGCAATAGAAGTTACCCTGCAGTTTTTATCAAATTCAATCACGCCGTATCTTTGAGGGTCCTTGACATAGTAGCCAAAAATTGTAGCGCCGTCTTTCTGACTTTCTGCCTTTTTTAATAAACTTGATAAGTTATGTCCGAAAAGAACATTGTCTCCCAGGATTAGAGCAACCCTGTCTTTAGCAATAAACTCTTCCCCTATAATAAGTGACTCGGCAATGCCCCTGGGTTCTTTTTGTTCGGCGTAAGAAAGTTTAATGCCTAAGGAGGAGCCGTTTCCCAATAATTCTTTAAACCGAGGTAAAGCCTCGGGGTTTGAGATTATTAATATATCTTTTATTCTGGCAAGTAACAAAACTGACAACGGATAATAAATCATGGGCTTATCATATACCGGAAGAAGCTGTTTGCACATAACCCTTGTTACCGGATAAAGCCGGGTAGCTTTACCGCCTGCTAAAATTATCCCTTTCATCTGATTTTCCTTTCTATTTTTTAAAGACCCCAAAAACTCAGGCCTTAAGCAAAGCTTTTAGGTTCTCTCCTGTAGGCTAATATTAAATGCGCCGAAAAAAGCAGAATTGCATTGACGACAATTATCATTTGCACCTGAATAAGAGAGCGATGAAAGAATATAATCCCTAAAAGCTGGGCCAACGTAAAAAGAACTAAATATTTGATAAATTTTAAATCTTTTAAAGATAGGAAATAACTAATTAAAATGGATGACAGTGCAAAGAAACTCATGGATATGCTAAATAGCCTGCCCAAGGCAATGGATTCAGCGGATGTTTTGCCGGTGAGAATCTTCAATACAAAAGAGGGAAAAAGATTATAAATTAACGCGGCAGAAATGCATAAGGCAGCCGCATAAAGAAGCGACCTTTTTAAGGTTAAACCGGTATCTATATTTTGCGCGTTCAGGCCGCTTGCGCGAGGAAACATGACAATGCTTATTGCCCCGGGTAAAAATAAGAAAATCTTTCCCATCATTTGGGCCAAGGAGTATAGCCCTGAGTTTTGGGCAGTAAAAAGATATCTTACCAGTACCATATCCATGTTTACCAGGCTTGCATAGCACAGATAACTGATTGCTACCGGCAATAAATAAAGCAAAATCTCTTTAAAATTTACATCTTCCTGACGAAGGCTAAAGGAAAAAAAATTCCGTAAAGGAAAGCAGGCTATTACATAGCCTGCCAAAACACTGACTAACCATGCGCTTAACGCGCCGGAAACATTAAAACCGAGCTGAATGAATATGAAAACTAAGATCAGCTTTAAAGCACCGGCGATTAAGGAAACTGCCATCAGCCATTTAAATAATTCCAGGCCCTGCAGGCCTCCTGAGAACATAGGAGAAAACCACGAAACGGCAACTAATATAGCCAGGATGTAACCGGAAGTGGCAGAAAAAATCTTAAGTTTATTTATGATGTAAAAACGGGCAAAATAAAAAATAAAAAAGGTAATGACGGCTAAAATTACAGCCTTGATGAAAAAACTGCTCAGCAAAGATTTAACTTTTTTCAGCTGCTCTTTAGCCTTAAATTCTGCGCTGTATTTAGCTAATGCGGCCTGAAGAGTGCCTAAAGGAGCGCCGATAATCATAAAAATGGAAACCAAGGAATTAAAGGCCGCAAAATCAACAAGGCTTAAACGATGGGCAATCAAAAGTTGAAAGAGCAAATTGAATAAATTCGCCACGGATGTCCCTAAAAAGACTAAAATTACATTTTTCCCAAAGGCATCTATATTTTTTATATGCTTAATCATTTAATGTTCTCTAAAAACTCTATCTTTATGATTACACTGATTATCCCGCTCAACAATCTTTTATCTAGCGGGATCCCGCGTCTAGCGGGAAAAGGCACCTGCCTGCCGCAGGCAGGGATTACACAGATTAAAGCTTCGTCGGAAAAATCTGTGTAATCATTTTAAAATCTGTGCAATCAGAGGTCTCTGATATAATTTTGGGGGTTTTTCAGAGACCTCTTAAAACTTTCAGGAACCTTCTTGAGCCGGCCTTAAGAATCCCTTCTTTATCAATAATATAATTTTCATCTTTAATCTTCTGGTTACTGAATAGGACCGCCCCCTGTTTTATCAATCTGCGCGCTTCATTGCCGCTTTTGACTAAACCGCTATCTAACAACACACTCACGATATTCTGCTTGCCGTCTGTTTTGTATTCAGGCAAGTCTTTCGGTAATTCTTTTTGGCTAAACACACGCTCAAAAGCTAAACGGGCATCATGGGCATCTTTTTGGGAATGATACTGCCTAACAATAATCTCGGCTAATCCAAGCTTCGCTTCCTTAGGATGCATGGTTTTAACTTTGCCTAAATCCTCGTCCGTCAACAACTCGTAATATTTAAACATCAATTCATCGGATATCGACATAATCTTACCGAGCATCTCATTGGGGGTTTCGTTAATACCAATGTAATTACCGTAAGACTTGCTCATTTTTTGCACGCCGTCAGTCCCTTCCAAAAGAGGCATAGTAATCACTACCTGTGGAGCTTGCCCAAAATCTTTCTGCAAATCTCTTCCGACAAGGAGATTGAATTTTTGGTCTGTTCCGCCAAGCTCTATATCCGCGCTCAAAACAACAGAATCATAACCTTGTAGTATCGGATAAATAAACTCTGACATATACAACGGCTTCCTTTCTTTTATCCTTAAAGAAAAATCATCGCGCTCAAGCATCCTTGTGGCTGTATAATGCGTAAGCAACTTTCCGAACTCAAGGCCTTTCATTTTATCAAACCATTTACTGTTGAATACAACCTGGAGCTTCCTCATGTCCAGAATCTTGGAGATTTGTTTTTTATAAGTCTGGGCATTCTTAGCTATCACTTGCGGAGAAAGCTGTTTTCTCAATTCGGATTTTCCGCTCGGGTCGCCGATACGGCCCGTAAAATCACCGATGAGAAAAACAGCCTTATGCCCTAAATCCTGAAACTGCCGCATCTTTCTTAAAAGGACAGTGTGGCCCAGGTGAATATCGGGGGCAGTGGGATCAAATCCTGCCTTGACAATCAGCGGCTTCTTATGTTTAGCGCTTTCTTCTAATTTTTTCTTCAGTTCTTCTTCTGAGATTATCTCCACTGCACCGCGTTTGATGATTTCTAATTGTTTTTCAATATTTTGCATATTCACCACTCCTGTTATGTAACCTAAATGTTATATCTTAGCAGATAGGCCAATTTTAGCCTGCTCCGCATCCATCTTAATTACTTTGACTTGAATCTTATCTTGAGGTTTTAATTTCGCAGCCGTATCCTTATCTATCTCGCTGGAATAAATCAAGCCTTCTAAATCCTCGACAATTTTCACAAATACGCCAAACTCGGTGATGTTAGATACCTCTGCCTCTAAGACTGTGCCTAAAGGATATTTAGCAGCTATCTCCAGCCAGGGATTAGGTTGCAGTTGTTTTAGGCCCAAAGCAATGCGCCGGTTCTGGCTATCCACTGAAAGCACGATCACTTCAATCTTCTGTCCTTTTTTTAATACATCTTGAGGATGGGCAATTCTTTTGGTCCAGGACATATCCGAAACATGAATCATCCCTTCTAAATTACTGTCGAGCTCCACAAAAGCGCCGTAATCCGTAAATCCTCTTACCTTCCCGGAAACTTCTGCGCCAGCGGGATATTTGGCTTCAGACTCTAACCAGGGATTCTGCTCCAATTGCCTCAGGCTCAGAGATATCCTGCGGGAATCCTTTTCTACGCTTAAAACTTGAGTCTCAAGAATATCTCCGATAGCAAACATCTCATTAGGATTGCTTATCCTTTTGGTCCAGGAAATCTCCGAGACATGGATTAACCCTTCAATGCCTTTTTCCAATTCCACAAATACACCATAGGGAAGGATATTGACCACCTTGCCTTTGACTTTAGAGCCTACGCTATATTTTGTCTCAATATCCTGCCAGGGATCAGGCAATCTTTGCTTTAAACCTAAAGAGACCTTACCTGATTCTCTATCTAAATTCAGAATCATTACCTCAATTTTGTCACCTAAAGCCACTATTTCCGAAGGATGGCTTATCTTAAACCAGGACATATCTGTAATATGCAGCAGACCGTCTACGCCGCCTAAATCCACAAATGCCCCAAAATCAGTGATGGCTTTAACCGTGCCGGGACAAACCTGGCCAATCTTTAAATCCTGCCATAGCTTTTCTTTAACCACTTCCTTTTCTTTCTGCAATGCCTCGCGGCGGGACAATATGATGCTTCGCCTGAGGTTATTAATCTTGACAATTTTGAATTTAAAGACCTTGTAAATGATATCTTTTTCTACCACACCTTTAAAAGCCGAAAGGGACAAAGGCAAAAATCCTTCGATGCCCATAACATCAACCAGAAATCCGCCCTTGACTTTCTTAACCGGCCTGCCCTCGACTAAATCACCTTCCTGGGAAAACTTCACTATTTTATCCCAGCCCTGGATGCGCACCGCTTTCTCCCGCGAAAGCGCAATGGCGCCAGCATCGTTTTCGATAGATTCAATCAAAAAATCTAATTCTTTTCCCACTTCAAGATCCTGCTGGCTAAATTCAGTAATTGGGATAATCCCTTCGGATTTAAACCCCACGTCTACTAATACCTCTTTTGACCTTATTGAAACTACCCTGCCTTTAATTACCTGGCCTTCGCGAATTATTTTGATGCTTTGATGGTAAAGCTGCTCCAGCTCTGATTTTACTTCTTCCATTTTTAATTTCCCCCTTAAATAAATTGTTTAAGTTAATTTTCCCTGAAAAATCCTAAATTCGAAATCCTAAATTCTAAACAAATCCTAAATCCTAATGTTCTAAACTAGCCAGTTTAGGATTTAGAACTTTTATAAATTATTTTCTGTTAAAAACACCTCCTTCAACAAGAATTTTTTAAAGAATGAAAACAGATTATATCTATTATTAATTTTATTTTGGGAATTATTTAATCTTTGCGCGGCGATGCTTAGGAAAGACGATGTTCTATGAGTTAATCTGACTAACATGAAAGATGCCTGATATTTTCCATTATCAGTTGAGCGGCATCCTGATAAGGCATCCTCCTTTCAATAAAAATTTGCTGGCCAAAACAGAGGGTAACCTTGGCCGGCCGAATAAACTTTGCCTCTTTAGGAAGCGCTTTTTCCGTGCCCTTAATAAAAACAGGCACCACCGGAACATTAAGTTTTGCGGTTAAAAAACCGATACCCGGATATGGCTGCTGCGAGGTGCCGTCAAATTTGCGGCTGCCTTGGGGAAATAAAACCAAGGCCATACCTTTTTTAAGCCGGCGCATGGCTTCTTTCACCGCGGATAGGTCTGCGGACTCTCTCTTCACGGGAAAAGCCCCCACTCTCGAGAGTATCCAGGAAAAAAAAGGATTAACAAATAATTCTTGCTTAGCCATAAAATTTAGTTTGCGCGGACAGACAACCCCTAACACTATAGGGTCCAGGTAACTGGCGTGGTTACTGGCTAAAATAAAACCTCCTCTTTCAGGAATATTTTCTCTTCCCTTGGTCTGGAATCTGAATAATATCTTGCATAGTAAAAATGCTAAAAAGCGAAGAACCCAATAAAGCATAATTAAAACCTAAATAGATTTTACTAACCTGATTCCGAGTTTCAATATCCTTTTGGCGCGGCTTAAATTTTTGGCCTCAGCATAGACGCGCATAATCGGCTCTGTGCCCGAGCCGCGAAACATAAGCCAACTTTCATCCTGGCAAATCAATTTTAATCCGTCGTAATCTTTAATCTGGATTACTCTTTGCCCTAATAAGTCTTTAGGTAAATCTTCTTTTTTAAGAGCGACCTGATGCGTAAGACTCAAATCTTCCCTTAAGTAATAATACTTACCAAACTGTTTTTCCGTCTCATTTAAAATCTTTAAAATGTTCTTATTGCGATAAGCCATCATTTCAATCAGCAATAGCCCGGCCATGGTCCCATCGCGCTCAGGGATATAGCCTTTCACTCCCATACCGCCTGCCTCTTCTCCTCCGGCAACAATGTCTTTGCTTTCCATCAGGTTAGAGATATATTTAAATCCCACCGGCGTTTCGTAAAGTTTAACTTTCAAGAACTTAGCAATATGGTCAATCATCGTTGTTCCGGCAATGGTCTTGACAATCCCGCCTGACCAGCGCCTATCCTGATGGAGATGTAAGGCTAACAAACCTAATATTTTCTGGGGATGGATAAAAACCCCACCGGGTGCAACCGCAGCAATTCTATCGGCATCGCCGTCTAAGGCTATTCCTAAATCAAATTTCTCCTCTTTAACTCTCTTTTTAAGCTCTTCTAAATTCTCCTCAATTGGCTCAGGCCGTATTCCTCCAAAAGAAGGATTAATAGTATTACGCATAAACTCTAACCTAACGCTCGTTCCTTTCAAAACTTGAGCCATAAAACTATTGCCGGAGCCATGCATAGCATCAACTAAAACTTTAAACCTTTTATTCCTTATTTTTTTGAAATCAATGTAATTGCGGATAAATTTTATATAATCCGAGATTAAATTTTCTTTTATTATCTTTGCCTTCTCTGATTTAGCTTCTTTTACCGCAGTTTTTCCTAAACGGCTTTCTACGTCATTCGTAACTTCTGGTCCAGCTGCTCCACCCGAGGAAGTTTTAATCTTAAAACCATTGTATTCCGCAGGATTATGCGAGGCAGTAATCATAATCCCTAAATCAAATTTTCTCTTCTTAACCGTAAAACTTAAAGTGGGCGTAGGAATCGCCCTATCTGAAAGCACAACCTTAATCCCATTATTAGCCAAGACTTGCGAACAAACTTCAGCAAAACTATCTGACATAAAACGGGTATCAAACCCGAGAGCCACCCTCTTCCCCGGACCTAAATAATCTGCCACTGCCTGGGAGAGTATTTTTAAATTCTTAAAAGTATAATTATCGGCGATAATTCCTCTCCAGCCATCAGTGCCGAATTTAATCTCATTATTTTGCATGCCTAATCCTTTCCATGGCCTGTTTAGTATTTTTAGCGCCGAAGATATATGAACCCGAAGCCAAGATATTGGCTCCGGCCTGGATTAAACTTCCCGCTACTTTATCATTCACTCCGCCATCCACCGCAATATCGCCGTCAAACATAGAGCGTAATTTTTTAATCTTCGGTATTACCGAAGGAATAAACTCCTGTCCGCTAAAACCCGGATTAACGGACATGACTAAAACAAAATCCACCAACTTAAGCACAGTTTTAATTTTAGTTAACGCTGTAGCCGGATTTAAAGAAATCCCGAACCTTATCCCCTTAGCTCTTAGCTCATAGCTCATAGCTCTTAGCTTTGCCTTTGTCATTGTCTCGATATGTACGGTAATCATATCGCTTCCTGCCTTAACAAAGGCATCAATAAATTTTTCCGGCTGCTTAATCATCAAGTGCACATCCAAAGGTAATTTTGTCATCTTGCGGATATATTTCACCACCGCAGGCCCGATAGTAATATTCGGCACAAAATGCCCGTCCATCACGTCAATATGCAGCATATCTGCGCCGGCTAACTCCACCCTTTTTATTTCTCGGCCTAAGCAGCTAAAATCTGCGGATAAAATCGAAGGCGCAACTTTTATTTGCATTGGTAGAGCCCCTTGTTATTTATATAATTATACACTGCCTCGGGAACCAAATAGCGGAATGACTTGTTTTCTTTGATACGGCTGCGAATCTCATAACCCGAAATATCGATTGCCCGGATGGCGACGGTAGTAATATAAGAAGGCAACTTCTCGAGGGGATAACCCGGCCGGGTAGCAACAATAAATTTCACCATCTTAATTACTTCCCTTAAGTCTTTCCAGTCATCTAAATATTTCAATAAATCCGAGCCGATAATGAAATATAGCTCGTCATTAGGATATATATTTTTAAATTCCCTAAGCGTATCTATGGTGTAAGACCTGCCATCCCTTTTTATCTCTACATCCGAAGCGGAAAAATTTTTATTGGCTTTAATGGCTAATCTTATCATATTGAACCTATGCCAGGCTGGCGCGATATCCCCGTCATCTTTATGCGGCGGAAGATAAGCCGGCACAAAAATTATCTTATCCATCTTCAGCTTCTCTCTAATCTCTTCAGCCAAAATTAAGTGACCGACGTGTATTGGATTAAATGTCCCGCCGAGTATTCCGATTTTCATTGTCTGACCTGTCCGTTTCCAAATACCATATACTTATACGTGGTCAATTCTTCCAGCGCCATCGGGCCGCGGCAGTGCAATTTATCCGTGGAGATTCCTATCTCAGCACCCATGCCGAATTGATAACCGTCGGTAAAGCGGGTTGAGGCATTCACGTAAACACAGGCAGAATCCACCTGCCTTAAAAACTCCAATGAATTCTGGTAATTATCCGTAATAATGGCGTCGGAATGGTGAGAGCCATAATTGTTTATATGCCTTATTGCCGAAGCTAAATCCTCAACTACTTTGACCGATAAAATTAAATCCAAATATTCAGTATGATAATCCTTATCCGTTGCCCGCTTTATGCCCTTAACAATCCTTTGGGTCATCGGGCAACCCCGGATTTCTACGCCTGCCTCCTTAAATGCTTTTAGCATCCCGGGCAGGAATCTGATTGCAACATCCTTATGCACAAGCATACTCTCCATAGCATTACAAGTGCCAGGACGCTGCACCTTGGCATTAAAGCAAACCTTTTCTGCGACATTCAAATCTGCCCATTCATCCACATAGATATGACAGATACCTTTATAATGTTTGATTACCGGTATGCGCGAAGACTTAAAGATTTTGCGGATAAGCTCTTCTCCGCCGCGGGGAATAACCAAATCAATATAATTATTCAGTTTCAGCAATACATCTACCGCACGCCTGTCTTTAATAGTAATCATATTCACCAAATTCTGCGGTATGGCGAATTTCTTGAGGACATCTTTCAAGGTTTCGTATATGGCCAGATTAGAATTTAAGGCTTCGCTTCCGCCCCTTAAAATTACGCTGTTGCCTGACTTAAAGCAGAGCCCAATGCAATCCGAAGTAACATTAGGACGGGATTCATAGATAATCGCAATTACGCCGATGGGAACACGGACTTTATGTATCCAAAGACCATTTGGCCTGCGCCAGGCTTTAATCACTTCACCCACAGGGTCGCCTAATCCGGCTATTTCCAATAAAGAATCCGACATCTCTTGGATTCTTTTTGCGTTCAGGGTTAGCCGGTCAATAAAAGCCCGGGATAAACCCTCACCTTTAGCTTGCGCAATATCTTTTTTATTGGCTTTAAGAATTGCGTTCTTCTTAATCTTTAGACCTAAGGCCATACTTTTAATGGCCTTGTTTTTGGTTTCCGAAGAAATAGCGGACGTTAATCTTGCTGCCTCTTGGGCATCTTTTGCGATATTAGTGAGTTCAGTTTTTAAATTCATGTTTCCACCTTAAGCTATTATAAAATTACAATATTATCCCGATGGATTACTTCTTTATCGAATCGACTGCCTTTAACCTTCTCCAGTTGTCGGGAAGAAATTCCTACTTTGCCTCGGGCAAATTCGCAATTTTGTTTATCTACCACGCTGACTACATCGCCAACTTCAAAAGCACCTTCAGTCGCTACAACACCCACGGAAAGCAAACTTTTCTTATTTATCAGCGCTTTCTTTGCGCCGTCATCAACCGTGATTTTTCCTTTAGACTTGGTGCCAAAGGCAATCCAGCGCTTTCTCGCCGCAAGAAAACCTTTTTTAGGAATAAATAGAGTTCCTGCTGCGCTGGGATTTTTTATCGCGGTTAAAATTATCTCTTTTTGCCTGCCATTGGCGATTACACAAGGAATTCCGGAATCTACGGCAATCTTGGCTGCTTCTATCTTGGTAATCATACCGCCCACGCAAGTCTTTTTATCCGTCGGATGAGCCAGCGCCTTTAGCGAAGGAGTAATCTCATCCACGACTTTAATCAGTTTTTTATTTTTATCCAGCAGTCCATCAACATCCGAAAGAATAATCAAAAGGTCAGCGCAAATCAAATTAGCCACTAAAGCCGAAAGCCGGTCATTATCGCCGAATTTAATCTCTTCAATGGATACCGTATCGTTTTCATTGATGACCGGGACTGTGCCTAATTCCAATAGCTTAAGCAGCGTATTCTTGGCATTTAAATAACGCTGGCGGTTATCAAAATCATCCCAGGTTAAAAGAACCTGGGCAGAAGTTATTTTAAATTTCTTAAAAGTTCGGCTGTAATTATCCATCAGGGCATTCTGGCCAATAGCTGCTACTGCCTGAAGAACGGATAACTCCTTGGGCCGCGTCTTTAATTTCATCACATTCATACCCAAGGCAATTGCCCCTGAAGAAACGATAACCACTTCTTTTCCGGCGAGTTTTACCAGACTGCTGATATTGGCAATAATATCCGAAAGGCGCAGCATATCTAAATCTTTGCCAGTATAAAAAAGGCTTGAGCCGATCTTTATAACAATTCTCTTATAATCTCTCTCTGATTGCATCAACTAATTTCTCCAAACCTTGTTTTTTTAATGCCGATATAGGATAAATTTTTTCCTTAATTACTTTCTTAAATCTTGCTAAGTTTTGCTTTGCGCCTTCTAAATCCATTTTGTTGGCAATGAGAACCTGGGGTTTAGCATAAACCTCTGGGCTATAGTTTTTTAATTCTTTGCTTATAACCCGATAGTCATCGACAGGATTCCGCCCTTCATATCCTGACATGTCCAAAAGATGCAGGAGAATTTTCGTGCGTTCCACGTGCCTTAAGAACTTATCTCCTAAACCCCTGCCTCCGGATGAACCCTCAATAAGACCGGGGATATCGGCAATGACAAAAGCATCCGCTCCATTGCCAACCACACCTAATGCCGGAGATTTGGTGGTAAAAGGATAGGCTGCAATCTTGGGATGGGCATTGGAAATACTGGAAATTAAAGTTGATTTTCCTACGTTGGGGAAACCAATTATCCCCACATCAGCAATAAGTTTTAAATCCAGGAGCAGTTTTTTTTCTTCGCTGGTCTCACCTAACGTTGCCTCTCGATGATGCCGATTGCCCAAACCCCCTTTGCCGCCGGAGGCAACAATAACCTCTTCCTGGTCTTTATCTAAGTCGCGCAGGATACAGTTAATTTTGATTTCCTTAATGATTGTGCCTGGCGGAACGCGGATAATTATATTCGGCGCATCTTTGCCTTTTTTATTCTTTCCTGAACCGTCTTGCCCCTTTTTTCCGTAGAAATGCTGATTATACTGGAAATCTAAAAGGGTGCGCAGGTTGCGGTCTGCCCTAATAACAATATCCGCACCTTTACCGCCGTCACCGCCGTCGGGAATACCTCGGCGAGTGTATTTATCGCGGTAAAAGCTATGGCAGCCTTTACCACCATTGCCTGCCCTTACGTATATTTTAACAGTGTCAATGAACATTAATCCAAAACGATTTCTTTAATCTTAAGCCTCGTAAGCAACTGGCGATGGCCTTTTTTCCAATGCGAAGCTTTTCTGCGCCGATATTTGAAAGAAACTATCTTCTCGCCCTTTAAATGCCCTAAAACCAAGGCCTTAACCTTGGTTTCCTTTAAATAAGGCTGGCCTACTTCAACCTTTTTATCCTTGGAAACCAAAAGCACCTTATCCAGGCTGAGCTCCTTACCTTGCGGGGTAATTTGTCTATCTACATCAAGAACATCGTCTTTCTCCACCCGGTACTGTTTTGCTCCAACTTCAATAATTGCATACATTTTTTATCCTCCTTAAATGCATTATTTCAATAAAATAGGTAAAAACATATTATACAACATAATTCTCTCAGGTCAAGGAAAAAATAAGCTTATGTCAAGCCAAAATAGAAATGTCGTATTATTACCAAATTAGAAATGTCGTATTTTTAGTTTTTTAAAGAGCGCCTGCTAAAGCTTCTTCTCTTGCTTCAAACCTTAGTGAACCCGGTAATC
>Ga0315273_10009241_pt1 | contig 12491 bp, 14 predicted proteins | sample YL17G02_0_MG_FD_205753 | JGI IMG/M metagenome (GOLD analysis project Ga0315273, IMG submission 205753) | Sediment microbial communities from Yellowstone Lake, YNP, Wyoming, USA - YL17G02_0 | ecosystem: Environmental > Aquatic > Freshwater > Lake > Sediment | place: USA: Wyoming | collected... | reverse complement strand
GCTGCGCAGGACATGCTCGGGAGCCGGCATCCTCTTGGTCTTCTTATCCACTATGGCCAGGTCAGGAGCAATGGAGGCCTCATGCAGGTAGAAGGCCGTCATATCTCCCACAGCGGCGATCTTCCTGGCCGATCTCAGGTCATTGTCCATGGACCTGATGCACTCGACGCCATCGCCCCGATAGAGAGCGCCCAGAGGGCTCTTGAGCTGAGAGCGTAGCTCTTTTGGAAGAAGCAGCGACCTCAATCTATCGCACCTTCAGAGCATACCTGCCGGGAAGGGTTATTCCCAGCTTCGTCGCGATCACCGACCCCTTGGGATCCAGGACCAAGACGTACCCTCCCCAGTCTTTGGAGAGCGACGACGAACCGCAAATGGGGCACACCTGGCCCTCGACTATCCTATGGCACTCTCTGCACGCCTGATCAGTCATTTAGCCTCTACACTCCGAGCCTCTGCGCTGCGAGCGGCTTCCAGCCACTCCAGCCTCCCCAGCCCCGTCTGCCTCATGGTGAGCCCGATCTTGCTCTCCCGGGGCTCCTTCTCATTGAGGCTGACGGCGATAACTCTAGCCCTGACCTTATCGGCCTCGCCCAGAGACTTGTTCGAATCTTTGCTGACCAGCCGCGCGTTCTTCTCATCATAGGATATATACTCATTGGTGATCTGGCTGACGTGAAGAAGGCCGTCGAAGGGCCCCAGGCTCAGGAAGGCTCCGAACTTCACGATCTCCACTACCTCTCCCTCCACGATCTCCTGCATCTCCGGCCTGAAGACCACTGCCTCAAAGAAGACGTGGTAGTAGATCGATCCGTCTCCGGCCAAGATGCGTCCCTCCCCGATCTCATATGCCCCCAAAACGGCAACGATTGTTCCCAGCGTTTTGTCCACCACTGCCTCATATTTATTTCGCAGTGCCCGCTCGACTGCCTCCTCTAAGGGGTTTCCCAGCTGATCGGGAGGTATCCCGACAACGCCTTCCAGCTTCATCTTCTTGTACATCAGAACTCCTTCTTCATCGCCGCTAGATATCGGCCCTGGCGCAGGTGTATTACGGTGATGCCTTTACTAGATAACCTTTTCTTCATGGCCTTGTCGTTGGTGAAGACTGCCGCGCCCTCTGATATGGCCAGCTTCTCCACGGCAGAGTCGGCATCTCTTTCCAATACATCGACCGTCCTGCACTGCCCGGCCAGGCCTTCCCCTACTCTGGCTGCCACCTTGTCTCTGCCCTTCTCCGCCCTCTCAGCCAGAAGACGGAGCTCTTGGCAAACCTGGGAGGGGACTAGATACTCTCCATACCCCAGGCGCTGTAGCTCGGAGAAGATCTTCACCCCAAATTGCTCCGGCACCATAAGGGCATTGGTGTCCAAGACGACCTTCATCTAGCTACTCAATTATTGTGCCTACGCCTATCAGCCGCCATCTGGCCCCGATTCTTCTGCTCACTGCCACGCGGTCTCCAGTCTCGACACAAACCGGCCTCTTGAGCAGCACCTGGACCAAGCCCCCCTCTCTAGCGCTGCTCACTATGCCCACAGTTGTTGCCGTGCCCACATTGAGCATCAGGGGCTCACTGGAATGGATGGGCTCAACTGTTGATTCATCTACCGCTCCCACAACCCGCTCCAGTAGCTGCATGCTCATTATAAAGGAGTTTCGGACGGGGGGGAGCTTTCCCAGCGCGCCCGCCACCTGCCCTACCAGGGCATCGCTCTTGGTTATAAAGGGATCCAGCTGTGTCCCTACCCCCACCAGGCCTCCTGGCGTAATCTCCTCCTGTTCCTGGCTGCCGGCCAGTAGCGAGACTACCTTGGTCTGCAGGGGAATCCACTGCTTCTTTCCCTCTGCCTCCACCAGCCTGCCTGGGCAGATCTCTATCTTGTCTCCCAAACGAAGCACTCCCTGGCCGAGGGAGCCTCCTATAACCCCGCCCTTGAGGCTCTCGGGGGAGGCGCCGGGCCGGTTCACATCAAAAGATCTGGCTATCTTGAGCACAGCCGACTTGGCGATATCCCGATGGGGCGTCGGAACGGTCTTCTCGATGGCCTCTATCACCATGTCGATATTGATGTTCTGCTGCGCTGAGATGGGCACTATGGGAGCATTCTCCGCCGCAGTCCCCTTTACAAAATCCTTTATCTGCTGGTAGTGCTCCATCACCTGCTCTTTAGAGACCAGATCGATCTTGTTCTGCACAATTACTATCTTGTCTATCCCCGAGATGCTCAAGGCCATGAGGTGCTCCTTGGTCTGGGGCTGAGGGCAGGGCTCGTTGGCGGAGATCACCAGGACTGCCCCGTCCATTATGGCTGCGCCACAGAGCATGGTGGCCATCAGGGTCTCGTGCCCGGGGGAGTCCACGAAAGAGACTGTTCTCAAGACCTCTGAAGGGGATTGGCAGTGAGGACAGGTCTCCTCTACGGTATAGCTATCCGGCTCCGGGCAGTTGGGGCACTTTCTGAAGGTGGCATCGGCATATCCGAGCCGGATGGAGATCCCCCTCTTTATCTCCTCGCTGTGCTGGTCAGTCCAGACTCCAGAGAGGGCCTTTACTAGCGTAGTCTTCCCGTGGTCGACATGACCGACCATGCCTATATTGACCTCGGGCTTTCTAGCTTCACGCTTTCTTGCTACAGCCGGATTTTCAGATTGAGCAGTTGATTTGACCTCAGACTTTGCCAAATTGAAATCTCCTTGATGATTGGAATGGGAAAGAAATGATGGGAATCGATATATAAATACTTCATTGGCTCACCCATAGCCTCGATGAACATCTCTCAATAAAGACCCTATCTCCCTTACGAAGAGCTCATAGATCTCCTGAGAGAACTCCGACCAGCCGCGGAACTCGCTACTGAGCTCCTCTCCCAGGGCCGCCTCCTCCTGGCTGCAGCTCTTCAGACCGCATGTTTCCAGCTCAGCAACGCGGTCCTCCAGGTATATGAGCATCGCCCTCTCGGCATAGGACTTGGGGATGAGGGGCTGGAACAGGGATAGCTGATGCATGAGCGTCTCGTCCTCTCTCAACTCATCAGGGGTAATTCCCAGCTTTTGAAGGGAGATCTTGCCAGCGGAATCGGTTATCTCTCGCTTGTCGTCTGTTGATAGAGCTCTCTGGTTTCCGGAGATCTCCAGAAAGAGGCGGCTCATCTCCAGCTCGTGCTCCAAGGTGAAGGCCAGGATCCTGTCGCTGGACCTGCGGATGTACTCCGAGTTGAGGGAGATTATGGGATACCACAGACCTCTACAGAAGAAGCGACGGTTCATGGCCACGGCGTAGTCCAGGGCACCTGGAAGATAGGAGTACATAGAAGGGTAGAAGGCCACAGCCTCAGTCTCCACAACTATGAAGTCGGCAAGCCTTTCGCCCGCCAGGCGGAGGATGCGCTCCTCCTCAGAGATCTTGCGCACCACCAGGCGTGGATCCTTGAGCCTTCTGTAGGCAGTGAGCACCTCTTCCCGCTTCTCGAGGGGCATCATGGCCAGGCGGTAAGCGGCATCCCTGGCCATTAGCAGGATCCAGTCCCGGTACTCTTGCTCGAACTGCTCTCTATTAGGGGGCACCTTCCACCTTGTCCAGTACCTCTTTGAACTCCTTCCATCGCTCCGCAGGGATACGGATGCCGTTCTTGGACCAGCCCGTGTATCTCTCAGAGGTGATATACTCACGGATGTCGATGCCAGAGGTGCCGCGAAACTCCGTCTTCTGTACTACGATCTCTGTGGTCTCGTTCTTCCTGATCCTGCCTATCTCCGCCATGGGTTATGCCTCCACGCGGCATGCTCTCTTTGGCTATAAAGGAATGCCGTTAGCCTTAAATAAGGTACGTGCTACCATGCTTCATGTTAGCATAGTGAGATGATGGCATTGAGCGATATCGGAAAACGAGTGCGTATGGAGAGGATAATCGACAGAGAGAGCGGAAACACAGTCATCATTCCCCTGGACCACGGTATATCTGTTGGACCCATCAAGGGACTGGTCAATCTGCCGGAGATGGTGAACAAGGTGGCCAAAGGCGGGGCCAATGCCGTTCTGCAGCAGAAAGGCATGGTCAGGCACGGCCACCGGGGGTATGGCAGGGACGTGGGCCTCATAGTGCATATGAGCGCCTCTACCTCTTTGGGGCCGGATCCCAACAATAAGGTCCAGGTCTGCCTGGTGGAAGAGTGCATCAAGATGGGCGCCGATGCTGTAAGCGTGCACATAAACCTCGGCTCGGAGACGGAGGCTGACCAGCTCAGCATTCTGGGCCAGGTATCCGAGCGCTGCGACTTCTGGGGGATGCCCCTGGTGGCCATGATGTACCCGCGCGGCAAAGGCATAGTCAACCCCAATGACGTAGAGGTGGTGGCACACGCCGCCCGGGCAGGGGCGGAGCTGGGGGCTGACATCATCAAGACCAACTATACGGGCGATCCCGACACCTTCAGGCGCGTGGTGGAGGGCTGCCCTGTGCCCGTAGTCATCGCCGGCGGCCCCAAGACGGAGACGGACATGGAGTTCCTGCAGATGATCGAAGGGGCCATAGAGGCCGGAGGACGAGGCGTGGCCATCGGCAGAAACGTATTCCAGCACCAAGATCCCGTCAAAATGACCGTCGCCATCGCTGCCATTGTTAACCAGGGCAAGACGGCAGCGGAGGCCTCAGGATTTCTGAAGTGAATTAGATCCCGGGCTACAGAAGAACAGCCAGAGCTATTGAGAGCTTCAGATCCTCCTGCCGGCCCTCCTCACATGCATTCTTGTGAGCCAACAATAGGTTGTTTTGAATGAGTCCTATTCCCGGGCGTTATCGAGGGTGGTTCCGGAGGGGCGCTTCCCTCCTCAATGGCGCCGGGAGTGAAGAGCAAATCGATCTTTCAACCGTTTCGACGCGTTCTGCGTGTGGTGTTCCCCGCGGCCGCTGGAGGGTTGCCGCCCGCGGCTTTGAGCGGGAGCTAAAGGCACCGGGGCGACTCACGAAGAAGCGCAATAGCATGAAGTTGTAAGCTTCTAGCGCCCGAGGACAGCCAGACCTGGAGGGGGGGAGAGTATTCGGCTCGGCTCCACCTTTGCGCTACAGATGGCGTCCAGAAGGCAAGACGGCTGGAAACGCCAGCATTTAGCTTTTGCAGAAGCTGGAACCGCGGCTAGAGGGCCACGGAGTTCTCCAGAACTCCAATCCCTTCGATCTCGACCTCCACAACATCTCCCTTTCCAAGAGTACCAACGCCGGGCGGCGTCCCCGTGGCAATCACATCCCCCGGCTCCAGAGTCATAATATTGCTTATGAACTCTACTAGCCTCGGCACGTCGAAGATGAGGTCGGAGGTGTTGGAGCTCTGCTTTTCCTCTCCATTGACCCTGGTTTTGATATCCAGGTCGGCGGGATCAATGCTCGCGATCCAAGGGCCGAAAGGAGCAAAGGTGTCGAAGCTCTTGGCTCTGGTCCACTGGCCGTCGCGCCTCTGCAGGTCTCTGGCTGTGACATCGTTGAAGCAGGTGTAGCCCAGGATGTGCTTCTCTGCCTCCCGGGCAGGCACATCTTTGCAGCGATCTCTTATCAAAACCGCCAGCTCGCCCTCATAGTCCACCTGCTGGCTGGAGGAAGGAAAGACTATCTCCGCTCCCGGTCCGATGGCCGCGGTCGGCGGCTTGAGGAAGATGACCGGCTCTGACGGCAGTTGCATCTTCAGCTCAGCGGCGTGCTCCGCATAGTTCAGGCCTATGCAGACTATCTTGCTCGGGCAGGCGGGGGCCAGGAGCTTCACTGCAGTTAGGTCGAACTTCCTTTTGCCGGAGACGACGGTATCGCCATCACAGGCGCCCACCAGCACCTTGCCCTCTGACTCAAATCTGACTATCATCCTTTATTTCCCCCCTCAGCAGCGTTCTCTACTCCCCGAGGGGCCCCGTCTGTACCTGCCGAACTCGGGCTCTTTGAGCCGATCAGCCATGATCACCGGTCCTTCCACGCATACGCGCAGGCCGTCAGGGTCCAGGCAGCAGGAGCCGCATATGCCCAGAGCACACTTGAAGTGCCTGTTGACGGAAGCCTGGATCCTGCCGGCCTCCTCTCTGGCTCTGAGGATTATGTCCCACATCATCGGCTCCGGCCCGCAGAGGTAGATCTGGGAGAACTTCGTCAGGTCAAGCTCTTTGAGGCCTGCAGAAGCGAAACCTTCGATGCCCAGAGAGCCGTCGTCGGTAGTTACCACCGTCCGGCCCAGCCGCGCAAACCTCTCCACGAATAGGGCATCGCGGGCGGATCGAAAGCCTATCAAGGAGGCGACATCGATCCCTGCCCTCCTGGCCTCCTCCCCTAAAAATGCCAGCGGAGCAACGCCCACTCCGCCTCCCACCAGAAGGATGCGATCTCCTCGCAGGACGAAGCCGTTTCCGAGCGGCCCGCGCAGGCCCACGCACTCCCGGGGCTGCAAGGTGTTCAGAGCCCGGGTGGCTTGGCCTACGGAATGCACTGTGATCTCAGCCGGCCCCGAGAAGCTCATGGGGATCTCGTCGACGCCCCTGATCCAGACCATGGCGTACTGGCCTGGGGCTGGGTCCAAAGAAAGGTCGAAGCGAAGGGTCTTCACTTCAGGCGATTCCTCGCGGACCTCCAGGATGGGGGCGGCAAGGGGCTTCACCGCTGCCTCCTGGCCAGGCCGCACAGATCCTCCAGGGATAGATCCTTTCTCTCCAGATAGGCAGATAGGCCCTGGTTGATCTCTGAGAAGACCTGGTATCCTTTCTGTAGCGCTGTTCCCACCTGAACTGCCTTTGCCCCGGCCATGATCATCTCCACGGCGTCCTCCCAGGAGGCAATGCCTCCCACCCCCACCACAGGGATCTCCAGGGAGGAGGCCAGATCGTAGACGCACTTTACAGCTACGGGCTTTATCGCCCGGCCTGAGAGGCCGCCGAACCTATTTCCGAGGATGGGATAGCCCGTCTCGATGTCGATGGCCATGGCCTTGAGGGTGTTGATGGCCACCACAGCGTCTGCCCCGCCCCGCTCTGCCGCCCTGCCCAGCTCTGCAATGTCGGATGTATTGGGGGTGAGCTTGGCCCAGACAGGAACCTTGACGCGGGACTTGACAGCTCTGCTGACCGCCTCCACCATCTCCGGGTGCTGGGCCAGCTCAGCGCCGTAGCACTGGGCATGGGGGCAGGAGAGGTTCAGTTCAAAGGCATCTGCCGTCAGCCCCGCGGCCACAGCGCAGAACTCCTCCGGGCTGGCGCCGAAGATGCTGGCCACTACTGGGACGCCCCCGGCCTTGGCAACATCAATCTCCTGCTGAAACTCGACAAAAGATGGATTGGGCAGGCCCATAGCATTGAGAAGGCCGCAGTCGACAGAAACCACCGTTGGCCCGGGATGGCCTTCGCGCGCCATGGCGCCCACGGACTTGGTGACCACGCCCCCCGCGCCGGCCAGAGCTGCCCTTCGTAAGGAGGCGCCGGTGGTGCCCAGGATTCCCGCTGCCAGCATGGCTGGATTGCGGAGGACAAGGCCGCCGACGTCTACAGTTAGTGAGGGCATGGGGCGGAGGTTAAGCCCGAAGAGATAAAAGGCTTGTCGACGGGGTGATTCCGGGGCGATCTCATCCTCAAAACGGGCTCGCCGGAAGAGGGGGAAGAGCAAATAGATAAATCAACCGTTTTCGGCGCGCTCCCACGTGTGGTGTTCCCCGCGGACGCTTTGGGGAATCGCGCCCGCGGCCTTGAGCGGGAGGTAAAAGGCATCGGGGCGACACAGGAAGACGCACAATAGTGAAGAAGTTGTAAGCTTCTAGCGCCCGAGGACAACTAGATCCAGGAAAAGAGAGCCGAGCTTCATGAACGATGAGCCAAACACCTGCAGATAACCTAATTTACCCTCTACGCAGTCTCTAACACAATGATCAAGTCAGGCGACCAGTTCATCGCCGGAAGGTCCGGGGGAGTGGTGGGCGCCGTAGTCCCCTGGCGGGGAGCCTATGCAGGCGTGGCCCCCGCCCACATCTTTCAGCATGCAGGCACTTATTCTCTGAGGGTTGCAGGGCTCTGCTGCAGGGTAGCCTACGTCGCCACAGACGCTGACCTGGCCTTCTTTCCCATCATGGGGGCCTGCCAGCCTACTGAGATGGGAAAGCCTCGTGCCGGCGCGGCCACTCTCTCCAACGCCATGCACAGCATCAGCTGCCGGATCTCCGATGCCTCCTGGTCGATAGCCTACGTCATCCTGCCGCCCGGGGACCTGCCGGGACCAGGAGACAGCGGCTCGCCCCTGGTGCAGGACGGCAAGGTGGTGGGGCTGCTGCTCTCCATCAACATGCACAACTGCCGGGGAATTGCCGTATCTGCGGAGATGATAGGAAGGGAGGCGGAAAATAGAAAGTAGCATAATGGGAATAAATGATAGCTACCATGAGGGCATGATCGCCTTCGAAAAGGGCACATGTGTTGATTGAAATCAGCTAAATGCGTAAAATAAAGAGATTTCAAGGGATCAGCACCAGCTCCACTGGCCTTCTGGGGGTGTGCCATCTCTGCCCACAGCAAAAGGAAGCTGCCAGGGCCATCTCTAGAGTATGGCTTGTAGGCTTTTCGCCTCATGTCTACAGTTTTCAGCTCCGGTCAACCCAAGAGCAACATGACAAGAGGCATGGTCAGCAGGCTCAGGCCATAGGTTGCCACGACCAGGGCAGATGCGGTGGCTCCATCACAGCCGTAGCGACCCGCCAAAACTGCGGCAACGCTTCCTGCGGGCATGGCAGCCTCAATGAGCAATATCTCGATGTCCAGGGGCGGAAGATGGGCCATGCTGCTTAATGTGAAGGCCGCCAGAGGTTTTAGCAGGAGGGTGATGATCATAACTCCCACCACAAGCGGGCCCACTCTTCTGAGGGGCATGGGCATGAGCATGAGGGACACAGACAGGGCCACGAAGATGGCCAGGGAGCCGCCAACAACGTCCAGCATTTGGAATAGAATTGTCGCTGCGAAGCTGTCAAGGGGAAGCCGAAAGGTGGAGACGGCCAGGCCCAAGACCATGGAAGAGAACAGAGGAGAACGGAGATAGTCCTTAAAGGCAGAGGAGATGGTGTATCCTTTCGATTGGCTGAAGTATATGGCCACTGGAACAGCAATGGCGAAGCAGGGCACGACCACTCCCAGCTCGCTGACGATCACAACATCTGACAGGGCAGCAGGGCTTTGAGGAAAAACCTGGGCGATCAGAGCATATCCCAGGGTGGATGAGCTCCCCACAGATGCCACTAGGACAAAGGCCCCCAGAGTCTTGGGCTCAAGGTGTAGAGCTCTTCCCATAATCCAGGCCGCGACTATGCAGAGAACCAAGGCGGTCGCCATAATGGCAGCAGATAGCAATTCGTCTGGTGCCAATCGCTCTCTGGCGAGGGATGTGAAGATCAGGGCAGGAAGGGCAAGATCGGTTACCAATCTCCCAAATAGCTGGTTGTGGTTCACAGAGATGACGGACCAGAGCCTCAGGATAAGGCCTAGGACGGTCAATCCCATGATAACCGCGAGAGATTGCAGAAATGTGAAATAAACTGGCGACATGCCCTATAGAGGCTTTGCCTTTCTTTTTTATTTATAGGTATCCAGAAGATCGAAAGTCTGCCATCACTTGAGTTGATTGACCCTTTGCGGGTCGCTTCGGCGGTACGAGATAAGACGCTTTTCATTAGATTGGCTAACCTTTAAGTGCCACCCGGGCGGACAAGTTCTTTCGCTACCGTTTTTCAATTTCAATAGCTGAATTTGTTGGTAGACCGGCTATTATTCTGCTCGCGTTTATATATCATCGCGGTCTTGACAATACCCTTTTTCCTGTCCGATCCAGGCCTAATTTGCGGGTGGCTTCCCAATTTCGCATCCTTCTGCATCCGGTCTTGAGCACAAGGGGTGAAGAGCAAATCGATCCATCAACCGTTTCGACGTGTTTCTGCACTAAGTGTCCCCCGCGGACGCTTTGGGGAATCGCGCCCGCGGCCTCGAGCGGGAGGTAAGGGCACCGGGGCGATACAGGAAGACGCACAATAGTGAAGAAGTCGTAAGCTTCATGCGCCTGTAAACGGCAGACCTGAGGGGGGGCTGAAGCAAACCATGATCAAACAAAGTAAGGTTGACGACCAATAAGCTAAACACCTACAGATAACCTAATTTACCCTCTCTGCCGTCTCTATTATGATGATCAAGTCAGGCGACCAGTTCATCTCCGGCAGGTCTGGGGGAGTGGTCGGCGCCATAGTCCCCTGGCGGGGAGCCTATGCAGGCGTGGCTCCCGCCCACATCTTTCAGCATGCGGGCACTCGCTCCCGGAGGTGTGCAGGGCTCTGCTGCAGGGTCGCATACGTCGCCACAAACGCCGACCTGGCCTTCTTTCTCATAATAGGAGCCTGTCCAGCCTACAGAGATGGGAAAGCCCCGTGCCGGCGCGGCCACTCTCTCCAACGCCATGCACAGCATAAGCTGCCGGATCTCCGATGCCTCCTGGTCGATGGCCTACGTCATCCTGCTGCCCGGGGACCTGCCGGGACCTGGAGACAGCGGGTCGCCTCTGGTGCAGGGTCGTGAATCTAGAATCGGCTGTTATTTATAGATCCTATCTGCACATGCTACCTGGGGTGTAGCAAAATGGGAAAAAGAGGTCCGAAGCCTCGATTCTTAGACGTTGCATGTCCAAATGAGCAGTGCATTCAATTCGGAATTGCTGGGAAAGGAAACGTCACTGTATACGGTACTTACCAGATAAGTTCCGGTAAGATGAGAAAATATGTCTGCCATACATGCGGCACTAAGTTCTGCGATAGAACTAACACGGCATTCTATGACCTAAGAACGAACGAAGAAAAGGTTAAGCTGGCTTTAAAAATGGCCATGCGTGGAATGAGCGTTTTAGGGATAGCTGAGATCCTTGAGGCAAAACCATCTACGGTAAACACTTGGATATCGAGAGCCGCAAGGCATAGCGAAAAAGTCAATGAAGTGGTCTTGAGGGATGTGGAGACTCCAAAGGTAGAGATGGACGAGGCATGGACTTTTGTGGGGAAAAAACACTGCCCAGGAAAGATGAGTACGAAGACGAGGGAACTTGGATCTGGATAAGCATGGCCGCAACCTGCAGGCTGGTGCTTTCCCATGTTGTCGGTGAGCGATCTCAGAAAATTGCGGATCAACTCGTTACAAATACTGCGAAAAAACTCAGATCGATGCCACTCTTTGTAACTGATGGATTGAGACTATATACAGCAGCTCTTCGAAAGCAATATGGAAAACTACAGCAGTTCGCACCAACCGGAAAGCGAGGGCGACCTCGAAGTCCTAAATTAATAGTAGATGACCTGTTAAAATACGCCCAAGTTATCAAGAGGAGGATCGAGGGAAGGCTCAATAAAGTGGTCAAGAGGATCATATTTGGTGAGAATATAGACCCAAAGATGATATCTACTAGCTACATTGAACGGCAAAACCTGACATGCAGACAAGATAATAACCGTATATCAGGGAAAATCATAGGTTTCTCTAAGAAGACTGCGGAATTGGATAATCAAATGACCCTATATTTCGCAAACTTCAACTACTGCCGAAAGCACCGCGCTCTAAAATATAGAAATGATAAGGGGATAACGAAGTTCAATTGTCCCGCGAAACAAGCTGGCTTAATCGATCATGTCTGGAGCTTGCAAGAACTCTTGACTTTTCCATATTACAAAATTCAAACCTATTAAGGAGTCACAACCCGATCGCCGGATTGGCATGAAAGAGCCAGCAACACGGCGGTTCCGCCTGGCGACAGAAAGCTCTATCTCTGGTCGGGATATGGTTTCTGGCCATATGTGTGCTCCTGATGGCGCACGAAAGAGCGAAAGCCATAAGATCAAAGGTCCGGCAGAGAACGAAGAGGCGATCGCCGATGGAGAAGATTGAGATCAGCATTGTTATTCCGGTGCACAACGATTATTACGCACTAGAAAAGGCGATACCCTTTTCCATCGATCAGCTGCAGAGGCTGGACCTCAATTTCGAGCTGATCATCGCAGAAGACGGCAGCACCGATGGAAGCAAGGAGCTGGCAGAGCGCTGGGCCAGGTTGGATCACCGCATATGCCTGCTGCACAACGATGAGCGGATGGGGAGAGGCAGGGCGCTGGCCCGGAGCTTCAAGGCGGCCCGCGGCAAGGTCATCTGCTATTACGACGCAGATCTTGCCACGCCACTAAAGCATCTGCCCGATATGATCAACGCCATACTGGGCAGCAGTGATATTGCCACAGGCTCGCGTTTTCTTCCCGGCAGCGATGCATCGAGGAGCATTGACAGGGAGATGGCCAGCAGAGCGTACAACTTCCTGGTGCGTCTCATCCTTCGATCCAGGATAGCCGACCATCAATGCGGATTCAAGGCCTTCAAGCGGGAGACAATCTTGCCTCTTCTCGATAAAGTCAATGCCGAGCACTGGTTCTGGGATACGGAAGTGCTGGTGAGAGGCCAGCTC
>Ga0315273_10009240_pt1 | contig 12491 bp, 11 predicted proteins | sample YL17G02_0_MG_FD_205753 | JGI IMG/M metagenome (GOLD analysis project Ga0315273, IMG submission 205753) | Sediment microbial communities from Yellowstone Lake, YNP, Wyoming, USA - YL17G02_0 | ecosystem: Environmental > Aquatic > Freshwater > Lake > Sediment | place: USA: Wyoming | collected... | reverse complement strand
GAACCTGCTGCTCTTTCACGCATACGGCGCGGAGATGGTGTACGTGGGGTCCAAGCTCAGGGGCGCGGTCCAGTTTGGCCTCGTCGAGAGGATCCGCCGGCGACGGGCGTGTTTCATTCCTCTGGGGGGGTCGTCTCCCACTGGAGTCCTGGGCTTCGTGAACGCAGGGCTCGAGCTTGCGCTGCAACTTGAGAGAAAAGAACTGCCTCTCCCAAGTTCGATCTTCGTGGCCGTCGGTTCCTGCGGGACCATGGCCGGCCTCGTCCTGGGGCTCCGGGTCGCCGGAGTCTCGGTGCCGGTTGTTGGGGTCCAGGTTGCGCCGCGCCTGGTCGTGAATCCAGGAGCTGTTCTGCGCTTGGCCCGGCGTACCCGGCGACTCATGGGCCGGCACGGAGGACGGGTTTCCGGCAAGCCCCTCTCCGTTTCCGATTTTCCGATCGACCGGGCCCACTACGGTTCGGGCTACGGTCACACCACGGAAAAGGGACGCTCCGCTTCACGGCTCATGGCCGAGGCCGAGGGCATCCTCCTTGAGCCCACCTACACGGCAAAGACCTTTGCTTCTGTCCTGGACCACGATAAGACGGGGTCTCGGGGCGGACCGGCCCTGTTCTGGAATACCTTCAATTCCGTGGATCTTTCGGCCCAGGCCGGCCTTGTGGACCCCACCTATCTTCCGAAAGCGTTCCACGGGTTCTTCCAGGCCAGGAAAACGGGATCTCAGGAGAGCGTGAATGCAGACTCGGGCCGCAAGAGTTTCAAGAATCTGTAACCCTACCCTCATCACCTCGCATCAAGAGATTGGATAGGGAGGGTCTCATGCCAATGCAGGACGTGCTGGCCATCGTGCTGGGTGGAGGACGGGGCTCCAGGCTGTACCCGCTGACGAAGACGCGCGCCAAACCGGCTGTGCCCCTTGCTAGCAAGTACCGTCTGATCGACATCCCGATCAGTAACTGCATCAATTCGGGTGTGACCCGGATCTTCGTGCTCACCCAGTTCCTGTCCGCCTCCCTCCACCGGCATGTCTATGAGACGTACAAGTTCGACATCTTCTCAAAGGGTTTTGTGGAAATCCTGGCGGCTGAGCAGACCCAGACGAGCACGGACTGGTACCAGGGGACAGCGGATGCGGTCCGGAGGCAGATGCATCGCTTTCTCAGCCGCGAACCGGAAGACGTGCTGATTCTGGCTGGGGACCACCTTTACCGGATGGATTACGGCGAGTTCGTGCAGTTCCATCGCGAGAAGGGCGCGGAGGTCACGACCGCGGTTTTCCCGGTTCCAGGCCAAGAGGCATCACGCTACGGGATCGTGAAAACGGATGGACAATGCCAGATCATAGACTTCGAGGAAAAACCCAAGCAGGCCGAGCAACTCCGGAACCTGGAGAGTTATCCCGGCACAGAGCGACCCTACTTGGCCTCGATGGGCATCTATGTCTTCAAGATGTCCATCCTGAAGGGGCTGCTCGACGAGATCCCGGGTGACGATTTCGGCCGCAACGTCCTGCCCGGCGCAATCGGCTCCCGCCGTGTGTGCGCGTTCCCCTTCCGGGGTTACTGGGAGGACATCGGGACCATCTCCAGCTTCTACGAGGCCAATATCGCCTTGACTCAGCCGGACCCGCCCTTTGACTTCTACGACCCCGGGAGGCCCATCTACACCCGCTCCCGATTCCTTCCCCCGTCCTGGATCGAGAACTGCAGGCTGAGGCGAACGGTCGTTGCCGATGGCTGCCGTCTGTTCGGGGCCGAGATTGACGAGTGCATCATCGGTCTCCGGAGCATGGTCTACCCGCACGCGCAACTCAGCCAGGTGGTCATGATGGGAGCGGACTACTACGAAGACGAGAGCGATATCGCCAAGGACTGCAGGAAGGGATGGCCGCCCATCGGGATCGGAAGCGGCACCCGGATCGAACGGGCCATCATCGACAAGAACGCTCGAATCGGCCACGGGGTCATCGTCCGTTCCCACGCGGGAGAGCCGGACCGTGAGGGAGAGAATTACGTAGTCCGGGACGGGATCGTCGTGATCCCGAAGAATGCCGTGATCCCGGACGGCACGATCGTGTGAGAGCAGGTTGGAGGCCGCGCCTGAGTACAGGAGGACAAGGGAATGAAGATCGCACGGGATGCAACGGAACTGATCGGCAACACTCCCCTCGTATATCTGAACCGCGTTACGGAAGGCTGTGTGGCGAGGGTGGCTCTGAAGTGCGAGTGGTTCAATCCTGCCAATTCGGTCAAGGACAGGATCGGCGTGTCCATGGTGCTGGACGCTGAGAATCGAGGGCTCATCGGCCCGGGCTCGACCCTGATCGAGCCAACGAGCGGGAACACAGGCATCGCCCTGGCCTTTGTCTGTGCCGCGCGCGGCTACAGGCTGATCCTCACCATGCCCGAGTCCATGAGCATTGAAAGAAGGAAGGTGCTCAAGGCTCTCGGGGCCGAGCTCGTGCTCACCCCGGCATCCGAGGGGATGACGGGAGCCATCCGGACGGCAAAGGAGCTCAGCGAGAAGACCCCGGGGAGCTTCGTCCCCCAGCAGTTCGCGAATCCGGCCAACGTGGAAATCCATCGACAGACCACGGCGGAAGAGGTCTGGCGGGACACGGATGGCCAGGTCGACATCTTTGTCGCAGGCGTTGGTACCGGCGGAACGATCACAGGGGTTGGAGCTGTCCTTAAGGAACGGAAGCCATCGGTCAGGATCATCGCGGTCGAGCCTTCGGAATCTCCAGTCCTTTCCGGTGGGAAGCCGGGCCCTCACAAAATCCAGGGTATCGGGGCTGGTTTTGTCCCGGACATCCTGAGGCGTGAGGTGATCGACGAGGTGATCCAGATTCCCTCCGAAACGGCCATGCGGACGGCTCGGGAGGTCATCCGCAAGGAAGGACTCCTTGTGGGGATCTCCACCGGTGCCGCCGTGGCAGCAGCGTGCGACGTGGCTCGGCGTCCGGAGAACCGGGACCGGCTCGTGGTCACGGTAGGTCCTTCCTCCAGCGAGCGGTACCTGTCCACTGTTCTGTTCGAAGATTTGGGTTAAAGCTGCGGCGACGTTCTGCCGATTCGGAAGTAGGCAGCGGGGGTGCTTGCCTTGCAAAGGCCAGGTGCCGAGATGGGGGTATTGCCGAGTTGTGACGGAGCGGGTATTGGTGTTATAAGACGATCAGAGACAATCAGAAAAGACGAGACACTGGCGGAGAGGAGGGTCAGCCCGGAAATGAGAAGGATGCTTCTTCTCGGTCTTTGTCTTTGCCTGTTGATTCCACCAGGAGCCTGGTCAGCCACCGATCGAGGATCCCGGCCTGAAAGCGCGTCAGCGGAGCAGTATCCCAGGATCTGCTTGGAACTCATGGAGCTCGAGGCTCCGGAATCCGGATCGGGATCCCAGATGGAGTTGCCGCCCCTGAAAGGCATGGAAGAGGCCCCAGCCCCTCCCAAGTCACCGGCGCCTGTGCAAAAGGAAACTCGGAAGAAGAAGGCGGACAAACCGGTTCCGGCCGAGACACGCAAATCAGGTATTCCGACTGCAGGCGCGATTGCGCCGGGCCTCGAACCCCTGCCCATGAGAGGCCCGAGTGTTGGTGTTCCGCGTTCCGAGGCTCTTACGGAGGAAGGGAGGGTTCCTGCCTCGCTGCCGTCCGCGGAGATCACGGAGCAGCTCAAGGAGGTGCCGGCGCCGGATGCGAGCCCTCAGAAGCTCAGACGACTCCCCCCTGCTGACGATGAGGATGCGGCCGGCAGGGCACAGGAGCCTGATATGCCTCTTCTTGGAGACGTGCCGAAAGCGACCGGAGCTTCGTCCTCCACGGAGCAGGGGTTGCACATGCCCCTCAAGCCCTCAGGCGAGTCCGTCTCCCGTAAAGAAATGGATGTGGATTCCCAAACGCTTCTCCAGAGCGACTCACCGGAGAAGTATCTCGAGCACCGTGAGGAGATCGACACGGACTTGATCCGGATTTACAAGCGCTTTTATAAGAATAGAAAACGATAGACGCTCAGCTCATCGGCTGGGCGGTTTTTCCTCGGCCTGTCAGAGGTGCTCCTGGGCATAGCAGGCCAGACACCTCCCTGTGCAAGAAGACCTCCTCGGAACCTTCCACAGACGCACGGACTCCGGAACCGTGCACAGACAACCCTTCCTGGGCGCAACGTACCGGTTTTTTCCTTCTGGCTGGACGCCCGTGACCCATTCAAAGTCGAAACAGCTGCCGGCAGGGATGCCCTGACGAGAGAGATCGCTTGCGCAGGTTCGGATATCCAACCCCCTGGCTCGCCAGGGGCGAAGGACATCCCCGACATCGTCCGGAGCCAGGAAGAGAACACGAAGGCCGCGGGCTGTTTGGCGTGGAAGGATTTTCGCTGTATAGCGGTGGTAGGAAAGCAGGGAAACCCGGATGCGTTCAAGCCCGGTCTCACGGGCTTTTTCCAAGACGCCGTCGATCCGGTCGAGATTGCTGATCCGGCCGGTCCCGCCTTCCCAGGCCTGGATCGGGTCGACCCGCAGGCACACTTGCTGAACCTGGAGCCAACCGGTTTCGAGAAGCCGGTCAAGAAAGGCGAAGGCCTCATCGGTGGGCTCGATGCCTGGCTCGAGGACCGTGCCTCCCAAGCCGGAGATCGTGACCTCCAGTGTAACCCGGATCTCTCTCTCCCGGAGCCTCGTCAGAGCCTGCCTCAACCAGGGGTCTTCCAGGAATCTCCTAGGGGAATGTGTCCAAAGATGAACTCCCAGGATCAACCGGGCATCCTGAAGGCAGCCATCGACGAACTCCAGGAGCCAGCTCGACTCCTCCCTCTCGCTGATGTCGGACATGCGGGGCCCGTCGATGACCAGGGGTTTCCTGGCTCGGGCGGGCGCCGGCGAATGAGACTCCGTGGGGCAGTGCTGCGGTGACTCGGGGAAGAGCGGGGATGTTTCTACGGGATCCGGATCTGCTTTCGGAATCCTGCAACCTCTTCTTCCACCCGCTGAGGGGGCCACCGGAGCAGTTCTGCCATCCGTGCTGCGCACCTTCGCGTGCATTCCTCTCCTGGGTCGCCGAGGGTTCCGATGCCGGTCCTGCGAAGCAGGAAGTCGGACAGAGTGACACACATTTCGCGATTCACGGCATGGTGGATCTGGGCCACGATGTCCTCTTTTCCTTCGCAGATCGGCTCGCGGCTTTCCGGGCATTCTTCCAGGATGGGAGAGAGTTCCGTATGGGCGCTGCCATAGGTCCGGACGAGGTGCTCGCATACCGTAGGGCCCAGATGAAAGGGATCCTTTCCGATCGCGTCCCGGATTGTATCGGGCATGCTCGTCAGGTCTCCTCCATGAATCGGTGCCTGGCGGGTCAGGCACGCTGACGATGTCCGGCTCAGTCTCTTCAGGATGAGGGTGACGACTTTCTCAGCGAGGTGCCGGCTCGTGGTGTACTTGCCGCCGATCACCGTGACCATACCCTTGAGCCCCTCTTCCTCTCCGTGGTCGTAGATCTCGTATCTGCGGGAAGCGTCGTACACACTAGCCACATCCTGCTCGACGATCGGGCGGAGGCCTGCGTAACAGTGCTGGACGTCCTGATAGGTCAGACGGGCCGCGGGCATGCACTGATTGAGATCAGCCAGAAAGGCCTCGATGTCGGAACGCTCCACCAAGACCTGGTTGGGATCTCCGACATATTCCGTGTCGGTCGTCCCGATCAGTGAGCGCCTCCTCCAGGGCAGGACGAAAATGTGTCTGCCCTTCGGTGTGAAGAGGGCGATGGCGTATCGGGAGGAGATCGGCCTCGTGATCACATGGATCCCCTTGGACCTCCTCACCTTCCTCTGTTGCAGGCCCTTGCACATTCCGAGGACTTGGTCGGCCCACGGGCCCGTTACATTCACCGTCATCTTTGCCCGTAGGGGGACCTCCTGCCCGGTCACGCCATCCCGGACCAGCGCACCCTCGATGTTTCCCTTGGCGCGCAGGATGTCGACGACCTCCGCATAGTTGGCGATCCGGGCACCCCGGTCCGCGGCCGACCGGATGAACTCCAGGCAGAATCGTTCCGGATTGAAATCTTGGCAGTCATAGTAGAGGTATGCGCCGGTGAGCCCCTCAGGCTTCAAGTTGGGCTCCTCTTGGAGCGCCGTATCCCGGGACAGACTCCGGTGGCAGGGGATCCGCTTGTCCTCGGGCAGTCCCCAGGACTTGTCGATAGAGAGCATGTCGTAGAAAATCATGCCTGCCTTGAGGGCCCACCGGTTGTACAAGGCGTTCCGGTAGGTCGGGATCAGGAACGGGATTGGGAACACGCAGTGGGGCGCGATCCGGGAAAGGATCTTGCGTTCCTGTAGGGACTCCCGGACGAGGGAAAACTCGCTGTTCTTCAGGTACCGGAGTCCTCCGTGGATCAGCTTGGAGGTGGCCGCGGTTGTGGCGGACCCGAAGTCCCCCTTGTCCACCAGCGCGACACGGAGGCCCCGGAGCGTGGCGTCCCATGCCAGGCAGGCGCCCGTGATGCCTCCTCCAATGATCAGGAGGTCGTGCTGGGTATCTGACATGGAAGCAAGGTCTCGTCGCATGGATCTTGCTCGATGCCTCTTGCGCGATCATCGTTGAAGAGCGGGGGTGCCATTGCCGGATGGCGGGGCCCGCACGACTCTTGCATCCCTTGATTCAAAGTATTCGTAAAAGGAAAGTCTTGTCAATGAAGGGGGTCCTTTGGGGGTTGCGTGGAACCTACAGGCAACCCGGTCTCCTGCGTGGGTCGAGCGTTGGATGGGCCCCGTGATTGACAAAACGTCTGTTGCCGGAATAATGGTGGATGAGCCGTAGGGCATGCGCTGACAATGACCGGAGGCTCTCCCGAAGAAGACTTGAAGGGTCTGGTCAGGCCTTTTCCCTGGATGCAGGGGTTGGAGACGAGGGATAATTCCGGATGGCATCCAGGAGCCTGTCCAGTTGGAATGGCTTCTGGATGAGTTTGTAGTGGGGGTGCTTTTCAAGTTCCTCCTGCAGGCGCCTTTCCGTATCGGCCTCATCGAGCCACGCGCTCAGATAGATCACCTTGATCCAGGGCATCTTGTCCCTCATCCGGGAGACAACCGAAAGGCCATTTTCAACCGGCATCATGATGTCCGAGATGACGAGGTCGGGACGGAATTCTTCAAGGATCGCGGTTGCATTCTGCCCGTCGTCCGCGACTCGGACTTCGTAGGCATGGCCTTCCAGGAAGGTCCTGAGGAGAACCCGGATCGCATATTCGTCGTCTACGACAAGGATTCGCTTGATGGGGTGGTTCTCATCCATAAGGCCATTGTATACTAAAAATTTCCGGTCGTTGTCAACGTCTCCCGGCCCTTGAATTGTCGGGAAACGTTTCGGACCTTGGTCTACCGCAGCAGGGCACCCAGAAAGAACAGAAAGGACGGGAGGCATGACCAGGAGGAAGAGGGTCCCACAGGATTTGTCTCGAAGTGGAGCGAGGCAGAGGCATCCGAAAGGGTGTGCAGCGATCCGGGCCTGGATGGAGAAGTTCGGCTCAGAAGAGGAACTAACGGACGAGGCGAAGGGAGAGTTGCTCCGACTCCAGAAGGAGCCTGCCTGGATGCAATGCTTCGAAGAGTTCTTTCAACAAGCCTCAGAGTCGGACCGGGAAAGCATCCTCCGATGGGCTGTGCCGATTCTGGGCAGCCGTGTGCAACCCTTTCTCCAGAGGGTCCTGTCGGACCGCGAAACGACCCTGAAAACTCAAAGAGACGCCTTGAACCAACTGCGCGAGCTCGGAGCAGTTGTGGAAGGTGATCTGCTGCAATCCCTTGAGAAGGCAGAGGAGTTCCTGAAAACCCGCTTTCCCGCGGTGACTCCTGCTGCCGAGGTCTGCGAGGCGCCTGACGCAGAGATGTGCGACCTTTTCTGCGCTCTTCCGGTAGCCCTGCGGATTTCCGTGGTCCGAGAGATCGTGGTGCGCGACCCGAGGAAGACGGCCATCCTGCTCGAGCGCGTCCTGGACAGGCAGCTCGGTCTGCCCGAAGGGATCCTGCCCGTTCTCGGTGTCTCACCTGAAGAAGAGATGGCTCGGCTCCTGTCGAAGTGGTATGATCGGGTAGAGAGCAAGGCCTTCCGGAAGGAAATCAAGAGGACCCTTCACAAACGCCGCGTGAGAGGGCTGGCCGTCCGGGAACCCGAAGCGGCGGAGATCGGGGTACCCGTCTGGAAGCCCCCTGTCCCGGCTCAGCCTGTGGGCCTGCTGTCCATGCCAGACTCCACGGGTTCGCGAATGGTGTGGGTCATGCGTCAGCAGATCCCCAGGGGGATCCTGGCCTTTTCAGGATGGGTCCATGATCTCGATGGACTGAAGGAGATCATGATCTTGGAGTTCTCGAAAAAGGAGAGCGAGAACTTCAAGCGAACCCTCTTGGAAGACGAGAAACTCTCCGCTGTGGAGACCGATGCTGCGTATTGTGCGTATTTGATCGAGGAAGCCTATCGAAAGGCCCCTCCCGTCAGTCCGGATCAGAAGGAAATGTACCAACGGTTGCGGGGATTGCTCACGGAACTCATCCCGGCCGAGGCCCCGGTGTCGCCCATCCATGCTGTCTGGCAGGCGGACGCCTTTGAGGAAGGATCCGCTCTGGAGGACCCCTTTGGGGGAGCCGGGAGTCTCTTGGAGAAGGGTGCCCTGGAGAATTGGTTCCTGGAGACGGATCGGCTCAAGCCCTTTGTGGATCGTCTCGAGGAGATCCAGGAGAGCAGGATCATCGTCCACCCCCTGCAGAAGCAGGAACGAATCGCATCCTTCCAGCAGGAGACAACCCGGGAACTCTTCTTGGATCTTCCCTACCGAATGGCATGGAAAAGGAGGATCGAAGACGCGGCCTGGATCCTCTACAAGAAGGGTTTGGAGAGCGATTCGAGAAGGCTCTCTCGGATCAGTCGCTATCTCGGGAGTCCGGAGAACGATGCTTCACGGGTGCCGTTTCTCGTTCAGTTCGTCCAGAAGACCTTGAAAGTGATCCTGGAAAGCAAGAAGAGCGAGGAAGCGGCCAGGCCTTCTCTCATCGTAAAGCCGGGTGCGCCCGTTCGATAAGATGAAAACCAGAGCCGGCGTGGGATCCTCTCCGTCAGGTTCAGGAAGAGGGGGAGGCAGGCTCCTTTTTCTTCTTGGACGCAGTCCTTGCCTCTGAGGCCTTCAACTTTCGCAGCTTTCGCTGGGCCCGTTTCAGCCGCTTGTGGATCTGGCGGGTTTTGTGCGGGGACGCCGGACTGCCTTCGGTCCCTTGCGTCGCGGCTTGGAGTCGACCCTTGAGGTCGTCGATTCGCTTTCCCATATCTGCTGGTTTTGCCATCCTGTTGCACCTTTCATCCGTGGGAGTCCCCGGCCAGGCTTGCCCAGGGAAACGTTCTATTGCGGTTTCGTTCCTCGGTCTTCCGTTGTATTCCCCAGCTGCAGAACCTTTTCCCGAAGCAAGGGCGGGACGTAGATCCCGTCGAGGTCGAATTTCTCCAGTTCACGGGCAAGGATCTGGATCTTTTCCCAAAGTTCCTTCTTCCGGTCGATGAAGACTTGCGGCTCCCCCTTCACCTTGCACCCCCCGTCCTGCACTCGGAACTCGAAGGCCTTCATTTCATCGTAGCGGACGCGGACCGAAAGCTTTTCCGCAAGCTCTTCCAAAGCTTTGAGGATCTCTTCGTTTTTCCATCGCTCCCGGCTGGCTTTAGCTCGCTTCATCGAAGTCCCCTGGAACGGGTTCGTGAACAGGATTATGGAAGGGTGGCTGAAAAAGTCAATAGGGAGCATGGTTCCGGAGTGCTTGAAGTTCTGGGGGCTTGATTTCACCGGATCTACAGAGGAGAATTAAGGAAAAATGGGGAGAGATGGTTTGAAAAAGGCTTCCAGGAAGGGAAAAGAGTTGGCGCGAGAAGACCGGGATCGCGCCATGGAAGAGATCGAGGAACTATACAGGCGCATGTTTCTCGAGAGAGAAGGCGCCGATGGAGCTGTCTCTACGATCCATCCTGAGACCAAGTCCCGCCTGCACAAGCGGATCCTCACCGAGATCGAATCGCTTCGAGAGGCTCAAAAGGCCAAGGACTTCGGTTCCCCGGTCTACAGGGACATGGACCGAAGGATTCGGCGTCGTGTTCTCAAAGAAATTCAGATCATCATCGATGCGTATCTGGTGGCCCGGCAGGAGGACCGCCTGGAGGAGTGGGAAGCCATGTACGGGGACATCGAGCACTACAAGCGGGACTTCTTCTATTTCCGGATGGACCCGGACTACGAGGACCTTCGGAAGATTCTCCGCGATTACAAGTTTGTCGAGGGTTAGGCTCCCGGAGACTTCCGGCATGAATTTGTGGCAGAACGCCTCCCCTTGATTTACCTTGCCTGATTGATTCCGCACAAAATCCGATCAACCGCCTCCAGAACTTGGCCGGTCTCGATTGCGAGCAGACACTCCGGGCCTACACACTTTGCCTGGCCTGGTTCTCCGCAGGGAGCGCAGGCAGCCTTTCCCTGCAGGATGCAGACGTGTTCTCCTCTCGGGGCCCAGCGGGCTGTGTCGGTTGGGCCGAACAGGGCAACCACGGGCACGCCCAGACAGGAAGCCAGGTGGGTGACGCCGGAATCGTTTCCCACGTAGAGCTTTGTCCCGGAGAGGATCCGAGCAAGGGCAACGATGGGGAGATCGCTCACGACGGAGAGGCCCGGGCTGTCGGCTTCTGCCCAGAAGACTTGCTGGCGCTTCTCCGCGGGCCCCAACAGGACTGTGACCTCGAAATTCCATCTTTGCCGGACGCTTCGTGCAACCTCCAGGAATCTCTCCTGCATCCAGTTCTTTGCGGGCGAACCGCTTCCCGGATGGATGCAGAGACGGGGAGGATCCTCCGGGTCGGCTCTCCCGGGATTCTTGCCTTCCGGATCCGCCGGCTTCTGCCATGGAAACCGAAAGGGCCCTCGGAAGGGCTCGTGAATTCCAAGATCCCTCAGGGTGGACAGGAAGTACTCGGAGACGTGGCCCGGATAAGCCCGGCAGCGGTGCAGGGGGAAAACGTGGACCCTGCCCCGGCATGTCTTCTGAAGGGCTCTTTCCCACAGTCCTTCCGGATCGCCGAACCAGGAGAGGACGAGGTCAAAAGGCTCGAGGAACCGGGCCAGCGGATTCGGACAGGGGAGGGATTTCTGAAATGCGGCGGACAGGGGCAAGACCTCCTGGGAACGCACCTGGTCCACGATGCGAGCCTCCTCGAGGAGGGGGAGCCACGAGGGATTTCCAACCAGCTCGATGAAGCTTGAAAGATAGCTCTGACGGAGAACAGAAAGCGCAGGAAGAGCATTGACGAAGTCTCCGAGAGCGCCGGAGAGGAAGATGCAGATTCGATGGTCCGTTCTCATGTGTTTCGGCCGCGCTGAACGATTCATCACAGGTACAGCCGGATTTCCGGATTATGGCTCTCGGCAGGAATTATAGCGACTCTGGTTGCCACGATACATGCGGTTGGGTAGAGTAGGGAAGCCCGCAACCCCGGCGCATATGTGGAGCCATTCCCGGCAGGCGGAGAGACAAGGGCATGCAGAAGGTGACGCTCTTCAATTCTATTGGCCAGCGACTGGTCGGCTGCCTGCACCCGGGTTCCCGCCGTTCGGATTTCGGCCCGACCGTGGTCCTTTGCCACGGCATGATGTCCTCCAAGGACGGCAGAAAGCAGATCGCCCTTGCCGAGGCTCTCGCGGAAAGCGGCATCTCCGTCATGCGATTCGATTTCTCATTCTGTGGGGAATCCGGAGGCAGATTCGAGGAGATCACCTTCTCTCAGGAAGTGGACGATTTGAGGTGCGTCGTGAAGTGGCTGCGGGAGAGAAGGGCGGATCCGATTGGGCTTGTGGGTTCGAGCATGGGCGCGGCGGTCGCGATCCTCTACGCGGGAGAGGATCCCAGCGTAAAGGCACTGGTCACCCTCGCTGCCGTTGCCAGACCCAGCCGGCTGGCTGAGGAGATGGATGAGCTTCGGAACAAGATGGCACAATGGAGAACAGAGGGTGCCGAATTCGGCGCCGAGGGAGAGGTTGGCGAGCAGTTTCTTGAAGACGCACAGAGACAGGACGTGCTGGGGGCGCTGGAGAGGATCTCCGCACCCATCCTGATCCTCCACGGCGCCTTGGATGAAGTCGTCCCGGTCGAGGAAGCCTTCATCTTGAACGAAAAAGCCTCGGGGCAGAAGAGGCTCAGGGTGCTTCCAGGGGCGGATCACCGGTTCACTCGGGCCGAAGATCTCCTCGAAGTCATCGAGGCTTCGACAGAATGGTTTCGGAATCATCTGCGTCCGTAGGAGCCTGTTGGGAAGCAGGCTCCCGCGGGGCGTGGGAGGGATCTGGCATGGGAAGGGGCCGCAACGAGTTGCCTCCATACAGTGGAATCAGCCTGATCAGCGATCCGATTCATGGGTACATCCAGTACACGACCCACCACGATCATGACCCCAGGGAAATCACGGAAAAGGATATCCTG
>Ga0315273_10009239_pt1 | contig 12493 bp, 9 predicted proteins | sample YL17G02_0_MG_FD_205753 | JGI IMG/M metagenome (GOLD analysis project Ga0315273, IMG submission 205753) | Sediment microbial communities from Yellowstone Lake, YNP, Wyoming, USA - YL17G02_0 | ecosystem: Environmental > Aquatic > Freshwater > Lake > Sediment | place: USA: Wyoming | collected... | reverse complement strand
GCAGATTCAGCCGCAGCCGCGCTTTGCCCCAGGGAGTTTGCAGCGTGAAAGCGGTCTCGCTCGGTGTAAGGCGAAGCTCTTCAGCCCGAATTTGGGCTTTTGCATCAATGCCAAAAGTGATGACTTTGCCCACCGCGGCAGCGCTGACCTTTTCCGCGGCGGCATCATCGGCATTGATGATATCGCCTCTCTTGCCGCCGGGCGGCAGGAAACCGGGGTCGCTGAAAAGGCGCAGTTTGGCGGCAAGGTAATTCTCTTCCGTCAAATGGAAATCCAGGTGGTCGCGGCTGAGATTCGTAAACACCGCGGCGCTGAAATGACAGCCATCGGCGCGGTGCTGGGCCAGCGCGTGCGAAGAGACCTCCATGGCCACATGAGTAATATTGCGGTCTCGCATCTCTGCGAGCAGCGCCTGCAAATCCGGCGCCTCCGGAGTGGTATGCGGCGCAGGACGGGATTCCTCCATTAGCTCATAGGCAATGGTTCCGACCAGGCCGCGCTTAAAACCTGCGGCTTTATGGATCGAGTTGATTAAATAGGCCGTCGTGGACTTGCCTTTCGTGCCGGTTACGCCGGAAAGCTTCAAAGCCAAAGCAGGATGGTCATAAAAATTGACCGAGATGGCGGCCAGCGCTAGATAGGCCTCGGGAACGGAGACCGCAGTATGCGCCTGGGCGGGAAGCAGGTTTTCCCGGCCGGCCTGTATTGAGACCGCAGAGGCGCCGCGTCTCAAAGCTTCCTCGAGGAAGAGATGGCCGTCGGTCTGCGTGCCCGGCAGCGCGACAAAAAGCTCGCCGGGTTGCACCTTGCGGGAGTCGTAGGCCAGCCCGCTGATGGGAATTTGCAGAGCCCCCTTCAGCAGGCGATATTCAATATCTCGCAGCAGCTCTTGCAGCGATTTAGGCACCGGATTTTCTCCAAAATTATTGTTATGAAAGCGCGGACGCTATCCCGCATGTGCAGGAATTTTCTTTGCCGCCGGAGGTTTTATCGCCACGGTCCTTTGCGGAGGAATGGAGAGATGCAAGAGCGCCTCCCGCGCGAGCTCTTTGAAAACGGGCGCCGCCACTACTCCGCCATAATGCATGCCGGCAGGCTCGTCTATCAATACCAGAATAGCCACCTTCGGCTTATCTCCCGGCAAGAAGCCGATAAAGGAGCCGATATATTTGCCCGACTTAAAACCCATTTCCGGCGTGGGTTTTTGCGCGGTGCCGGTCTTGCCGGCGATGAGATAATCGGAAACCGCGGCGGCCTTGCCGGTGCCGCTCTCGACCACCTGTACCAGCATTTCCCGCATTTGCTTGCAGGTTTTTTCAGAGAGCACCCGCACCCCGCGCGCGTTTTCTTTTTCCGGCGTCCTAATCAGATGCGGCTTGACCAGGCGCCCTCCATTGGCAACCACGCAATAGGCGCGCAGCAGTTGCAGCGGCGTAACGCTGATACTCTGCCCGAAGGCGATATTAGCGAGCGTTATATCCTTCCATTTTGAAACCGGCGGCACTTGTCCCGGGCTCTCCGCGGCAAGCTCAATGCCGGTCCTTTTCCCAAAGCCCATCGCTTTGACATATTTGGAATAGCGCGCCACTCCCAGCCGCAGGGCCAGAGTGGCCGCCCCGATATTGCAGGATTTCTCTATGATCTTCTCCAGACCGATGGTGCCATGGGCGCGGTTCCCATCATGCAGCGCGCAATGAATAGTGCGCCGGCCAATGGCCTTTTCGCCGGTGCAAGTTACCTGAATCGAATCCATCGGCAGGCCCTCTTCCAATACTGCGCAGGCCACCATCAGCTTATAAGTCGAACCCGGCTCATAGGCGCCCACAACCGCAGGATTGACCCAGTTCGCCGCGGGCGATTTCATGTAATCATTGGCATCGAAGGCCGGTTGTGAGGCGAGCGCCAGGATGGCGCCGTTATCAGTATCCATCACCAGCGCCACGCCGCCTTTGGCACCGGCGGCTTTAACTCCGTTGGCCAGCGCGGTTTCGGCCACCTCCTGCAGATGATAATCAATGGTCAGGGTTATATTTTGTCCGGGATTCGGATCAATTTTCACTTCCTCCAGGCCTGGAATCTTATTCCCTCTTGCGTCCACCTCCATGGATTCCTCGCCGTCTCGTCCTGCAAGCGTCTTATTTTCCGATGCTTCCAGCCCCGCCATCCCGTTGCCTTCATTACCTATAAATCCGATAGTTTGCGCAGCCAACGTGCGGAAGGGATAGACCCGCTTCTGTTCAGGTTCCAGGCCTACCCAGGAAAGCTTCATGGATTCCTTCAGATTTAGCAGTTGCTTTTCTGCCGCGTTAGATAAATATATCGGTTTGGCATCCCGCTCCAATATGATATGTCGGCCGGTCCCTTCCAATAATTTCCGGATAACTTCTTTATCGAGTTGCAGCAGGCCGGCAAGCTTATCTATGGCCGATTTTGGATCCAAGATCGGGCCCGCCTTTTTATGCTTCGTTGGGGCGGATTTCTCATGTGTTGCCGCGGCCTGCGACCTGGAAGCCTCCTGATATTTCCGGTATTCTTTGGCATCCAGGAAGACCTTCTTCATGGTATTGGTAATCGCCAGGGCCTCTCCGTTCCGGTCAAAAATAATGCCCCGGGCGGCCGGAAGAATGCGCGTGCGAACATGGGAGGAGCGCGCCCGCTCCGAAAAGTAGGGATGATTGAGAATCTGGATATACACCAGTTTGAGCGCCGCCAGGCAAAATAGTCCCAGCAGCAGGAGATACCAAAGCTTGAGGCGGGAATTAAAGTCGCGGCCTAGCGGTAGCCTGTAGGAAGGCGAAGAGCCTGAAGATGCCGTCGGCCTGCTATGACCCGGGAAGCGGGACTTTCTCATTGAAGTAACTTCCAACTGCGTCTGAACAGAGCCTTTTGTTCAACGGCAGTAGCAAATTTATTTTGGAAATGCGAGCGCTAAAAGCAAACTTCCAAGCCTATCATCAGGCAAAAAGCAACTACTCGTCAATATGCTGGAAAGAGCGGCCGCCGATTCCCTCTTGAGCCAACCATTGAGAAAAGGCATAAGTAAAGATTCAGTCTGGGCCCTAGACCCTGGACACTGGACTACAGACTAGAGACGTTGGCCTTTTTGCCTTTTGCCTTCTTCAGTTGTGCTTGCCTCGGCGCGGCCGACAGCCCAGGAAGGACTGAGCTGATGAGATAATGCGGCGATCAGCGCGGGCCCCTGGCTAAACAGGCTTTTCGGATGTGATTTCGCCACTGCCTGGTCTATCTGGGAAGCAGGGAAGGGGAGGAAATCACTCTCTTTAGCCGGATCGGCCGGCTGCATTCCCGCGCTCTTGGCAAGCTGCTCAATGCGAGCCAGCTCCAGCGCCTGGCTGAGCTGGCAGCGCAGATTCAGGTTTTGCGCGCGCAACGCGGCCGTCTCTTGCGCCAGTTGCCGGCTCTGATAATGCACCTTGGCAACCACGGCCTGGGCGGAAATGTAGGAAATCGCCAGGAGCAGCAAGGAGGCGGTGGGGACTACGGCCATTAGCTTTATCAGGCGGGACGAAAAGCGGGGACGAAACATGTCGCGCGCTGGGCGCGGCGCCGTAGTAACCAGTTGGGGCGCGGCAACCGCTGACTGCTTCGCCCCAGGCCTAGATTGAGGGCTTGAATTCGGGCAAAATTCGTAGGTCCACTCTTGCTGTAAATTGTGCTGCAACACTTCACCGCCTCCCTACTGTAATCGCATTTAACGACAATTCCGTTGTCGTTAAATGCGATTACAGGATCAACTGAACCGCTTGGTTTTTTGTTTTTCGGAATGGCGAAATTGAATTGACAACATAGCGCTGCTCTTTAATTCAACTATTACAAAACTTCCACCGCCCTCAGCTTCGCACTGCGCGCCCGGGGATTTCGTTCTACCTCCTCGGCCGAGGGCGTCAAAGGCTTCGCGGTCAGTATCCTCACCAGCGGCCTTCCCTCGCATTGACAGACAGGGAGGAACGGCGGACAACGGCAGTAGCGAGCAAGGTGACGGAACTTTTCCTTCGTTACCCCGTCGCTGCGACTCTCGTATGACAAGACTACGATTCTGCTGCCGGCCTTGCTGTGACTTAATGCTGCGGTGAGTGCTGCCTCCAGCGCTCCGAGTTCATCATTGACGGCAAACCTGAGAGCCTGGAAAGCCCTCGTTGCCGGATGAATCTTCCTCGGTCGCTCTCGTGCTGTAATCGCGGCTGCGATAATTGCTGCGAATTGTAGTGTGGTTGTTATTGGCGATCTTTTCCGCGATGTTGCTATCTGCCTTGCCAGCCGCCGAGCCCACCGTTCCTCTCCACCCTCCCGAAAGAGCTTCGCTAAATCCTCTTCCGGGAGACCATTTATTAAATCAGCGGCGGTCTTTGGGCCTCGCTCATCCATCCGCATATCAAGCGGGCCGTCCTTCTGAAAGGAAAAGCCCCTTTGCGCCTCCTCCAACTGCTCGCTGGAGACTCCGAGGTCGAAGAGAAAGCCTTGCGCTTCGCTGATTTTTGCTCTGTCCAGTATCACCCCCAGTTCCCGAAAATTTCCCTGCAATAATTCCACCCGCCCCAGGCGGGCAAGCCGGTTTCGCGCTCGTTCCAGAGCCTGCCAATCGGCATCTATTCCGATGACCTTCCCCTGCCCCGCCATCCGCTCCAGCAGGGCCTCCGTATGGCCGCCGGAGCCCAGTGTGCAATCTACAATGACATCTTCCGGCTGCGGATCAAGAAACTCCAAAACCTCTCGCACCATTACCGGCAAATGCTGAGCCATGTCATGCCTCAGGCGATTTCACCAGGACTGACTTGGAGCTTCACTCCCAAATTTTTAGCCTTCTCTAAAATGCCTGCCGTAGAAAGCTCTTTGTTCTCATACTCGGTCCAGCGGGATTTGGCCCAAAGCTCAAGGTGGCTAATTGCCCCAAGCACAAAAATATCTTTTTGAATACCGGCATACTCTCGCAATGTGGCCGGCAAGATGAGCCTTCCTTGCCCATCAAGACTGGCTTCGATGCCCGTGCCAAAAAAGCGCTGCAGCGCAAGCGCATTTTCATCAATGATGGAAGTGGCATTGAGATTCTTCTCAATTTCAACCCACACCGTCCAGGGAAAGACGAAGAGACAATTGTGCAGCCCCCTTGTGATGAAGCAGGCGGGAGACAAAAACTCGCGGAAACGCACCGGTATAATAATGCGTCCCTTGTCATCCACTTGATGTTCGAATCCACCGCGCAACATGGAGAAAGCTCCAGCCTTAGTAGATTTCTACTCCACTTCAGCCCACAATTCTCCACTATTCTACCCACCTCCTTCTTTTCTGTCAAGTATTTTCTAACTTTTTTTTCATGCGCTGACTCGCCATGCAAGCAGGCGTTCTCATATGTATAAAAGTGTGGATTCATTTGGGGATAAGTATAGCACAATTCCACATTTGTGGAAAATTATTTTTTCGCTGTTGTGGGCTGAGAAAAACATCTCTATCTCGGTGGAAAATCATGCGCCGGCTGACTGGGCAATTAAGGCAAAAGGCAAAGGGCAAAAGGCAAAAGTTTACCCGCCTGTGGCGGGGCAAAATCGGTGCTGCCGGCTATTTGGGGGGAATGATTGACTTGCCCGGATGATAACCCCGCACCGACGCGCAGGGATATACTATACAGCCCGGACCCAACAAGGTGCCCGGATTCATCACGGCATTGCAGCCTATCTGCGTGCCGTCGCCGATAATCGCGCCGAATTTTCGCAGACCGGTGCGGATGCTCTGTCCTTCAAGACTGACGATTACATTATCTCCGGTCAGTTTGAAATTGGAAAGGATGCTGCCCGCGCCCATATTCGCCTTGCGGCCGATAATCGAATCCCCCACATAATTGAAATGCGGCGCTCCCGCGCCCGGCAGCAGGATCGAATGTTTGACTTCCGTGCAGTGACCCACTACCGCGCCATCGCCCACCATTACATTGCCGCGAATATACGCCCCTTGGCGGATCTGACAATCGCGGCCGATAATCGCCGGCCCCATGATATAAGCCCCCGGCTCAACCACCGTCCCCTCGCCGATAAAGACATTATCGGCGATAACTACATGCGGTGCGATCTTGCCGTTAATGCCGGGCTTCAGCGCCTGCTTTAGGTAATCTTCCAGTCGTCGCAATACGTCCCAGACATATTCCACTGACTCGAATATCGCTTGATGTTCGAAATCTTTAAGATCGAAGAAGTCCGCTGGTTGTAGCATGGCCGTGCCTTTCCCAATCTGTTTGCCTTCCTTTTCTTCAAGCGGCTGCAAAATGCCTGCCGCGACAAACCCATTGTGCCGAAAAATGTCCAAGATGCGGCATCTTTTTTTTGGTAGCCAACTCCTGGCCGGCAGGAAAAAGAAGCCGCAAGCGGAATTTCTTTTAGAAGGCCGGATTGAATGTCATTTTACAGGGGAGAGAAACAATGGTTCGAGCGCGCACCGGAGAATGGATAAGCAAAGGCTGGAATATGGTTATCAGCGGGCGCAACTTTTGGATGTTTGTGCTCCTGGCATTGATTTGGTACGCCTTCGCGCTTATCGGTCAGGCCTTGGTTAACATAATAGCAATCCCCTTTGAAGTATTGACCCATACCCAATACCATCCCCAACCCCATCAGTCGTTTGAAGAGATGTTAAGGCTAATGGTGCCTTCCATTATTCTCAAAGTGATCCTGGGCATGCTTATCTCGACCCCTATCACCTTTGTGGGGATGGCCGCAGCGTATGCAGTGATACTGAACCTGCTCAGAACGGGCCGCTTCGACCTGGATCGAATCCAGGATATTTTCCCCCATATTGTTCAGCTTTTGCTTGTCGGCCTGGTGGTAGGGATTTTTAAGACCATCGGCGGTTTGCTCTGCATTATTCCCGGCGTAATCGTTTCAATATTTTATATCTTTCCGATCCTCCTTATTATTGATCAAAAACTTTCCTTTTGGGACGCCATGGAGGAGAGCAGAAGGAAAACACAACAGGATTTCTGGGGATTTTTCCTCTTTTTGCTCGTCATAGGGGGGGTCAATATCCTGGGCGTTCTTGCCTGCTGTGTTGGCTCCTTCATCAGCGAGCCCGTTACCTGGTGCGCCATGGCCATCGCCTATCGCGAGCTCTGGCCGGAACCGCAGCCGGCAACACTAATCACGCCCGCGCCGGAAGCGTAAGTCTGCTTTATAGACAGGAGTGAACTCCTGTCCAACGAATAGCGGTATCCGCGCTAATCTGCGTTCACGCGTGTTCTCCGCTCCATACCCCGTAGAAGGTATTTCAAAACTCCACCAAAAGAAGTTTTGGATATTGCTTCCAGACTTATCGCTTAACCATACATAAAATTGGCTGCAATGGGGAATAATGCAATTAGACCGCCGGTTTGGCAAGGAAACCGACGGTCAATATAACAATTGAAAATAAGGGCAAGAGGCCGCACCGGTTAAATATAGGTGGGGCCTTTTGCTGCGCGGCGGAATTGGGCAAACTCATAGGCGCGTGCACCTTTGCGCGCTATTTTTTCCAGGAATGGTTGTCAGATAGCCCGCTTTGCGCTAGAATCTTTGATGGATTGTGGGTATGCCTGTGAGTTAAGGCAATCCCGCCAAGCTACTGCAAATTCGGTTGCGGGGTAGCGTAATAGGCAACGCATCCGCCGTCGCATAAAGCTATGGCGGATTGTATATGCAGGGCGAAAGTGGGAGCAATCCTTCGTAGCCCGAAGTTCTCCGAAGTTTTAACGCAGGAGAATTGGCGAAGTAGGATGCGGGGTAGCGTAATTGGCAACGCACCTGACTCTGGATCAGGGGACTCTAGGTTCGAGCCCTAGCCCCGCAGCCAAAACTATGAAGTTGTGGCCCCGTCGTCTAGCGGCCAAGGATGCATGGTTCTCAACCATGAGATCGCGGGTTCGAATCCCGCCGGGGCTACCAGATACTTTTCGATTTGCTTATAGTACTCAACTGATCGCGGGCGGCTAGGTCGCCTGAAGCGACCGCCGTGGCGGTATCGCCTTAGCGATACTTAGCCATTCGAATCCCGCCGGGGCTACCAGATACTTTTCGATTTCCCTATAGTGCTCAGGTGATCGCGGGCGGCTAGGTCGCCTGAAGCGACCGCCGTGGCGGTATCGCCTTAGCGATACTTAGCCATTCGAATCCCGCCGGGGCTACTTTAACTTCAATTCCTAACAATTACCAGTTTCCTCTCCTCAAATATTGCGGCTACTTTGTGCCCAAAGAAAACAAGACTTTGCAGCTGTTATATGGTAAGATGTTTAGGAGATATTTGAGAGGGAATAAATAGGTGACTGTCCCTAATATTCCAATTCCTTGGAAGTGGATTCCATTTTGATGCAGATTGGTGTTTTTTCGGCCCTGGCAAGACAAGACATGAGCTAACAAGAGAATACCTTGAGCAAGCAATTGGCTTGAGCTATATGGTTGGATTCCCAATACCTGGTTATGAAGATAGAACGTATAGATGCGAGGATTCTTGGTGGAATTTGGGCATAGCACTTCATCCTGCTCAGGATACTCCTGCACATGGACTCGCGACGCCTTGCGAACATATGTATAATAGATGGGCAGTCCCTGGTCGTGAACCAAGCGCGGATTTTGATAATCCTAATATAGATATTAACTGGATGAAATTTCACAGGATAATTACCGGTTTGGCTTGGGAATGCGATCCAGAGTGGAAAAAATATGAGGAATTGATCAACTTAGGTTGCGGTTGTCGTAATAAACCTTTTAGGGTTTGGGAACACGGTGCGGTAATTCCCAATTCATGGGTTAGATATTTTAAAGCGAAGAAATTCACCAATAGTATTCTGGTTGAATATTTGAAGAGAGCGTCATCCTGTTGCAAAAAGCCAAAATTTAATTGAGTGAGTCCGCCTAAAGCGTGTATACAAGGAGTGAGTTATTTGAAAAGTATATTTTTTCTATCACACTATATATGCTGTATGATACTGCTTCTCTCTATTAACGGATGCGCTCATTCTAAAATAAAATATGAAAAACCAACATTTTCTAAAAATTGGAAGGTATTGCATTTTAGTGATAAAGGCCCTGATATGCGACCGGATTTTGTGCGGTGCATTGATTTTGTAGATTCAAAAAAGGGTTGGATTGCAGGGCCGAATATTCCAATCATGATAACAGAAAATGGCGGAGAATCTTGGAAGTCGCTTGGTATTTATGCAGATACCTTGGATTTTATCGATAATAAAATTGGATGGATCGCCAAAACGAAAAGAAATGAATCAGAAATGGCAATTATTGGCGCAAAGACAGGAGTTACATTTGATGGTGGAAGAACGTGGAATTGGAGTTTTATTCCTAAGGTTGCTATAAAGAAAATCATTGCGATTTCTAGCAAAGAAGCCTGGGCAATAGCTAGGCGCGGCAATTATTGTGATATTCTTTTACATACTAATAATGGTCCTGGAAAATGGGAAATAATACAAAACCCCGTGAGAAAAATTGATCAAATCAATTTTGAAGATATTATTTTCATTGACAAGAATAAGGGATGGATTCTTGCAAGAAAGGATTTAGGAAAGTCATCTAATGATGCCTCTCTATATATCTTAGGAACTGCAGATGGAGGGAAGACTTTTTACAATAGTGTAATTCGCAAAATAAAGACAGGAGGATCCTTCGTCATTTCTTTTGCACCAACAGGAAGAGGATGGATTGCTTATGGGGGAGATTCCTTGCTTTATTCTAATGATTATGGAAAACATTGGCAAATAATTAAACCCAAATTTGATAATCTTGAATTTTCAATAAATGGTTGCGCAACAATTGGGGCTGACATAATTTGGGGTATCACCTCTCACTCAGTATTTTTTTCGCAAGATAATGGGAGGACGTGGCGAAAATCAACTACCGGATTTGATAATTTTCATAATGTCGAATTCAAAAGCATATACTTCCTAGATAACAAAAGTGGTTACATTTTGGCTGAAGGGGGTAGCTATGGCTCCGACACACCTCCTATGCCAGAACATAGAATAAGTTTCATTATGAAATATCATAATTGATATTTGCACTATTGGTAGGAATATTGGGGAATATTGGGGACAGTGGGGGTGTTGAATAACCTCGCTTTTTCCGCCATTATCCCCTCAATACGAAAATTAGACCGTGGCCGATAAGTTTTCCATCGGGATAATCTAAGTGTCCTTTACAAGCGTGCATTGAGCCGTCATAAACTTACGACTTACCAGCCATTTTGAGGCTAACAGGCAGTATCAATTCGGAATAATAATCATACAGCGTCGTGGATTGCTCAAGCACTGACACGGCGACGCTGTTGTGATGACAAACATGCGCGCCGGGGCTGCCGATGAGGACTCGCTCTTGTAAGTTCGGGCGGCTACCTTTTGCTGGCGACTTCAAGCAGCCCGCCGAAAGGCCGTGTTCCTGGTTCCGGGAAAGAAGCATTCCCTGGATGTTTGCTAGGCGCACTTCCGTAACTGCTCCTTGCTCTGTTTCCACCGGCCCTGCAACCTTCGCTCCTGCGGCGGCGTCTGAAAAGTTACCAATTGTAGTTTTGCGCATTTAACATTGTGTTTACCGGAAATCTTATTGGGTGCTCCCGTGCTATTTTTTCATTATGGGCATGTCAATGCCCATAATGAAAAAAAGCACATTGTATAAATCCTGCCGGGGCTACTTACGTGGGTAACTTTTTCGGTTGATTGCAGCAGCGCTCCCGCAAAATAGGTGATTGTCCCTAACATTGATTATTTGGGCTGGAAGTCCGTGAAGGTTTTTACTCCACCGTCACGCTTTTGGCAAGGTTGCGCGGCTGGTCTATTTCGCGGTCCAAATATTTGGCGATGTAGTAGGTGAGCAGATAGGGCGGGATGATCGCCAAAACGGGAGTAAGCAGGTCGTCGGCTTCAGGCACGCGGATGATCTCGGCTACGGATTTTTCCGTCTCGCGATCGTTTTCTTTCACGATGGCGATAATCCGCGCCCCGCGGGCGGCGACGATTTTCACATTGCTCAACATCTTTTCATACAAATTCGACTGCAGGCACATGGCCACCACGGGCGTGCCGTCGGTGATGAGCGCCAACGGGCCGTGTTTCAATTCCCCGGCGGCATAGGAATCGGCGTGAATGTAGGAAATCTCTTTCAATTTCAAAGCGGCCTCCAGGGAGGCCGGATAATCCAGGCCGCGGCCGATGAAAAAGAAATCGTGATAGGCGCTGAGCGCTTTCGACAGCTCGACGATGCCGCTGCTATTATCAAGGATATGCTGCACTTGTTCCGGCAGCAGCTTCATCCCCGCGATCAGCCGCGCAATTTCACCGGCCGGAAGTTGCTCGCGAATTTTGCCAAAATGCAGGGTCAGCAGATACAGGGCGATAAGCTGGGTGATATAGGCTTTTGTGGAGGCGACACAGATTTCCGGACCGGCGCGAGTTGGCAGGATTTCGTCAGACTCGCGAAATATAGAGCTTCCCATAACATTGACAATCCCCAGCACCTTCGCGCCCTGCCGGCGCGCCTCCCGCAGCGCGGCCAGGGTGTCGGTGGTTTCGCCGGACTGGCTGATGATGATCACCAGTGAATCTTTCGTGATGATGGGATTGCGATAGCGGAACTCGGAAGCGATGTCCACTTCTACCGGGATACGAAGCAACTTCTCGAAGAGATATTTGCCCACACAACCGGCATGATAGGCGGTGCCGCAGGCGACAATGAAGAGACGGTTGATACCGCGAATCTCCTCCGGCGATAATTTGATCTCCTCCAGCGCGATTTGATGGTCTGCCGTTACGCGTCCTTGCAGGGTATCGTGGATGGCGCGTGGAATTTCATGGATTTCTTTCAACATGAAATGCTCGAAGCCGCCCTTTTCCGCGGCGGTTGCATCCCAGGTAACGTTGAATATTGGGCGAGATATGACGCGGCCCTCCATATCGGATAATGCAATGCTGTCTTTGCCGATGATCCCGATATCCCCATCCTCCAAAATATAAACCTGGCGGGTGTAGGGCAAAAGCGCGGGGATATCGGAGGCAATGAAGTTCTCGCCCTGCCCAAGGCCGATGACCAGCGGATTGTCCCTGCGGGCGACAAAAAGTTTGCCGGGTTCATCTTCGCTGATTACCACCAGGGCATAATAACCCCGCAGCTCCCGCAGGGCAGCGCGCAGCGCCGCCTCCAAATTGCCGGCTTTCAAATGCTCCTCAATAAGGTGGGCGATGACCTCGGTATCTGTTTCGGAAGTGAAACGATGCCCTTTAGCCTGCAGTTCCTCCTTCAGGGCAAGGTAATTCTCAATGACGCCATTATGCACCACCGCCAGGCGGCCGGTGCAATCACACAGCGGATGGGCATTGGGAGTGGAAGGCGCGCCGTGTGTCGCCCAGCGCGTGTGTCCCAGCGCAATACCGATGGAGGCCGGCTTGTCGCCCAGGATTTTTTCCAGGTCCCGAATCTTGCCGACAGTCTTTATAACCTCAATCTTGCCGTCATAC
>Ga0315273_10009238_pt1 | contig 12493 bp, 15 predicted proteins | sample YL17G02_0_MG_FD_205753 | JGI IMG/M metagenome (GOLD analysis project Ga0315273, IMG submission 205753) | Sediment microbial communities from Yellowstone Lake, YNP, Wyoming, USA - YL17G02_0 | ecosystem: Environmental > Aquatic > Freshwater > Lake > Sediment | place: USA: Wyoming | collected... | reverse complement strand
CCGGTGGGATCAGCCGTTGGCCTGCGGTTCCGGCGGCGTGGCGTTCGTCGTCGGCGTGGGCGGCGCGGCGCCGGCGGCGCCGGGCGGCGGGAACGCGGCGGCGACCTCTTCGATGCTGCCGGCGGTGGCGGCCTTGATCGCTTCGTCCGCGATGACGTCGGTGAGATCGGACGAGGAGCGGAACCATTCTTCCCTTGCGTCGCCGATGGCCTTGGCGATCTCGCCGGGAACGCTCTTGGCCAGCACCCAGAGGATGCGCTGGTTGGGGATCGCCTGGCGGATCTGCTGGATCGACTGCGTGGTGGCGCCGACGGGCACGGACTTCTCCGAGGGGCCGAGGATGATGAGCCACACGTCCGCGGGGTCGAGGGGCTTACCGGCACCGTCCGCGTGCCCCGGCATGCCAGTCGTGCTCGTGGGGCCCGCCACCTGCGCGCCGAAGTCGGAGATGAACGTGGTGGTGGCGCCTGCCTCTGCGCTGCTGATCGGCTGGGCGAGCTTGTTGCCCTGGAGCGCGTCGACGCCGGCGCCGAACGTGGTCGAGAACGGCGCAGCGGCCTCGTCGCCGAGGATCCAGTAGCTCGAGCCTGCGGCGCTGCCCATCACCGGACGGAGGACGGGGAGCAGGGCCGGGTGGAGCGCGACGGCGGGCGCGAGGCTGTAGGTCGCCTCGACCACGGGGACGGGCGGCGTCGGCGTGCCGCCGGGGGGCAGCGGCGTGGTGCCTGCGGCGGCCTCCTCGGGCTTCGGGCGGGTCATCTTGTAGGCGACGCCGCCGGCGATGATGAGCGGTACGCCTACGGTCAGGCCCTTCTCGAGGCCGGACATCTTGTTCCAGATTTCTTTGAGGCCCATGTCACACGTCCTTACGGGGTTGGAGGAATGCTGAGTTCTGGATTTCCCAGCTTGCGCCGGAATACGGTTCGAGGCCGTCGTGCCATGGCTGGTAGAGCTCTTGCGCTGCGTAGTCGGTCTGCGGCGGCACGTTGATGATGTTCCAGGCGAGCGGGTTGTCGGGGCAGGGCGCGTCGGCCCACGCCTGGAAGCACGACTGGTTGATGAGCTCGTTGGCCTTGATGCCGGCAGCCTGGTGCGCCTCGCTGGCGTTCGCGGTGGCGATCTCGAAGCACTGCTGCTGCTGCTGGGCCGCGGCGTCGTTGATGGTCTGCCTCATCGCGGCGTGCGCGTCGGGCGCGTCGGACGCGTCGCCCAGCGTCCGCTGCTGCGCTGCGTGCGCCATGGCGTCGGCCTGGGCGGCGTCGGCCTGGGCGCGAGCGTCCTGGGCGGCCTGGTACGCCTGCTGGGCGCGCGCATCGAGCATCTGCTGACGCGACGGAGCGGGCTGCAGGGTGTTGGTGCGGAGATCGAGCGTCGGTTGCGGCGTCGTCGGCCACATGGGGCGTATGGGCATGGGGTCGGTGGGCACGTTGAGGGGGTTCAGGGCTGTCGGGATCGCCGGCAGGAACGGATCGAGCGCGTCGTCGTGGCGCTGATCGAGCTCGCGGTGCGAGACATCGACCGTGGGACGCGTCTCGCGCATGGCGCGATGGGCGCGCGCGACGCGGCTGGCGATGTCGTCATCGACGCCGCAGCAGCCCGAGAGATCGCAGAAGCCGAGCAGCGTGCTCGGGGCCTCGGTGAGCCAGCTCGGATCGTCGGGCTCGTCTTGCCCCGGAGCGGCGTTGACGGAAACGAAGTCGCCGCGGCGCGGGGGCGGCGGCGGGCCGGCGGCCGGGCCCCGGTCGGTGAGGCACACGTTCGCGTCGCAGAGCAGCTCCATGCTGGGCACGAGGTACACCCTCTCGCGCGTGAAGGGCTTGCACTCGCCGAACGGCAGATCCTTGACGGACGGATCGGCGTACCACCACCTGCCCTGGTCGTAGATCGCTCCGAGGACGTGCTCGATCATCTTGTCCTTGCCGTACGCGTGGCCGACGACGGCGGCGTTCACGCCGACGGCCTCGGCGGCGGCGAGGTACATGACGGGCGAGAGCACGGCGCTGCCGAAGGCGACCGTTAGGTCGTCGCACTGGCTGACGGTGACGTCGTGCTCGGCGAGGTAGACGCGGTGGTCGTCGGTCGTGATGTCCCAGCACGACGCCATGCCGACGTCGCGCGCGATGGCATCGACGCGCCGCATGGTGCGGGTATCCTGCTGAGAAATACGAGTCACCCATGGCGTGCCCGCGGGGACCGGCGGGATGCCGTCTGGCGCCGGGAGCATCATCCCGCTGCGGAGCTCCGAGACGCGCACGCGGTGCTCTGACCGAGCAGTTTGTCCGCACGCGCAGGCGCGTACGTTCGGATCGTGGCCGCGCGCCATCATCACGCCAGCCTCGCCGCCGCTGTCCCGCGCTTCGAGCATGGAGTGCTCGCGACAGTCGAGCACGTAGACGTGGTGATCCTTCGTCAGGTTGAAGACCGCCCCGCTGTGCAGGCGCACTTCATCGACCGAGAGCGTGCCTTTCGGCGCCACCGCGGAGACCGTGGACCAGCGGTCGAGGCCCCAGACCTTCATGCCGGGCTTGATCTTCTCGACCGGCACGAGCGCGTGCCCTTCCGCGAGCAGCAGCGTGCCTTCCGCGAAGCAATCTCCCAGCGCGAAGAGCGGTGGCTTGTCGCCGTCTCCGAGGGTCAGATGGGCGCCGGCGATGTACTCGCTGGCCGTTGGATCGGGAGCCCAGCGGCTCGCGTTCGGAAAGCCTTCGAGCGTACGGAGCTCCTCGAGGATCGCCTTCGCGCGTGCCAGCCCGCCCTTCGGGTTGCCGCGCTTCGCGAGCGTCTTCATCGTCCACGAGCGCACCATCGGGTGGAGGCGCCCCTTGGCTATCGCCTCTGCGACCTTGCCGAGCGAGAAGCGCACGCCGTTCTCGCCGTGCGGCTGATCCTGTTGGTGGATCTCCAGATCACCGACCATCCTGGGAGACCGGTTCTTCTTGGAGGCACCGTGGAAGTTCTTGGCCATGCTCTCCGGGGAGGCTATCCGACCCGCCGGGAGGTGCGCCAGCGGTTTCGCGGAGCCGCCGTGGAGTCAGGAAGAACGCGAGGCCGGATCGAGCGGCGTACAGGTGCGGGGATTTAGCCGGCGGCGTAGTGCTCGATGCACTGGCGAGGCGAGAGGCGCTTGCCGAGCAAGATCGCGTCCGCGGGCTCGACCACGCAGGGCGCGCCAGGCACGAGGAGGATGCCGCGGATGCAGGCGGCGCGCGCCTCGACGTTGACGATCTCGAGCTTGCCGCCGAGGACGACGCGGATGGGCCCCGCGTCGCGGCGCCGCACGATGAACCGGACGAGGTACGGATCGTCCACGGTCACGGAGCTCGACGACTCGTCGCGCGGGACGCGGTCCTGCGACTGCGCCTGGAACGCGAGGAGGAAGACCCTGGCCTCGTCTGGCGTGAAGCCGCCTTCCAGCATCTCGCGCACGCGGTCGTGCAGCGGGTAGGCGCAGAGGTCCTCGTCGGTCGTGACCGGCGCTGGCGGCTCGACGTGCGGGCTCTCCTCGTCGGGCCGTGGCGCGTCGACGAGCTCGAGCTTCTTCTTCTCGGCCGGGCGCGGGAGGAGCAGGAGATCGTCGCGGGCGAGCTCGGCTGCGAGATCGATCTTGCGCACCTCGCGCCACCAGACGCTGCCGACCGAGCCGTCCTGGTGATCGAGGAGCGCGACATGGCGCTCGACGATGACGCCGTCGCGCACGCCGAGCGAGTGGTTGTCCGCCCAGCGCACGCGGTCGCCGATCTGGAGCGGCGTGCCGTCCGCATCGACGAGCGGGTTGTCGCGCTCGGTGCTCATCGCGGCGCGCCGTCGCCGTCGACGACGATCTGCGCCACGTGCGCGAGCCAGGAGGCCATCATTTCGCGCGGCACGTCCGCCAGGAACGCGGCCGAGAGCGTGGCCAGCACCTCCATCGCCTGCTTCTTCTCGGGCAACCGGATGAGCCGCTGCATGATCGCGTCGGCCACCTCGATCTGGAGCGGCGTGAACGAGCCGTAATCCGTCGCCATCGACGTCCTCGTTCTTCTTCTTCCAGGCTTCGATCTCGCGCTTCACGAGGCGGTCGTCGTCGGGCAGCACGGCGACGCCGTCCTTCAGCATCTGCACGCGGAGCTGCTCGCGCGACACGTTGCGCGTCTGCTCGGCGTCGACCTTCACGAGCTTGCCGTTCTGGAACGTGAGGTCGAGCTCGACGAAGACCTCGCGCTTGTCGATGTTGCCCCAGAAGCCGCCGGGTCGCTCGAAGAAGACGGGCAGGCAGTCGTCGCAGTGCGTGTAGACGAGGAGCGTGCCCGTGAACGTGGAGAGCGGGAACTTGGTGCGGCGCACCTCGACGAGGTGAGCCGGCCCCGCGAGGGTGAGCTCCACGCGGTGCTCGGTCACCTTCGCGGCCGGGCCGTACAGGCGGAGCGGCGCTCCGACCTCGAGGCCGCGGCCGATCATGTACTGCTCCATGTCCTGGCCGAGGTCCTTCGTCTGCAACTCGGCGTTCTGGGGGTGGCCGTCGCGGCAGGTGAGGCCGAGGCGGACGAGCTCCGTCTCGGGCAGATCGGGATCGATGTTGATCGTGGAGAAGGTTCCCATGGTGAGCCTCAGTTCGCGGGTGGATCGGAGACGTCGTCGAGCATCGAGGTGCCGAGCGCGGACGCGCGCGCTGCGGAGGCGGGCTGCTGCTGTTGCTGCGGCTGTTGCTGCTGGGGCTGCTGCAGCGCCGGGGTACCGTTCTGCGCGCGCATCTTCTCGAGCCGGATGCGGCGCTCGAGCTCGTCGTTCTCGTCCTTCATGTTGCGCGTGCGCTTGTCGAAGACGCGCTCGACGCCTTCGATGAGCTTGTCGAAGTTGAGCGGCAGCGACTCGAGCAGACCGGTCTTCGGCTTGCCGGCATCATCGACGGGAAACCGCCAGTGCGGCAGCTCCATGAACGGATCGCGCGGCGCTGGAGTGGCCAAGGCGTCCGCGCTCGCCTCAGCCGCTTTTCCCACGGCGACCGTGGTCGGATCTTCGCCGATGATCTTGCGGATCTGCTGCACGGTCTTGAAGGTGTTGGAAAGCTCGTCGACCATCGACGGTGCGGCGGCCGCTGGGGGCGGCGGCGCAGCGGGCTGCGGCGGCTGGTAGTAGCCGGGGTACCCGCCCTGCTGCGGATAGCCCTGCTGCGGGTACCCGAGCATGCTGGGCGCCTGGTAGGCCGGGTGCGGGGTCGTGCCGGGCGGCGGCATCATGCCTGGCGGCGGCGCCAGCGGGAAGCCGTGCGGCGCGGTGCCGGGCGGGTAGCCCCACGCGGTCCAGTCGTGGAACGCGACCGGGGGCGGCGGCGGCTGCGGGGGCGGTGCCGGCGGCGGCTGGGGGTAGCCGTTCAGCGGCGCGAAGCCGCGGGTCTGCGGCTGCGGCGCCTGCTGCGGCGGGGGAGCCGGGGGCGGCGGCGGCTCGCGCTCGCGGAGCTCCTGCAGGCTCGTCGCGGGGACGACGATGTAGCCGTTCGGCGCGCCGTCGCGCTGCACGGCGATCCAGCCGTCGGGCAGATCGGGCGGCGGCCCGTGCAGGCCCGAGCTGGCGGGCGCCTGGGGCGGGGGCGGCGGGGGCGGTTGGTAGTGCGGCACGTCGCGCTCACGCTCGCGGTACGCCGCGGCCTGCTGGGCGGCGTGTGCGGCCTGGGCGGAAGCCTGCGCGGCCTCGTAGCGGAGCCGCTCGATCTCGTGCACGAGCTCGTCGATGCGCGCGTCGGGCTGGGGCCCTGCGGCGAGCGCGACGGGCTTCTGCTGCGAGGCGACACGGGCGTCGGCCTCGTTCTTCGCGCGGAGCTCGTAGACCAGGCCCTTCACGAGATCCTGGTTCTGCTGCTGCGCGTTGTTGAGCCGCTCGATCTCTCGCTGGAGGATCTCGAGGCGCGGATCGGGTGGTGCTGGCGCGTGTGCGGGCGGCGGGTACGGCTGGTAGCCGGGCGGCGGGTAGCCGTGTGGCGGGTAGCCGTCGGGTCGGTAGCCGTCGGGTCGGTAGCCGTTCGGCTGCGCGTGCTGGGGCTCTGGCGCCGCCTGCGGAGGCGGCGGTGGGGCTGGAGCAGGTGCAGGCGGTGGGGCCGGCGCAGGGGCCGGGGGCGGCTGCGGGTACGCGAGGATGGGAGGCGCTTGCGCGTAGCCGGGCGGCGGCGGGTAGCCTTGCGGCGGCGGCGGGTAGCCGGGAGGCGGCGGGTAGCCGTAGGGGTACGGGTTCTGCGGCGCGGCCCGGCGGTCGTCTTCTTCGCGGCGACGACGGTCGTCTTCTTCGCGGCGACGACGGTCGTCTTCTTCGCGGTCACGGTAGCTGCGAGGGGGCATGGCGTCTCCTCCTTTGGGGTCGTTGATGAACGCGATGGCGGCCCGCTTGCGCTGCGCCTCTTCGGCGATGCGGATGGGGTCGGCCGGAAACGGGATATGCCCCTGTGAGATCCAGCGGTTGGTGGCGTGGTGGCGGACCTGGAAGAAATAGGCGGAGTCTTCGCCCGTCCAGTGATGATCCTTGATGTACGCGTGCAAGGCGTCGAAGGTCGGCGCCTGGGCGCCGGTGATCGAGCCGAGTGGGATGCCGTGTCCGGCCGAGGGCATGTTCGGCGGCAGCGGCTTCTTCTGGGCGATCAAGATCCGGTACAGCGGCCAGTTCTGTCGATGCGTGGTGCCGTCTTCCAGCATCTTCTCGGACGAGGCGTACTGGTCGTACGACACGTACGCGGGCGTCTCGGGGCCGCCGAGGCGCTCCTCGGGGGGTGGCGGTGGCTGCTGTTGCTGCATGTACGGATCTCCTTGAGACTCGAAGCCTGAGTCGGGCGCGAAACCGAGTTGAGGCTCCTGGGCCTCGGCCTCGTCCTCGCCCTCCTCGTCGCGTGCGGTGGGAGGCGGCGGCTGGGGCTGCGCGCGCTTCGGTGGCTTCGGGGGCATGGGCGGTTTGGCCTTCTTCCTGGTGGATTTTCTAACGGGACGAGGAGGATGGTTTCGGACACGGTCTTGCGGACCCACATCCCGAGCTTGAGGTTGAACATGTTCGCCACGAGGCTCTTCTGCGTGCTGGGGCTGAGCGGCGCTCCCCCCGCTCGGCTGATCGCCTCCGGGGTCACGAGAAACGTCACCGTGCGCTCCAGAGTCGTTCCCACCTGGGTCAGCACGTCGAAGTCTTTCACCAGCCCCGAGAAGATCAGCTCTCCTCCGGCCGAGGGCGGATAGCCCGGCGTGGGGCTGGGGATCTGCAACGATGACATCTTGGCCATCTGGGTGAAGACGTTCGTGTCCGGGGTGATGGGGGCCGTGTACGTCACTTGGATGTGGCTCATGGATCGTCTCCTTGGTCGCGTTTCTTGCCGAGGTCGATGCGGACTTCTCCCGCTTCGCCATCGAAGAGGATACGCGGACTAGCCGCCCGTATGTCGGATGCTGCACGACGTCCGGCGCGTTTGATGCGCTTGGCCTTGCGGACGACCCGCTTGCCTCCACGGACGACGTCGCTGGCAGCGGAGATGAGGGAGGAGACGGCATCTATGAAGTTCTCGGCACCTTCTGGCAGGCGAATGCGGACGCGCGGCGCCATGGTCAGCCGCCCTCGCCCTTCACGAACAGGTTGGTCTTGGCGGCGAACTGCATCGCCTCGGACGTGGCGATGAACTGCTGAAGGGCCAGATGGACGACGCACGATTTCGTCGTGTTGAGCGTCTCGCTCGCGCGCTCGAGGGCCTGGTACGTGTCGCGCGGGATCATGGCGACCATCCGTACGGAGCCAGACATGAGCTCTGGCGCAGCCTCGGCCGGGAAGTCGGGCTCTGGCTCGGGCTTGGCGCGCGGTGGGCGCCGCGCGTCGGGATCTGGACGCGTCGGCTTCACGTGTCGTCTCCCTCTTCGTCCTCTTCCGTTTCGTCCTCGGTTTCGTCCTCGGTTTCGTCGGCGTCGGCTGCGAGGAAGGAGGCGTGCTCCTGAAACTCGTCGAGGGGCCAGACGTTCTCCCACACGGCGCCGTCCTGCGGCACGGTGGCGGTGATGCACGCCTTGCGAGCGGCCCATTCGCCGAAGGGGAAGCCGAGGATCTCGATGACCGCTGGGCGGCGCGTGTCGGAGTCGCCGTCGATCAGGTACATGTCCCGAACCATGGCCTCGACGATCTCCGAGCCGCCGCTCGCGTTCTTGCGTGCCTCGAGCATCTCGGCCTGGCTCTTCTCGAGCTCGCGCTTCAGATCGGAGACGACGTCGAGTTTCCTGCGGTCGTTCTTGTGCGCCGCGGCGTCGGCCATCGCGTTCGTCAGCGCGAGCTGGATGACATGGACGGCGTACGCGCACTGCCCCGCGAACGACTGGGCCTGGCCTTGCGGCCAGAGCTTGTGGCGTTCGTAGATGACGTTCTCGCCGCGCAGCATCACCCGCGCGAGGACGACGCGGCTCTTCTTCTTCTCGACCTTCTCGACCGGATTGTCGGGCACGCCGGCGTCAGGCGGGTTCTGTGCGGTCGTCGCGAGGGCGGTCGACGCGGGGCGGTGATCGGCGCGAGGGGGTTCTTGCGTCACGCGAGAAACCTATGAAGCGGCCTCGCCGCTTTGCAACAGCAAATGTGCAGGTGACGGCACGAACGACGCCGGGCCACGCTGCGCGCTCCTCGGTTTTTACTCGTGAAACGCGCTGGTTTTCTGGCAAACGCCCGCGTTCGCGAAAAACGCACAATGCACCTCGGAAGCACCAGGGCCGTCGAGGCGGCCTGGTCGCGCCGGGCCGGGCGACGTGGGCAGGCGTTCAGCCCACGATCTTGCGCCGGGCGATCAGGAGCTCGCCCAGTGTCGAACGGAGCGGGCCCTTCTCGTTCTTCCGCGGCGAGGGCGCGGCCTTCGCGGCTCGCTCGAGCGATGGCTCGAGGGCGGCCTTGGCCGCTCGCTCGAGCGAGGCCCGCACGCACGTCTCCGAGCAGAAGGCGTGGAGCATGACCATGTGCCCGCCGTCGCCGTCGGTGTCGCCGTGATCGACGGGGTAGTACCACCAGCCCGCGGGCAGCATGGTCCAGGTGCGCGCGCCGGCCTCGTCGACGAGCTGCAGACCGAAGAGCTCCATCTCGCAGCCGTCGCAGGTCCAGGGGACGGTCACCTTCCGTGCGTCGGCCATGCGCAGCAAGCTAAGGCGTCTGGTGGCGGTCGTCGCCGTTGTCCGCGGAGCGTGCGGGTAAGTCATGGTTCACGTGTCGGCGCACTTGCCGGTGGTGGGTGAGGTGCCGCTTGGTGCAGTAGGAGCAGCGGTAGGGACGCTGCGCGGGCTCGAACTCTTGCGCCTCCTCCTCGGTATCGAACGGGCGCTTCACGCATCCGAGAGGTTCGCTCGGCGGTCCCTTCGGGACCACGCCGGGGACCACGTTGAAGCGCCAGCGGTGGTTCGACTTGCTCATGGACCTCCGCCGCCGCCGTCGTCGCCGTCATCGCCGCCGAGATCGTGCGAGCGCACGGCGACCGGCGCGTGCTCGTCGCCGACCCAGTAGGGCTCGCGGTGGATGACCTTGCGGAGCGAGGATCGGGGACCGTACGGCTGCGTCTTGTAGTGTCCTCGCACGCGGAAGCGCACGCCGACGTGCCGGTGCGGGCCGCCGGCGTCGACCTCTTCCGACTCGCCGCGGATGTACCGCTGCACGTCGGCGCGCAGATCGATGGTGACGTCGCGAGTGATCTTGTAGACCGGCCGCTCCGGCGGGCGCTGCGAGGCGCCGGCGCCGGGGCGCCGGAACGTGGTCTTCTGCATGCGCCGCTCGGCCGTCCCCGAGGACATGTAGATGTTCACGCCGACGATGAGGCGGCCGATCACGCCCCAGAGGCGATTCTCCGTATCGCTCGTCGCGAGCATGGTGCGGCCCTTGGGCAGATCGGCTGGCACGCGGGCCTGGGACTCGAGCATCGCGTCGTGCGACTGCATGGCCTCGAGCGTGAGGCCCCAGCCGCCGATGGTGTACCCGGAGCGATCCGTCGCGATCCAGGCCCAGCCGTGATCGACGCCATCGAGCACCAGATCGTAGCGGACGATGGCGATGCTCCCGATCTCGCCCGTGTCCGAGGAGAGGAGCTGGTCAGGCAGCTCGATGAGGTACGCGTCGAACGGCGCCTCGGCGCGCGAACGGAGGACCTCGCCATCGGCCTTGCTCGCCATCAGCATCGCGGCGAGCTTGTGGCCCAGCACGATCTTCGGCATCCCGCCCTGCACCCAGAGCGCGGAGAAGACCATGCTGAGCTGGACGAGCGTGTCGTCGGTGAGGAGCGGGTAGCCGGGCGCTCGCTCGAGGGTCTTCATCGTCCAGCCGCGCTCGCTGGGCGCCGGCCCCACGAGGTCGAGGATCTCGCGACCGACGACGTAGTACGTCTGCTCGTGGGCGGCGCGCCAGCCCTGGGCGAGAGGATTGTCGGATCGCATGGGGAGAGCCTATCGCTCGGCGTCGCTGCTGAACACGGGAAGCGTTGTCAGCGGTAGGAACTGCGCTTCTTCCGGCCTCGCCGATGGCCGGCCATCGAGACGTAGACAGCAGATGCGGTCGCCGCTGCGAGCCCTGCGAGCGCCGCTGCGAGCGCGGCCCGCTCCGCGTCCGTGAGGGGCGGGTTGGGGCGCTGCACCGTCTTCCTCCCGAAGTCCCACGCCTGGGCCGTGACGTGACGTGGCATGGCGGGAGGCGGCATCGGGTGCTTCTCGCGGAGGACCGCGATGGCGTTCGTGGCGGCCTGCCGCTCGCCCTCGCTCGTGGTCGAGCGGGCGAGCGCCTCGAGCGCGACGATCTTCCGCTGGGCCTTCGCGTCGGCGCTCGCGGCGTCGGGCGCCGGCGGCTGCCACGGCGTCGCCGGCGGCGGTGTCGGGCGCGGGCGGGGCCTCGGAGGCGGTTGCCACGCTGGCTCGGGGCGCGGTTCGGGCGGAGGCGCCGGTCTGGGTGCCTGGGCACGCTGCTCCTGCAGTTTGCGGTGCTCCTCGAGCAGTTTTCGGTGCGCCTCCTCGGCGCGCCGTTGCACCTCTGCGCGGCGGATCCCGCTGCGGATGGTGTTCCACAGCCATCCTGCCGCGTAGAGCGCGAGGACCCACAGCCAGACGTTGGTGAGCGTCACGCCGAGCCCCCGCGCGACATCGTCGAGAACATGATCCACGCGATGGCGACGAGCTTGCCCGTCGCGACGATGGCGGGCCGCGCGCCAGGGAGGGCATAGAGGCCACGCGCGGGAGCGTTGTCGATGCCGCGCGTCCACGCGGCCTCCGTGCCGCCCTGCTCGAGGTAGAACGCGTGGAGCCACTCGATGTACTCGATGCAGCAAGCCTGGTGCAGCCCCGCGCGATCATAGTTGACCTCGAGGAAATCGGCGGCGCCGGCGCCGATTTCCTTGACGGCGAGCGCGCGGCTCTCGGGTTGCCGAAGATCGAGGACGAGGAAGCCGACGGAGGCGCGCTGTGGGTGGTCCACGAGCGAGCTCGCGAGCTTCTGCAGCGTCGGGCCGGCCTCGTCGAGCACACGCTGGACGATGTTCTCGGCCTCGACGCGTGCCGCGTCAGGCACTGGGCACCGGCCCGTGCTGGACGACGACGTAGTCGCCGTACTGCTCGAAGAGTTGCTTGCCGTGCGCGGCGATGCGGTCGCCGAGCTTGGCGATCTGCGCCGGGTCGTCCTTGCAGGGGCCGCACACCTTCGCGACGTGGAAGTACGACTGCATCACGCTGGGATCGCGCTCGAACATCGGCCCGACGTCCACGTACGGCGCGGCGCCGCAGGCGTGACAGAGCAAGGCGCTGTCGCTCGCCTCGGGCAGCGGCGAGCGCACGATGGTGTAGCCGGCCTGGTGCTCGGCCAGGAGCTGGGCGTCGAGCGCCCGCATCATCGCCCGCTTCATCTCTTCGATCTGGTCGTTCATGGTCCGGTCCCCTTCGTGTTCCACACGCGCGCTGCCGCCTTGCGCGCTGCCCTCGCCCTGGCTCGCGCCCGGCGCTCTTCCCTGGCGGCGGTGATGCTCCGTAGCCTTTCTGCCGTTTCCGAGGCGGCCCGTTCCCGGTAGCTCGCCTGCGCCCTTGCGAGGCGCTGGTCGAGCGGATCGCCCTGATCGTCGAGCACCCGCGTCTCGATCACGACGGGCGGGACCTCGTCGATTGCGTCGAGCCAGGGCACGCCCTCGTCGCGCGGCGTCTGCGCTGGCCGCGCCGTCATCGCCCGCGTCGTCACGATGCGGAGCGACGGCCAGGCCGCCCACGTAGCGAACGCCGTCAGCGCGAGCTGCGCGAGCAGCACCGGCACCACGGGCCAGTCCAGGCCGAGCAGCGCGCCCACGAGGGCCATCTGCGCCAGCATGGCCGGCCACACCACGGCGACCCGCTTCGTCATGGGAGCGGCTCCTAGCCCAGCCTGGGGCGCGGCGCACTCGGTCACGCGGCCTGGTCCCGGTGTCGCTGACCGTAGGTGGCGTCGCGCTCCTGCCAGTTGAGCCCACGGTCGAGCTTCGACTTCCACCGGCGGCGGCGCTTCGGCACGGCCCACTGCGTTCCCAGGCGGTGCG
>Ga0315273_10009236_pt1 | contig 12493 bp, 9 predicted proteins | sample YL17G02_0_MG_FD_205753 | JGI IMG/M metagenome (GOLD analysis project Ga0315273, IMG submission 205753) | Sediment microbial communities from Yellowstone Lake, YNP, Wyoming, USA - YL17G02_0 | ecosystem: Environmental > Aquatic > Freshwater > Lake > Sediment | place: USA: Wyoming | collected... | reverse complement strand
ACCCGGTCGGCGTCCGATCTGTCATCGCCACCTCGGAGCTGGCCCAAAAGAAGGGTCTGGCCGTCGTCGCGGGAACTCAACGGCGTCACCAATCCCGCTATCTCGAGGTGATGAAACGGATCCACGCCGGGGCGATCGGCGAGCTCGTCGGCGGCGAATGCTACTGGAACCAGGGGGAGCTCTGGGTGGTCCGGAAGACCCCGGAGATGTCGGACATGGAGTGGCAGTGCCGCAACTGGCTCTACTTCACCTGGCTTTCGGGCGACCACATCGTCGAACAGCACGTCCACAACATCGACGTCGTCAACTGGGCCTTCGGGACGCCGCCCGTCAAAGCAATGGGCATGGGCGGCCGCCAGGTGCGCACGGGCCCCGAATACGGGAACATCTACGACCATTTCGCCGTCGAGTTCGAGTACCCGAACGGCGCCCGCGTCCTGAGCATGTGCCGCCAAACGCCGGGCTGCGCCGACCGGATCGAGGAGAGGCTGGTCGGGACCCGGGGTTCGGCCTTCGGCTACGGCGAGATCGGGGGCGCCGCCCCCTGGAAGTTCGAGGGCGAGGAGACGAACCCCTATGTTCAGGAACAGGCGGACCTCATCGCGAGCATCCGGCGGGGCGAACCGCTCAACGAAGGGCGCCGGATCGCTGAGAGCACGCTTTGCGCGATCATGGGCCGCATGAGCGCGTACACCGGGCGGGCGATCTCCTGGGACTGGGCGATGAACAGCTCGAAACTCGACCTCACGCCACAGCGTTACGAGCTCGCCGGCCTGCCGGTGGAGCCCGTGGCGGTCCCCGGCGTGACGCCGCTCTTTTAAGGGGACCCGCGGCATGAGGCGACGCGATTTCCTGAAGGCGGCCCCGCTTGCGGCCCTCGGGGCCTCCGGTTTCCCGACGATCGTCCGGGCCTCGGCGCTCGGCCGGGCCGGGCGCTCCGCCCCGAGCGACAGGATCGTCATGGCGGGGATCGGTTTTGGCATGCAGGGCGGCTCCAACATGCGGAATTTCCTGGAGAACGGGGACGTCCAATGGGTGGCCGTTTGCGATGTCGACCGCGGTCATCTCGATGAGGCCCGGAAGACCGTGGAGGACCATTACGGGAACCGGGCGTGCGCCCTCTATCGGGATTTCCGCGAGCTCTTCGCTCGCCGCGACCTCGACGCCGTCTCGATCGCCGTCCCCGACCATTGGCATGCCATCGTCGCCTTATCCGCGGTCCGGGCGGGGCTGGATGTCTACGGGGAGAAACCGTTGACCCACGGCCTGCGCGAGGGGCGGGTCCTCTGCGACGCCGTCAAAAGGTACGGCCGCGTCTGGCAGACCGGCTCCTGGCAGCGCTCCGTCGAGAACTTCCATCATGCCGCCGAGCTCGTCCGGAACGGTCGCCTCGGCAGGATCCTCCGCGTCGAAGTCGGCCTGCCGGAGGGCCATTGGGACTTTGCCGAAACCTTCGGCCGGGAGGCGGTAACCCCCGTGCCTGAAGGCCTGAACTACGACATGTGGCTCGGGCCCGCGCCCCGGTTTCCCTACCGGGAGGCCGCCGTTCACATGAACTGGCGCTGGAACATGGCCTTCGGCGGCGGCCAGCTGATGGACTGGGTGGGCCACCACGTGGACATCGCCCATTGGGGCCTCGGATTCGACATGACGGGGCCGGTCGCGGTCGAAGCCCGCGGGGAGTACGCGAAGAGCGGCATCTACGACAGCCCGGTCCGCTACCGTGTGGAGGCGGCCTACGCAGACGGCACGCCGCTCGTCGTCGCGGGAGGATATCCCGAGATATGGGGCGGGACCAAGTGGATCGGGGAGCGCGGCTGGATCTGGGTCGACCGGGGAGCTTTCCGCGCGGAGCCCGCTTCCCTCTGGGATGAGGAGATCGGGGCGGGAGAGGTTAGGCTGACAAAGAGCCGCGACCATTACCGGGACTTCCTGGACCGCGTCCGGGACCGGGCTTTGACGATCGCTCCCTGCGAGATCGCCCACCGCTCGGCGAGCGTCGGACATCTGGGGGTCGCTGCCATGACCGTCGGGCGGAAGATCCACTGGGACCCGGCGACGGAGACCGTCTCCGGAGACCCCGAGGCGGAGAGATCGTTGGCCCGTTCTTACCGCGCCCCCTGGCAGCTGCCAGCTTAGGATGAGAGGAGAACGCCCATGACCGGCAGGGGAAAGACGGCTTTTCTGCGGAACCCGATCATGAGCCTCGTCCTCTTTTCTCTTATTCGGGCTGTCCCCGCCGGCGCGCTTTTGCAGGAATCGAAAGGGGGAAGCCCTGCCTCACTTACCGCGATCCTCAGGGAGCTGGCGTCCTTCGAGCATGGCCCGGATGATGGCGGGCTCTTCGAGCTGAAGTCCTACGTTCGGTCCCATAGAAACGACGCTGAGGCCATGGAAGCATGTGAGACGGCCTTCTTAGCCTTCCTTGAAGGAGAGGCCGCGCCGGCCGGGAAGCAGGCGGTCTGTCGGGAGCTCGGGCTCATCGGCACGGACAGGTCCGTGCCCGTCCTCGAACGGATGCTGGTCGTCGGGGCGACTTCGGATATGGCCCGATATGGGTTGGAGGGGATCCCGGGGCCCACCGCCGATGCGGCCCTCCTTCGCGGGCTGGCTGGCCTCGACGGCGATGCGCGGGTCGGGGTCATCTCTTCCCTCGGCAACAGAAAATGCCTTGCCTCCGTTCCTGCCCTCGCAAAGCTCCTCCGATTGTCCGGCGGCAGGGAAGCCGGCGCCGCCGCCGATGCTCTCGGAAGGATCGGGGGACCGGAGGCGACGCGCGCATTGGAGGCCGCCGTCTCGAAGGCCCCGACGGGCGTTCGAGAACGGGCGGCCTCCGCCCTCCTCGCGTGCGGGGACGGACTCCTTGCCCGAGGCGACGTTGCCGGAGCCTCGGCGGCCTTCCAAAATGTCCTGGCGACCGGGCCCACTCTTTCCCTGCGCCGGGCGGCGTTCAAGGGCAGGATCGCGGCGGCGGGTCCGGAAGGGAAGAGACTCGTTCTGGCCGCCCTCGGAGGCAAAACGCCGGACCTGGTCCAGCCGGCGATCGAGATGATCCCGGCCGTTTTCGATGCCGCGACGATCTCCAGTGCCGCCGCTCTCATGGATCGGCTGCCCGAAGAAAGCCAGGTTCAACTCGTTACTTCCCTGGCTTCGTTCCCGGCTGAGTCCGTCCTCGACTCGCTGACGAAGGCATCGGACAGCTCCTTTGCCGCCGTCAGGGTCGAGGCCCTCAGAACTCTGGGAAAGATCGGGGACGGGTCCGTCGTCCTTCTCCTGGCCACACGGGCGGCGAACTCCGCGGGCCGGGAGCAGGAAGCCTCTCGCGAAAGCCTACGGCGCCTCAAGCAGGCGGATGTCGACAGGGCCGTTCTCGACGGGCTTGCCGGGGCCGAACCGGAGGCGGTCCGGCTCGAGCTCGTCCGAACGATCGGCGAACGCGGTGTCCCCGCAGGCAAAGCCATCCTCATGGAACTTGCACGGTCCGAATCCCCCGCGACGAGGCTTCAAGCGATCCGGGCCCTCGGGCGCCTGTCCGGGGCCGAAGACCTGATCCCCCTCCTTGACCTGCTTTCAGCGGCCGAGGACGAATCGGAACAAGAAGAGATCGGGAACACGATCGCTGCGACGGCCTTCGAGCACGCCCGGCCAAACGAGAAGGCAGGCGCCGTCGAATCGCGGCTCTCCGCAGAAAAGGATCCGGGGAAGAGGGCCGCGCTCCTGCGCGTCCTGGGAAGGATCGGCGAGGACAGGACCCTGCCGGTCGTCCGCGAGGCCCTCGCCGCCGCCGACCCCCTCGTCGCCGATGCCGCCGCGAGGGCGATCGCTGCGTGGCCGACGGCCGTCGCCCGGGACGACGTGCTCCGGATCGCCCGGAACTCGGGGAGCCTCGTCCACCGGGTCCTGGCCCTCGAAGGATTCGTCCGGATGATTGGCCTCGAGCGTTACCGTGCCCCCGAAGGCGCGGTCGCGTCGCTCCGGGAAGCCCTCGTGCTCGCCGAACGACCCGAAGAGCGGCGCCTCGTCCTGAGCGCCCTCCCTTCGTTCGCCTGCCCTGAAGCCCTGGCGCTGGCGGAAGAGCTTACGGTCTCCCCGGATATCGGGAGCGAGGCTCGCGTCGCGGCCGATTCGATCAGGGAGGAACTTGCCTCCCGGAAGCGCTGAAGAAGGAATCGCGGCGGAGCCTTAAACCCGGGACTCGTACTTAGGGAGCTTGAAGCTCAGCGTGAAGACCGTCCCGCCGGACCTCGATCCGGCCGTCCAGCCGTCCGGTGAGGAGCGAGATGATCTCAAGGTCTAGGGTGTCCCTATGTTCCATATCGACGCCATGATCTTCGCATTTCGCATGGTTTCCTCCTTTGGAATCTTCCTGGCTCCATCACGGGCCCTTCGGCCCCCGTTTTGGAAGGACCTTTTTCTTGGCCTCTCTTTTGTTGTATGATGACTTGTCATCGACCCGGGCAGGAGCGTTTTCATGGCCAAGACCGAGTGCCGAACGGATAGCAGCCGGGCCCTTTCCCGCAGGGGTTTTCTTGTTTCTTCGACCACGGCCGGGCTGGGCATGGCCCTGGCGAGCGGGGCCCTGGGGAAGGAGACGAGCTCGGAGACGCCGGCACCCGCCCCCCAGATCAAGCCCGCCGACGAGGTCCGGGTCGCCCTCATCGGCGCGGGCGAACAGGGCCGGGTGCTTATCGAATCCTGCCTCCGCATTCCCGGGATCCGGATCGCCGCCCTCTGCGACATCTGGGGATACAGCCGCCGGTACGGCTCGGGCTATCTCGGGAAATATGGCCAGAAGCCTGTCGTCTACGAGGATTACCGGGACATGCTGGCGAAGGAACGGGCCCTGCAGGCCGCGATCGTCGCCTCTCCCGACTGGATGCACGCCGAGCAAGCCAACGCATGCATGGAGGCCGGCCTCCACGTCTATTGCGAGAAGGAGATGTCGAACTCCCTCGAGAAAGCGCGGTCCATGGTGGCGACCGCCCGGCGCACGGGGAAGCTCCTCCAGATCGGGCACCAGCGCCGCTCGAACCCCCGCTACATCCATGCCATCGACCGCCTCATCCGGGAAAAGCGCCTCCTCGGCCGGCTCGGGCTCGCCTACGCCCAGTGGAACCGGTCCAAGGCCGACATGCTCGGCTGGCCCAAGAAGTATGTCATGGACCAGGCCACGCTCCAGAGATACGGTTATGACTCGATGGTCGAGTTCCGCAACTGGCGATGGTACAGGAAGTTCGGCGGCGGCCCCATCGTCGACCTGGGCTCGCACCAGATCGATCTCTTCGCCTGGGCCTTTGGCGTGAACCCGTCGACAGTCGTCGCCAGCGGCGGCGTCGACTATTATAAGAATCGGGAATGGTACGACAACGTCATGGCCATCTACGAGTTTGAAACGAAGGAAGGCCCGGCCCGGGCCTTCTACCAGGTCCAGACGACCACGGCTCACGGCGGGTTCTACGAGACCTTCATGGGGGACGACGGCTCGCTCGTCGTCTCCGAAGTCCCCCAGCGCGGCAACTGGGCCCTGCGCGAGGCCCACGCGCCAGAATGGGATTCCCTCGTCAAGGACGGGCTCCTCCTCACCGAAGCGGCCCCCATCCGGAAGGTCGAGACCCGCAACATCTTCCTCGATGTCCGGGTCACGGCCGAGACGGGCCGTTGGCCGCTCCCTGTGGATCTGGCCAAGCCCGCCCATCAGCCACACCTCGAGAACTTCTTCGGCGCCGTGAGGAACGGGACGCCGCTTTCCTGCCCGGCCGACGTTGCCTACGAGAGCGCCGTGGCCGTCCTCAAGGTCAACGAGGCGGTCATGACACGGTCCATGATCCGATTCCGTCCGGAGCAGTTCAAGGCATGAAACCCGAACGCGCCGCCCTGTCCGCCCTCATCGCTGTCGCCTTGTCCTGCGCCGCCGCGGCCGCCGACAAGCCCCCCAAGTGGGATGGGAGCCGCGTCAGCCCCGTCCACAGGATCCCCCTCAAGGACGAACTCGACCAAGAGATCGTCCCGTCCGAATCCTATCCTCTGCCGTTCTCGGCCCGGTTCACCTGCGCGCCTTGCCACGATTACGACATGGTCCGTAAGGGGCTCCACTTCAACGCGGGACGCCCGGACGCTCCTTCCGGCCGCCCCGGCGAGCCCTGGATCTGGGCGGACGAGGGGACGGGAACGCTGATCCCTCTTTCCTACAGGAAGTGGAAGGGCGTTTGGGAGCCCGAGGCCGTCGGATTGACGGACTGGGACTTCACGCGCCTCTTCGGACGCCATCTCCCCGGCGGCGGAGTCTCCGAGCCCCGCGAGGAAGACGTCACGCGCGATTCGCGATGGGATGTTTCCGGCCGGATCGAGATCAACTGTATGGGCTGCCACAACGCTTCGCCCCGGCAGGACCCCAGCGAGTGGGCCCGGCAGGTCATGCGGGAGAACTTCCGCTGGGCCGCTACAGCCGCCGCCGGCCTGGGTTACGTCGGGGGCATAGCCTCCAGGCTCGCCGCGACCTGGGACCTGTTCGACGGCCCCAGCCCGGACGACAAGGAGTGGGCCGTCCCCCCTTCGGTCAAGTACGATCCGTCGCTTTTCGACGCCAAGCACAAGGCCTTTCTGGATATCTCTTACAAGCCCGACGACGGCCGATGCCTGTCCTGCCATAGCGCGACGTCGATCGGGGAGGCGAAACACGAATTCGATGAGGACGTCCATACGGCGTCCGGCCTCAGGTGCGTGAGCTGTCACCGGAACGGCATCGACCACGAGATGGTCCGCGGCTACGAAGGGGAGTCGAAGGATAACGACAACATCGACGGCGAGGACCTCACGTGCGCCGGCTGTCACCTCGGCAAGGATGCTGAGAAGGGCGGGAAGGGGTTCGCCGGGAGGCTGGGCGCTCCCTTCCCGAAGCACAACGGGTTCCCCAAGGTCCACTTCGAGAGGCTGAACTGCACGGTCTGCCATTCGGGACCCCTGCCGGCGAAAGAGCCGACGAGGGTCCGCGCGGCCCGGGCCAATCGGCTGGGCATTTTCGGGATTGCCCGATGGGCGACCGACCTGCCCGCCGTCTTCGAGCCCCTCCTCGTCCGCGGCGCAAACGGCAAGCTCGCCCCGCACCGGCTGACCTGGCCGGCGTTCTGGGCCGAAACGAAGGACGGCACGATCGTGCCCATGAAGCCGGAATCGGTCAAGGCCGATGCGGGAGATATCCTGGACGCCGCGGGGAGCGTCGGCCGTGTCCTCGCGGCCCTTTACGATATCCCCGACCTGGCCGGCACGCCGTTGCTGATCATGTCCGGACGGGCCTATGAACTGAACGCCGACGCCGGGCTGGACGCATCGCCTTACGCCGACGACCTCGCCGGCGACAACCTCTTCTGGGCCGTCAGGAAGGAAGGAAACATTTTTCCCCTCGTCCCCGAGATCGATCCCGACGCCCCGGAACCGAACACAGATGCCGAAGCCCGCCTCCTGCAGGTTCTCATCACCCTGGGGACCGTGCCCGGAGCGCCCGGGAAGCCCGCGCTCGCGGTCAAGAAGGCCCTTTACGTCGTCACGGACGGCTCCCTCGAGAAAAAAGACGCCCCGGAGCCTTCGGCGAGGCCGGAACTCGTCTGGGTCCGGGACGGCAAGCAGGCTCCCTTGGTCGCCGACTTCGCCCGGCGGGCGGTCCTGACCCTCACGGGAACAGACCAGACTCTGACCGAAGAGCAGGTAGCGCTCGTCCTGACGAAACTGGGAAAGGACCATGCCTACGTCTCGAGCGGCCGCGTTTTCCGGCTGAACGGAAAGGGCCGGCTCGAGGATGGGAGCGACAAAGCCGCGGAGCCCGTGATGTGGCCCTTGGCCCACGAGGTCCGCCCGGCCCGGATGGCCCTCGGCGTGAACGGCTGTACGGATTGCCACAAGGCCGGATCGGCCTTCCTCTTCGGCCGGGTCAAGGGCTACGGTCCCCTCAGGACATCCCGCGTCGAGGTCCGGTCGGCGAGCTCGTTCATGGGGCTGGGGCGGGCGTATCAATTCCTCTTCGGCCTGTCGTTCGCCGTCCGGCCCCTGTTCAAGGGCGTGCTTCTCGGCGCGGCTGCCGTCGTCGGGTCCCTCCTGTTTCTGGCGGCCTTGCTCTGGCTCGGCAGGATCTCGGGGCTTATCGGAAAGAGGAGCTAGCCCCCATGCTGTTCATCGCCATCACCGTCCTCTCCGTCCTGGGAATTCTCTTCGGGCTTACGTTCCTCCGATTCCGGGCCATCCCCGCCGCCGGGGAAGAACGCAACGCGCCGTCCCGCCTCCGGAACTACGCGGGCTGGCTCGGCGACGGCGCCCGGGCCCTCTTCGACCCCGGGATCCCGGCCAAAGCGTTGGCCCTCTACAAGACTTGGACCGTCCGCTGCTACCCCGGCTGGAGGCAATGGGTCTTCGTCGCGCTCGCAACGAGCTTCGGCATTTGCGCCGCGAGCGGCTTCTTTTTCGCGGTCTTCGTGCCCCGGGGGATGTTCGGGATTCCCCTGCTCTGTCACGTGACGGCCGGTGGGCTCTTCGCCGTAAGCTTGGCCGCCCTCCTGCTCCTCAGGGCCGGAGCCTACAGGCCGGACGACGGGCCGGGCGCCGAGAAGTGCGATCTCTGCCCTGTCCTGAAGAACGTGCCGATGACCTATGTCCTGACCGGGCTCTTCTGGGCGTTCACGGCCGCGGGGTTAGTCCTCGTCGTCACGGCCCTGCTCTCGATGCTCCCTTATCTCCACTTCGGCGCGCAAATCCCCCTTCTGGGAGCCCACCGGTACGGCGCCCTGGCCGCCCTCATCGCGGCCGTTGTCTTCTTCGACCTCGGCATCCTTCCGCGGAGGGGCTGATGCCCGCGGACCTCCCGGCCGCGTTCCGCTTCACCCACCATGCCATGGCGACCCTTTTCGAGGTGATGGTCCGGGGAGGCGAAGAGGCCTACGCGGGACAGGCCGCCGGGGCCGTGTTCCGAGAAGTCGAACGCATCGAACGGCTTTTCAGCCGGTTCGATCCGACGAGCGATATCGGCCGGATCAACCGGCTTGGCCCCGGGGAAGCCATGACGATCGGCGTCGAAACCTACGAGTGCCTGAGCCTGGCCGAAGCGGTCCGGCGGGAGGTGGGCGGCGCCTTTGATATCAACGTCAAGGCTCTGATAAAATACGGGGGAGAGGTCGGGGCGGTTTCGCTCGAGCTTGCCCGGACGGCCGATGGGTTCGAAGTCCGAAGGGTGTCCCCGAAGGAAGGGGGACCGGCTCCGCTCGACCTGGACCTCGGAGGCATCGGCAAGGGCTATGCCCTCGACAGGGCCGTCGAGGTCCTGGCCGACTGGAGCGTCGAGGACGCCCTCGTCCACGGAGGCACGAGCACTGCGGTCGCGCTCGGCGACGCGCCCGGGGCGGACGGCCCTCGAACCGGCTGGCCGGTCGGCGTCGGGGCGGGGTGGCCCTGTCCGGAGGCGCCGGCAGGCTTCCGGCTCCGGGGCCGGGCCCTCAGCGGGTCCGGAACAGAGGTCAAGGGACGGCATGTCCTGGACCCGAGGACAGGGCTTCCTGCGGGAGGGCACCTGGCGGCCTGGGCGTCCCACCCCTCGGCGGCCGTGGCCGATGCCCTTTCGACGGCCTTCATGGTCATGGCCACGGGCGAGGTCGAGGCGTATTGCCGGCGGCACCCCGAGGTCTGGGCCCTGGTCGTCCGCGATTACGGCGATTGCCGGGTGTTCAATCCCGGCATCGCCTCTGATATAGAATAGGAGCAAGGAGTTGGCCATGACGGCGCTCTCCCGCTATTTGCAGAGGAACATTAAGGGATTGCCTTCTCAGGGCTCGGGGACATCCCTCCGGAAGACGCGGATTTTCCCCAGCGAGGAAAATCCGCTCGGGTTTCGGGTTCGCTCTCCCCGTCCTTTCGGACGGGGAACCGTGCCCGCTCACCCTCAAACCGCTTCCTCCTGGATATCCCCTGCGCCCTTCGCGCGCCGATCCAGTCAGAGGATCTCCGCAGGTGTGTTCTTCTCGTCAGCGCTTGATCACTCATCTCCGATGGCCGTCATGGTCAAATCCGAAATAAAGGGAAGAGAATGATGAGAAACAAGATCATCGTTTCCGTCGTCATCGCGACGTTTATCGCCGCGACGGTCCCGGGGGCCTCGGCCCAGACACAGGACCCGACCAAAGTCGAGCTGAAGCTCAAGCTCCCGAAGCCGATGTTCATCGGGACGCCCCGGAACATCCGCACCCCCAACCTCGAGGCCGTGACGGGCAGGCCGCGGGCCCCGTTCTTCGTTCCGGCGGGAACAAAGCTCCTGTCGGCCGGGAAGCCGGTCGCGGCGAGCGACATGGCGCCCGTCATCGGAGAGGTCAGCTTCGTCACGGACGGCGAGAAGTCCGGCGAGGACGGCTACTTCGTCGAGTTCGGTCCGGGGAAGCAGTGGGTCCGGATCGACCTCAAGGAATCCTCCGCCCTCACCGCCATCCTCGTCTGGCATTATCACAGCCAGGCCCGCGTCTATCGGGACGTCGTCGTCCAGGTCTCCGACGACAAGGATTTCGTGAACGGCGTCACGATCCTCTATAACAATGACCACGACAACACGTCGGGCCTGGGGATCGGGAAGGACAAGGAATACATCGAGACGAACGAAGGCCGCCTCATCGATCCCAAGGGGATCAAAGCACGCTATGTCCGCCTCTTCAGCAACGGGAACACGTCGAACGACATGAATCATTACGTCGAGGTGGAAGTCTACGGCCTCCCGGGAAAATGAAAAAAACGGCCTGGTGGGGGACCTTTCTTGTCATTCTGGCCGGGGCGCTCTTCCTCCGGACCGCGGCGCTCGGCCTGCGGCCCATGCACCACGACGAGGCCAACCAGGCCCTGAAGTTCGGGACGCTCCTCGAAACCGGCGAATACCGCTACGACAAGAACGACCACCACGGGCCCAGCCTGTACTATCTGACGCTTCCCGTCGCGCGGGCGGCGGGGCATCGCCTGACCGCCTCCCTCGACGAGACCGTCCTGCGTCTTGTCCCTGCTCTCTTCGGGGCCGGGACCCTGCTCCTCTTCCTGCTGCTTCGTGACGGGCTCGGCCGGGGGGCCGCGCTCTTCTCCGGGCTCTTTACCGCGATCTCTCCCTTCATGGTCTATTACGCCCGCTTCTACATCCAGGAAACGATCCTCGTCTTCTTTATCGCCGGCCTTCTGGCGTCGCTCTGGCGCTATTCCCGGAGGCCGTCGGCGGGCTGGGCGGCGGCCGCGGGATTCTGCGCCGGGATGATGTACGCCACGAAGGAGACCTCGATCATCGCCTTCGCGGCCGTTGCGGCGGCGTTCATGGTCGCATCCGCTTCCCGCGGGAGCGGGCGGCCCGGTCCCGGAGAACGGGGGCGGCTCCGGCCACGGGCCCGGCATGGGCTGCTCGGCCTGGCCGTCGCCCTTGCCGCCGCCGGCTTGCTCTTCACCTCGTTCCTCCGGAACCCCGGGGGCCTGTGGGACTCCCTTCTTTCCTTTAGGGTCTATTTCGCGCGCGGCGCGGAGGCGGGATGGCATACCCATCCACCGTCCTATTATCTCGAGCTGCTGGCCTTCTCGAAGTTCGGGGCCTCGGCCCCGGTCTGGAGCGAGGCCCTCGTCCTCCTGCTTGCCGCCGTCGGGAGCGTCGCCGCCTTCCGGAAGGGCGGGGAGGGCGAACGGAGCCTGTCGCTTCCGAGGATCGTCTTCGTCTATACGATCGTCTCCTTCACGGTCTATTCGCTGATCCCCTACAAGACTCCCTGGAACGCCCTCCCTTTCTTTTTGGGGGTGATCCTCCTGGCCGGGCACGGCGCGGCTTCCCTCGCCGGGGCGTCGCCGAAGGCCGGCGTCCGGGTCGCCGTCCTCGCGGTCCTCGCCGCCGGCGCCCTTCATCTCGGGATCCAATGCCGCCGGGCGAATTTCGTCCTTTACGCGGACCCGCGTAATCCCTATGTCTATGCCCAGACGGGGACGGACTTCCTCAGGCTTGTCCGTCGCGTCGAGGCCCTCGCCGCGCTCCGCCCGGAGGGGAGACGGATGCTTATCAAGGTCGTCGCCGGGCCATACGACACCTGGCCCCTTCCCTGGTATTTTCGAGGATATACGAACGTCGGTTACTGGCCGGACGCGCCTTCGGCCGGGGCCGTCGGAGACGCGCCCGTCGTCGTTGCCTCCGCGGACCAGGCTGAAGCGGTCGGAGATCTCCTCGGGAACAGATACCATTCGGAGTTCTACGGGCTTCGACCCGAGGCCCTTCTCTCCCTTTACGTCCGGAACGACCTCTGGGAGCGGTATCTTTCGGGGAAGGCCGGGACCTGATGGACATCTCGATCGTCATCCCGGCCTTCGACGAGGCGATGAAGATCGGTCGCGACGTCGAGGCGGCCGCGCTCTTCGTCGAGGCGGAGAGGCTCTCGGCCGAGATCATCGTCGTCGATGACGGGAGCCGCGACGGGACGGCGGACGCCGCCCGGGAGGCTAAGGCCGCGCCGCGCAT
>Ga0315273_10009235_pt1 | contig 12494 bp, 10 predicted proteins | sample YL17G02_0_MG_FD_205753 | JGI IMG/M metagenome (GOLD analysis project Ga0315273, IMG submission 205753) | Sediment microbial communities from Yellowstone Lake, YNP, Wyoming, USA - YL17G02_0 | ecosystem: Environmental > Aquatic > Freshwater > Lake > Sediment | place: USA: Wyoming | collected... | reverse complement strand
TCCTTTTCTGTTTGATTTTTGCCTAACAAATTCTAACAGATGGAGAACTGATTTGCCTTATAAAATCTCTCTTATTTTATGACTTTTGCAAAAGCCTCTTATGTATTAATTTATCAACATTTCATAAAGGCTTACAGGTAACCTTCACCCCTTGACGGGTTGGCGTTCGATGTTATCTGATGATACAAAAAGTTCCATACGCTCCAATAATATAGTATTTTGTCTTATAAGTATAGACGAAGTTCAGAAAGATCGAGATTGCCTGATATATGACGCTTCGAGTGGTTAAAAGGCATTCGATGTAGACTGAATAACTATGGAAAAGGTTAACTCTTACTCGATTTATCCACTCATCAATTGCTGCTTCATGGTAAAATTGTTCCTATGGAAAAAACATCTCCGGAGAAGGCCAATGAAGAAAAGATTAGGGAAATCATTGACAGCTTGCAATGTGTTTTGACCAAACATGATAGCTGTGCAGAGTTAATGGAATTTAAGGACAACACGGCGGTCATTTTTTGTGGAGGACCGTGCAGAAACTGCGATAATAGATGCATCGAAGAAGCGATTAAGGGAAGATTCCCAGACTTAGAGGTAATTATAAAGTAACATTTTTAATTCTCAGGAATGTCTGATGGCTTGCCGCAAGGATGATTTTAAAACTATCTTTTGAAGAAAGCGAATAATTATGTGGCGAGACAGTTAACTCAGTTCTTCTCTGACAAACTCCAACCCTGCACGGTACCTGTTATATTCAATTCTTACCGACCATTTTACAATAGAGCACACTGCTTCAAAGTTATTTACACTTATCGCAGGATCAAAATAAAGGATGTTCCCCTTCTCCAGCGGCTAATCCGTCTCTATCCCGATTCCGCCCTCACTGATGTCAATAGAAACCGCCTCTCTATGAATTGTCTTAATTTCTCCCATATATGATTCTCTCAGGTAATATTGTATCTGCACAACAAATGGTTTTCTCTCATATCGACGCTCTATTGCATGAGACGTTTCCTTTCCCTTTGCCATAGGATTGTCACAATTCTAAGATGGACGATCGAGGTTAAACTGTGATTTGAATCTCGCTTCCATCAACATCAATTTTCTTCTTGGGACCCCAAGCAGAATTTATTGAAGGTCACCGTGTGTGATCTTAAAGCGAGAAAAGACCAGGGCCATCAATTTCATGCGGGCATGAAATCATACACTGTCAGGATGTCATAAACAGGCAACCCCAGTTCTTCTACATTCTGCCTGCCATTCTGTTCGCACCGGTCAACCAGGACAATAACCGCTTCAACATTTAAGCCATGTTCTCTTGCAACTCTGATCGCCTTTATCGTAGAGGCTCCGGTAGTAACAACATCATCCACAATGACAACATGATCACCGGGGATGAAATTACCTTCTATCTGGAGTTTCATTCCATGTTCCTTTGGTTCTTTCCTGACCACAAAAGCCTGGATAGGTTCTCCTGCGTCATAGGAATATCGTGCAACTGCAAAAGCTATTGGATCAGCTCCCATGGTTAGCCCGCCTATAGCGCCAACCCGCAAGCCCGCTTCCTTTATCTTCTCAAAGACGAGCTTTCCGATAAGATATGCCCCTTCGGGGGAATAGGTGGTCTTTTTCATATTGAAATAATAATGGCTGACCCCTCCTGAAGAAAGCCTGTAAACAGGTTTTTCGCTGTATTGAAATGATACTTGCCTGATAAGCCCTATGAGTCTTTCTTTCTCATTCATGGCTGGACAATTATATTGAATATCGGAAGGGAAAATCAAAAAAATTCCCTGCCAATTATTTCCGGCCAATGAGGGTGCAACAAAAGTCATATGTATTTGTTTTACTTTACCTCCATTGGTTAAAACTCTATAATATAGTCCGGTTCGATAAGGGGCACTAATTTTAATTAAGTATATATGAAAAGTCATTATGCCGAGGCGTGACGATATAAAGAAGGTAATGATCATCGGCTCAGGGCCGATTGTGATAGGCCAGGCCTGTGAGTTCGATTATTCAGGTACACAGGCATGCAAAGCACTCAGGAGCCTGGGCTATAAAATTGTGCTCGTGAATTCCAATCCGGCAACGATCATGACTGACCCGGGAATGGCAGACGTTACCTACATCGAACCTCTCACCATCGAAGTCATGACGGAAATTATCAAAAAAGAAGGACCTGATGCCCTTCTTCCAAACCTGGGCGGTCAGACCGCCCTGAACCTTTCCTCCCGGCTTGCACAGACAGGTGTGCTCGATAAATATGGTGTGAAGGTCATCGGTGTTGAAGTAGACGCTATCGAACGGGGTGAAGACCGCATTGCCTTCAAGAAGACCATGAATATGCTGGGGATAGAAATGCCGAGGAGCAAACCAGCCTTCAGCGTGAGCGAGGCTGAAGAAATCGTCAATGAACTCGGATTCCCTGTTGTCATTCGCCCGGCTTATACACTTGGCGGGACCGGCGGAGGTTTGGTATACAATATGGAGGAACTGAAGACTGTTGCAAGCCGTGGTCTTTCAGCGAGCATGGTCGGACAAATTCTCATCGAAGAATCAGTGCTGGGATGGGAAGAGCTTGAGCTGGAAGTCGTACGCGATGCAAAAAACCAGATGATCACCGTCTGTTTTATCGAAAATATTGATGCCATGGGCATTCATACAGGCGACTCTTTCTGCGCTGCACCAATGCTCTCCATTGACAGCAATCTCCAGAAGCGTCTTCAAAAACATTCATACGATATTGTCGAGGCTATTAAGGTAATCGGTGGAACAAACATACAGTTCGCCCATGATCCAAAGACAGGACGGGTAGTAGTCATTGAGATAAATCCGCGTACTTCACGCTCTTCTGCCCTTGCGTCCAAGGCTACAGGATTCCCCATTGCGCTTGTCTCTGCAAAACTGGCAGGAGGGCTGACCCTTGATGAGATACCCTACTGGAGAGAAGGTACACTTGAAAAATATACACCTTCGGGAGACTATGTGGTGATTAAGTTTGCTCGCTGGGCCTTTGAAAAATTCCATGGGGTTGAGGATAAACTTGGAACACAGATGCGCTCTGTCGGCGAGGTGATGAGCATAGGTAAAACATACAAGGAGGCCTTTCAGAAGTCCATCAGGTCTCTTGAGATTGGGCGTTACGGACTTGGTTTTGCGAGAGATTTCAACAATAAGTCCCTGAAGGAACTAATGGACCTTTTAAGTGAACCAACAAGCGAGCGGCAGTTTATCATGTACGAAGCCCTGCGAAAGGGTGCTCATATTCAGGAACTCTATGACAAGACATACCTTAAACCATGGTTTATTGAACAGATGAGGGAACTCATTGAGCTTGAAGAATCAATACTTCAGCACCGAGGGAAAGAATTGCCTGATGATCTTCTGAGAAGGGCAAAAAGAGACGGATTTGCAGACAGGTATTTGTCTTTGCTCCTCAATATTCCAGAAAAGGAAATCAGGAAGCGCAGGATTTCACTCGGCATTGTTCAGGGGTGGGAACCTGTACCGGTCAGCGGTGTGGAAAATGCAGCCTATTACTATTCAACATACAATGCTCCTGACAAAGTCCCTGTAAGCACACGACGCAAAGTAATGGTATTGGGCGGAGGGCCGAACCGTATCGGCCAGGGAATCGAATTTGATTACTGCTGCGTCCACGCTGCCTTTGCGTTACGTGATGAAGGATATGAATCAATCATGGTCAACTGCAATCCCGAGACAGTCTCTACAGACTATGATACATCTGACAAATTATACTTTGAACCCCTCACTGTTGAAGATGTCCTGAGCATCTATGAGAAAGAAAAACCTGAAGGCGTTATAGTACAGTTCGGTGGCCAGACACCGCTCAATATTGCAAAGGAACTATCAGATGCAGGGGTAAAGATTCTCGGAACAACAGTGGAAACAATCGACCTTGCAGAGGACCGCGACCGTTTCCGAAAGATGATGAGAAAGCTCGGCATACCGCATCCTGAATCAGGAATGGCGATCAACCTTGAAGAGGCCCTTGCCATTGCAGGGAAGATAGGCTACCCCCTCATGGTACGGCCTTCTTATGTTCTCGGTGGGCGCGGAATGGAGGTTGTGCACGATGAGGAGATGCTCGGACATTATGTTGCTGCGGCTGTTGATGTATCTCCTGAACGGCCCATCCTGATAGATAAGTTCCTGGAAAACGCAATCGAGGCAGAGGCAGATGCAATTGCCGACGGCATTGATGCCTTTGTACCTGCCGTAATGGAGCATATCGAACTGGCAGGCATACACTCCGGTGATTCTGCATGTGTGATCCCTCCGGTCAGCATTCCGCAAAAACATCTCAAAACGATTCATGAATATACAAGAAAGATCGCAATGGAACTGAATGTGGTAGGTCTGATGAACATCCAGTATGCAATTGCAAATAACAAAGTATATGTTCTTGAAGCCAACCCCCGTGCCTCTCGAACAGTGCCACTCGTATCAAAAGTCTGTAATATCCCTATGGCACGGTTTGCAACCCAGATCATGCTTGGCAAAAAACTTTCCGATCTGAATCTGAAACCGAAAAAGATCCCGCACTTCGGGGTGAAAGAAGCAGTATTTCCTTTCAACATGTTCCCTGAGGTAGATCCCCTCCTTGGTCCTGAAATGCGTTCAACAGGAGAAGTGCTTGGATTGGCTGATTCCTTTGGTCTTGCCTATTTCAAGGCTCAGGAAGCTACAGGGCTCCGTCTTCCCTCACAAGGTTCTGTCCTGATCACAGTTTATGACAAGGACCGGAAGTCTGTTCCTGAGATAGCGAGGCAGTTTCAGAAACTTGGATTCAAGATAAAGGCTACTGATGGAACCCGTAAATTCCTTGCTGAATGTGGAATCGAGACAGAGCATGTTCTCAAGATGCATGAAGGCCGGCCCAATATTGTTGATGCGATTAAGAACGGGGAGATTCAACTGGTCATTAACACACCGAGTGGAAAACTTGGGAAATACGATGATTCTTACATTCGCAAGGCAGCTATCAAGTACAAGGTGCCATACATCACGACACTGGCTGCAGCAAGTGCTGCTGTCAAGGGTATTGCCGCCTATAAGCAGGCCCATGGAGGAGTCAAGCCACTCCAGAGTTATCATGCAGACATAAAATAATTGACTCTGATTGGAGAAAGGAGAAAGTATGGGCATTATAAAAATCATGCCATGTCTTGATATGAAGGAAGGCCGGGTCGTCAAGGGAATCCATTTTGTTGATATCAGAGATGCTGGTGATCCGGTAGAAAATGCAGCCGTATATCAGAAGGAAGGTGCTGATGAACTTGCAATGCTGGACATTGCGGCAACGATCGAAAACAGGAAGACCAGGCTTGAATGGGTAAACAATGTCTCATCTGTCATTGACATTCCTCTGACAGTCGGCGGCGGTATTGCTTCCCTGGAGGATATTGAACTCGTATTAAGAGCTGGTGCCGACAAGATTTCCATGAACAGCGCCGCTGTCAAAAGTCCTGATCTTGTAAGAGAAGCAGCGGAAGAATTTGGTTCGGAGGTGATTACCATTGCGATTGACGGCCGCAGGAATAAGGAGATGCCTTCAGGATTTGAGCTGGTTATATCAGGTGGCACAAAGCCAGTTGGGACAGATGCTGTAGTCTGGGCAAGACAGTGCGAGAATCTCGGTGCTGGTGTGATCCTGCCGACAAGCATGGATGGTGATGGCACTAAGGCTGGATATGACCTGGAATTCACGAAGGCTATTGCAGATGCTGTAACCCTTCCGGTGGTTGCTTCAGGTGGTGCAGGGACGCTTGAACACTTTTACGAGGCTGTTGTCCAGGGAGGTGCTGATATTTTGTTAGCGGCATCGGTGTTCCACTACCGTATCCTGAGCATCGGACAGGTCAAAGAATATTTGAGGAGTAAAGGTCTGAAGGTTAATCTGTAAACCTTATCTTATTTGCATAATCGTTGCGGACAGAAGATGTAGTCAATCCCTAATGGTGTCTAATAGATTATAATTATAAATCAATAAGGGGAACCCTGCGACGGTAGAAATATTTTTCCGGGACTAAAAGAAAAAACAAAGAAAATTTTGAACAAACCAGAAGAAAAGTTGTAACAAATAGGCGATGAGGCTGCGCTGTGAGAGATGAAGACAAGACTAAGGAACAACTCCTGGATGAGATACAGCAAATGCGTCAACGAATTATTATGCTCGAAGTCATCGAAAAAGAGCATAGGCTGACAGGAAAACAGCTTAAGCAACGCATTGAAATAGAGGAGGCTTTGGCACTATCCTCAAGGCTATTTGTCTCAGTGGACGAACCTGACCTTAATCAAATCCTCAAAATTTTCGGAGAGGTAGTTAATGCCAACAGAAGCTATATCTTTTTAATCCGGGGAGATGGTCGAAAGGCTGACAATACACACGAATGGTGTGATGCTTCAACAGAACCTCAGATGCATAACCTGCAGGGATTGGATTCAGCACTTTTTCCCTGGTGGATGGAAAAGCTCAAGCAGAGGGAGAACATTGTAATACCCGATGTAAGTGCTTTACCTCCTGATGCTACTGCAGAGAAAGAGATTATCCAATCTCAGGGTGTACGATCGCTTCTTGTTGTCCCAATCGGTTCCAAGGAAGGAAAACTTTTAGGTTTCATGGGTTTTGATGATACAGAAAAATGTCGTACCTGGTCCGAGGAAGATATAAGACTTCTCCGTGTGGCAAGTGAGATGATAGCAAGATATCTTGACCGGAAGCGGGCTGAAGATCAGCTCAGAGTATCCTTCAGAGAGAAGGAAATTCTCCTGCGGGAGCTTTCCCACAGGACAAAGAACAACATGCAGATTATCTCCAGTCTGCTTAACCTTCAGTCCATGGCCCTTGATGACAAGCAAATGTTGCACGTGATACAGGAGATTCAGAACAGGATCAAGTCATTATCGCTTGTTCATGAGAAGCTCTTTGAGGCAAAAGATTTATCAAACATCAGCCTCAAGGACTACATCGAGGATCTTGCCCAGGTTCTGCTGGCGAGTTACCAGGGGAGTAACAAAAGAATATCTATAACAGTAGATGTTGAGAATGTCTTCATGTCTCTTGACAGTATTACGATCTGCGGATTGATTATTAATGAACTGGTTTCGAATTCCCTGAAATACGCTTTCCCGGATGAAGAAACCGGGAACATTCAGATAGTACTGCACTCAACAAATAAAGGTGAAATAGAACTCTGTATCAGAGATAATGGTATTGGCTTACCAGAAGGTTTGGATTTTGAGAATCCAAAAACACTGGGCTTAAAACTTGTTCGCGGATTAGCGGAAGACCATCTGAGGGGCAAGATAGAACTGAAGGGTGAAAAAAGATCTGATTTTCTGATAACGTTTAAAGAAACAACAGAACATAGTAAACAAACAGGGTCATGGTAAAAACAAAGATTTTAATAGTCGAAGACGAAATTATTACCGCTATGAGCTTGCAGCATTTAATGGAACTTTGGGGGTACAGAATGTGCGGACAGGCTTCCTCAGGTAAGGAAGCAGTTGAAATAGCAATTAGTGAAAAACCAGACATTGTATTAATAGATGTAAGTTTAAGTGGTGACATAAACGGAATCGAGGTTGCCAAACAGATACGTTCCTGCTTCAGTATTCCGATTATCTTTATGACAGGTTATTCCGACAAGGAGACGATGGAAGAAATCAAAGAGATGGAACCTGCCGGATGCTTTGTTAAACCCCTTGATTTCAGCAAATTGAAGATGACTCTCGACTCAATTGTACAAAAGAGCAAGAAAAATTTGAGAACGAAAAAAAAGTAACCATCTTCCCATCCACATATTTTATTGCTTCCTTTCTCATTATTCACTGACTCCAATTTGCTATAATTTATTTATTAAAAAAGTATGTTTTTTGACTATTACTGTAAAGGAGAGATATGGAACTGCATTTTACAAGAACCAACGGTCCCGTAGACGAGGCGATCGACAATCTGCTGGAACTCGCCGGTCATGTTCATCATCCGGAACTTATCCGCGAAATGATTCTGGCTGCTCTCAAGGTCGGCCAAGAGCAAGAGCAAACGGCAGACCTCAAGCTGATGAACAGCACATTGAAAGAAATGCGTTTTACATCAAAGGTTTTTGGGCCTTACCATCATGTGCGTAAAGTTTCTGTTTTTGGTTCAGCCCGGACAAGGCCTGAGGAATCAGTCTATAAAATGGCATATCTCTTTGGTCAAAAACTTGCTGAAGCAGGCTATATGGTCATTACCGGCGGAGGGTCTGGAATCATGCAGGCAGTTAATGAGGGTGCCGGACCTGATCATTCTTTTGGCATTAACATCAGACTTCCCTTCGAGCAGAAACCGAACCCTGTTATGGAGGGAAACCCTCGCCAGATTGAATATAAATACTTTTTTAACCGGAAAGTAGCTTTTCTTAAAGAAGCCAGTGCCATTGCTCTGTTCCCGGGAGGTTTTGGCACCCTTGATGAGGCAATGGAAACAGTCACCTTGCTGCAAACAGGAAAACGTAATCCCATACCGCTTCTCCTTGTGGACGAACCAGAGGGAACGTACTGGTCGAGATGGATCCAGTTTTTTGAACAGGAACTCCTGATTGAGGGGTATATCACTGCTTCTGATTTTTATCTGTTTGAGCATATCGATTCTGCAGATGACGCTGTTGAGAAAATTAATCTCTTTTACCGTCGTTACCACAGTCTGCGATTTGTTGAAAAACAATTGGTGATTCGACTTACATCGGATATCGGTCTCCATGCTGTTGAAGAACTAAAAAAGCGTTTTTTCGACATCATGCAGCCTTCGGGCTGTATGTATCTCTCAGGTCCGCTGCCAGAAGAAGCTGATGAACCGGAAATAGCCCATCTACCGCGTCTCGTGCTGAATTTCAACCGTAAGGACTTTGGAAAACTGCGAAAACTTATAGACGCAATCAACAGTTACTGACTTGATGCATTCAGCATGTCTGGCAAAGGACAGAGGATAAAAAGAGAGAAAAGAACGGTTGAGGCCATGATAAAAATTTACTGCCTTGATCAGCATACATCTCATCAGAGCCTTTGTTCTGAATGCAGTGAGCTTTTGAATTATGCAAAAAGACGCCTTGACCGATGTTCTTTCCAGGAGGGCAAAACTACCTGTGCCAACTGCAGGGTCCATTGCTATAAGCCTTCGATGCTGGAAACGATAAAAGCGGTGATGCGATATGCCGGTCCACGCATGATATATCGCCATCCTATTTTAGCAGTGTACCATTTTATTGATAGCTTTAGAAAAAAACCGTTTTACCCCTAACTAACCCCCTGTTTTGTTTAGAGCACTGCTTTTTTGAATTCCTCTGCGCCAACACGTTCAATAAATCTCGGAAGTCTCTCTCTCTGTCTGGCATTTTTTGCATAGTAATCAAGAATCCTTTTCATGAGTTCAATAGTTTCATCGTCAGAAAACTTTTCTGCTATCACATCCCCGATGCGGGGTCTGCCGCCTGAGTTGCCGCCGACCACTACTGTCCACCCGTCAGGCGTTGCAAAAGCACCTATGTCTCTTACAAAGCTTTCTGCACAGTTTAGTTTGCAACCAGAAATGCCGAATTTTGTTTTAGCAGGAATAAATTCTTTTTTCCCCACATACAATTTTTCGATTTTTGCTGCAAGAGTGAGGGAATCACCCTGGCCAAACTTGCAGGTTTCAGTACCCGGGCATGCCTGTACATAATGGACGCACAATCCTTCTGCAGGCCCTACTTCCATTTCAAGATCATTCCAGGCGCTGTCAACATCCTGAGGTCTTATTCCTACAAGGGCTATACGCTGTCCTGAGGTTATCTTGATTATCCGGACGTTATATTTCCGAGCAACCTTTGCTAGATTTTCAAGGATCTCAGGAGTTAACACACCCATTGGGATTCTTGGCACAATTGCATATGTTTCCTTGTCTCTCTGTAAAATTGCTCCTTTTGGTCCTTCAGTCATAACTGGATTCCTCCTGTTTTTTGTTTTCTCGTCGATCATACAACCCTGTTAGATGAATGTGAAATAACTAAGCACGTGGCTTTCCATGTCTCAACATAATAAAGCCTGCCATGGCAACCAAAAACATCAGGATACTGACTCCCTGGGAAAGTGAAATATGAGGTGAAATAAAACCTCTTGCAACATCTCCCCTGTAAAATTCGATAATAAACCGAAGAACAGAATAAAGTATGATGTATGTTATAAAAAGCTGGCCATTAAAGGATTTATATTTCCGGAGGATAATGAGCATAAAGAAAATAATGAACTCTCCTAAGGATTCATACAGTTGAGTCGGATGAAGTGGTACCCCGATCAGGGCAAGGGATTGGGGATCAGTAAAAATAACGGCCCACGGAAGACCCTCTGCAGGCTTGCCATAACAGCAGCCTGAGTAAAAACACCCGAGCCTTCCAATCGCATGACCAATTGCCAGTGATGGGGCAAACAAATCGGCTGTGCTCCAGACACTTAGGGCGTTCTTCTTCATGTACCAGAGGGCGATAGGTAAGGTAAATAGGAGACCTCCGTAAAATACAAGACCACCTTCCCACACCTTGAATGCATCCAAGGGGTTTTTCATATAGTGACCGGCATTGATCATAACGTAAAATAATCTCGACCCTATGAGGGCTGACAGGAGCATATAGAAGCCCAGGTCCACGATTTTATTTGGAGGGATGTCTTCTTTTCTCGCCTGTTTTACAGCAAGAGCAAGGCCGAGGAGAAATCCGGCAGCAACAAGGACTCCGTATGTGTGTATTGTCAAAGGACCAATTTTGAATAATTCAGGATGCATCAGTCTTTTGCCTATGATAACACGGATAAACAGAGCAGATGTGAAGAGGAGATAATACAGCAACAGTCAACATTTGAATTGCAGGGGAAATTACTATTAGTTTCTGAACTGAAGAGGGAAGTCGCCGGGAACCTATTCCACAGGTATGACTACAAATAGTCCAATATCAAAGCGCAGCGCACTTATGTGTATTGTATTGCAACTTCATAGATAATAGCTGAGTGGTTGGCGGCAGGACCGTTGCCCTCACAAATGAGTTCTCCTTTTGCCGCTTCTCTCCTGTTTTGGATCATCGCCGTTATAATCTGAGTTAGATCGAACCCACCGTCAACACAATCCTTGTTCAAACAGTCTACCCTGAACAAAGCATAACTTCCGGGGAAGAAATTAACGGTTCGTGGGAGCGATTTTTGTAATCCCCTCTGGTTGTATATCATGCTAATGCCGATGCTTGTAACCTCGGGGAAGTGTGTAGCCACAAGGCCTGCATCAAGTCTCTGTTGCATCCTTTCCATCCTTGCTACAGTCTTTCTGTTGTTCATGTCCCTCACATGTGGAAAGGCTCCTTCCAGCAGGAAGGAGCCTTTCCCATTTAATTACAGTTTAACAACATTGATCGCCTTTGGGCCCTTCGGGCCCTTTTCGGTATCAAAGCTGACCTTGTCACCCTCAGCAAGGGTCTTAAATCCATTGCCCTGAATAGACGTATGGTGGACAAAAACATCACTTCCGTCTTCACTCGTGATGAAGCCGAAACCTTTGCTGTCGTTAAACCATTTCACGGTTCCTTGTGCCATTCCTTTTACCTCCTTATCTATAAATTAGAATCTCAGAAGGCCCCAACAAAAAAAGCCACAAAGTCAAAAGTCTTTGTGGCCATATGAACGCAAAAACTTCCAAAATTCTTGTAAATCATAGCATGTCCTCGAACAGTTAGTCAAGAAGGAAAAAATAGAATGAAAAAATAGAAAATTATTTTGGACAAGTATGGGCATAATGATATGTTAACTTTTGAGTTACTAACACGGTCATTAGTAAAGCCACATGTATCACCCTCCCCTTCATCCTCTCCCGTCAACCGAGGGGAGATAATTAAGCCCCTCTCCCCTCGGTTGCGAGTCGTACCGACTGGTGGGAGAGGGCAAGAGTGAAGGGGTGTGGTGTTACTTATGAACTCCTTAGTAACTTTTGTGAAGGCATTGATTTTATAGCACGCATGCTATCCTGACTTCATCCCTACATCGATTCTTTAGCAGTAACCTGTATTACCTCTTTTATATTCCTGTCAATAACTTCTGGAAGGTACGGGATATCCAGATTCAGAAATCCGGAGGTTATCACAGAAACAGCATCTTCTCTGGAAACACCCCTCGACATTAAATACTCAACTTGCTCTTCAGAAATAGGACCTATGGAGGCTTCATGGGAAAGTTCGGCCTTTAATGCGCCTTCGGATATTAACTGTGGTATTGCAAAAATCTTCCCTGTTTTGGAAAAGACAATTCCACGGCAGTCAAGGTGAGCCAAGCAGTAACCCTTGGTCTTTGCTACCAAATCTCCCCGTGCATAAATCACGCTTTCATCTGCGGCAATCGTCCGTGCAACTGATTCACCCCTGGTATCTTCTCCTTCAAGGATGATGCGTGAACCGAGATCAATATATGAATCTTTG
>Ga0315273_10009234_pt1 | contig 12494 bp, 10 predicted proteins | sample YL17G02_0_MG_FD_205753 | JGI IMG/M metagenome (GOLD analysis project Ga0315273, IMG submission 205753) | Sediment microbial communities from Yellowstone Lake, YNP, Wyoming, USA - YL17G02_0 | ecosystem: Environmental > Aquatic > Freshwater > Lake > Sediment | place: USA: Wyoming | collected... | reverse complement strand
CACCCCGCCCTTACCGGTGATGGCGATAGTCTTGCCCATGCTCAGGCCCGCGCCCCCGCCGCCATGGCGCTCACATCCGCCAGCAGCTTCTCGACTGCCTGGGCGTAGGGGCCGCTGGGAACCGCCGTCTCCGAGGCCGCGATCGCCGGGTCGAAAGGCAGGGAAGCGATGATATCCACCTCCTCCAGGTATGGGCGCACCTTCTCCTCGTCACCTGGCGAGTTCGCCTTGTTGATCACCACGCCCGCCACTTGCAGCCCTAGCCCTCGCGCCAGCCGCCCGATCCGCGTCGCCGTGCGCGCGCTCGCCGGGGCCGGTTCCGTCACGATCAGCAGCGCCCCGATGTGCCGCGCGGTACCCCGCCCCAGGTGTTCGAGCCCAGCTTCCATGTCCATGATGACCGCCGTCTGCTCGAGACCGACCAGGTGCCGCACCAGCGCCTTGAGTATCGCGCTCTCGGGGCACACGCACCCGGCCCCCGGCTCGTCGATCGTGCCCATCACCAGCAGCGAGACGCCGTCGTGCTCGATCTGGTAGTCCGAGAGCAACTGCTCGACCGGGGGGTTGATGGAGAAGAAACCGCCGCCCTCACTGGTGCCGGCCAAGGCCGCAAGTTCCTCTCGCATCTCCGACAGGGGCTTCACCAGACGCAGCGTCGATTCGGGGAAACCAAGCGCGCGGCCCAGGCAGTTGTTCGGGTCGGCGTCGACGGCCATCACCGGCTCGCCCCTCCGCGCCAGCGCCCGCGCCAGAGCTGCGCTCAGGGTCGTCTTGCCTACCCCGCCTTTACCTGCAACGGCCAGCTTCAGTCTCACTACTTCATCTCATCAAAGAGGCCGCCGGGTTGGCGGCCCCGGGTTAGTGGTCCGCTACAGCCCAAGGGCTGCGTCCAGCTTGTCCAGCGCCAGGTTCCGCTCGAACATCGCCAGCGCGTGATCGATCTTCGCGTGCTCTCTCACCCGCTGCTTTCCCAGCATCTGCTCGATCGTCCCAATCGTCGTCAGCGTATCATCCTTAACCAGAATCACCGGCACCCGCAGTTCGTCTGCCCGCGCCAGCACCCGGTGACTGGGCTGCAAGTGACCGGTGAGGATCAGACACTTCGTCGGGGTTTCAAGCGCCGCGAACTGCACATCCGTCCTGTCGCCACCGGTGATCACGCACTTGCGGGCGGTCTTCCGGAAATAGCGCAGCGCGCTGTCCACCCCCATCGCGCCCACCACGAAATCCTCCACCAGCCCGTCCGCCCCCTCCTCGCCCGTCAAGAACTCCCCGCCGGTTGCCTTCGCGATTTCCTCTACGCTCACCGAGCTCAAGAGCGGGTCGTCGGGCAGTGTCCCCAAGACCGGCAGGCCTCGCCTCGCCAGGCAGGGAAGCACCTCGCTCTCGATGTCCTTACGCTCTGTATCCCGCACCCGATTCAGAATCACGCCGGCCAGCCTCTTGCCGAGCAGATCCGCGGCGGCGGTGACGCTGTCCACTGCCAGGAAGGAGTCGGCGCGGGTGACCAGCACCACCTTTGCCTCCAGGAGTTCCGCGATGGAGGCCGCCGAAAGCCCGCAACTGCTGCCGCGGCTGAACACCGATCCCAGGCCCCCCAGCAGCATCAGGTCCCGCCCCTTGGAGACGCTGGAGAATGCTTCTTTCACCCGGCCTTGCAGCGCCGCCGGATCCTCGTGACACAGCTCCGAACCCATCATCACCGGGCAGAGCTGCGAAGGCGGGGCGCCGCATCCAAGCTGGGTCGCGACGAAGATCGCGTCGTCGTCGGTCACCTCCCCGTCCACGACGGTGGAGAGCGACCCCAATGGCTTCATGTAGCCCACGCTGAGATCGCGGCGGCGCCAGCGGGTGCCGAGCGCGAGGCAGGTCAGCGTCTTGCCGGAAAACGGCTCACTGGACACGACATAAGCCGTGATCATAGCCCCTCCCATACACCCATATTGACTGTCACGAGCGATCCGGGGCAGGCGCGTCTCATCCCCGACTGCAGAAAGCCGGACTGCGGATGAGTCGCGAATTCCGGTGATGCCAACCGGAATCGGCCCGCCGTTCGGGCGGCTGACGCCGAAGCCAGTAGTAGGCACGGACAACATTCCACGAGACTAGTCCCGCAGCGTCCTGTGATCCCTGACCTGCCCCCCCAGCGATCAAGTCAAGGTTCAATCCATACCAGATCGCCATAGCTATTCTTCCCTCGCGAACCGCGCTTTCCTGTCTCGATTGTGCAATCGCTTGCGAATATTTCGCGCGGCGTGGAGGCGCGTCAAAGCCGAGCCGCAAACGGGGGCCGGCCCCTGTCATCGCACTTCCCAACACAACTGCAAAGGACGGCGCGCTGCCTCCTCAGAAATGCTCACCCAGGAGAGACCCCATGCCCCACAAGTTCAAAGCCGAAGAGATGACGCCGGCCGAGTTCCGTGAAGCCGTTTCGCGGCGGCCTGTCTTCCTGCTGACCACCGGCATCCTCGAGTGGCACGGCGACCACCTGCCCCTCGGCACCGACGCGCTCAAGATGAGGGGCATTGCCGAGCGGCTCGCGGAGAAGGCGAGCGCTATCCTCCTGCCTCAGAACTGGTTCGGCGTCGTCGGCTTCGACGAGATGACCGGCACCATCACCTTCAGCAAACCCCTCGTCAAGCAGATCGCAACCGAGTTCTTCGTCAACCTGGAGAAGATGGGCGCGAAGCTCATCGTCTTCCTCACCGGGCACTACGGGCCTTACCAGGTGGAGACTATCACTGAGGCCGCCGCCGAGTACATGGCGCACAGCAAGGTTCGCATCATCGCCCAGCCCGAATACGAAGGCGCCGACTTCTCCGGCCTGGGCTGCGGCGCCGATCATGCCGATAAGTACGAGACCTCGCTCATGATGGCGCTCTACCCTCAACTCGTCCAGATGGACGAGTTCCGGACCGAGATCGAGATCCCGTACGAGTATCCCTACCGCGAGAACCCCTGGGGTTTCCGCTCCCCCAGGGGTCCCTGGCAGTTCAGCAGCGACCTCTGCGCCGGAGCCTCCGCCGAAATCGGCGAACAGCTCATCCAGCGCATCATCGCTCACCTGACGCAGCGCATCGACGACGAATACGCCGCTATACCGTAGGGGCGGGATTCATCCCGCCCGCCTTCTCCGCCCTCCACCGCCCAGTGGCGTGGGTTCGCGGCGGGAACCGCCGCAACCCGCGTAGGCACGCCCCGGCGGCGTGCCTCTCCCGCGGCGAAGCCGCTCATCCGCGTTCATCTATGGCTAGTGCCGTTGCCCCCCCTACTCCGCGATCAGCTTCGCCAGCAACTCCCCTGCCTGCTCCCGCACCGCGAGCAGCTCACAGTCATCCCTGGTGTGCTCTAGCGGCGTGGCCGCGATCTCCGTGCGAACGCGGGAAAGCAGCTTCTTCGCCGCCGATCGGGCGCGGGCATCGCCCTTGCGCCCCTCCGCGGCCCGCTCCAGCAGGTAGAGGTACTCGAAATCCTCGAACCCCTTGCGCACCACTTCCCAGCGAATGCTCGAGCAGATCTCGCGCTTGCCCGGATAGACGATATGTGGATCGCCTGCGGGGAGTGGATTCCTGTCAGCGCAGTAGATGCTCCCCGCGCTGGCGTCCTGCCAGGGCGAGATGTCGATGGGAGACGGAACGCCCTGCCAGGCCCGCCATGAGTTGTAGCCCCAATGCAGGAAGCCCTTCAGATCGTAGCTCCACGACAGCCAGAACAGGATGCGGTTGCGGATCGAGGGGTAATCCAGGAAGCGGTTAGGGTAGTGGCCCTGCGGCACCAGGCAAGTATAGCTCCACAGGTCCTCCTTCGGGTGCCGTTTACGCTCCGGCGTGATCTCCTGAATCTGCGGCACCCGCCAGTCCACATAGCCTTTGAGCGAATCCGTCTCCACCGCGTCGATAGTGAGCACGCCCGGCAGCCACGCCCGAACCTTGCCCGCCAGCTTCATCCAGCTCTTCTCATTCGCCGGGATCGGCTCGTCGGCGACGTGCTGCACGTACTTGTCGGCCCATCCCATCTTCTTGATGTGGGCGTGGATCGCTTTCAGGAAGCTCTCCACGTACGGCTCGAACTCCGCCTCCGTCATCTTGTCGCGGGAAGTGTCGATGGGCTTACCCGAGGCGTCATTGACGCCGAACCGCCGCCATACGAAGTCGCTCTCCCAGCCCCCGCCGCGCCCGGCCACATGCGCCCCCTCGATCCAGTCTACACCGTGCTTCTTGAACAGCTTCACCCACCGATCCAGGCGCGTGAAATCATACTTGAGCCCCGACGCCGTCTTCGTTCGGCCCACCAGGTCCACCAGCGGCGTCAGGATGACGTCGTTGTGGTGTCGCGCCAGGTCGATCGCCGCCTTCTCGATCCACTCCCAATGCGGCTCCGACCACGGTTCCAGGTGGTAGTAGCTGGACAGCGTGAGCGGCCAGAACCAATCCGTATGGTGCAGGTGGAGCTTGTCCGGCAGCGTGAACGGCCACACCGTCAGTGTGACAGGCACATCGAAATGGTGCTTCTCATTCTTCTTGTCCACCAGGTCGATGCCCACCACACCCTTGTACTCGCCCGCTGGCGTCCCCTTCGGGACCGTGAACGAGACCCACAGCGACTGCGTCCAGCCATCCCGCAGGAACACGGTCTTTGCTTCGAGGAAAGCGTCGGGGAAGAACGCCGGCGCCTTGCGAAGATAGCTTGACGGATCGCGGTTCGCCGGTGGATTGTTGAGCACGTAGACATACCAGACCCACGACGCGGAAAGATGCTTGCGGGGAATCTTCCCCTTCGGCCCCATCAGCTCGGGCAGCGAGAAGCTCGCCTTCGGGATCTCGAGCCCGTTCGGAATCTGGAGCGCAACCTGCGCATCCTCGGTTTCGTTGCGGGCGGCCTTCAGCGCGATTTCCTGCGCCGCCCCCGCGGGCTTGACGCTTTCGGGAAAGAGCTTGTCCAGCGAGTGAGTGACCCACATCTCGATCGCCATCGCGTGCCTCCGCGTGCGTGAGTTGGAGGGGTGTGACCCCAGCATCTGGGTCGCAGACGCGCGATGCTCTTGCGCGGTCACACCCCTGCCCTGAGCAAAGCCAGGGCAGGAGGCAATCCAGAGAAAAGGGTCAAACCCATCGCGGCACACTTCCAGAACAGCAGGGGTATTCCTTGTGCTCGCGAGTACGCTCCCGCCGCGATGCACCTCATGGCCGCGGGGGCCCGCCTGCTATCTGCCGGCTCCCATCACGTGTCACAACTCGAAGAGCTTTCCTCGCCCCAGCTCTCCCCCTCCGCCTCGATGTACCCCTCCGGGTCCTCCTCGAACTCCTCCTTGCAGCCAGCCGCGCAGAAGTAGTACGTCTTCCCGTTATGCACGGTCTTTGCCGGAGCCGTCTTCTCGTCCACTTCCATTCCGCACACCGGATCGATAGCCATGTCCTTGCCCTCCTGTGAAACGTACCCGCGCGGGATGGTAACAGCATCGTGTCGCCTTGGCCTACCTGCCCCCGACAGAGTTGCGCGGCAGGGCCGCCTTTGTCGGCCCATCCGTCCATCGTCGCCCGCAAACCACGCGAACGCTGACTCAGCAGGTCAGCAGCGCGCCGGGACGGAAACTCACGAGGACCGGGGTGAGGGGCCCACTTCGCCAGTGTTCCGGGAGATTGTGCATGGCCGTACCCGCCATCCACAAAGAGCAACTCGTAGCCGATCTGAAACGCCTGGGGCTGCAGCCAGGCGATATCGTTCTCGTGCACAGCTCGCTTTCGAGCATCGGCCGCGTTGAGGGCGGCGCCGACGCCGTCATCGAGGCCTTGCTCGAGGTTCTCGGCCCATCTGGAACGCTCGCCTTCCCGAGCTTCCACTGGGTGCAGCCCTACGACCCCAACCTGCCCTCGAAGATGGGCGTTATCTCCGAGCGATTCCGGACTTGGCCCGGCGTGGTGCGCGGCGTCCACGCCACCCATCCCGTGAATGCCATCGGACCTCAGGCCGAGGCGCTGCTGAAGGATCATCTCAAGAGCCCCACCTCCTGTGGCCCGGAAACCCCATTCGGCCGGTTGATCGAGTTCGGCGGCAAGATCCTCCTGCTCGGCGTGGATAACGATCGCAACACCACCATGCACACCGTCGAGCAGATCGTGGAGGCCCCCTACCTTAGCGACCGCGACGCCACCTACCTCGACACGAAGGGCAAGGTGCAGACGATCCGCCTCAAGCTCAACCCAGGCCCCCACCGAGACTTCATCGGCCTCGACCCGGCGCTGCGAAGATCGGGGGCCCAGGTCATGGGCAAGGTCGGCAACGCGGTCGCCCGGTTGATCGACGCCCGGAAGATGCACGACCTCATGCTGGAGGGGTTCCAGTACGACCCGGCACTCGTACTCTGCGACAACCCCAACTGCGCCGACTGCGTAGAGCAGAGGCGCTGGATCAGGTTGGCCCGTCTCCGGGAGGAGAGCTTCACTCTCAGCGCCCTCGCCTCCGCGGTCTCGACGTATCCCGACGAGATCGCCGTCGAGCTGAACCGCTCCGGAATCTCCGACCTCGTGCTCGACCGGCTCTATGGCCAACCGGCGTGGGCGGTGCCGGAGGCCCGGCTGCGGCGGGCCGCCGACACCTTCGCGGCCGAAGGTATCGCGCTCGGGGCCATCTATGCCCGGCCGGACGAAGCAGCATTCGCCCGCGACCTCTCGCTGGCGCAGAGCCTGGGCGCGAGCGCGGTCATCGTTCCCTTCCCTCCCGACCTGCGGCCGTTCCTCGACGCCGCGGCCGCCCAGAAGGTGTCGGTCTTCTTCGAGAACGTAAGCTTCGGCTCGACCGTGTGTCTGCGGTTGCTGGAGGCAGCGGGCGCGGGCGCCGTCGTCGTCTTCAACCCGGCCGCCTTCGTCCTTGCGGGCGAGAAGCCGTTCCTGGGCATCGTCAACCACGGGCCGTTCCGGCGCTACATCGGCGCGCTCTACCTCTCCGACGCCACCTTCGCCGGCGCCTACACTCCGCTCGCCAGGGGCAATGGAGAAGTCAAGGAGCTTCTCTCCGTCCTGCGCTGCCGGTCGTTCTCCGGGAGAGTCGTGGTCGCAACCGGGCCGGGAGGGCCCGCGTTCCGGGAGTTGGTGGATGAGTTCTGGGCGATGATGGACGCAAGCTGACGTCCCGCCCCGAGCCCGACGATCGGAGGGAGCATGACAAAGATAGCCGCCTGTCTTCTTCTGTGTGCGCTTTGTACGTTAAGCTGGGCGGGAGGCAGCATGACCTACTACGTAGCTCCGGACGGAGCAGATAGCAGCGACGGTTCGGCGGAGCATCCCTTCGCCACCATCCAGAAGGCCGCCGATGTCGTCAACCCGGGCGACACGGTGATCGTCCGCGATGGAGTGTATACGGGGGCGAACGAGGATGGCGTCCTGGTTGTGATCGAACGCGCCGGCGCGCCGGGGAAGCCCATCACCTTCCGCGCCGAGCACAAGTGGAAGGCGGTGCTCGACGGGAACAACGACGCCGTGCAACACGGCTGGTCCTTCGCCCGCGGCTCGCGCTACATCACGCTGGAGGGGTTCGAGTTCAGGGAGTTCGGTTCCCACGGCATCACCAGCAACTCCGGCGCCGACCACATCACCGTCCGTGGCTGCCACTTCCACCATATCGGCAACATCGAAACCACAACCCACTATGGACTCGACGGGATCTACGATAACTCCGACACCAGCTATCACGTCTACGACGGCAACGTCTTCCATAACATCGGGCGCATCGGGCCCCCGAGCGTGCTATTCAATCTCGATCACGGGATCTACACCTGCGGCAAGCACAACGTGATCACCAACAACATCTTCTACGACATGAACGCCGGATGGGGAGTGCAGGTCGCCGGCTATCACACCGTCGATGACCTGGTGATCAGCAACAACGTCTTCGCCTTCGGCAACAAGCGCGGCCACATCGTCCTCTGGCAACCGTGCCACAATGTGCTCATCCAGAACAACATCTTCTATCAGCCCGCAGTCGAGAACGCCATCAACTTCTGTGACGCCGAACTCCAGCACGTCACCATCCGCAACAACCTCGTCTTTGGCGGCGGCCTGAAGGACGATGAAGACAAGGGAGCCTGTCAGGTCATCGACAATATCGCCGGCAAAGACCCTCTGTTCGCAGATGTCGGGAAGCGCGACTTCCACCTGAAGCCCGGCTCTCCCGCCATTGACGCCAGCGTCGCCGAGCACGCCCCGAAGACAGACCTCGACGGCACGTCGCGCCCGCAGGGAAAAGGATTCGACATCGGCGCCTACGAGCGCTGACGCGGGAAGGCAGCCTCATGCGGATCATCGACATCTCAAAACCACTGCGTTGCGGCGAGGAGATCGCCTGCGAGATACCGGCCGACCGGCCCGTGTATGAAGGCTTCCTCTGCGAGGAATACCGGTTCGAGTTCCGCTCCCATCTCGGCTGCTACTTCGAGACCGACGCGCACCTCTTTCGCGGAGGCACGCTCACCTGTGACGTGCCCATCGAGAAGCTCTTCCTGCCGGCCCTGGTGGCGCGGCTCGACGCCGCGCGCGGCGGAGTGATTGAGCCCGATGAGATCACGGCGGCATTGCGCGAAGAGATGCGTCCTGGCGATGCGCTGATCGCCGACACCCAGGGCCGCCAAGATCGCTGGTTCTCCCGCTCCGCCGGCGTCTGGATGGTCGAGAGGAAGATCGCGCTGCTAGGCGCGACGCTGCCCAAGTACGACACCGGCTTCGAGAACCCCACCGGCGTCTTCGTCGAACTCTTTCGCGCTCACATACCGATCCTGGCCGGGATCGAGAACGTCCACCAGATCGCCCACCAGCGCGTCTTCCTCATCGTCATGCCGATGAAGATCGAGGGCGTCTGCACCGCCCCCTGCCGTGCCGTCGTGTTCGAAAGCGAAACCGAAGAGATCGAAGCGCTGGCGCTGGCCCTCCGGGGCAGCGCCGCCTGACCACAGAGGACACCAACCATGAGCGACTACCGATCGATCCCCCAGCGAGACGTGACCATCGACGCCAAAGACCGCCTCGGCGACTTCGAGTGGTGGCGGCACGCCCTCAGCCACGGCGGCATCAACACCATCCCCCTGCCTCCGCGCGTGGTGACCGGCCTGGCCAAGCTCAAGCCGCGCCTTATCCGCATCTTCCTCCAGGAGCATTTCAACATCTATCCCGACCATGGCCGGTTCGATTGGTCCCTGCTCGACCCGTTCATGGACGCCCTCGCCCGCACCGGAGCAAAGGTCGTCGCCTGCATCTGCATCAAGCCCAAGGTCCTCTACCCCAAGGTCGACCACACCATTTGGCGGCCGGCGGACTGGGCGGAGTGGCAGCGCGTCATCTTCGAGCTGGTCAAGCGATACTCGGTCGACAAGCCCATCGTCACCTACTGGGAAGTCGGCAACGAGACCGACATCGGCGAGAACGGCGGCTGCCCCTACCTCATCGTCGACCCGAAGGAGTACTTCGAGTATTACACCCAGACCATCAAGCCGGTGCTGGAGGCCTTCCCCACCGCCAAGGTCGGCGGCCCCGCCTCCTGCTGGGTCGATAACCAGCCCCTGCCCGGGCTGGTGAAGCTCTGCCGCGAGAGCAAGACGCAACTCGACTTCATCTCCTGGCACATCTACCACGACGACCCGCGGCGGCACGCCTTGGGAGCCGAGAAGGGAAAGAAGCTGCTCGCGGATTGGCCGGGCAAGCGGCCCGAGATGCTGGTCACCGAGTGGAGCAAAGGATTCGATCCGGTGTCCTTCGAGGACCTCGCCTTCGCGCCCCGCCGCGCCGCCCACATCGCCGCCTCCGCCCTCGCCATGACCGAGGCCGGCCTCGACTGGTCATTCTACTATCACGTCTGGGACCAGACGTTCTACGCCGAGCCCTTCCAGTCGTTCTTCTCCGAGTCCGGCCTGCGGATGATGGAGACGCACTGGAACCAGGTCCCCCATCGCTTCGGCTTCTTCGGCGTCGGCGAGGAAGTGCGGCCCCAGTACTTCGTCTATCAGATGCTGAGCCGCATGGGGGAGGAACGCCTCCGCGCCGTCTCGGATGATCCCGACCTGCGCGTGGTGGCCGCTCGTGGGGAAACGCGCACCTCCGCCCTGCTCGTCAACTTCAACCTCCAGGGATCGCATGAGATCCTGGCGACCCCGCGCTTCTCCGGGATCACCCCCGGGCGCAAACTGCTCACCGTCTACCGCATCGACTCCGCCCGCCGCTGGTCGGAGCAGGAAATCGAACTGCTCCCCCTCGAACGCCGCGAGGTCTGCACCTCCGACAGCTTCTACTGCCAGGTGCTCCTGCCCCCCGACAGCGTGGCCCTGGTCTGCCTGGACGAGATCAAGTAGCGCCGACCGCGGATCCCTCGGCTACTTCAGCGGTTGCCGCACGAACAGAAGCTTGCCTTCGTTACCGGCCACGAAGGTGACGGCGTCCGGCTCGTCCAGCCGGAGAGATTCGCTGTAGATCTCCTGGTAGGCCTTCCCGAGACGGCCATCCAGCCAGAAATTGTCCGTCGTCAGGCTGGAACGTACGATCCCCATCAGCCTGTTCTCAGTTGGGTGCCAGACCGGGAATCTCCCCTCCCACCAGTCCGGGATCGCTGAGGAGAAACCGCGGCCGCCATCCTCCCTGAACCACAACGGCTCGAGGTGCCCTCCGGGAGCTGTCACCAGCAGGTACTGGCCCGAGTGGGGCCAGCGCGCCAAACCGATCCAGAACGCCAGCACCACCCGCTGGTCGTCCGGACTGAAGTCGATCGCGGTCTTGAGGTCCTGCGGGCCCAGCTCACCATAGACCGACGGGTACTCCTTGCCATCCACGACCAGCAGCCACTGTCCACCTCGCCATGCCGCGAAGGCGACTTGACCACCTGTGTGAGAGAAGGCCACGTCGACGAGGCCCGGTGAGCCCTTGGCAACGAATCTCTCATAGGGACCGTATCTCGTCCCATTCACCATCGCATACCACTCGCCCCCCCGACCGGCGAACACAACCATCTGGCTGCCATCGGCGGTGAGGCTGCAGGCGTGTACCGCCTCGAAAGGACCCATCTCTAGATCCCCTGACATCGCGTACCAGGCCCCACCGCGCTTCACGCGGAATGCCCTCCGGGGCGGCTCGCCTACGCCGCCCCCAGGGCGGAGGGAGGCCTCTGCCTCCTCGTATGGCCCCCACTCCTTGCCGCCCAGCACGATGCGGAATGCCCCTCGCTGTTTGGCGATGTAGCAGATGCTCGGCCCCTCGAACTCCCACCAGGGCTCGGCCTCCAAGGGTCCGATCTCTCTGCCGTCCGCCACCAGCCACCACTGCCTGTCCCGGCGCGCGATGAGGACGAAGTGCGCGCTGTCGGTACTGAACTGGAATTCGCTATGGTAGCGCGGCAGTTCGTAAGGCCCGTACTCCTGCCCGTCCACCACGAGATACCAGCCCCCCTGACGCCGCGCGGTGAAAGCGAACCTCTTGCCATCCCGGCTGAACTCGAAACGCGGGTCCTCCCAGGCGGGATTGCCCGGCTCTGGCTCCTTGCCGACCAGCAGCTCTTCCAACAGCGGCCTGCGGCGGCGCGGGTGATGCCCCGGCAGCTCGTACGGTCCGTATTCCTGCCCGTCCACCACGATGTACCAGCCCGCCGGGCGCCGCGCGGTGAAAGCGTACCTCCCACCATCCGGGCTGAACTCAAGCCGCAACTCCTCCCAGGCGGGCTTGTAGTCGTACGGCCCGAACTCCTTGTCATCGACCGCCACGTACCATTGTCCGCCGCGTTGGAGCCAAAAGATGACATGCTGCCCGTTGTCGGCAAACTTCCCCACCTCATCGAACGGACCGTACTGCTTCCCCGGCGATGACAGATAGGACTTGCCATCCCTCTTCACCGCCTGGAAGGCCGGCGGCGGCCGGCGTAGATAGTACGGCCGCTCGTCCTCGCCGAACGGCCCGTATTCCTTGCCCTCCAGAAGAAGGTACCGGAGGCCATCCCTCTCCTGCATGGACGCCGGCTTTTCATCTGCGAAGCACTGCCATTCGGTGCTCCGCACGTAGTCGGAAAGCACGGAACGCAGCAAGCCCCGGCTGACGTTCCTCTCGTCATATTTCGCTACGCCCCAGAAGACTGGCTCGCCGGGGGCTGGCGCGTTGAACACCTGGAGGCTGTACTTGGGAAGATGTCTCTCATTGCGATCCATCACCTTCGCCCAGGTCGCCGGATCGACCGTCGCGATCACCGTCTCCGTCGGCTCCGGCAGAGGCTGCTCGCAGACAGCAGGCCTCGCCACTGCCAGCAGGCATGCCAGGCCCGCTAACACGACCCACCATCGGAATGCCGCATCCCTCATGGTATCCCCCTTCTTGGCGCCGCATAGGCGCCGTCGGTCGCGCTACGCTCCGGATTGCTGTGTCTCTACCTCCGCCGGCGCGCCCACATAGAGCGCGGCCTCTCGCACGGCGAGCGGGGTGGAGTGGGCCGTAACGGCCCCGGCGATCAGGGCGAAACACAGCGGGAGACGCAGT
>Ga0315273_10009232_pt1 | contig 12494 bp, 18 predicted proteins | sample YL17G02_0_MG_FD_205753 | JGI IMG/M metagenome (GOLD analysis project Ga0315273, IMG submission 205753) | Sediment microbial communities from Yellowstone Lake, YNP, Wyoming, USA - YL17G02_0 | ecosystem: Environmental > Aquatic > Freshwater > Lake > Sediment | place: USA: Wyoming | collected... | reverse complement strand
CCGTAAACCAATCATTGCCTGTGGTTGTTAGTGTGGAGTTTTTAATACCTGCATGATAGGCATCTTACAGCAAAGGAGGTTATAGCATGAAGTATGGTGTATGGTGGGTTAGCGTAGATAAGAAAGAGCAGAAAGAGTATTTCGATTCTGAGACCGCCAGGATGGAAAAGATCAAAGAATTGATGGGAATGAAACTTCCCTGGAAACTTATTCCAGAAAGGGGACCTGAGAAGGTGACTACAGCCAGGGACGTTCTTAGGATAGTAGACGAGATGGTCGAACCACTGACGGGTCCCGGAACATGCGATTGCAAGAACTTTTCCCCGGACGCCATGTCTTGTAAAACGGGTTGTCGGGTTGTCGTTAATCTACCCGACGATGCACCAATCGACGCTGGTGAGAGGTGTCCGTACTTTGGTGACCAGCACAACTGTGCTTGTTACGCAGTCTCCGAAAGCAAGATTAAGGAGGCGGGTATCAAGGACACTACCTTCTACCCCCATTATCAAGATCTTGAGGCAGAACTTGAGAAACTCCAAACTCGTGCGGAGGAGATTCGGAAGGAGCTTGCCGACTTGCGGGACAAAGCAAAGAACGCGTAGTACATTTCAAGAAAGGGGACTTGAGAAGGTGACTCCAGCCAGGGACGTATTGAAGTTAGCGGAGCAGATTGGTGGACGGTCCTTAGAGGGTTTGTCAAAGTCTGAATTAGCAAAGTACCCCAAAGTTGGGGACACATTCTCCATTATGGGAATGAAAGTTGTGGTTGTCGATGCTGAAGACCCCTACTAAGGGAGACGCTTTCTTTACCAAAGTTACCCTAAAGCCAGTAAATCCTGAGGACGGAAGTACTGAACATACTATGTCTTACATGGATTTCTTTGGAAACTTGGGTAATCGAATCAAATTGGTATAAAACTTAGCGCAGGAGGTAAATAAATTATGTCTTATCGAATCAAACCAGTAGATCCGACCAGAAATCTTTTCATCAAGACCAATGCAGGAGCGGAGTACATTACTTTTGCAAGCGGGTCCACTCCGTATCAAATTCTCGTTAGTAAGGCAGTTTACGACACAATTGATCAGAACGTGGAGGCTCTGCAGGCTGCAGGAGTGTTGAGCGTAAGTGTTGTGTCTGACTTTACTCCTTTGAAGGACCCGGTTCGTTTGGTGGCCACGGGCAACATCACCTTGGCAAATCTGCAGACTATCGATAGTGTAGCGGCTGTGGTGGGTGATAGAGTCCTGGCTGCTGCCCAGACTGACGCTGAAGATAGTGGTATTTACGATGTAGCTTCTGGGGCGGCCTGGGCTCGTTCTGGAGATTTTGCCGAGAGTTATCAGGTTCAAGGTAGTGTCATGATCCCGGTGTCTGAAGGGACTACCAACCACGATTCTATTTGGATCTTGACCACGAATGATCCGATAGTGTTGGGGACCACTGATTTGACCTTTGAGCAGTACGCCACTCTGTAAAGAGTAGATAAATTCCGAAGGGAGGTGACCGAATGGGAAGATCAATAAGGGGAGTGATTGATCCAGAACTGACGTTTCAGTTTGTGGAGGATGCCCCTGAAGTAGATGGAAAGCATATTCTGGGTAAGATACGGGGACAGTTTTTCGTTCCTGGGGGCACCTCCCGGAATGACCGTTACTATGCCCCGGAGGTTTGGGAGAAGCAACTGGGGTTGGATGAGATAAAGTCCAAGCTCTCTAATCGTCAGATGTTCGGTACTATTGGTCATGAAGATAAGATCAACGACCAGAACCTTCGTGATGGGAAGATGTCTCATATCACTACGAGTCTGTCCATAGATGGAAAGAAGGGAGTGGGAGAGGCTCTGATCTTAAACACCCAGGCAGGTAGTGTTCTCAATACGGTTCTACGGGCCGGAGCTAAGATGTATGTGTCCAGTCGAGCCGATGGAGAATATAAGGGGACCCACGACGGAGTTCAGTCTGTGGACCCTGATCAGTTTAAGTTGGAAGGTTTTGATTTCGTACTTGATCCCGGATTCATTGAGGCGAATCCGGGCTTGGTGGAAAGTCACAGGAAGGATTTTGATTACATTCTTGGAGGTGATGCTCCAACGGATAAATTTCAAGATAAGGAGGTAGAAAACAATATGGAAAAAGAATTTGTCGAGGCATACATGAAGGAGAACCTTCATCTCAAGGATGAGATCACCCGGATGCTCGGGGAGGTACAGAGTCAGACCGCTCGTGCTAATGGTCTGGAGGCTGAGAAGACAGTGTGGGCTTACAAGGACAAGGATGTTAATGAGACCAAGGCTGCTTTGGTTGAGGCTCAGGAGAAGCTGAAAGCCTACGAGTCTTTGGGAAGTCCGCGAGAAATTGATCGTGCCTTTGATGTCGCTATGAAGATGAAGGAATCCCTAAAGGATATAGGCTCCCCGAAGGAGATCGTAACGGCCTTTGATGTAGCCGAAAAGCGGCTGAGGGAGTATAAGGTTTTTGGCTCTTGCCAGGATATTGGCAAGGCCCTGAGTCTGGCCAAGAAACTGCTGGAAGGATATAGATCTCTTGGCAAGCCCTTTGAGATCAACAGAGCCTTTGACCGGGCGGAAGGGTTTATGAAGAAGGTGCAGGAGACTCACAATAGAAAGAAAGTGGCGTCTCTTTCCAAGGAGTTGGGCATCCCTGAGGCGGATGTCAAGAAGGTGATGGGCAAGGCCATAAAGGAGGAGGACATCAAGTCTTTGGCCAAGTCCATTCGTGAAAGCGCCAAAACGAAGGAACGGTTTGGCGTTCGTTCTTCGGAGAAGAAAGTCGATGCGGGCGGTTCCGACGACGGGGATTCTTCGAAAAAGGTAGACTTTGGTGAGTCCAATTTGGATCGGTTGGGACGACATTTTAACAAGACTGTCCCCACTTCCAGGAAGAAGTCTGCCATCGATTTTCAGCATCCCTTGAACAGTTAAGAAGGAGGTAGATACTATGTCACAACAGATCAAAGAAGTTACAGAGGCCTTTAAGGAGGCTCGCGTCAATAAGATGAAGAGAGACGCTCAGGTCCTCTACGAGAAGTACCCCAAGCAGTGTAGCTACTTGGAGAGCAAATCGTTACTTTCCAAGGTGCGCCCGGTTGAGTACTGGGACATTTACGGCTTGGGAAAAATGTTGGAGCAGTTTTCCAGCGACCGCAGTATGTGGGAAGCAGACGGTAACGTAGGAATGTTAGGGGTAATTCCCAATATTGCCTTTGATGTTCTTACCGTCACCTATGGTTCCAGCATCATTCCGTTGATCTGCTCTGTACAGCCGATAGAGGAAGAGCAGGGTACTATTTACTTTAAGCAGGTCCGGTCTGCTACCCTCAAGGGTAACCTGACTGCCACCCAGACCATCTTGGATCCTCGTTCGATTCAAGTAACTCCGAACGCCTTTGCCAGCAACTACGTTTCTGGTGAGGTGGGCGGACATACGGCTGACAATCAGGTGGCTTATACTTTGGTCACCCTTATCAATCCTGTTAGACCCCGGACCTTCTCCGTTGCTATCTCCGAGTTGTCTGTATCTGGGGTAGACGATGGGAGTGAGAATATTTCCGGCATTGGCTGTTCCGGTACTATCGTGTATAGCACAGGGGTTGTGACTTTGACCCTGACTGCAGATCCCGGTGCAGCCTATCATATCGTATTTGCTTACCAGGTCAACTATGAATTGGCCACCACTCTGCCTAACATTGACACCTACTATGCATCTCAGACGATTTTGGCTAAGGTGTTTGCGTTGCGCGGGACGGTTGGGCTGCTGATGAGCTACGGATTGCGTAATTCAGTTTGCGCCAATTAGTGGAGACACTAATTTGAAAACCTCTTTAATTGCTGGGAAACCCTTAGAGACCGATAGACCACAACGGAGGTCGGAAACGACGAACGTGAAGGTTAGAAAACGATTGGTATTGGGTAATCAGCAGCCAAGCTGCCCTGGTAACATCCGAGCAGAAGGTTCGACGGCTATCCCTGTATGGGAGTACGCTCCAGTGAGCGGAAGCGGGAGGCCACCAGTAAATGGTGGAAGATATAGCCTGAACTCCGATGAAAGTCGGAGAAGCTTGTGCGATGGGTTTTACGCTTACATTTACCTCAATCCTATGAAGTCAGGGCGATATGAATATGGAAGGTTTCAGTTTGACTTTGAGCCTTTCTATGTAGGAAAGGGGGTTGGGGACAGAATGTTTTCTAATTTGAGGACTGATGGTGATGGCGGCAATAGGCATTTGAAAAATACCGTTAAATCCATTAGCAGCGGTACTTTTAATAAACCCATCGTTCTGTTCCAAAGGGTTGGTGATGAAAAGGAAGCTTTGTCTATGGAGATGGAGCTTATTCTGACGATTGGTAGAAGGGTAAACGACACTGGACCTTTGGTGAATATAGCGATCGGAGGTCTGGGGGTTACAGGGTATAAGCACTCTGAAGAGGCTCGGAAAGCAATTAGTAACTATCTGAAGGGAAGACCGCATTCTGAGTCTCATAATAAAGCCATAGGAGAAGCTAATTCTCGGAGACAGTATAACCCAGAGTCGGCCAGAAAAATCTCTGAATGGCGCAAAGTTAATGGACGAGGCGTTAGCCTCAAGCTGTGGTCAACTCCTGCATATCGAGAAAAAGTGGTAGCCGCTATGAAGGATTCTTACCAGAATGGTAGGGAGCCAATACATCTGGTAGGGGCGGACAACGGTATGTATGGAAAGACCCAAACTTTGGAAGCAAGACAAAACATTAGCAGAGCGGTTGCCCTGAGGAACAAAACCAATAATCCTATGAAGAACCCTGAATCGATCAGAAAAATGCTTGAATCCAGGACAAGAACTTTGGAGCAGAGAAAGCTTCGCCAGAATTAACGATCCTGGCGTAACATATTGAAGCGTTTCGGGCTTGTGGCAGAGGACGAACTGGCCAAGGATCTTATCAATGAGATCAATGCAGAAATTGGTGGCTCCCTGATTCGCATGATGTACGCGGCTGCGAAGGGATCTACCACTTGGGACCAGAAAGTTCCTACCAGTGTAAGTTGGTTTGAGCATCAGATGTCCTACAAGAAGGGTGTGGCTACTGCAGAGAAGTGCATCGTGCAAGCTGCGGGCCGTGGGACGATCTCGGGTATAGTCGTGGGAATTAGTCATTCCGCGATCTTTGATACCCTCCCGGGTTTTGAGAAGTTGACGGATGGCAATACCCTGGGTCCTCATCTGTACGGGACCTTCGATGGGAAAGCCATTATCCGGGTGCCTGAGGATGCGATGCTGGATGAATGGGCAGGAATGGCGTTCTGGAAAGGAACCTCCCCGTTTGAGGCTCCCGCAGTGTACAGTCCGTTCATGCCTTTGGTTGTTACTGACCTTCTGCCTATTGGGCTAAACCCCTTGGGAACTCAGAGGGCCGCAGCGGTGTGGGCTGGCCTGGATGTTCTGGTTAGCAATTTCATCACCAAGCTGGATGTGGTTGACACCACGTAACCATTCTTCCCCTTGAGTCCTAAGAAAACTCAAGGTCGAATTCAAGGGAGGAGGAAACTCCTCCCTTGGGTCCTCTTTCAGCGGTCTAAGACTACCCCAAGCAAGACCCCTGACGACCCCAAGGACACGTTTTCTTTCCTTCCCCCTTATAAGTCCCCTTTGGGAGATTGAAATGACTCTAAGTGAGATTTTTGACCGAGTATTAGTGCTGTCTGGGCAGTATCAACTTACCTCCAGCCAGATAGATCTGGACTATACGTCTTTTTCTAAGTTAGTCCAGCATGCCCTGGCTATGTACAGTCGGTGGCGACCAGGAATTATCAACTACAATAAAAACATCCCTACTACCTTCTATACTTTCTTGGTATCGGAAGGTCAACCGGATTGGATCTCCGAGTGTAATCCCATTCAGGTACTTGGCATGCCATGGCAATTATTTGATTGGAGGAAGCAGAAGTTACAAGAAAAGTCATCTTTCGTCTGGAGATACGATAAGACCACTTATACTCTTTATGTCCAAGCGGGAGGCTTGTTTGAAATTGTCGGGGTCTTTAAGCATAAGATTACCATTCCAGAAGGGGAGACTGAGAGTCCTGAGAATTGGGAAATCCTGACTGTCGACCCGGACATCGATGACCAATTCCTGGAGTTGGTGACAGGACACTTTATGTATGCAGTTGGACTGGCCAGAGGTAGCTTCGGTGGTCTGGAATTGGGATTTACAATTGACGCAGCTACAATGAAGACTGATGGGAAGGTAAGGATCAAAGAAACTACTGATTGGCTACAAAACAATGGTAAGTGGTATCTTGCATGGGGGTAAAATGAACAGAGCACAAGAAGTGATTAAGATGTGTGAACAGGAGTTCCACAAGACTATGCGAATGGGGTTTTTGACTACCAGCAGCTTGGCCTTGTAAAAACCATGCTTGCAAGGCAAGGAATAACCGCTATTCAGAACGGAAAGATTCTTGATGTTCCGCTGGGTGACTTTAATTCTGATATTTTTCTGGCCAGTTTAATTGGTCATAACATTGCTGATTATACTGTAGATTACCTGTAAAAGAGGAGCTTAGATGGCCATCACTCTTCGTGACATAACTAATCGAATGATCTCCGCCTACCGTAAGGCTGACTACGCCCCAGCAGGCGTGCATAATGTGGAGATAGACTCCTGGCGGGGGACTAAGGCTCTTCTCTTTACTGCTGATGTAGACGGTAGCAAGGGAGGCACTTACGATGTAGGTGTAGAGTTCTTCCAGGTAAATTTCTCTGATGAACAAAAGCCTGGATGGATTCCTGTGGAGTCAGAAGGTGGGACAATCTATGCAGAGGTTCCGACCATGTCCTACAATAACTGCGCATTGAAGTGTAGTTGTCCCGATTTTCAATACCGCTTTGAAAAAGAATTGTATGACGTGGGTTCAACAATAGGGAATTGGCGGCGGTATAAGAAAGTTGTTGGCTCGACAAGAGGACCAGTAAATCCGAAGGGGATTCCTGGATTTTGCTTTGCTGGAGACACTCTGATTCCTTTGGCTGATGGGGTTTCCTCCCCCATCAAGGACCTTGTGGGAATGAAAGAGTTTTTTGTTTATTCCTATGATGGTGAATTAGGTCAGGTGGTAATAGGTAGGGGCCATGACTGTAGGAAGACCCGAGAGCTTACTCGTACTGTACGAGTTGCATTAGATAATGGTCAACGGATTAGTTGCACTCCGGACCATCTATTCCTTCTAAAATCTGGCAAGTATCGAATGGCGAGAGACTTAATCCCCGGTGATTCCCTTATGCCTATGTATCGCAGGCTGTCTCAAAATAAGCGTGTGAGGGATTATGAAGAAGTTTGTTCTGGAGAGGACAATTGGCTGTTTACTCACTTCATGGCGGATAAATTCAATCTGAGTCAGGGGATTTACAATATTGAATCTGGAACAATACGTCATCACTGGGATTTTAATAAATACAATAACTGTCCAAGAAATATACAGAGGATGAGTTTCCGAGAGCATTACAGAATTCATGGGGTGTGTAGTTCGGAGAGGATGAAGAAAAATAATCCCATGTGGAACCCAGAAATTGCTCATAAGGCAATTCGTAATGGTAGGGAAACGAGAGTTAGAAATGGAAAACCTGCTGAGCCAATGCGAGATCTGTCGGTAGTAAAAAAGTTCAAGGAAACGAATTCTCGTCAGGGATGGCCTTGGCAAGGTAAGGTTCGTTCGGAGAAAACAAGGAATAAGATTTCGGAGTCTGTTAAAAAGGCTCAGAAGGAGGGGCGGTTACCTGATCCAAGAAGTATTCTTGGGAAAGCTACTGAAGCAAGTCGTCGCAAAAAGGAAGCTGGTATTCCTTACCATAGGTCAGAAGAAAGTCGGAGACAACACTTCGAACGACTTAGTCAATCCATTCAGGATTTTTGGGGCTCTCCTGAGAACTTTGAGCGGACAGAGAAAATGCGGGAAGGAATGTCTACGAGAGCGAAACTTCGGGTAGGACCCTTGAACTCATTCTTTGGGAAGAAGCATTCCCCAGAGACCAGAGCAAAGATGAGCTTGGCTAAGAAGGGAAAAACCTGGGCGGAGATACGTGGGCAGGTTTCCAACCACAAAGTAATAGGTATAGAAAGTGGTAAATTTGAGGATGTGTATTGCTTTACGGTAGACAGCTATGAGAATTTTGCTGTTGATGTGGATGGAGGGGTCAAGCAATCCTCTGGGGTGTTCGTTCACAACTGCAAACATGTCTACTCTTTGATCCAGGCTCTTGTCAACTCTCGAATGCTAAAGGATTAGAAAATGAATAAAGCACAAGAAGTAATTAGGTCTTGCTCAGAAGGTTACGCTGGATATGGGTTATGGGGAATCAAAATTGTCGGGCTTCCTTCGAGAGGATTTGTTCAGCTAATATTAGGAGGATCAGGTGACGATGAGTATGAAGGAGATCTAAGGGGAGTTCTGGCGTGGATTAAAAAACAGCATAATGCGCAGGAGGTATCCGTGCTCACAAATTCTATCCTTAGTGAGATTGAGATTCAAAGAGCAGTGGCAAACGCGTATTTGACTCTACGAGAATATAGCTAAACATGGGCCTCATTCATGACGTTCCAAATCTAATTCGAACCAATACCAAACGGTGGCTCACCCATCTCCGGTACTATTATGGGCTGAAGTGCGAATACTACTATCCCATTGTAGCTACCGGCAGCTTTTATCGAACTGAAGATTCGGGGTGTGAGTATGACCCTGATCCCGCTGAGACGGAAATTGATGTAGTGGTGGGCAAGGGGATATTGGGGCAACGGTTTGGATCAGACGCCAGTCTGGATATGTTTAACAACCCAGATGGTGATACTGCTGTTCTTCTCCCTTACGATCGGACTTTGCCCAAGGACACCAGGGTTAAGGTTTTCCTGGGAATGGAAACTGCTTCGGGATCTTTGTTCCAAGAGTTTCGGGTAGAACGAATTGAATCTGTTTATGTGGCTTCAGGGTCTGTCATTAACAAAGCTATCTTATGGCCCTTTGAGGCCCAGGAGGTAGTAGAGTGAATAGAGCACAAGAGATTATTCAACTCTGTGAACAATCCCATCCGGACTGGAGCAGTGTTTTTATTAGCGATGATGACGCAGAGATTATCACAGGCATTTCTCGGGAGTCAGCGTCGCAGGACGAGTTTCGGAGGAGAATGGCTGAGTATCTCAGAAGGACCTACGGAGATGTTTTTCCGAATCCTACTGACATAGCGGATTGGTTTATCACTACTTACAACCTATTGTGGTAGGAGGTTTCAGAATGAATAGAGCACAAGGGTTTCTGACCAGAGAGTCTTTGAATCTGGATTTGCGATCTCAAGCTACCGACATTCAATCCAGATTGATACGATTTCTTAGCAGATTTGAGATGCAGATAAACGATGAAGAGAGTGATTCTCTCAGAGCAGCTTCCCTTACCTTGGAAACATTACGAATGGACGAGAAGGGGGACAAGTAAATGAACAGAGCCAATGAATTTATATTGTGAGCGAGAAAACCCACGGTTTTAACCGTGGGATGAAAGCGAACAAATACATTTCAACACTTTACTTAATCGGAGATCTCAAAGTTTTTGTTAAAGAACTCAGACTCGGGCTGGAGTCTGTTGAGCGACCAGCGCATCGCCGCAAGGCGGGTGCACTGGTGAGGGCTCATAGAAGCCCACGACTAAAGTCGTGGGAGCAGTCACAACAGAGGAGTCTCGAAGCTTGGAAATGCGGACTCAGGCAGATGCAATTCGCAAACAATTAGGGTCCTTTCTTTCTGTGTTCAAGACAGAAATGGGTTACAAAGAACAGAGCGCTATCGAATCAGCCTACTTGGTTTTCTTTGATTTTTCTATGGAGGGTTAAATGAACAAAGCACAGGAGCTTCTACAAGGGGAGTCTCTGGGGTTAGATTTGCAAATGCAAGCGCAAGAGATTCGAAAAAAGTTGGGGACTTTTCTCTCCGCATGTAAGGTATTGAATGATGAAGAACACAATCGCCTCGACGCAGCCTATGTTGTTCTTTACGATTTGGGCATAGACGAGAAGCGGAATGATGTAAAGGATATCTCTGAAGGTAATTTTGATCGGTTCTCTAAGGATCACCCGTGGGGTAAAATCGTTCTTGATATAGATATGTCCACCAATGTCTATGTATACGCTATCGTCAAGGCGAATATTTATGATCTGACTGGGCGCCAGATTATAGGATGGGATGTGGATCACGCAACCTTTTACTGGGACCAGGAACCTTTCGGTAGTGGAACAAAGGTGGATAGCGCAACCGAGGCAGAGCAGGAAGCCTCAAGCTGGTGTGCCAAGGCTCGGAGCAAGTATTTCAAATGATTACAATTCTGGCTTTGAACGCATTTTCTAATTATTTGCGGGACGATGTGCTGAATGTCGAGCCGGTTCACTCCTACATTATGGGTGATACGATTTATACCTGGAGTGTTGAGAATTTTCAGCTTGTTCGTAAACATGTCGTCGAGAAAGATGATGCTCATAAAGCTGCTGGATTCCCTTACTGGCTGGTCCTGCTTTGTGCGCGGGAGAAGATTGAAGTAAGCTCTATACAGAAGCGTCATTTTGCCAAGGTATGGACAGAAGACAGAAATACTGGGGACGGGGTTCGGCATGAATTCCGTATGGCCCATTTGGCTTTTCATTTTAACATCTACTCCAATTCAATCAAAGTGATTGAAGATGTGGAGGAGTTAATCCTTACTTCTGACCCGGATAAGACTTTGGAAATCACTGTGCCGGGGCTTTTTGAGAACCCTGCAGAACCGATGTCAATAAACATTGCGAATTTTACGGTGTCCGAATTGAAGAAAGGGGATTCCCATAAGTCCGGTACAATGACCTATTTGCAGTGCTCGGGAGCTATGGATTATCCCTTGCTGTTAGCCAGGGGATCTTTACCTTTGATTTTGACTCCTATTTTAACCGTTAACTTTTCCACTGATTTGGAGGTGTGAGATGAATAGGGCGACAGAACTAATTTCTGTATGCAAGGATTTCTCTGAGTGGGTGGTGGCGCCAGGTCCCGATATTATTTCCAGGATTAACATGGGGGACACCGTTGCTGGAATAAAGGAACCCCACTTGGGTCTTGCTGGAGGATTGGTTACCTTCAACCGCGCTAAAGGAGAGCTTACAATTACCAGGAGATCATGGAGACCAGCTGTAAGTGGGGAAGTTGAGGTGCAAATTTTTTCAAGCGAATTATCTGCATTCAAGAGTTTTGTATCTGGTCTATGACTAAGGAGGTGATACAAGTGGTAAAATATAAATTGCCACAGGTAGAAATGATAGAAGAAAAGGAGGGAGGGTTCGCTACTCGTTATGTGATTCTAAAATCTAAGCGGAATCACAACCTGACCATCATGTACGATGGGAATACTATTATGCTTCCCCCTCATGGCAAAACTCCGAGGCTGGAGTCCGCCAGGTTGGGGACGTTGCCCAGTGGTGTTCTGAGGCTTGAAGTTCCATAACTTTACCATCTGACCAAGGAGGTGTCTCTATGTTGGGCAACGTGACAATATACGAAACTGATATCTCGACTCGGGTTCCGTCTTTTCCAGGAGCTTACGGGTACATCGCAGGACCTTTCAAGAAGGGGTCTTGTGAGGAAGTCACTCTGGTGACGAGTGACGCCCAGTTCCTGAAACGGTATACCCCGGACGAGAAAGTAGAAGTGGGACATGACCTTTCCCATTTCTCCGCGTTGGCCTTTTTGCAGAAGTCCGATAAACTGCAAGTTCGCCGTGTCGCTTCCGGGTCCCTGTATGGTGGTGTGGTACTTTTCGAGAAGGATGGGGCCACGAACGATCATGTGGGAGCCGGCATGGTTGATCCAACCGGAGAATTAGAGGGGAGCACAGAATATTCCTTTGCCTCTGGTGCCGCTGTGTTACTCTATGGGGCTAACCAGGGAGCATGGAATAACGACATCAGTGTCAAGATTTACAACTATGCGACCAGCCCGGATACCGTGAAGGAGCCCAACGCCTTTGCTATTCTGGTCTACAAGGACGGACGACAGGTCGAGCCTACCTGGATTTGTTCCAGGAGGGAAGATCATGTGGACGGTTATGGAAGGAACATCTTTGTCGAAACTCTGTTGGAGCAGAGTGAGTATATCAGGGGTCTGAACAATGACGATCTTAGTGCTACCACCAACCCCTATCCGAAAGAGAGCACGACTGCTGTAGCTATGGAGAAAGGGGACGATGGTGGAGTAGTTGGAAGTGGGGAGCTAATCGTTGCTCTGGATGAGCTTGGAGAAGCTACTCCGGTGACACTTCTTATGGATGGAGGTCAGACTTTTTCTGCTTACCATCTTGCTCTACTTGAAAAAGCAGAAGAGCGAAGGGACTGCTTTGCCGTGTTATCAGTTCCCTATGCTGCAGCGGCAGCGGCGGATTATATGGACGATATTCAGACCTACCGTCAGGATACCCTGGCAGCGGTTAGTTCTTCC
>Ga0315273_10009231_pt1 | contig 12494 bp, 5 predicted proteins | sample YL17G02_0_MG_FD_205753 | JGI IMG/M metagenome (GOLD analysis project Ga0315273, IMG submission 205753) | Sediment microbial communities from Yellowstone Lake, YNP, Wyoming, USA - YL17G02_0 | ecosystem: Environmental > Aquatic > Freshwater > Lake > Sediment | place: USA: Wyoming | collected... | reverse complement strand
GGATCCGGCCATCGGCAGGCTGGTTGCGATCAAGCTGATTCGCATGGACAGCGTCTCGGACGCTCCGGAGGACGAGTTTCTTCGCGGCCGCCTCCTGCGCGAGGCCCAGTCGGCCGGCGTGCTTTCCCACCCCGGCATCGTCACCATCTACCAGGTCGCGAAGGAGGGCGACACAGCTTACATCGCCATGGAGTATGTGAACGGGCCGACGCTGGAAAAGCTCATCGGCCCGGGTTCCCCGGTCCTCAGCCGGCAGGCTGTGCGCGACATTCTCACGCAGACCGCGACAGCTCTGGACTACGCGCACCGGCGCGGCGTCGTGCACCGCGATGTCAAGCCCGCCAATATCATGATTGGCGAAGACGGACAAACCAAGATCTGCGATTTCGGCGTGGCGAAGGTGTTCGGCGGGCAAAGGACCGTCACGCGGGCCGGCTATGTCCTGGGAACGCCCTACTACATGTCGGCCGAGCAGATTCAGGGCAAACCGCTTGACGGGAGGGCCGACCAGTACTCGCTCGCGGTGATCGCCTATCGAATCCTCACCGGCGTCCGGCCCTTCGACGCGGAGACCATGGAGACGCTGCTGTTCCAGATCATCTTCGGAGAGTCGCAGGCCGCGCACGAATTGAATCCCACGTTGTCGCCGCGTTCCGCGGAGATGCTGCGGAAGGGCCTGGCGAAGAAGGCCGAGGAACGGTTCGCCAACTGCAAGGAGTTCGCCGAGGCTGTCCTGAGGGCCTGCGATCTGAACCCGGATTGGAGTCCGCCGACGCCAGGGGCGGCGCTGGCGGCGCACCCTCCGAAAGAGCCGGAACCGGAGCGCCAGGCGCCAGCCGTGGTGCAGGTCAAACCGGTGGAACACCCGCCGGCGGCTCCGCCCGAGAGGGTTGAGGCAGGAACCGAGGAGCGCTGCCGGAACTGCGGCGGACAGGTTGATCCGGGCGTCGGGCTCTGCAAGTTCTGCGCCAGCTTTGGCGCGGCGGCGCTTCCGCCCCAACCGGTGATCGCGGGGCCGCCGCCTCCGCCTCCGTTACGGCCGCCGCCACGGCCGCCGCCGCCACCACCGCCATTCGTCGTCTCGGGCAAGCCCACGCCACCGGTCACGTCCGGGCATGTTCCTGTCCCAAAGGCTGGGCCGAGAGCCCCGCCTTTGGAAACGCGGGAAACCGGTCTGACGCCGACGGAGAAGGGTCCCTGGAAATGGTGGTTAATCTTCCTCATCGTGATTGCCGCGGTGGCGGTGGCAACACTGGCGTATTGGAATAACCGCCCCGCCGAACCCCCACCGATAGTGTCGGAAGTTCGAGAACCGCCCGTCGCGCCGCCTGCTCCAGCCGAGCCGGAACAGAAGCAGGCGAGCAAAGCGCCGGAACCCGAGCCGGCGCCCGAGATAAGGGCGCCCCTGGAACGGTCGCCGCGGCAGAACATCGCGCGCGAGACGAAGAAAGTCGATCTGCCGGTGACGAAGCCCGCACCGGCGAAACCAGAATCCCGCGCGCAGGCAGTGGTGACGCCGCCGCCACCACCGGCCAAGGAAGTTACACCCAAAGACGTGTCGCGCCAGGAAATCGTGCTTCTGGGAGTGTCGCCTAAGGAAGTCTCGCGCCAGGAAGTCCCGCCCAAGGAAGCCCCGCGCCAGGAAGTCCCGCCCAAGGAGGCCCCGCGCCAGAGGGTGGTGCTGCCGCCCGATCGCTATCGGGGACCGCTGGAGGGGAAACTTACCTGCCCAGGCGAGTTTGCCGCTTCCGGCGCCGTGGTGATTGACGACAGCCGCGGCTGTTCCGGAAAGCTGCCCGACGTCGCCGCGGAACTCAGGGTCATGGTGAATCCTCCCGACGTGAGCGTCATCGAATTGCCCTCGGCGGCGAACAAATGGCAGCGCCTCGTGCTCCGCATGCCCAACCGGCCTGTCCCATCGGTCACGATACTATGGGAACTGAAATAGGAACTGAAATAGTCCAGGTCCAGCCCGAGGAAAGGATTGCATGAGAATCTGGCTGCGTTTCGTCGGGGCCGGTTTGGTTCTGGCCGCGTGGCTTGTGCTGCCGCGCATTGGATGGACGCAGGAATCGACATTGGTCCCTGTCAAGGCGCCTCGCGGGCGCGCGCTGGTTCTCGGCAATAGCGCATACCGGGCGCTGCAACCCGTGGGCACGGCCGCCGGCGACGCCCAGGCGCTGGCCGCCGCGCTCCGGGAACTGGGTTTCGAAGTTGCCGAGGCCGTGAACGTGAACCGGGACGACCTGGATCAGGCGGTGAATCGCTTCGTCGGCGATCTGCGGCCGGGCGACGCCGCCCTGTTCTTCTATGCCGGCCACGGGTTGCAGTTTGAAGGTGAGAACTACCTGGTCCCGGTTGACTTCGACCCGGCCAGCAGTGAGGCCCTGGCCGCCCGGACCTATTCGGTCTCGCGCGTGGCGAGTCTTCTGGCCCGCCGCGAAGCCAGCCTCGCGATTCTGATTCTGGATGCTTCCCGCAACGAGCCGGCGCTGTTACGGTATGCTTCGGGCGAAGGCCTGGTTGCCCCCAGCGACCCGAGGGAAGGGTTGCTGGTTTCGCTTTCGGCTCAGCCGAACCGCTCGACCAGCGACCTTCCCGGCCGCGCCGTGGGCATCTTCGCGGAGGCGCTAAACGCGGCGATCCGCAAGCCCGGCCTTTCGTTGAGCCAGGTTTTCTCGGAAGTGCAGACCGCGGTGCTCCAGGCGTCGGGCGAGAAGCAGAAGCCGTGGACGAACTCGACGGTCGTGAAACCGTTCTTCTTCCGCGACCCGTTGCCGGAGCCGCCGCCCCCTCCCAAACCGCCGGAAGGGCCCAAGCCCGGCGATGTCCGCGAGAACCCGGTCGATCTGCTGAGTTATGTCTGGATCCCCCCGGGCAAGTTCCGCATGGGCTGTGTTCCTCCGGACCAGGATTGCGACGCCGATGAAAAGCCCCAGCGCGAGGTCGCGATTCCCAAGGGCTTTTGGATCGGCCGCACCGAAACGACGGTCTACTCGTACACGTTCAAGTACCTTGCCAGCACTAAAGCGAGAGTTCCGCGGGACTCGCAGACGAACAGGGAGTGGAGAGCGACCGGGGACCCCGTGACGCGGGTCGGCTGGGCCGACGCGGCCGCTTACTGCAAGTGGGCGGGCGGGCGGCTGCCCACCGAAGCCGAATGGGAGTACGCGGCGCGCGGCGGAGCCGAGAATGGAATCTATCCCTGGGGCGCGGAAATCACTCACGATCACGCGAACTTCGACGGGACGGGCGGCCGCGACAAATGGCCCTTGAGCGCGCCGGGCATGACTTTCGAGCGCAACGGTTTCGGCCTGTACGATGTCATCGGCAACGTCTGGGAGTGGTGCGACGACACGGGCACGCCGGCGCCGAAAAAGGAGTCGCACATCGCACGCGGCGGCGGCTGGAACAGCGGCCCCAAACAACTCCGGACCTCGGCCCGCAGGTACTTCTTCGCCCCCAGCAACGCCGTCGGCTTCCGCTGCGTTTTGGACCGGCTGGGGGGGACCCCGGCGCCCTAATTCGGGGACTGCGAGCGCATGAAGGTCTTGCTGGAAATCGTGGCCGGCTTCCAGGCCGGGCGTGGGATCGTCCTGGAAGAGAACGACGTCGTGCGCGTGGGGAGTTCAGCGCCCGCCGAGATGGAGGTCCCGGGCGACCCGAAGTTGGCGCCGCAACATTTCTCCGTCGCCTGCCTGATGGGAGAGTGCCGGCTGCGAGCGCTCGATGCGGCCCAGCCGGTGCTGGTCAACGGCGACCCGGCGTGGGAGGCGGAATTGTCGAGCGGCGATCAGGTCCTGGCCGGTTCCACGTTGTTTCGCGTGCTCGCCATTCCGTCGACGCTGGAAAGTCACCTGGCCTGGCTGGCGAGCCGCGTGAAAAAGGGGCGCAGCTTGCGGCTGCTGTCCTTGATCGCGACGCAGCCGCTCAACGTGTATGCGCTGCTGGACGCCGCGCGGAGCCCCCGCGTGTTGGAACTGCTGCGCTCTTCCGGCGAGCGGTTCGAGTGCCTCCACGAGGGGCGCGCTCCGTATCTGGCGGCTATTCCGCCGCGCTCGCCCTTGCTCGAGAGCCTGGTGGCGGAAGGGTGGGGAGCCGCCTGGGGCCTCTTTCTGACCAGCCGCAGGCCTTTCGGCGAGACCCGCCATCACTTTCGCCAGTTCCTGGTGGCGGTCACCGAAGACGGACTCGAGCTCGACTTCCGGTTTTACGATCCGCGGGTGCTGCGCGCCTTTCTTCCCACCTGCAACGCCGAGCAGGCGGCCGCCCTGTTCGGCCCGGTGTCCAGTTTTTTCGCGGAGGATGAAAACCCGGACCGGGTTCTGCGTTTCACCTGTCAGGCGGACGGAGGACGCTGCAACATCCTGCCGCTGAGGGCGCAGGCGGCGGAGGCAGGGTAGGTGAGGAAAATGCGTCAGCCTGGTATGGCCCCTTTTTCAAAAAGGGGCCATACCAGGCTGACGCATTTTCTAAGGGAGGCGGCATGATCCGAATCAGCAGCGACCAATTCGCGTTGCTCCGGCGGCTGGCCCGCGCCGACGGGCTTGCCGAAGGGTTGAGAGACCAAGGCTGGAAGGTGTCCCGCGATCCCGCATCCGGCGACGTGCTGGCCTGCGACTCCCTGGGCGGGCAGACCCGCTACGCGCTGGATGCGAATGGATTTCTTGCCCGCGTCGCACTGCCCAGCGGGCGCGCCTGGCGGGTGGAGAACGACCAGGACGGCCGTGTTCAATCGCTCACCACCCCGGCGGGGCTGCGCCTGGAATTCGAGCGCAACCAGGCCGGCGCCCTCACCCGGGTGTCGCGCGACGGCGAGACGGTGCTCGGTCTGGAGTACGGCGAGGGCGCCAACCCGGTCCGGTATTCCTTCCCGGACGGGACCGAATCGCGCATAGACTACGCCGCCCCGCTCCGTCCGGCCCGCATCACCGACCGGCTCGGCAACCAACACAAGCTGGTCTGGAACGCGCGCGGCAAACTGAGCGCCGTGGCGGATGCGGGCGGCAACCGCACCGAGTTCCGCTACCGGTCCGGCGACCGGCCCTACCTGGCGCGGCTCGCCGACGGCAGCGTCGAACTGTACCAGTACGACGAGGAAGGCGAGCTTCGCGGCATTTCGGACCGCGCCGGCGTGATCGTCCGGATTCAGAGAGATGAGCAGGGCCGCCCGGCGGAACTCGCCTATCGGGACGGCGAGCGGCGCCGCTTCGACTACGACGAGAACGGAAATGTGCGCAGCGCCGCGACCGCCGCAACTTCCTCGCGCTACGAATACGACCGGAACGGGCGCGTGACCGCGGAGGACCAGGACGGCAGCCTGGTCCGGTATGAATACGACGCCGACGGCCGGCTGTGGGCCATCGCCTATCCTTCCGGCGGGCGGGTGGAATTCTCATACGACGGCGACGGGCGGGTCCAGAAACTCAAGGACTGGAACGGCGGAATCACGCGTGTTCGCTACCTGCCGGAAGACCGGGGCGAGGTCTGGGAGTATCCCAACAGGACCGTCTCCTCGATCACCCTCGGCAGTGCCGGATTGCCGCTCAACATGGATGTGCGATGCGGCGCGACGGGGCTGTTCAGCTTCCGCTACGACTACGACTCCGAGCAGCGGGTGCGTGCGTTCTGGGACTCCGACTTCGGAACGCGGGAGTACAGCTACGACGCCGAAGGCCAGTTGCTCGGCGTCGGCGCCTCGCTCGCCGCGCGCAACGAGACATTCGCCTACGACCGCGGCGGGAACCGGGTCCAGTGGAACCGGCAGTCGTCCCGGATGGATCCCGCCAACAAGCTGCGCACGCAAGGTCATTTGCGGTTCTCCTACGACATGCGTGGCAACCTCACCGGGCGTCTTTCCAAGAACCGCCAGCGGCGGTTTGTCTACAATGCCCAGGACCTGCTGGCAAAAGCCGACGATTCCCACGGCGGCTGGGCCGAGTTCGGTTACGACGCCTTCGGGCGGCGCGTCTGGAAACGCAGCGAGAAAGTCGAGGTCCGCTATATGTGGGCCGGCGAGCAACTGATTGGCGAGGTGATCACCGACATCGCCACGGGGAAGCGGGAGGAGCGCGAATACCTCTATTGGCCCGGCACGCGGAGGCCGGTCGCAGTGCGGATCGACGGCACGGCGTTCTATTTTCACACCGGCCGGCAAGGCGCTCCGCGGCGCATCACCGGCATCCGGGGCGAGGTGGTCTGGTCGGCGGACTATCTGGGCTTTGGGCAGGCGATCGTGCACCGGCAGAAGATCGTCAACCCGCTGCGCCAGCCGGGCCAGTACTACGACGAGGAGACCGGATTTCATTACCACCGGTTCCGCTACTACTGTCCCGGCGCCGGACGCTACACCACGCGCTCTCCGATCGGCTTGCCGGCCGGTTTCAACGGTTACGCCTATGCCGGCAACGACCCGATCAACTCGGCCGGCCCGGCCGGGTGGTGGAGCTGGAAACCGGCCACGCAGGCGGCGCTGCCGGCGGTTGCGCCGGTGGCGGTGGGGGTCGAGCTCACCCTGTTCGCGCCGTCCGCGGCGCCGGCCGCGCTGGCGTCGGATGCGCTGAATTCGGCGCTCGGCGGCGAAAGTTCCTGTGTCAAGTGCGCTCTGGCGCGCTCGGCGGCGCCGGGTTGGGGCGGCCTGGCGGGAGAGTGAGCCAATCAAGAGGCACGCGTCGTAGGATAAGCTTCAGCTTGTCCTGCTGGAGAACTGGACAAGCTGAAGCATGTCCCACCGCGAAAATTGGCTTTTGCCGGGGTACGGAAACGGATACTCTGATATACACTCATTGTGAGGGTTAATCGCATGTTTGGGAGATGGCCGAGAACTGCCTTTATCGCCCTGTGCTGCCTGGTTTGCCTGTCGGGAATCGCCCGCGGGGCAATCCTGAACTCGATTGTCGTCTCAAAATATCCGGTCTCCTGCACGGGTAATCCTCCCAGCGGGGGGAGCACCATCTTCCTGCAGACGGATCCCTTTGTCTATGTGTGGTTCGAGATGGCCATCCGGGCCGGCGACGCGGTGGGGGTCGAATACATCGATCCGGAGGGACAACTCTACCTGCGCGCCTCACGGCCGCCGGACACCGAAAGTGGAACGTTCTGCTATACCTCCAGCCTCAAGGTTGCGGGTGCGACGATCCCGCTGATGCCCGGGACCTGGAGAGTGAGGATCCTGGCCAACGGCGTCCAGTTGGGCACCACGACGTTTACGATCATCGGTCCCCCTGTCTGCCGGTATTCGGTCTCCCCCGCCAGTTTCTCGTTCGAGCGGGAGGCTGGCAGCGGATCGGTGGCGGTCACCCCCTCGGACAGCTTATGCCGATGGACGGCATCGACCACCTCCAATTGGATCTTCATCACCTCGGAATCGCCCGGCACCGGCAACGGGACGGTGACATTCCGCGTTGGGGCGAACACGGGAGCGGCGCGCACGGGAACGATGACCATCGGGGGCCAGACTGTCACCGTGACCCAGAGCGGTATCGCGGTTACGCCGCAGGTGGTGTACTACCGGATGCTCCGGTCGAAGCCGGCCCCTTGCAGCTTTGAGAACCCTCCCGCGAACGTAACGACGTTCCTGACGACGGATGCGGAGGCCTACCTGTGGCTGGCGATCGACAACGTCAAAATCGGCGACGTTCTGGCCGTCGAGGCTTTCAACCCCGCGGGAACCAAGTACACGACATGGAGCTACCCGTGGCCGCCCTCGACCGTTTCCGGCCGCGCCTGTTTCCCCAGCTCAGCCCTGAAGATTGCCGGCGCCGCGCCTGCCTCGCTGCCGGGAATCTGGGTCATGAAGCTGACTATGAACGGGGCTCCGCTGCTCACCCTCACTTTCACGATCCAGGCAGTATGCAGCTACTCGCTGAATCCGGGCTCTCAATCGGCCCCGGCCGACGGCGGCAGCTTTAGTGTGAGCGTCAACACCGCGGCGGATTGCCCGTGGACGGCGGTCTCCAACGCCGACTGGATCTCGATCCAGTCCGGCTCTCCCGGCCGCGGCGGGGGAACCGTGGCATACAAGGTTGCGGCCAACACCGGCTCGGCTTCGCGTACCGGGACGCTCACCATCGCCGGGCAGACTTTCACGGTGCAGCAGGCGGGAGCGCCTATCTTCGCAAAGGCCCTGCTGAGCACCATCGCGGGCGCCGACTGGATCTTCCCCGGGGGCGACCGGGATGCACTCGACGCTCCCCTGGGTGACTTGAAGGGTGTGGCCGCCGACAGTTTCGGGAATCTGTATGTCGCCGATTATGGCAACTGCATGATCTTCCGGATCACGCCGGACGGCGTGCTGAGCGCGGCGGCCGGAAACGGCATGTGCGCGTACTCGGGCGATGGAGGCCGGGCGGCCAGCGCCTCCATATCAAGCCCGATGGACATCCAGGTGGATGGGGACGGCAACCTGTACATTGCCGATTTCGGCAACCATCGGATTCGCAAAGTCACTCCGGACGGGATCATCTCGACATTCGCCGGAACCGGAAGCAGCGCAACGTCGGGCAATGGAGGCCCGGCCCGGCAGGCTGCCCTGCGCAATCCTCGTCGCCTGGCGTGGGACGCCGAGGGCAACCTCTACGTCACAACCGACCAGCGGGTGCGCCGCATATCCCGCGAGGGCATCATCACCACCGTGGCCGGCAACGGCGAGACCAGGTTCGCCGGTGACGGCGGGTATGCGACTGACGCCTCTTTCAGTTATCCGGAGGGAATTGCCGTCGATGCGGTCGGGAACATTTACGTTTCCGACTGGAACGACAACCGGATCCGCAGAATCACCAGCGACGGCATCATCAATACATTTGCCGGAGACGGCCAGTACCGTTTTGCGGGCGACGGAGGCCCGGCCTTGAGTGCGTCTCTAGAGAGTCCGGCCGGACTGGCCTTCGACCTCTCGGGCAACCTGTTCGTGGCCGACACAAACAACCGCCGCATCCGGAAGATCGGCCCCGATGGAATCATCTCGACGGTGGCGGGCGATGGGAACCTTGGCTTTACCGGGGACGGCGGTCCGGCCATTAAGGCCGCGCTTACCTGGCCGCAAGCTGTGGCGACGGACACCGCGGGCAACCTCCTGGTCGCCGACACGCAAAACTACCGGCTGCGGCGGGTTTCTCCCGAGGGAATCATCCAGACGCTGGCGGGCAACGGGCGCTACCGCGCGGTCGATGACGGCGCCCCGGCCCTGGACGCGTACATGAACCTGCCGACCGGTTTCACGCGAGACGCGCAGGGCAACGCTTACGTCGCGGACACCCTTGGCCACAGGGTCTGGAAGATCTCGCCCGAGGGCATGATCGCTTCCTTCGCGGGCAGGGGTGTGAACGCCTGCTGCGCCGATGGCGGTCCGGCCGTGGCGGCTTCCATGAGTTCTCCCGCCGATGTCGCCATCGATGCGCGGGGCGAATTCTACATTGCCGACAGCGTCGACGACAGGATCCGGAAGGTCGACGCCGCCGGAAAGATTTCCACCTTCGGCGGCACCGGGGTGGCCGGTTTTGGCGGGGACGACGGCCCGGTGTCGAAGGCTCAGCTCAACGCACCGTCCGGCCTGGCATTCGATTCCGCGGGCAACCTGTACGTCGCCGACACAAACAACCACCGGGTGCGCAAGGTGGCTTCCGATGGAACCATCACCACGGTGGCAGGCACGGGAGTGGCTGGTTACTCGGGCGATGATGGTCAGGGGACGAGTGCGAAGTTGTACTATCCCTACCGCGTTGCCGTGGACCTTGCCGGGAACCTTTATATCGCCGACTATCTGAACTCCCGGATTCGGAAAGTGACGCCGGCGGGCATCATCAGCACCGTGGCCGGCACCGGCCAGGCCGGATTCTCGGGCGACGGCGGTCCGGCCACCCAAGCCAAGCTGTACCTTCCGCAGGGCGTGGCGGTGGACCAGGCCGGCAACATCTACATCGCCGACAGTTGGGGCCACCGCGTCCGTGTGGTGACGCCCAACGGCCTGATTGCGACCATCGCCGGCAACGGCAGGGCCGGCTTCTCCGGCGACGGCGGACCGGCGCTGGATGGGTCTCTGAACCGGCCGGTGGACCTGGAAGTGAGCGGCGATACGCTCTACATCCTGGACCGCCTGAACAACCGCCTGCGGGTGCTGCAAACCCGCATTGTCACGCTGGAAGCCGCCCCGGGGACGCTATCCTTCACCGGCCAAGCCGAGGGCGGGCAAGTCCAGTCCCAGGCCGTGTGGATCTCCGGCTCCAGCCCCGGTTTGCAGTATTCGGCGACCGTCACCACCGAGTCCGGAGGCGCGTGGCTGGCGGTCAGCCCGGCGTCGGGCTCGCTGCCGGGCGCTATTCAGGTGACCGTGAATCCCAACCGCGTGAGTGCCGCGGGCGCCTATCGGGGCACGGTCCGGGTGACTGCCGCCGGGGGCGCAGTGCGTACCATCGCGGTGACCCTCCAGGTGCAGGAGTCCAATCCCCCGAAGATGGAATTCGAGCCGCAGGAATTCCGGCTTTCCATCGCCGAGCAAAGTCAGGCCGAGGATGTCCTGTGGGTGCTCAACCGGGGCGGCGGCCTGCTCTCGTTCAGCGCGGCCACCAGCGGAGGCGACTGGCTGAAGGTGACCAGTTCGGCCGCCAAGGCGACCGCTTCGGAACCGGGCGTGGTGACGCTGGGGATCGACGGCCGCTCGCTGGCGCCGGGGACTTACACCGGAACGGTGACTCTGTCGGCCGCCTCCGGCGACCGGCGTCAGGTTCCGGTTACGCTCGCGGTCGTGGCCAGCCGCAAGCCGAAGCTGCTGGTGTCGCACAAAGCCGTGGCGTTTCTCAGCCGGGCCGGCGGCGGCGATGCGCCGCACGACGTCTCGATCGTCAACATCGGGCAGGGCGTGATGGGGTGGAGCGCCGAGGCGCAGTCGGACCGCGGCTGGCTTTCGATCTCGACCTCCGGGGGCACGACCGACGCGGATGCCGCGGCCGTGCCGGTGATGCGCGTCAGTGCCAACCCGGGAGCGCTGGGCCCGGGTGAGTACACGGGCCAGATCACCATCCGGTCGCCGGAGGCCGAGGATGGGGTGCAGCGGATCGACGCAAGGCTGACCATCGTGCGCGACGAAAGCCAGCTTGCGCCGATCGTCCGGCCCACGGGAATGATCTTCCGCGCCGTCAACCCGTCCGCGCCGCCCGGCTCGCAGGAGATTTCGATTTTCAACATCACCTCCCGCCCGGTGAAATATGATGCCGGCCTGGTTCCACAGCCTGCGGTCTCCTGGTTCCAGTTCACGCCGGCCAGCGGCGCCGTGCCGGAGTTCACCAGCCGTCAGCAGAACACGGTCTTCCTCAAAGTCCAACCGACGTTGGAGGGCGCCCAGGGCGCCGGCCTGAGGGAAGCCACACTGACGGTCAAGCTGGGCAGCATCAACCGGAACATCAACCTGTACCTGTTCCAGCCCGCCGCCTCAGCCGGCCCGGCCGCCGCCGGCGGGGCCCGAAGCGCTGAAGGGGGGTGCGCGGCGACCACTCTCCGTCCCATATTCACCACCCTGGAATCGGAGTTCGCGGCTACCATTGACCGGGCCGTCTCGATCAACGTCAGCGTGGTGGACGATTGCGGCAACCCGGTGACCGCCGGTTCGGTGCTGGCTGCGTTCAGCAATGGAGACGTTGGCATTCCGCTGGTTTCGCTGAAGGACGGGCGCTGGGCTGGGTCGTGGATGCCCAAGAGTTCCGCCAAGCGCGTCGGAATTACCGTGCGCGCCTGGCGGCCCGGCGATGGCCTGCGCGGCGAAGAGGTGCTGACAGGGAACCTGAGCGCGCCGTGACAGGCGGGACTAGTGATAGACTACGAGGGACTATGACAATGAATCTGGCTCGTTTTCGAATTTTGCCTTCGGTTCTGACTTTTGTCCTGGCAGTGTGTTTCGCGCAGGCCGCGCTGGCGCAAGATATGCCGATCGTGCGGACGGGGAACACCGAGATCGGCGGTTTTGTGGGCGCCAGTTTCGGTATCGACAAGGCGCGCGTGATGGGCGGCGGCAATGTCGCTTACGCCGCCACCCGCGTGGTGATGCCGTACGTGGAGTTCAGCTATTTCCCCGGCATCGGGCGTAAGCAGTCGGTTTCGCTGGGGACCTCGGGGCGCTCGGCGCAGTTCAACTTCCAGGTGCCGCTGTACGATTTCCACGGCGGGGTGCACTTGCGGGTGCCGGTGAAGGACTCGCGGGTGATTCCCTACGGAGTGATCGGGGCGGGCATGATTCACACCCTGAAGCGGACCGAGAAAGTGGTAATTTCCGATTCGCTGGGCAGCTTCAACATCCCGGTGGACGTGCCGGCGCGAAGCGACTTCGCCCTGAACTTCGGCGGCGGGCTGCGGTTCTACGTGAATGAGCGATACGGGTTCCGCGTGGAAGTCAAGGCCTACAAGCCCACGGGCGCCTTCAAGGACCTCTTCGGCAAGGTGGAAGGCGGCTTCTTCTTCCAGATCAAGTAGGAAACGTGGTGACAGGCACGTCGTTCCCCGGTTTT
>Ga0315273_10009230_pt1 | contig 12495 bp, 9 predicted proteins | sample YL17G02_0_MG_FD_205753 | JGI IMG/M metagenome (GOLD analysis project Ga0315273, IMG submission 205753) | Sediment microbial communities from Yellowstone Lake, YNP, Wyoming, USA - YL17G02_0 | ecosystem: Environmental > Aquatic > Freshwater > Lake > Sediment | place: USA: Wyoming | collected... | reverse complement strand
CGTAGTGCGACCCGTTCACGCACTACGGCGTCGGGCTCGAGCGCCTGGCGCTGGAGCACTGGGCGGAGGCGATCACGGCGTTCGAGCGGGTGCTGGCGCTCGATCCGCGATACTCGGCGGCGTATGCCCAGAAAGCCCGTGCGGAACTCAAGCTCGGCCGCCGGCCCGCCGCCGCCGCGACGTTACAGGCCGGCATCGCCACCGCGCGGGCGAGCGGCGAAACGCACGCGGCGAGCGAAATGCAGAAGACGCTGGAGATGATGGCGTGAATCCAATCCGGCTGGCGATTGCGGGCTGCACCGGGCGCATGGGGCGCACGTTGGTGCGCCTGGCCGCGGGCGACGCGGCCTTCACGCTCGTCGCGGCCGTCACCATTCCCGAAGACCCGCTGCTCGGGCAAGATGCCGGGCGGGTCGCCGGGGTGGACGACCTCAACGTGAAGATCAGCACCGTCCTCGCCGCGCCGTGCGCTGCGCTCGTGGACTTCACGACGCCCGCCGCCTGCCTGACGTGGGCCGAGTGGTGCGCGGAGCACGGCGTGGCGCTCGTGAGCGGCACGACGGGGTTGGACGAAGCGCAGCACGCGGCCCTCCGCGCCGCCGCCCAGCGCATACCGATCGTCTGGGCGCCGAACATGAGCGTCGGCGTAAACCTGCTGCTGGCGGTCGTCGAGGAGCTCGCGGCGAAGCTGGATGACAACTGGGATGTCGAGCTGACCGAGACGCACCACCGCCGCAAGGTGGACGCTCCCAGCGGCACGTGCCGCGCGCTGCTCGAGGCGATCTGCCGCGCGCGGGGGCAGACGCCCGCGCAGGCGGCGGTCCACGGCCGGCAGGGGCAGTGCGGTCCGCGGCCGGCGGGGCAGATCGGCGTCCACGCGCTGCGGATGGGCGCGATCGTCGGCGAGCACGAGGTGTACTTCACCGCCGACAGCGAATCGCTTATCCTCGGCCATCGCGCGTTCTCGCGCGACACCTTCGCCGCCGGCGCCTTGCGGGCCGTCCGCTGGCTGCACGGCCACCCGCCCGGCCTCTACACCATGCGCGATGTGCTGCGCGGCTGACCGCCCGCTGTACCGCTTATTGGGCACAGCCGCAGCGCAGCGTCCGCTCCACCCTCGCCGCACAGGCGCGCCTTTCGCAAATCCGGCGCGCGTCGCCGACCCACCGCGCGTGATTCTCGGAGCGACTGATAACCCGCGGCAACGCGGCCCAGCGCGCGCTGCCTATTGAACAGCCGGCACCCGCGCGCCGACGTTGACACTGGCGGGACGCCGCCGGCGCCGCCGGCCTGCGTCCAGGGGACGGAAGGAGCGCGGGATGATCGTCAGGTATCTCGATCGCCGCCGCCACATCCGCGTGCCGGTCAACGGACCGGCGCGCTGGCGGTCCGGCCCGCGCGGGGGGCACTGCGAGCTGGTGGACGTCTCCCCCGGGGGCATCGGACTGCGCATGTCCATGCGCCGGGCGGCCAATCTGGGCAAGCACATCACGCTCGACGTCGACCTGGCGCCCGGCGTCCGCTGGCGCCTGGCCAAGGACGCGCTGGTCGTGCGCCGCATTCCGGAGGACGACGGCATGTGCGTGGTCGGCGTCGAGCTGCCGCCGCCCAGCCGCCCGGACCGCCATTCCGGGATCACCACGGAGACACGGAGGCACGGAGGGGGGCGACAAAGTGATAAGGTGATAACGTGACAGAGGCGCCGTGCGCGTCCCTGCATCACTTTACCACATTCTCACTTGATCGTTCTTTCCCTCAGGCCCGCACATCGAACTCGTAGATTGACCACCGCGACTGGCCGGCGTCGCCGAGTTGCGTCAGCCGCACCCAGCGGGCGCGGGCCGTGAACTCGACCGTCAGCACGCGGTCGTGCGACCGCTGCCGCACCTGTTCGTCGCTCAACTCCGCCACCGGCTGCCAGACCTTCTCGTCTTCGGACACCTCGACTCGCAGACCGTGCGGGTACTCGCTGGGGTCCGGCGAGTGGGTGATCCGGACCCCAGCCAGCGGCCGCACCTGCCCCAAGTCCACCGCGAACCAGTCGCCGGGGCGCATCGGGCGGTCGGTGGTCCAGCAGGTGCGCGGATCGCCGTCGATGGCACCGACGTTGCGGATCGGCGGCACGTCGTACTCCAGGTCGAGTACGCTGTGGATCGTCCAGGGCTTGAGGCCGAGCCGGGGCAGTGATGCCCCGGTCGCAGGCTGCGCGTCGGGGAAACGGGGCGCGACGGGCGCGGGCGCCGGCGGCAGCTTCGCGAACGCGGACAGGTCCCACGTCGCGTTGGGCGTGATCTCCAGGCGCTGCGCGACGCCGTTGACGCGCGCCAGCACGCCGGGCTTGATGACCTTGAGCACGCGGACGGTCGCGCGACCTTCGTCGCAGTCCAGCCAGCCCCAGAAGGTCGGGAAGAAGAGCGGCCCGTGGTACACCGTCCGCGGGCGGAAGTGCAGCTCGCCCGCGCCGAGGTCGAGCGTCATGCCCGCGAGGGCCGGCAGCACGTGCCACGTCGCGGTCGCGGTCATGTAGGTCAGCAGCCACGACTGGCGGCCGTGCGGCGACTCGTAGTTGAGCGAGCAGTCCCACGGGCTCCAGTTCAGCTCCCACGCCGCCTCGTACACCCGCTGGATTACGTCCAGCCCGTCGTCCACGTAGCCTTGGTAGATCGCCTCGCAGCCCAGGTACGGCTCGTGCTGCAAGACGAAGCAGATTTGCGTGTGGACCTTGCCGTCCGGCGTGACCTCCATCGGCGGGATCGGGCGGAACGACTTGGCGTGCCGGGCGAGCGTCTCACGCAGCGTCGATGCGCAGATGTCCGGCGGAAAGATCGGCTCCAGGCCGGTGAGGCGCATCATCCAGTCGCCGGCGAGGGCCGCGACGAAGGTGTTCTCGATCTTCTGGTCGCCGCCGCGCCATTTGATGAACGTACCCAGCTTGCGGTCGTAGAGGCGCGCGATCGTTTGCTGCTGCACGCGTAGGAAGAGGTCGTCGTAGGGCTGCGGGTCGTTCATCACGCGGGCCATTTCGGCCGCGGCCCGCAGCGCGCCGAGGTACACGGACGCGGTGAAGACGTAGGCGCCGCGGGGCACGTGCTCGTAGTCGTAGGTGCTGCCGCCTTCGGGGATGAGGTCGCCATCGGTGTCCTGGGCGGCGAGCCAGGTCATGGCCCGCTTGACGTGCGGCCAGCAGCGGTCGAGGAAGCCGCGGTCGCCGGTCCAGCGGTAATGCTTGAGCACCTGCACGACCCACGAGCACGACAGGTCGGGCCAGTCGGTGGTGCCGTATTCGACCATCGGCTCGCCGACCGCGTTGTGGAAGTTGCCGCAGAAGTGCGGGATGCGGCCGTCGGCGACCGGTTCGACGCGGTCCTGGCAGGCGGCGTACAGCTCCAGCTCTCGCCGGTCCAGCTCGGGGAACATCATCAGCCAGAAGCCGTGCGACGCCATCCGCTGGTCCATCGTGCCCAGCGCGCCGTCCATGTGGACGGGGCTTTCGGCGACTGAGAAGCGGCCGTCGCGGGTCAGGATCGCGTTGGCGAACGCGGGGTAGCTGTGGTTGAGCAGCTTGATCTTGAGCCAGTCCGGCAGCGATGCGCGCAGCACGAGGTCCTGCCACGCACGCGTCTCATACTCCAGGCGGTTCAGGTTCTCGGTGGCGTAGCGCGCCAGCGACGCCGCGTCGGGATGGCGGTTCAGGTAGTGATGGCCGAGGTCTTCGCGCGTCGTGACCAGCTCGTCGGCGTGGATGCGGCCGGTGGCCTTGAGGAACTGCACGGCCTGGTCGCCGCTGCGGCCCTCGACGCTGGCGACCGTCCACTTCCAGTCGGGGCCGTACTGCGTCTGATGCATGCGGTAATAGCGCGCGTCGCGGCGGGCGAAGCGGAACTCGGCGATGCCGGCCCGCGGCGCCTCGCGCTCGTGCGGCACCGGCTCCCAGGTCTGCCCGTCAAGCGAGCTGTCGAGCGTGAAGCCGGCGGTGAAATCGCCCTGAATATGGCGGTTGTCGAGGATGATGCGGTCCAGCGGGCGGCTTGCCCCGAGGTCCAGCGCAAGCTGCTCGCCGGGCAGCGTCGGCGATTGCGTCTCCCACTTCGTCTGCGGGTCGCCGTCGATCGCGGCCCGGGCGTCCACCTCCACGACTCGCTCCGCGTGCTTACGCCGCTTGCTGAACGTGACTATGTGCTGCGGCAGGAACCAGACGACCATGAAGCGCAGGATGCTCGTCTGGCCGGGCGTCAGGGCGACCTCGCGGGCGATCATGCCGGCGCTGTTGTCCCAGTGTTCGACCTCCGTCGTCCGGCCGTCGCTGAGCACCAGGTATTCGCCGGTGACGTTCTCCGGCTTGCCGGGCGTGGTGGTGAAGCGCAGGCCGGACCACGCGCCGACCTGTACCGGCGTGTGCTGGTTGCCGCTGCGGTCGTTCCAGGCGAACTGCTTTCGGCCGCCGCAACCAAGCAGGTTCTCCCACGAGAACAGCAGCGAGACCGTCTTCGGCTGGTCGCACCGCAGGCAAAACGTGAAGAGCGCAACCGGGAGCGCCGAGTCGTCGATGTTGTGGGGGATCAGCGGCGAGAACGCCTCCAACTCGACCTCGACTGGCAGCCCGCCGAAGCGCACCGTCGCCCGCGGGAACATGCCGTTGTACTCGACCTCCGGCACGTTCCCGAGGTTCGGCCGGTCGTACTCGCCGTGTCGATTGAGGCGCAGCAACGTGGTCTGCGCTGCGTCGCGCAGGGCGAAGAAGCTGCCGCGCACCAAGGCGCTCGGGCGATCCCAGTTATGGTTGCAGGTGAAGTTGCCGAAGGCGCCGTCGGTCAGCAGCTCGATCTTACCGCAGCCCAGGCCCCCCAGCGGCACGCCGCTGCGCCAACGCTGGTTGCGGACAATCCGCCCGATGTCCGGTCGAGTGTCGCTCACGCCAATGCTCCTGAGGCGGGCCAGAGTGATAAGGTGATAAAGTGATAAGGTGAAAACGCGCCGTGCGCTCGCGCCCTTATCACCTTTTCACCTTATCACTTTATCACCGCATTCCTGGTTGGCGCAACGTCACGTCGAAGTGCTGCTGCGGCTCGAATAGCCGGTACTCGTGCTTCGCGCCGTCGGGGCGAAGCTGGATCATGAAGCCCAGCGGCTCGAAGCGCACCAGGTCCAGGCCGGCCTCCTTGGTCTGCGGAAGCGCGAATTCCAGGTGGTACTCGTCGCCCTGGCGCGACCACTTGGCCTGCACGTCGCGCGGGCTGGGCAGGATGTCCCGCCGCCAGATCGGCTTCATGCGGATGATCGTGTCGTTGTAGTTGGTCCGCACGTTGACGACGCCGTCGGGCTGCGGCTCCAGCCACATTTCGATGTTGTCGGCGCCGACGGTCATGCCGTCGTCGTTGGCGTCCAGCTCCATGAAGATGCGGGCGGGCAACTTCTCGCCCTCCTTCGCCTTCTGCACCAGTCCGACGTAGAGGTTCTGGAAATCCCACGCCAGCCGCACGTCGCCGATCAGCGCTTTGTCGGTCATCAGCCGGCGGAAGCCGTCCTTGGGCCACTCGTCGGCGCCGATCTTCCCGTCCACCGTGACGTGGGCGAAGTGAACCTCGGGCTTCCAGGGGTAGAGCGGATACGGGTCGTCGCCGTCGCGGATGCCGTCGCCATCGGTGTCCGGGTTCTGCGGATCGGGCTCGAAGACCGGTTCGAGCTGCGGCATGCCGAAAGCCTCGCGGTAGCTCGCCAGGCCCTCGGTCGCCATCATTTCCTCAAGGTCCGTCAGCCCGTCGCCGTCGGCGTCCACCTTCTTCGGGTCGCTGCCGAAGCGCTTCTCGTCGAGCGGGCACTGCGGATCGTCGTCCGGGATGCCGTCGTTGTCCGCGTCATCCACGACCACGAGGCGCCCGTACTTGTTCGACCAGTACGAAGCGTCGCTGAACTCGCGGCAGATCGCGGCGTTCCCGTCGTAGTGCGAGCCGTACTTCGTCGGCAGCCAGTTCCAGTGGAAGTGGTTGAAGTGGAACGCCCGCCCGCTGTGGCTGTAGTTGATGCTCATCGAGTGCCCGTACTCGTGGACGTGCAGCCAGCAGGTGTCGCCGCCGGCGTTGATGACCGTGACGCCGCTGCCATCGTGGCACGCGCCCCACGTGTTGCCGCCGCTGCCCGACAGCACCCACTTTTTCTCCCCGTTGTCCCAGTGCCGGTAGCCGTAGATCGTGAACAGCCCGGCCGTCTTCTCGTGCTTCATGCCGTGCTTGGCGAGAATCCCGTCGATCTTGCGGTGGTCGTCGTCGGGCCAGTAGGCGTAGCTGCGCACGGGCTCGCCGTCGTAGCGGTCCGGTTCCAGCACGTACGTGAAGCGGAAGTTAATCCGGCCGCGCGAGTTGATCCAGTAGAACCGGCGCGACAGCTCCAGCTTGTACTTGACGTGGTCGATCTCCTCCTGCGTCATCGGGCCGGGATCGGCCGGCTCGGGCTTGATGTTCGGATCGCCGGGCGGGGAGAGCAGGTTCGTGAACAGCAGGACGATGATCTCGTTGTCGATGTACTGGGTTTTGCCCGGCGGCGGCGCGGTCGCGACGATGAACGGCTCGGACCAGAGCGGGATCGGGTAGCCTTTCTCCGACGCCAGATACCTGTAGACGTAGCGCGTGCCCGGCTTGAGGTCGGTCAGCTCGACGCGGTGGAACGTGTCCGGCTCGGCCGGCTTCCGCTCACGGCCCTCGTTGTTCAGCGCCGGCACTTCGACGACGCGCTTGCCCTCCTCCGGCACCGGGGAGCCGAAGTCGTACCAGTCGCCCTTGAGCGGCGCGATTTCGACCTTGCTCAGCGCCGGCTCGACGGTCGTGTATTCGAGCACCACGCGCGTGGGCTCGCAGACCGGAATCCGCTGCACCTTCGGCCATTCGAGCGGGTTCGGCGTTTCCTTGGGCGTGTCGAACAGCTTCTTCGGGATGGCGAAGACACGGTTCGAGTCGGCCTCGGCCACAATGATGTCGCCGTTGCGGGCCAGCGCGATACCGCGCGGGTGCGTGAGCACCTTCACCTCCATGAAGTTCGTGCGATAGCGGTACGGCTCATCCACGCTGTCAGCAACGCTCACGACACTGAAGTTGGTGAGCGGAAAGTCGCTCTCGCAGTAATAGACGCGGCCCGTCTTGCGGTCCACGCACACGTCGCCCTCGCGCACCGTTGGATACGGATCACCCGGTGGCGCGAACTTCTCGAATGTGGCCGCCTTCTTCGACACGTCGACCTTCCACACGCTGTAGCGGCCGGCCCGGCGATTCGCCTCGGGGTCGATCACCGGTCCCTGGTAGTCGGCGACGATGAGCCGGCCGTCCGGCAGGAAGTCGCCGCGGCACGGGCGATAGAGACGGTCCTTGACTTCCTCGTTCTCGATCCGCTTCTTCTGGGCTTTGCTCTCGTAGCTGCGCTTCCACGTGTAGTCGCCGAAGTCGAAGATCGGCTTGCCGGCGCCGTCGAACACGCGTACGCGGCTGCCGCCGGCGTCGAAGACGAAGAGGTTGCCGGCGGGGTCCCAGGCGACGCCCCAGGCGTCCTTGAACACGGGCTGCTTACCGCCGATACGCACAGCTTCTTTGCCGTCGTCTCCGACGACGATGAGCTGCCCGTTTCCGCCGCCGGTGACGATCGCGATGCGGCCATCGGAGGCGACGTCGACGCCGGTGACGTTGGGGGCGGCGATTTCCTTGCCGGTGGGTTTGAAGTCGGGCGTGAGGGCGACGACCTTGCCCGCGGTGGTTTGGGCGACGTAGATCGTGCCGTCTTTGGGCGACACGGCCACGTCGAGCGGGCTGGGCGCGCCGTACGGCTCGTGTCCGAACCGCGCGTCGCCCGTGGTACCGACGTAGTGGCCGGTCTCCGTGCCGCCTGCGGTTTGCTGCCCGGTCCCCGTGCCGGCCGCAGAAGGTGATCCGTCGCGCATTGCGCAAGACGCGCAGAACATGACGACCCCCAGCAGGTACCCACGTGCAATCATGACTAGTTCCAGAACAGAAGGCCTCGGAAAGCGCCGCCGCCGCTCGGTGGCGCACGGGGAGCGTTATAGCACCGCGCCCAGATGATGCCAACGCGCGGATACGGCTACTGCGGCAGGACGAGCCGGCCGGTCAGTTCCGAGACGTTCCGCAATCCGCGCGCGGTGATGTACTCCGCCAAGCCGTCCGCGATCTTGAGCGGGATGGTCGGATCGACGAAGAGCGCCGTGCCGACGGCGACCGCCGAGGCGCCGGCCAGGAAGAACTCGATCGCGTCGTCGGTGGTCTGGATGCCGCCCATGCCGATGAGCGGGACGCCGGCGGCGCGGGCGACGTCGCGGTAGACGCGATGCACGTTGTAGAGCGCCAGCGGCTTGATCGCCGGTCCGGACAGGCCGCCGGTTACGTTGCCCAGCCGTGGCCGCCAAGTCCGGGCGTCGATGCTCAGCCCGACGTAGGTGTTGATCAGGCTCAGAATCTCCACCCCGCCGTCGATCGCCGCCCGCGCCAGCGCGCTGATGTCCGTCACGTTCGGCGAGAGCTTCACGACCAGCTTCGCGCGCCGCAGCACCATGCGGACGGCTTCAACGACGCGTCGGAGCAGCGCCGGGTCGGTGCCGAACATCAGCCCGTCGGCGACGTTTGGGCACGACACGTTCAGCTCGACGCCAGCGATGCATTCGTGCTCGTCGAGCGCCGCGGCGACGGTCACGTAGTCCTCGACGGTGTGCCCGGCGACGTTGACCAGCACGGCCGTGGGCATCGTGCGGATGAACGGCAGCTTGTCGCGCAGGAAGCCTTCGAGACCGGCGTTGGCCAGCCCGATCGAGTTCAGCAGCCCGGCGCGCACCTCGACGACGCGCTCGGGCTCGTTGCCCAGCCGCTCGTGCAACGTCACGCTCTTGGTCACAAAGCCCCCCAACCGCCGATAATCGAGCACGTCCGCATATTCCGGCCCATAACCGCAGGTGCCGGAGGCGGTCAGCACAGGATTGCGCAGACGCAGACCGGCCAGGTCGACCTCCAGACGTGGATCGGCGGGCGCTACGTTGTCCGACTTCATGCCAGCAGCATCCCGGCGGTGCGCCGGGCTGTCAACGCGAGAAGATCACGCCGGCCGGCGCGCCAGCCGATGACTTATCTGCCGGGGTGCGCCTCGGCGTGCCGGGCAATCCGCGCACGGTCCGCGAGGTTCTGGTCCGCGGTGGTCGCATGGGCAAGATCGACACGCTCTACAAGTCACTCGCCGCCGACCAGAGCCCGGAGGCGGACCAGATTCTGGCGGCGGCGCTGGAGCACGCCGAACCGGCGTATGCCGCCCGAATCACGTCGATTCTGCTGCGCCGCGAGCACGAACCCGGGTGGACGGGCCTGGTCGCGAACTACGACCGGCTGACGGCGGAAGCGCAGGCCCAGGTGCTGGCGCGTCCGGAGCTGCTCCGCACCGGGATGGCCGGCGCGCTCGGCTGCGCCAGTACACGGGCGCGGCAGAACGCGCTGGCGCTGCTGGCGGAGCACCCGTATCCGAAGCTGGGCTACGTGCTGGTCGACACGCTCCGCGACGCGTCGCCGCAGATCCGAGCCGCGGCCGCCGTGGCGCTGCGCCGCTGCGCGGCGTTCGTCGCCGACGGCGGGCACAGTGCAGGCGCGTCGCCCACGCCGTTGTCGCCGGCGGAGCGGGCGGCGTTTGTGCAGGCCCTGCGCGACGGGCTGCGCACGTTTCATCTTCATCGCCAGGTGGAAGTGCTGGAGGCGGCGCTGTGGTTCGCCCGCGAGCTGGGCGAAAACCTGTGGGCGGCGCTGGCCGACCAGCGCGCCCACCTGGGGCATGTTGTCGAGCACAATCTCAGAGAATGGGACCATCCGCGGCTGGCGGGCTTCCTGCTGCGCGGGCTGGCGCGGCCGGCGTGGCGCCAGACGGCCGTCACGCTCCTTGATACGTGGCACCAGCACGCACACCTCGTCGCGGTTCTTCAGAACTCGGACGTGCTCAACGATCCGCTCGTCGGCGAGCACCTGTACCATCTCAAACGCCCGCGCTGGCTCGTCGCCTCCGCCCCCGACCTCGGCGACCTGCCGCCGCGGCTCCGCGCCCAACTGCCGTACTGGGTCTGCCGGCTCGGCCTCAGTCAGGAGGAGCGCACGGCCTTCCTGACCCGCTGGCAGGCGTCACCCTGGCCGGAGGTACAGCGGGCCGCGGTGTATGCGTTGGCGGCCCTCGACCTCCCGGCGACCACCGCGATCCTGACGCAAGTCGCGACCGGCGGCGGCCCGGCGGCCCGCTTCGCCCGCTGGTTCCTCGACGGCAAACGCGCGCTGGCCATTGGCGACCGGATTTGGCGCATCCGCCGGTCGCACCCCGTCCAACTGCCCGCCCAAGAGCGCGCCACGACGGAGGCCGTCCGATGACCGCTGCCGCAATCGCAACCGCGCTGCTCGCTGTGGGTAATCAGGAGCAGATGGTCGAAGCGCTGCGGCGCGGCTTTCAAAACCCGTCGCGGCCGATGGACACGACCACCTTGCTCGCCTTGCTGGCGGCGCTGTGCCTCGTGGTGTGGCTGCTGGCGCGGCTGGCGGAGCCGCGGCGGCGGCGCGAGGAGGTCGCGGAGGCGGACTACCTGACGCGATCGGTCGAGCTGCTCAACCTGGACCGCGGGGAGTGTAACGACGTGCAAACGGTCGCCCGCCACGCCGGTCTGCCGCACCCCACCGCCATGCTGCTCTCGCCGGCGAACCTGGCCCACGCCGTCCGCCTGGCGCAGCGCGTCCACCCCGATCCGCAGCTTGGACAGCGGCTGAGCAAGCTGTCGGTCAAGCTGTTCGGGACGGGGTTGGGCGAAACTACGGACGCCGACGGGCGGGTGGGATAGGTCGGTCGGCGTCTCAGTCGGCCTGGTCGCAGGCGCGAAACCGCGGCTACCCCGAACCTTGTCACCCGGTGCGCTGTATCATGTACATGCCGCCGACCCTGCCGCCGGTCGGGGTCGCCCGGCCCGGACGAGATTCGATCCTCCGGCGGGAACCCGGACGCCTTCGCGGCGTCCAATTCAGCGCACAGATCGTTGTGAATCGCACCGCGCACGAGAATGAGCCGAGCGACGCGGAACTGGTCCGCCAGGCGCAGCGTGGCGTCCCGGCGGCGTTTGCGGAGTTGGTAGCGCGGTATCAGGACCGGGTGTTCAACACGTGTTATCGGATGTGCCACAACCACGCCGACGCGCTCGACCTGACGCAGACCACCTTCCTGAAGGCGCTGGAGGGGCTGCGGCGGTTTCAGGGGCGGTCCGCCTTCTACACCTGGCTGTTCCGCATCGCGATCAACCTGACGATCTCGCACCGCCGCGCCCGCCAGCACCCGGTGTGCTCGCTCGACGGGGCGGGCGGCGATTGCGACCCGCCGCGCGCCCAGCCGTCCGCCCGCGACACGGATGCGAGCGGGCCGGTCGAGCGGGAGGAGCGTCAGCGGCGGGTGGCGTGGGCCCTCGCGCAGCTCGACGACGAGTTCCGGGCGGCGGTGGTTCTGAAGGATATCGAGGACCTGAACTACGCAACGATTGCGGAGATTCTGGACGTGCCGGTCGGAACGGTGAAAAGCCGCATCTTCCGCGGACGCCTGCTGCTCCGCAATCTGCTACGCGATGAGAGGACTGCCGTTGGACGAGCGTGAGCAGGATAAGCTGGCCGCCGACCTGTCGGCGTATCTCGACGGGGAGCTGAGCCCCGAGCGCGCCGCTGACATCGAGCGCACGCTGGCCGCCTCGCCCGAGGCGCGCCGCCTGCTCGATGAGCTGCGCGACGTGGCCGATCAGCTTGCCGCTCTGCCGCGGCTCCGCGCGCCCGACGAGCTGACGGCGGCCATGACCCGTCATGCGGAGCGCCGGTTGCTGCTGGATGATGCAGCCACCCTCCGCCGGACGCGTACGTTGCGACTGTGGGGGCGGATCGGCGCCGCGGCGGCGGTGCTCGTGGCGTGCGTGTTCGTCGGTTGGGAGGTGTTCATGCGGCCCGAAGCGCACGCGCCTGTCGCACCGCCGGTCGTCACTCGGGCGCCTGTCGCACTGCCGGACGTCGCCTCCCGCGGCGAGCCGCGCGTTGACGAGGAGGAGAAGCTAGGCGCCGACTTGGCCGAAGAGGCCGGGCCCGCACGCGCGCAAGATAGCTTCGGGGCCCCGGCCGCGGGGACTGCTGCCAGCCGCGAGGCCACCGTCGCCCTGGAAGAGAAGGCCGGTGTCACAGCGGAGGTCGGTGAGCCTCTCGACGCCACTGCCAACACGTACGCCCTGACGGTTAACGGGGCCGCCCAGGCGGACCTGTACGACACCGTGCATACCGTCGACGCGCTGGGCTACTACAACCCCGCAGCGCCCACCGTCGATGTTTGGATCACGCCGCAGAGCACGCAGCAATACGCGGCGGCCGCGGCCACGTTGGCCACCTGGCGGGGAGAGGGGCAAGCGTGGCAGATGGTCGGCGGACAATGGCAGGCCGCCACAGGGCAATTGCAGCGCGGCGACCGCGTGCG
>Ga0315273_10009229_pt1 | contig 12495 bp, 8 predicted proteins | sample YL17G02_0_MG_FD_205753 | JGI IMG/M metagenome (GOLD analysis project Ga0315273, IMG submission 205753) | Sediment microbial communities from Yellowstone Lake, YNP, Wyoming, USA - YL17G02_0 | ecosystem: Environmental > Aquatic > Freshwater > Lake > Sediment | place: USA: Wyoming | collected... | reverse complement strand
CTGGCCCCAAGCTGAAGGATTGGAGCGACTTGGGCTGGCGGAGGTGGCCGAAGAGATCGCTGCGCTGCGCCGTCAGCGTGAAGCCATGGAGCCCAAATGCCCATGAAACTCCAGCCGCGCATGCGGCGCGCGCGCGTAATCTGCCAGCCGGCCGTCCGGCAAGGCATGCAGGCGGGAACAGCAAAGCTGAGCAAGCTGCTCGCGCCGACATTTGGCCCGCTCCCACGCACGGTAATCGTCAGTCACCTCCACGAGCGCCAGCGCCCTGAGCAGTTGGACGGCGGGGGCGAAATCGTCCGCCGCATCCTGCAGTTGGCCGATCGCACCGAGGATGTGGGCGCCATGTTCCTTCGGGAGGCCTTATGGCATCTGCATTCGCAGGTCGGCGATGGCACCACCACGGCCGCGATCCTGTTCCAGGCGGTGTTCGATGAGGGCGCGCGCTATATCGCCGCCGGCGGCAGCGCGATGCGGCTGCGCACGCACTTGAACCGGGGCCTGCAGGTGATAATCGATGAGCTAACCGGCATGTGCACCGACGTGGAGGAGGATCGACACCTGAGCGGCCTGGCCCGGACTCTTTGTCACGACGAAGCCTTGGCCGAGATGCTCGGGGCAATCCTGGCCGACAGCGGCGAATTCGGGCGGCTGGAGATCCGCCAGGGCAACACCGACGAGTTGCGTCGCGAACAGGTCGAAGGTATGTACTGGGAGCGCGGGCTGATGTCGCGGCAGATGGCCACCGATCAACGCCTGCTGCACACCGACCTCGCCGATACGGCTGTCCTGATCAGCGACCTCGAGATCAACGACGTGCGCCAGCTGATGTCGCCTCTGGCCCTGATCATCAACGCCGGCATTCGGAATCTGTTCATCGTCGCCCAACGAATCTCGGACAATGTGATCGGTTTCCTGCTTGCCAATAACAGCCCGGCCCGGTTCCAGGCCATTGCAGTGACGACGCCGGGAACGGGCCTCGATCAGTTCGGCGAGCTCCAGGACCTGGCGGTGGTGACCGGCGGGCGGCCCTTCATCAAAGTTGCGGGCGACACGTTCGAGCACGTACGGCCACAGGACCTGGGGCGGGCGGGCCGCATGTGGGCTGACATCCACAACTTCGGGGTCATCGACGGCGGGGCCGACCCAACTGCAGTGCAAGGCCACCTGTTTACGCTGTTTGAAGCCTTCGAGAAGGCCGAAGACCCTGTGCTGCGCGAGAAGCTGCGGAAGCGGATCGCCCGGCTGCAGGGCGGCTCGACCACCCTCTGGGTCGGCGGCCGGCATGCTGACGCCATCAAGGCTCGCACGGAGCTGGCTGAGCGGACGGTGGGACTGCTGCGCGAGGCCCTGATGTATGGCGTGGTGCCGGGCGGCGGGGCCGCGTTGCTGGGATGTCGCCCTGCGCTGCGATGCCTGCTCGCCGGCAGCACGGAAGCTGACGAACAAGCCGCCTATCGGATCCTGCTGCGGGCCGTCGAGCAGCCCATGCTCACCATAGCGAGCAACGCCGGCTACGATCCCCACGCAGTCATGGCCCAGGTCGAGCAGGCAGGTCAGGGCAGTAGCCTCGATGCCACCGCCGGACAAGTCGTGCCAATGGCAGAAGCCGGCATCTTCGATGTGGCCACGGTGCTGAAGTCCGCCGTGCTCAGCGCCGTTACCAGCGCGGCGTTGGCCCTCACGGTGGATGTGATCGTCCAGCACCGTAAGCCGCAGCGTGCGGAGGTCGTGGCGCCGACGGCGCCCAAGCGACTGTAGAGGAATCTCGAGATCACGCGAGTCCCCTCTGCTCACTCTTCTGATATTCGGAGAGGAGGTGATCCCCGGAGGCAGAAAATCTGATAGTTGTGCAAAGGTCCTGGTGATTGATGGAGGTTGGGAGAGGAGGTGAATTCGGCACTGGAGGCAAATCACCGCCACGAGAAACTCGCCTGAATCGAACCTGGCATTCCGACGAGGGAGATTCGTGGATTCGCCGGTTTTGGTAAGATCTTCTCCTGCGGACAGCAGGAAAGAAACCCAACAAGGAGGACAAAGGTGAAATCGAAGAAGCTCACCCGACGTGATTTCCTGCGCTACAGCGCCATCGGCGCTGGCGGCTTAGCGTTGGCGGCCTGTGCGGCGCCAACGGCGGCGCCAGCCCCGGCGGCTCCAGCAGCACCCACGGCAGTGCCGGTCGCGCCCACTGCTGTGCCGGCCGCGGCCACCGCTGTGCCGCCCACTGCTGCTGCGCCCGCAGCGGCGCAGATCGTGCTGGAAGTGGTCTCCGACACCCCCGAGTACGCCAGCCAACACCAGCAGATTGCGGATATCTACACGGAGCAGCATCCCAATGTGACAGTGAAGTGGATAACCCACAGCGAGGACGGTCAGGCGGCCTACGTTGCGAAGACCGCCGGCGGCTACGTGCCGCACATGGAGACTGTCTGGGCGAGTGGCAACACCTTGGTGCTGAACAAGGACACCTACAACATCGCGATTGACCTAAGCACCATCGACTATCCCCACTGGGACAAGTTCCTGTGGCCCATCAAGGACACCTGGCCCACCATGTATGGGCTGCCCGGCCCGCGCTGCATCGACCCGTTCCTGGGCTACGTCATGACCTGGCAGTATCACCAGGACCTGCTGGACAAAGCGGGGCTGGACCCTGCCAAGAATGTCAAGAGCTGGGAAGACCTGAAGACGTGGCTGGACGAGGGCAGCAAGTGGGCCAAGTCGTCCGGCAGCCCGGTGGATCGCTTCTGGGACCAGGGCTGGCTCGATGCTTGGTTCGGTTGGGCTCTGGAGTACGACACGATGCCGCTCGCCTTCCCCGAAGGTCAGCGCGCAAACCAGATCGCCTGCTGGAAGGGTGAGAAGAAGTTCAACGCCGAAGATTCACCCTACCGCCGCTATCTGGAATTCTTCGCTGAGGCCTACAAGAAAGGCTGGCTGCCGGAGAGCTTCTGGACCCGCACGTGGGAGGCGGACATGGAGTCCAGCTTTGCGGCCAAGAAGAGCGCCGTCATGTGTCATGGCCCCTGGACCTTCGACAAGACGATGGCCATCGACCCCACCGCCCAGATGGGCGCCTTCCCCGCCTCACCGCCTGACAAGGGCCAGGCCCAGTGGATGCAGCTCCAGTCCGATCCTGGCATCGACACCGGTTCGATGGCGTTCTTCACGCGCACCGGCAACGAGAAGAAGGCTGAATGGGAGACGGCCAAGGACTTCTACATCTGGTGGAACAGCCCTGACCAAGTCAAGCTGCGCGCCGAGGCATTGGGCTTCATGCCGGGCATGAAGCTCGATCCGCCGGCCGAGCTCAAGGGCGGCCAGTGGGATGCGGTCACCAGCCAGATCGAGGTCAAGGGCGGCAAGTACGAGAACTGCAAGTGGGAACGCTCGGTCTCCGGCGAGACCCGGATGGGCCCCAAGCGCAAGGGCGGCAGCCCGGGCACCTGGGATAAGGAGTCTGGGAACATCGCCAAGAACTGGGCCGACCTGATGACGGAAAAAACCACCGTGCAGCAATACCTCGACAACGCGCAGAAGAACTACGAACAGAGCTTCGAGAAGTAAGGTTAGGAATGCGAGACCGGGTTCCTATTGGGAACCCGGTCCCTCGACCACGATGCGTACGCGCATGGGGTGAGGCGGCGCAACACGGCGGCCCACAAGGGACGCCGGTTCGTCGTCCCATCTCATGCCCGACCGACGAGGAGTGGACAGCAACCGTGGCTACTAGAACCCAAACCAAGTCCCGCAAACGCATGGGGCGCCTGGAGCGCCAACGTATGTTCGGTGACTGGATGCTGCTGGCGCCGCAGCTCATCCTCTTCGTCGGCTTGACGCTGGTTCCTTTGATCGTCGCCATCCCAATGCTCTTCACCGATCAGCTTTCCTTCCAGGACACGGGCATCGAGTGGGCTGGGTTCTCCAATTTCGCGCGTGTTTTTACCGATCCGAACACTCAGGCCGAGTACCTGCCATCCCTGCAGCGCACGCTGCTTTTTGTCACCACCAACTACCTCATGGTGTACGTGTTTGGGCTGACGCTGGCGCTGCTGATCTATGAGATCGGCTTTCACGGATGGTTCTTCACGATCGTCTACCTGCCGATGATGGTTTCAGGCCTTGCCGTGGGCTACATGGCGACCATGCTCTTCGCCAAGTCTACGGGCACTGTCAACCTGATGTTGGGCGAATGGTTTGGCGCCAAGAACCTCATCGACATCCAGGATCCGACCGGCACCTCAATCATTCTGCCGATCATGATCGGGTGGCGCTATGCCGGCTTCAATGTGGCCATCTTCCTGGCCGGACTGCTCGCCATCCCCACAGAGACGATCGAGGCGGCAATCGTGGACGGGGCCTCCTATTGGCAGCGGCTCTGGCGGATCTATTTTCCGCAAATGCTGCCCTCGTTCATCATCGCCACCATCTTCTGCCTGATCGGCTCGTTTGGCGTGTTCGACGAGCTGATCCCGCTCGGCGCGCTGAGCAGTAACCGCGAGGCGAGGATGCTGTCGGTGCTGTTCTTTTCCTACGCATTCTATTCGGGGCGACTCGCATTGGGTATAACGCTGACCCTACAGACGTTTCTGCCGCTGGTCGTCATTGCGTTTCTGCTCCAACGGCTTCAACGGCGCCTGCAGTATTAGGCCAGGTCGCCGAGGCATATCGCCTCTATACGGCAGGTGGATTCATGGCGACGAGCACGAAAGTTCTCGAGGCAGTGCCGACAGCAGAACACAATGTCGGATCCCTGCGCCGGCAGAAGCGGAGATTCCTTACTGTCGCGTATGCGTTTATGATCGGCTACGCCTTGCTCACGCTCTTCCCGTTCTATATCCTCTTCGTGCGCACCTTCGTGAGCACCAAGGACTCCACGGAGCTTCACCTTTGGATCCCGAAGGGTGTGGACCTGAGCATGGACGCGGAGATCGGCAATCTGGCCGTCAACTACAATATCGACATCAAGAAGCTAAAAGATGACTTGGGCATCAAAGGCTACCTGAATCCACGCCAGTCACTGGCCGTCATTGCCGAGAAGAACAACATCCCCATCGAACGATTTCAGCGCTACTTCGCCAACTTCGGCACCTTCAACGGTTGGATCACCCTTTTAGGGCGCGCCGACTACTGGAAAGCGTTGGGACGGACGGCGATCACCACCGTTATCGGCATCGCGCTGCTCTGCCTCCTTTCCATGTTCACCGGCTATGGCCTGGCGGGGCTGCGCCGTCGCGATCAGATGGTCGTGTACAACGTCTACCTGCTCCAGATGGTCATCCCGACGGTGCTCATCATTATCCCCCAGTTTTTGCTCGTACAAACGCTGATCGGCCTGGTTCCGGGCAGCGACAGGCCAGGCACGGCGCGCTCGCTCGCGCAGTTGAGCACACTCGTTCTCATCTTCATTAAGGGCGGCGCGCTTTCCACCATGATCTTCACCACTTCGATCAATCAGGTGCCCTCGGAACTGGAGGAGTCGGCGCAGCTTGATGGCGCCAGCCGGATGGGCTACTTCTGGGGCATCCTTGTTCCGCTCCTGAAGGTACCCATCGCCACCGTCTCGGTGATCATGCTGCCGGTGTTCTGGAATGCGTTCTTCGAGCCGTACGTCTACCTGGACGCCGCCAACGCGACTGTTATGCCGCTCATCGCGGCGTATGGGGGCACCTTCACGACGAACTTCCAGATCATCTTCACCGGCGTTTTCGTCTCTGTGTTGCCACTGCTCATCGTCTATCTGCTGCTGCGGAAGCTGTTCACCCGCAGCGTGATGTCGGGCGCCATCAAGGGGTAGGGTAGCCCATGAGCCCGCGACTCGGATTCATCCTGCCGTAGGAAAGACGCAGTGAAAGCACTCGACATGGTGCGCATTCGTGGCACTATCGTAACCGGGTGAAAGGCCACGACGTACAGAAGGTGCTGCTGAAGCCATGAGCAGGCATGGCTGGGTCCGCCCATCAATGAGTGAACGGGAGCCTTGCAGTGGCCGAAATGACATCTCGCGAGCGCGTCGTGAGCGCGCTCAACCACCAGGAGCCTGATCGGGTGCCCCTGGACATCGGGGGCGGTTCCAGCACCACCATGGTGGTCGAGAGCTACGAGCGGCTCAAGTCGGAATGGGGCATCCCTGGCGAGACGCGCATCATGAACAAGGCGTTCCGCCTGGCCCGATTGGACGAGGCAGTGATGCAGCGCCTGGGCAGCGACACCCGGCCGCTTACGGTGCGCGGCCCGCTCGACTGGACCCCGCCATACGCAGAGCCTGGATTCTTCGTCGATCTCTGGGGCGTCACCTGGCGTCAAGCGTTCTACGGCGACGGCTGCTACTACTGGGAGCTTTACGGCAATCCGTTGCGCAATGCCACGATTCAGGATCTGGAGAAGTACCATTGGCCTGACCCGCTCGATCCCGGTTTCACCCTGGGCCTGGAGGAGGAGGTCAAACAGCTGTACTACGGCACCGACTACGCCATCCTGGCTGATGGCGGCTTCAAGAGCTTCTGGGAGATGGCCTACATGCTGCGCGGGCTTGAGCAGCTGCTGACCGACCTGGTCCAGAATCCCGAGTTTGTGAATGCGCTGCTCGAGAAGCTGCTCGGGCTCAACATCAAAGGCACCGGCAAGTTCCTTGACATCGCAGGCCCATACATCCAGGCGATACGCGCCGGCGACGACTTGGCCACGCAGCGCGGCCCGATGATGTCACCGAAGTCATACCGCGCGCAGCTGAAGCCCTACTACAAGCGCTATTTCGACTTCGTGAAGTCCAAGACTGACGCCAAGATCTTCTATCACAGTTGCGGCAACGTTTCCGCGTTCGTCGATGACCTCGCCGAGATTGGCGTCGAGGCTCTGAATCCGGTGCAGGTTTCGGCCATGGGCGACACGGCTGCCCTCAAAGAGCGCTACGGCGAAAAAGTGAGCTTCTGGGGCAGCATCGATACCCAGCACGTCCTGCCAAACGGCACTCCCGACGAGGTCGAGCAGGAAGTCCGCCACCGCATTCGCGACCTGGGTCCCGGTGGTGGGCTGGTGGTGGCCTCGGTCCACAACATCCAGCCGGACGTGCCGACGGCGAACATCGTTGCCATGGCCGATGCTACACGTAGGTGGGGCCGGTACCCGCTAGAGGCTTGAGATTCCGTCGCGGAGAACTGAGGGGCGTTCGAACCGAGTTGACCATGGACGCAGCCAGTCCGAGAGTATCCCCCCGCCAATGGAACATGAGCATTCGCGGCCACAAAGGGATACTAAACCCGGAGTGCCTTACGGTGCTGCTGATGCCGTAGGGCGAATCAGCTAATCGACACGTTGAGGAGCAATAGTATGGAGACGCATTGGAACAGTTTCTGCACGATGAGCATCGTGCACTTCATGGCCTATCCGGCATGCCTTAAGGGCGAAGGCCCGATCGCCGAGACGGTGGCGAAGATCGCGGAGGACCCCTTCTTCACGGGGATCGAAATCGGCTGGATCAGGGACCCCGCCGAGCGGGCCAAGGTCAAGCAGATCGTGGACGCGGCGCACATCAAGGTCGGCTACGCGGGCCAGTCGGCGCTGCTGGTGCAGCAGCTCAACCTGAACAGCCTGGATGAGGAGGCGCGCGGTCGCGCCGTCGCCCAGGTGAAAGACAGCGTCGACGAGGCGGCCGAGCTTGGCTCCGAGCGAGTTGCGTTCCTGACAGGCAAGGACCCCGGCGACGCCCTTCGCCCTGCAGCGCTCGAGGCGCTCCTCAAGTCAACCCGCGAGGCAAGCCACTACGGGCGGGAGCATGGGATCGCGCTCACTTGCGAGGTGTTCGACCGGGATATCGACAAGAAGTGCCTGATCGGCCCAAGCGATTACGCGGCTGCCTACGCCCGCGAAGTGCGCCGTGACTTCCCCGAGTTCGGGCTGATGTATGACTTGAGCCACCAGCCGCTCTTGTTTGAGGAATCGAAGGCAGCGTTGAGCCTGCTCAGAGAGTATCTGGTGCACATCCACGTCGGGAATGCGGTGGTCACGTCCGGCGTGCCTGGCTACGGCGACTTGCACCCGCGCTTTGGCTGGCCCGGCGGCGCCAACGATGTACCCGAGCTGGCCGATTTCCTGCGGGGCCTCTTCGAGATCGGTTACCTGAGCGAAGGTGCGGCTCGGCCGTGGGTTGGCTTCGAGGTCAAGCCACAGGGGCCGGGCGAAACGTCCGAGCTGATCATCGCCGGCACCAAACGCGTCTGGCAGGATGCCTGGTCGCGGGTATGAAGGCGCGAGCAATGCCCGGCACGACGAGGTGCCGGCGCTAAATCCTGGCGTGCAAGCGAGATGAAGCCCGCTTCGTCCCGCATCACTCATGCTGAACGCATCACGAATCAAGGAGTCCATACGTGTTCGAAATCGGCGCAGAACGTGTTGAGGAACTGATACCTCAGTATCCATGCTGGGAAAAGACCAAGGACTTGATCGACCAGCTCCTGGATATCATCATTAACTACCGGCAGAGCGGGCACCCTGGCGGGTCGCGCTCAAAAGTGCACATCCTGGTCGCCACCCTGCTTGGCGGCGCAATGAGGTGGGACATCCGCAGCCCGGAGAAGCGCTTCGGCGACCGTTTCGTGCTCGGCGCCGGGCACACCATCCCGCTGGTGTACTGCACCCTGGCGGTGCTGAACGAGGCACTCCGCATCAAGCACGAGCAGACCGGCGATCCGCGATACGCAATCCCGAGCCCAACTGGGCGAGCCCTCTACTGGGAGGATCTGCTCGGCTTCCGGCACCGCGGCGGCCTCTCGGGCCATGCCGAGATGGCAGGCAAGACCCTCTTCCTGAAATTCAACACAGGGCCATCGGGGCACGGCGGGCCGGCGGCTGCTGGCGAGGCCCTGGCGCTCAAACGGGCGGGCGCCGGCGGAGTAAAGGTATTCTTCCTGGAGGGTGAGGGCGGCCTGACCCCCGGCGGCGTCTTCGAGACGATGAACTCGGCCTGGGGCTTGGCGCTGGACAACCTTCATTTCCTGATCGACTGGAATGACTTCGGCATCGACGATCACCCGGTCAGTGCGGCGATGCCCGGTACGCCGGCCGACTGGTTCGCCGGCCACGGATGGCGTGTGTTCGGCACAGACCAGGGCATGGCGTGGCAGCCAGTGATGCAGACAATCCTGGAAATGACAGGCGGAGAGAACCCCGATCGTCGCCCGAGCGCGGCCTGGTTCAAGACGCGGAAAGGCCGGGGATACCTGAAGTACGATAATCCCTCCCACGGCGTGCCGCACAAGATGAACTCGGAGATCTTTTGGGAGACCAAGAAGCCGTTTGCCGATCGGTATGACGCCCAGTTCGTCAATTTCGGCGGTGCCCCACCCGCGGACCCGGCCGCCTTACGCGAGGAGTACCGCGCCAACCTCGCGGCCGTAATCGATGTACTGCGCCGCGACCAGGGGTTGGTAGACTACCTGGCTAACCGCCTGGTACTGTTGGGCGAGAGCGTGCCGGAGGAAATCCCGGGCTTCAAGCTGGGTGGGCCGGCGGCCGCCGGCGACTCGCGGCCCGCCACCCCCTTCGAAGACGAGCGGCTCTACGACTTTCGTAACTACCCAGCCGACCTCTATGTTGCGCCCGGAACTACGGCAGCCAACCGGGCGGCTTTTGGCCGGTGGGGCGCTTGGGCAAACGCTTTCGGCGCCAGGGAGTACGGCCGGCCGCTCTTCATGGTCTCATCGGCTGACCTCTCGGGCTCCACGAACATCAGCGGCTTCGCCGAGCGCTACGGTGACTTCCCCGGCTATGGTTGGTACGAACGATTCGGCACCGGCGATGGCGTTCTGCTGCCGCAAGAGATCACCGAGTTCGCCAATGCGGGCATCATGATCGGCATGACGACGGTGAACCTGGCCAGCGACCCCGGGGGCAGCTTCGACGGATTCTGGGGCGCGTGCTCCACTTACGGCTCCTTCTCGTACCTGAAGTACGGCCCCATGCGGCTCTTCAGCCAGTTAGCCCAGGATTGTGAGCTTAAGGTGGGCAAGGTAATCTGGGTAGCAGGCCATTCGGGTCCGGAGACCGCCGAGGACAGCCGGACGCACTTCGGCATCTACTCGCCCGGGGTCACGCAGCTCTTCCCCGAAGGCTCGATCATCAACCTGCACCCATGGGAGTATAACGAGGTGCCGGTGCTGTTGGGCGCGGCGCTGCGCCAATGTGCTCCGATCGTCGCCCTGCACCTGACCAGGCCTCCGATCGTGATTCCGGATCGCGCGGCGTTGGGCATCCCGTCGCACTTCGAGGCCGCGCGCGGCGCCTACGTCATGCGCAACTTCATGCCTGGCCCGCGTGGCGGTACAGTGATCGTGCAGGGGGCCAGCGCGGTGGAGAATATCGTAAAGGCTTTGCCCGAGCTTGACGCCCGCCGCCTGAATGTGAAGATCGTCTGCGCCACAAGTCCTCAGCTATTTGCCCTGCAGCCAGAGTCGTATCGCCGGAGCGTGCTTGCCCCGTCAGACTATGCCGATTCCACAGTGATCACCACGCAGGCCCGTTGGCTGATGCACGACTGGCTTTTCAACAAGGTCGCCGAGGCGTATGCCCTCTCAGCCGATTGGGACAACCGCTGGCGCACCGGTGGGGCGTTGGACGAAGTGCTCGATGAGGCGCACCTAACACAGGAATGGATCGTGAAGGGCATTGAACGTTTCGTGCGCGATCGGGATAGTCGATTGGCATGTCTGCAAAACGAGCTGGACGCGGCGCGCGGCGCGTAGTCTCCGAGTGCCTGCGCGGGTCAAACAATAGGAGTGCTTCACGCATGGAAATCATCACTGTCCCAGACCGGACATATGTAGACAGCCCGGCCACCTTTGACCCCTTGAATGCTTCCCAGTTCTGGAAGCTCTACCGCAGCAACTCCATGCAGCGTCGCGACTGCCTGCCGTTTCATACGGATTATCCCGATTTGCTGAGAAGCTGTGAAACCCTTGCCTATCTGATCCGGAGTTACACCGTCTGGGAAATGACGTGCGGAGCGTTGGGCCATCCGGGGGGAAGCTTCTCCGAGGCGGAGTTCCTTGCCGTATTCTACAACTATGTGTTGCGGTATGACGCTCTGGACCCGAAGTGGCCGATGCGCGACGTATTCTACCTGTCCAAGTGCCACTCGGCACCTGCGCTCTACACGACGCTTTCGCTGTGCGGGTATCTGCCGGTGGGGCGGCTCAAGTACTACGGCGCGTGGGATTCCGGGTTGGAATCGCACCCCGACTGCCTGGTGACGCCGGGTATCGAGGTCAGCGGCGGCTCCCTCGGACAGATACCTGGCGTGGCGGTCGGCCGTGCGTTGGCGATCCGCCAGAACGGGCCGGATCACTACGACCGAATGGTCTACGTCATGGTCGGGGATGGCGAATGCAACGAAGGCTCTGTGTGGGAAGCGTTCATGGCTGCCGGTCACTACAAGCTCGACAACCTGTTCGTGACCATAGACTACAACAAGGTTCAGGCGAAGGGTTTTCTCAGCCAGGACATGAGCATCGAACCGCTGGCCGACAAGATGCGTGCGTTCAACTTCGATGTGTTTGAGACACAGAATGGGCACGACGTTGCCGAACTGATCGACGTCTTCAACCGCATGGGCGCTCAGCGTCGGGGCAAGCCACAGGCGCTCATTCTGAACACGATCAAGGGCAAAAAGGTGCGAGAATGCCAGTACAACCCCAACTGGCATACGTCGGCGCCTCGTAACGCGCAATCGGCGGGCATGTGGCTGCGGGAGTTGTGGGAACAGGACGGCCGGAGACTCGGCATCCCGGAGGAATTCCCCGAAGCCCTCACCGCCGCCATCGAGATCGTCCCACCCGTTCACGACAACCCCGATGAGATCTTGGATCGGCAGGCATAGGAGACAGCCATGGCACAGTTCTATCTGCCTGATCGCACCGCGACCAAAGAAATGCGCTACCAGTTGGGTTTTGCGCTGGCTGACATGGCCTATGAATACGAGAAGATCATCGCCCTCGACGCCGATCTGCGCAGCTCGACCGGCCTCCACATCTTCGAGCACTACCACCCGGCCAAGCTGGTGAAGGTCGGAATCGCCGAGCAGAATCTGATCGCAATTGCGGCCGGCATGTCCCAGGAAGGATACATCCCCTTCCCCTGCACGTTCGACGCCTTCAGCCGGCGATTCATGGATCAACTGTACATCACCGTGGCCTACAGCCGGTTCAACGTCAAGATTCTGGGGGCTTACGCTGGCCTCTTCACGGGCAAATCAGGCGCCACGCACCAGAGCGACAAGGAGCTCGGGTTCCTTCTGCGGGTGCCCAACCTGACGGTGATCGAACCGGGCTGCAACTCGGAGATGGTCCAGGCGCTGCGCTGCGGAGTGGAGACCCCGGGGCCCTTCTACTTCCGCGTTGTCCGCTGCGAGGTAGAGGACAACGAGTTGTATGACGGCTATCAGTTTAGGCTCGGCAAGGGCGTCACTGCCTACGATGAGGGCGCGGACATTGGCTTCGTGACCAC
>Ga0315273_10009228_pt1 | contig 12495 bp, 14 predicted proteins | sample YL17G02_0_MG_FD_205753 | JGI IMG/M metagenome (GOLD analysis project Ga0315273, IMG submission 205753) | Sediment microbial communities from Yellowstone Lake, YNP, Wyoming, USA - YL17G02_0 | ecosystem: Environmental > Aquatic > Freshwater > Lake > Sediment | place: USA: Wyoming | collected... | reverse complement strand
TGCCGCTAATCGGCGCTGCCTGTGGGCTTGCGGTGGGCCACTATTGGCTAAGCTTGGGCGCAGGCGGGACCACGCTGGTTGCGGTGCTGGGCGCGAGCGCCTCGTATATCGCCGTACCGCCGGCGGTGCGCATGGCCATTCCCGAAGCGAGTCCCTCGCTCTATCTGACCCTTTCGCTTGGCATCACATTCCCCTTCAACGTCGTGGTGGGCATCCCCCTCTATCACTCAATCGCAGAATGGCTTGCAGCATGAATTCCCCTTTGATCAGAGTTGGCGTCGTCATGGGTAGTTCGAGCGACTGGGACGTCATGCAGCATGCCACCCTCGCTCTGCAATCACTTGATGTCGGATACGAGGCGCGCGTGGTTTCGGCGCGCCGCACGCCGGAGTTGCTGTTCGACTACGCAAGACAAGCAGCGGGGCGCAGCCTGCATTGCATCATCGCCGGAGCGGGCGGCGCGGCGCACCTGCCCGGCATGCTTTCGGCCATCACGCAACTCCCGGTACTCGGCGTACCAGTACCGTCTCGTCACCTAAAAGGCATGGACTCGCTGCTATCCATCGTGCAAATGCCGCGTGGCATCCCGACCGCAACCTTCGCGATCGGCGAGTCAGGAGCAGCCAATGCTGGGCTGTTCGCGGCAGCCATGCTCGCTGTCAACGACCTGGCGCTGGCTTCCCGGTTAGCCGCGTTTCGCACATCGCAAAGCGAGACGGCGGCGGCGATGGCTTTGCCGCAACTGTGATGATCGCGCCAGGCGCATGGCTGGGGGTGCTGGGTGGCGGTCAGCTGGGGCGGATGTTTGCAATGGCTGCGCACAGACTCGGCTACCGCGTGATGGTGCTGGACCCGGATCCGCTGAGCACGGCCGGTTCGGTGGCGGACAGACATGTTTGCGCGGCGCTCGACGACCCCACGGCGCCGGCCGAAATGGCGCGCATCTGTGCCGCGGTGACGGTGGAAACCGAAAACGCGTCAACCGCTGCCTTGGAACGCCTCGCGCGCGACGTGGTAGTCAGCCCTGCGGCGCATTGCGTCGCAATCCGGCGGGCAGCTTATCGACGAGTATGGAAATGAAAATGACGTTGTCGATGCCGAGCACCAATTCCAAAACGGTCAGAGTCAAGAAAGCGATCCAGGCTGTGGATCGGACAGGAGTTCGATCATCGCGTCGCTCCTCGAAGTTCGCGGTGATGCGCCATGCTGCGGCGCGGCTTCAGTTGAGCCTCCATAATGCGAAGTTGAGCGCGCACGCGAACGCAACCCATGCGGCGTACGGGGCAAGCAGCCATCCCGCTAGCCGATCGGTGCGCCAGAACAGCACCACATTGACGCCAATCACGGCAAGCAGGAGCACGATCTCGGCGAGCGCGATCCCGATCATCCGGCCCCCGAAAAAGAGGAACGACCAAGCGAGGTTGAGCGCGAGTTGCGCCGTGTAGACCGCCATCCCAGCGCGGGCGCCCACCGGGCCCGCACTTCGCCAAACGCGCCAGCCCGCAAGCGCGATCATGAGATACAGCGAGGCCCAGACCGGGGCGAACACCCAGTCGGGAGGATTGAAGTCGGGCTTGTGCAGCGTCCGATACCAGGTGCCGACACTGCCAGCCGTGGCCCAGCCGCCGATCGCCCAGATTGCCAGGCAGAGCGCCAAGAATGCACCCAAGCCGAGCAGATCGCCAACGCGCGTGCGAACGGTGCCGTTACTCATCGTGCCTTCACCGCCCCGTATCGCACGAGAGTACGCTGGCGGGCTTCTTCGTGACGCACGACCGGTGCCGGGTAGTCGCGACCGATTACGCATCCCGCCGCATGCTGCGCGAGCGGTGCCATCTCCCATGGCGCGTGCACTCCCGCGTCCGGCACGCGCGCGAGTTCCGGTATCCAGCGCCGGATGTACGCGCCCTCGGGATCAAACCGCCGCGACTGCGTTACCGGATTGAAGATACGGAACCAGGGCTGCGCGTCGCAGCCGGTGGAGGCGCACCACTGCCAACCACCGTTGTTGGCGGCAAGATCGTAATCGAGCAGCCTATTGGCAAAGTAGCGCTCCCCGCGACGCCAGTCGACCCCCAGATCCTTTACGAGAAACGATGCGGTCACCATGCGCAGCCGATTGTGCATCGCGCCCGTTGCGTTCAGTTCCCGCATCGCCGCATCGACCAGCGGATAACCGGTGCGCCCTTCGCACCAGGCGCAAAACCCCGCCTCGTCGTCTTCCCACTGCAAGGCTTGGTATGCGCGCCGGAACGCGTGATCGACCACGTCCGGGCGCGCGGCGAGGATCGCGAAGTAGAACTCGCGCCAGATCAGCTCGGAGAGCCAGGTTTCCGCGCCTGCGCTGTCGCGCACACTCGCGTAACGCACGAGTTCACGGACGGCGACCGTACCGAAGCGCAGGTGAACTGAGAGTTGCGAGGTCGCTGCGAGCGCCGGAAAATCGCGGCGTTCGGCGTAATGGGCGAGGCGCTTGCGGAACGCCTTCCACAGTCGCGCGCCGCCCGACATGCCGGCCGGCAGCGGAGGCTCGGCCAGTTCGAAGCGCAGCGCCTTCAGTGCCGGCATGGTTCCGGCAGGAGCCGGCGCGAGGCGCGAGGCCAACCGTTTGATTTCGAGCGGCGCGATATGCCGCGGTTCGAGCTTCGCGAGCCACGCCTTCTTGTACGGCGTGAACACCGAGAAGGCGTCGCCCGAGCGCGTGCGCAACTCGTCGAGTTCGAAGATCACTTGATCTTTGCGCGTGCGGAAATCGATCCCGCGTTCGCGCAGCCGGTGCGCAACCTCCGAATCGCGCCCAATCGCCTGCGGCTCGTAGTCGCGGCTTGCGTACACGGCGCTGACGCCGAGACTGCCCGCAAGGCGCGGGATTGCGTCACGCGCGCGCCCATGCAACACGTGCAATCCTCCGCCCCGGGCCTCCAGCGCCGCCTTGAGCTCGCAAACGCACTCCCAGATGAAAGTCACTCGCCGGTCAGCATTCGAGTCGAGCGCGTCGAGGATCTCGGTATCGAACACGAAGGCGCAATGCACCGCGCGATGGGCCTCGAGCGCGGCGTGAAGCGCCGCGTGGTCATAGTCCCGCAGGTCGCGGCGAAACCAGACCAGTGCGCCCGAGCCGCTCGGCTCAGCGCCCGGCATGTGCGTCACCCTTCTTCTGCCCGTCGCTCATTCGGTTGATGGACAAGTCTTGTATAGTAATAGTGTTGACATACTGTACGTATTGTATAATAATTGTAGATGTTTATAAAGAACAGAGCAGGCCGTAATGCCGAGCAGTAACGGAGAACAAGTTCCGATCCGCACCATCTGCTCCCTCACCGGGGTAAACGCCATCACGTTGCGCGCCTGGGAACGTCGTTACGGGTTTATTCGTCCGTTGCGCACGGCCAAGGGGCATCGGCTCTATACACACGCGCATGTCGAACTGATCCGCCGCGTGCTCGGACTCGTCGAACGCGGCGTGCCGATCAGCCAGGTGGGTAAGCTGGTAGACGCCGCACCCGAGTCGCGTCTCGCGTCGGACGTGCCCGGCCCTTGGCGAAATTACTTCGACCGAACGACTGCGGCAATCGCGCGCTTTGACGAGACGGAGCTCGACCAAATCTACGATGAGGCGCTCTCGGTGCACTCGATCGATGACGCCACCCGGCACCTGATCCTGCCGCTGCTCGCCCATCTTGGCGAGCGTTGGAAGAACATCGCCGGGGCCGTCGCCGAGGAGCACTTCCTCGCGATGTACCTGCGCAGCAAGCTGGGGGCCCGCCTGATGCACCGCATGCGCTACGCCACCGGCCCGCGCCTGGTGGCGGCGTGCGCCCCGGGCGAGCACCACGAAATCGGGCTGTTGCTGTTTGCGCTCGAAGCGCAGAGCGCCGGTCTGCGCACCGTACTGTTGGGCGCCGATACCCCTTTCGAAGATGTCGCCGTCGCTCAGCGCCGGTGCGGGGCCGACGCAGTCGTCATTTCGTCCTCCATTGACCCTGCGCCCGGTCTGCTCGAGCGGGCGCTGCCCAAGCTCGCGAGGCAAGTCGGCGTGCCGGTTTTCGTCGGTGGTGCCACCGCAACCCGGCACAAGCGGGAGATTTCGACCGCGGGCGCCATCGCCCTCGGTCGCGAACTAGAAGACGGCGTGCGCCTCATTACGGCCAAGCTGACCGGGAATAAGGCCAAAACATGAGCCACGCCACGCAGCTCGCCATCAGCTGGGTCGAGCAGGGTCTCGTGCCCGACGCGGTCATCCGAGGCGGCATCCGCCGCTTGTGCGAGCGGCGCCTGAAGGAAATCGCCGCGACCAACTGCGAGACCGCTACGCAGCTCATCGAGCGCTTCGTGAGCTCGATGGAGGCGTCCGACATCGCGCCGCTGCCGCAGCTGGCCAACGAGCAACATTACGAGGTGCCCGCGCAATTCTTTGCATTGGCACTCGGGCCCCATCGTAAGTACAGCAGTGCCTGGTGGCCGCAGGGCACAACAAGTCTTGCGGATGCTGAAGCCACGGCGCTCGCTGCCACCTGCGAGGATGCCGAGCTTTCCGATGGACAGACGATCCTCGAGCTGGGCTGCGGCTGGGGCTCGCTCACGCTGTGGATGGCCGGGCACTACCCGAACAGCCGCATCACGGCGGTGTCGAACTCGCACTCGCAGCGCGCCTGGATACTGGGCGAGGCCGAACGCCGCGGGCTGCCGAACGTCGAAGTCATTACCGCCGATATGAATCGTTTCGTCTTAGAGAAGCGCTTCGACCGCGTCGTGTCCGTCGAGATGTTCGAGCACATGCGCAACTGGCGCGCGCTGTTTGCGCGGGTCCACGACTGGCTTAACCCCGGCGGGCGCTTCTTCATGCACGTCTTCTGCCACCGCTCGACGCCCTACGCTTTCGTCGACACCGGCCCGTCCGACTGGATGAGTCGGCATTTCTTCTCCGGCGGCATGATGCCGAGCGACGAACTCGCGCTGCGCTTCCAGGAGAGGCTGCGGTTCCTGAAGCGCTGGCGTTGGGATGGCCGGCACTACGAAAAGACCGCCAACGCATGGCTCGCAAACGTGGATACCCGTCGCGCCGACGTGTTACCTGTGCTCGCGGCGACCTACGGCGAGGCAAACGCCTCCCAGTGGCTGCAGCGCTGGCGCATCTTCTTCATGGCCTGCGCCGAGTTGTTCGGCTACCGCGACGGACAGGAGTGGTGGGTGAGCCACTACCTGTTCGAGCGACCGGCGCGTTGAACGGCTTCCGTGCATAACTTGAGGTCGCTCGCATGACGCTCGCAGTCAACATTCTGCTCTTCCAGGCCGGCTGGTTCGCCTGCGTGCTGGGCGCGGCCCACGGCCTGCCATGGGCCGGCCCGCTCGCCGCCGCCGCGATCGTCGCCTGGCATCTTGCGCGCGCGGCGCAGCCGAAACAGGAACTGGCGCTGGTCGTTGTAGCTGCCGTGCTCGGTATGCTGTTCGAGACGCTGCTGGTGCAGGCCGGCTGGGTCCGTTTTGAGACGGGAGTGCTCATCGAGGGCGCGGCGCCCTACTGGATGGTCGCATTGTGGACGATATTTGCCACCACGCTCAACGTTTCGCTGCGTTCGCTGCGCCCACACTGGTGGCTCGCCGCGCTGCTCGGCGCGATCGGGGGTCCGGCCGCGTATTACGCCGGCGCGCGGCTTGGTGCGCTCGAATTCGGCGCGACCGGAGCGGCGCTTGCCGCGATCGGCATCGGCTGGGCGATTCTTACGCCGGCGCTGCTCCGCGCCGCGCGGCGACTCGACGGCTACGCGCAGCCATGACCCCGATCACTCTTTGGCTAATCGCACTGCCGGCGATGCTTGGACTGGCGCTGCCCGTGTGGGTCATGGCGACCGTGCGCCGCAATTCCGGGCTCGTGGACATTTTCTGGTCGGGCTTCTTCCTGGCGGGCGCTGCCGTGTACGCGGCCGCGAGCCCTGCGCTCGAAGCTCGCGCGCTGCTGGTGCTCGTGCTCGTCACCGTCTGGTCGCTGCGACTGTCGGTCTATCTCGCCGCGCGCAACTGGAATGCGCCGGAGGACCATCGGTACCGCGCAATCCGGGAGCGCAACGACCCCGGTTTCGCCTGGAAAAGTCTGTACCTGGTCTTCGGCTTGCAGGCGGTGCTCGCGTGGCTGATATCGGCGCCGCTTGCCGCCGCCATCGTCTCTGCCGCGCCCATCGGCGTGATCGACGTCATTGGCGCCGCGCTCGCCGTCTTCGGCATCGCGTTCGAGACGTTCGCCGATGCGCAGCTCGCGCGCTTCAAGGCCAAGCCTGCCAATGCCGGCCGCGTCATGGACAGCGGCCTGTGGCGCTATACCCGGCACCCCAATTACTTTGGCGAATTTTGCGTCTGGTGGGGCCTCTACGCTATCGCGTTAGCCGCAGGAGCGTGGTGGACAGTGTTCTCCCCGGTCCTCATGACGGTGCTGCTGCTCAAGGTCTCGGGCGTGGCACTCCTCGAGAAGGACATCGGCGAACGGCGCCCCGCGTACCGCGACTACGTGGCGCGCACCAACGCGTTCTTTCCCGGACCGCCGAGGGAGGTCTGATGCGTTCGCTGGTCGCCGCCATTTTGATCGTCACGGGTCTGTCTCCCGCGCACGCCGAGCCGAATGCCTGGAACTTCCGCGTGTTGCTGGACGGGCGCGAAATCGGGCGCCACCAATACACCCTGCGCGGCGTGGGCGAAGAGCGCGAGCTGCGCAGCGAGGCGCGATTCGATGTGCGCGTGCTGTACGTGAGCGTGTACCGCTACCTTCATGAGGCGGTTGAGCGCTGGAGCGGCAATTGCCTGCAATCGCTCGTTTCACGCACCGAAACCAACGGCGAGAGCCAGGCCGTGAGCGCGGCTGCGCGCGGCAACCGCCTCGCGGTCGAGCGCCCGGAAGGGCGCGACGAGCACGAAGGCTGCATCATGAGCTTCGCTTACTGGAATCCGCAGATCCTCAAGGAGCGCCGCCTGCTGAACAGCGAGACCGGCGAGCTGCTGCCGGTAAGAATAACGCCGCAGGGCGACGAAACCGTTGAGGTGCGCGGCCAGCCGCTCGCCGCGCAGCGCCACCGCATCAGCGCGCCGAGCTTGCAGATCGACCTGTGGTACGCGGGCGGGCGCTGGATTGCGCTCGAAGCGCCTGCGAAAGGCGGCCGGCGCCTGCGCTACGAGCTGATGTGATGCGCAGACCTGCCGCGCCCCCCCGCTTCCTCCTCGTCGCCGTGCTGCTCCTAGCGGGTTGCCAGAGCACGCAGCATCCGCCCCTTGCCCTTGCGTCGAGCGTGGATCTCGCGCGCTTCATGGGCGACTGGTACGTGATCGCGAACATCCCGACCTTCATTGAGGAAGGCGCGCACAACGCGGTCGAGTCGTACCGGCTCGCTGCCGACGGAACGATCGAAACCACGTTCACCTTCCGCGCGGGCGGCTTCGACGGCGAGCCCAAGCGGTACACGCCACGCGGATTCATCCAGGAACGCGCCTCGAACGCGGTCTGGGGCATGCAATTTATTTGGCCGGTGAAGGCCGACTACCGGATTGCGTACCTGAGTCCGGACTACACCCAGACGGTAATCGGCCGCGAAAACCGAGACTACGTCTGGATAATGGCGCGCACGCCGCAGATACCCGAGCTCGATTACCACCGCATCCTGCAGTTCGTCGCCACGCAGGGGTACGACGTCGCGCAGATCCGCAGAGTCCCCCAACGCTGGGAATCCCCGCCTGCCACTTCGCGGGCTCCGTCAAGATGATCGAGAGACTCGCTACTGCGCTGCGGCGCTGGATCGACAGCGGCGCCGCCGAAACGCTGGCCGGCAACGACGTGGGGCGACGCATCGACTGGCCGCGCGTGCTGCCGTACCTCCTGCTGCACGCGGGCTGCCTCGGCGCGCTCTGGGTCGGCGCGAGCCCCGTTGCGGTGGGCATCGCCACCGCGCTATTCGTTTTGCGCATGTTCGCGGTGACCGCATTCTACCACCGCTACTTCTCGCATCGCGCGTTCCGCACCTCGCGCGCCGCGCAGTTCGCCTTCGCGCTACTCGCCGCGTCAGCGGTGCAGCGGGGGCCGCTGTGGTGGGCCTCGCATCATCGCCATCATCACGCGCATTCCGACCTCCCGGGGGACAGCCACTCAGCTCGCGTGCACGGATTTCTATGGAGCCACCTCGGGTGGTTCCTAGCACGCGAGAAATTCGCGGCGCGGCTCGACCTCGTACCCGATCTCGCGCGCTATCCGGAGCTGCGCTGGCTCGACCGGTTCGATGTTGCCGCGCCGGCACTGCTTGCCGCGGCGCTCTACGGCTTCGGCGCGTGGCTCGAGCAGGTGGCACCCGCGCTTGGCACCTCCGGCGGGCAGCTCGTGGTATGGGGCTTTTGCATCTCGACGGTGTTGCTGCACCACGCCACTTTCACGATCAATTCGCTCGCGCACCGGTTCGGCGCGCGTCGTTACGCAACGCGTGACGACTCGCGCAACAACCCGTGGCTTGCTCTGCTTACGTTCGGTGAGGGCTGGCACAACAACCACCACCATTTCCCCGGTGCCGCGCGCCAGGGCTTTTATTGGTGGGAAGTGGACTTGAGCTACTACGGCTTGCGCCTGCTGGCCGCGCTGGGACTGGTCTGGGACCTGCGGTCCGTGCCGCTCGCCGTGCGCGAAGCGCGCCGCGTGTCGGAGAAGGACGTGCAGGCGTGAAGATCGCGATCATCGGCAGTGGCGTCGCGGGAAATGTCGTCGCGCGCCGGCTGCATCGCGCGCACGACATCACCGTGTACGAGGCGGCGAGCCACATCGGCGGCCACACCCACACTCACAGCGTCGAGCAGGCCGGACGCCGCTATGAGGTCGACACCGGCTTCATCGTCTTCAACGACCGCACCTACCCTCACTTCATCGCACTGCTCGACGAGCTCGGCGTCGCGTCGCAGGAGAGCAGCATGAGCTTTTCCGTGCGCAACGAGGCGAGCGGCCTCGAATACAACGGAACCACGCTCAATACCCTCTTCGCCCAGCGGCGCAACCTTCTGCGGCCGTCGTTCCTCGGCATGATCCGCGACATCCTGCGCTTTAACCGCGAAGCCCCGGCGCTGCTTGCCGAGCGCGGCGGCGAGCTTCCCCTCGGCGAGCTGCTCGCTCGCGGGCGCTATGGCCGCGCATTCGTCGAGCACTACATCGTTCCGATGGGTGCGTCGATCTGGTCCAGTGACCCAGCTTCCATGCTCGAGTTTCCGGCGCGGTTTTTCGTTCGGTTCCTGCACAACCACGGCATGCTGACCGTGAATGACCGCCCAGTGTGGCGCACGATTCGCGGCGGCTCCGCGCGCTATGTCGAGAAGCTGACCGCGCCGTTTCGCGAGCGCATCCGCCTCAACACCCCCGTCGAATGGATGCGGCGCCTGCCCGGCAGTGTGATTGTCAAGGCGCGCGGATCGGAAGCGCTGCGCTTCGATGCTGCGTTTCTCTCCTGCCATAGCGATCAGGCGCTGCGCCTGCTCGCGGACCCCAGCCGCGTCGAGCGCGACGTGCTGGGCGCCATTCCCTACCAGACCAACGAAGCCGTGCTCCACACCGACACGCGGCTGTTGCCGAAGCGTCGCCTCGCGTGGGCCGCGTGGAACTACCACGTGCTGCCGGAAGACCGCGGGCCAATAGCGCTCACTTACAACATGAATATTCTGCAGCGGCTCGATGCGCCGACGCCCTTCCTCGTCACGCTCAACCGGAGCGAGGCGATCGATCCTGCGCGCGTCATCAAGCGCATCACCTACCACCATCCGCTCTTCACGCCGTCCGCCGTCGCCGCGCAGGCACGCCAGCGGGAGTTGAACGGCGCGCACCGCACCTACTACTGTGGCGCGTGGTGGAGCAACGGCTTCCACGAGGACGGCGTCGTCAGCGCACTGCACTCGCTCGCCCATTTTGAACAGGACCATGCACAGCGCCCTTTACACCGGTCTGCTTAAGCACCGGCGCTTCGACCCAACGCCGCACGCGTTCGAGTACCGCCTGTGCATGGCCTGGCTCGATCTCGCGGAGCTGGACGAAGTGTTCCGCGGCCGCTGGCTATGGTCGACTCAGGGTCCTGCGCTCGCCTGGCTGCGGCGCGCCGACTACCTCGGCGATGCGCGCGCGCCGCTCGATCGGGCCGTGCGCGACCGCGTCGAGCGCGAAACGGGAAGACGACCGGCGGGTCCCGTGCGCCTGCTAACGCACCTGCGCACCTTCGGCCACTGCTTCAATCCGGTCAGCTTCTATTATTGCTACGACACGATGGGCGAGCATATCGAGACCGTCGTCGCCGAGATTACCAACACGCCCTGGAACGAGCGTCATGCCTATGTTCTGCCGGCGCACCGGAGCGAGAGGCACGGCGCGAAACTTCGCTTCCGCTTCGGCAAGTCGTTTCACGTGTCTCCTTTCATGCCCATGGACCTCGACTACGACTGGTGCTTCACGCTGCCCGGAGCACGGCTTGCCGTGCACATGGAAAATCGGCGCGCGAATGAAACCCTGTTCCATGCCACGCTCGCGCTCGAGCGGCACGAGATCACCGGCGCGAGCCTCGCGGGCGCGCTGGTGCGCTACCCCTTTGCCACGCTGCAGGTACTCGGTGCCATCTACTGGCAGGCGTTGCGCCTGTGGGCGAAACACGTCCCCTTCCATGCGCACCCCGCGAAGCGTGCTGAGGAGAAAACCACGTGGCCGACACCACGCTGATCGAACTGTCCCGCAGCGCACCGCGCGTCAACCCGCTCGGCGCGCTCGCGCGCCGGCTCGTATTCGCGCGCGTCGCGACCTTGAGCGCGGGCCTGCTGCGCATACGCGAGGGACACGAGGTCCACGAATTCGGTGCCCGGAGTACGGGCGTTGATGCGACTATCACGGTGCTGGATCCGGCGTTCTATGCCGAGATCGCCTTCGGCGGCTCGGTCGGCGCCGGAGAGTCGTACATGCTGGGGCACTGGCAAGCGGATGATCTCACTGCGTTGATGCGGCTGCTGCTGCGCAATCGCCACGCGCTAGACGCGATGGAAACGGGACTTGCGCTCATCTCGGGGCCTCTGCGTGTCGCCGCGCACTGGCTGCACCGCAACACGCGTTCAGGCAGCCGGCGCAACATTTCGGCGCACTACGATCTCGGCAACGACTTCTTCCGGCTGTTCCTCGACGAGACCATGATGTATTCGTGTGCGCTTTTCGAGCGGCCGGAGATGACCCTCGCCCAGGCTTCCGCCGCAAAGCTGGACACGATCTGCCGCAAGCTCGCCCTCGGCCAGCAAGACCACGTGCTGGAGATCGGCACCGGCTGGGGCGGTTTCGCGCTTCACGCCGCTGCGCACTACGGCTGCCGCGTCACCACCACGACGATATCGCCGAGCCAGTATCAACTCGCCAATGAGCGTGTGCGGGCCGCCGGCCTGGGACATCGCATTACCGTCCTTCTTGAGGATTACCGCGATCTCAAGGGCAGCTACGACAAACTCGTCTCCATCGAAATGATTGAAGCGATCGGCCACCAGTACCTCGGCGAATTCTTCCGCCGCTGCGCGGAGCGCCTCGTTCCAGGCGGACGGATGCTCCTGCAATCCATCACCATTGCCGACCGCCACTACGCCCGGGCGCGCGACGAGGTGGATTTCATCAAGCGTTACATCTTCCCCGGCTGCTGTATTCCCGCAGTCAGCGCGCTGGCGCAGGCGATGGCGGACTCCAGCGACCTGCGCATCGTGCACCTCGAAGACATCGGGCCGCATTACGCCACAACACTCGCGCGCTGGCGCGACAATTTTTTCACCAACCTGGATCAGGTTCGTGCCCTCGGCTACCCCGAAAGCTTCTGTCGGATGTGGGAGTACTACCTCAGCTACTGCGAGGCAGGATTCACCGAGCGGGCATTGGGCGACGTGCAGATGCTGCTGGCCAGAGAGGCATGACGCAGAGCGAGGAAACCGCGCGCGTTTGCGAGTCTACTCGGCTCTGATGTCCTTCAGTTCTATCCTGAACGCGCCCGATTGCTTGTCCGAAATGAGCAAACCGACATACTGCACGTCGACGAACCTCACGATCGGCGCCACAACGGCACGCCCGCGGAAACTGGCCGCGAAATCAGCCGGTTTGAAACGCAGAGTTTGCCATTCGCGCGGGGCAACGAAGGCGGACTGGTATTGGGCTGTGTCGGTGCTGTCGTCGAGTTTGAGTGTCAGCTTGTAGCGCTGCCCGTCGCCGCGCGCCGTCAGCAGCAGTGCCGCAGACTCCGCCGGGAACCTGACTGGGCCACGCAACGAGGCGAAGCCGCCGTTATTTTCGAGCGACACCTCCCCTTCGAACACCATTGCGTCATCCGTCGAGCGGCGCCGCGACGTGGACACGCCGCCCATGACTTCATCGTTGACGACCCGAAACGTCTGCACGACTTCTGAACTGGAGAAATCGAGCAGCGGTGGGCCGGCATGTGCGAATGGCATGAGCGTAAGGGTCGCCGCAATGGCGAGCGCATGAAC
>Ga0315273_10009226_pt1 | contig 12496 bp, 10 predicted proteins | sample YL17G02_0_MG_FD_205753 | JGI IMG/M metagenome (GOLD analysis project Ga0315273, IMG submission 205753) | Sediment microbial communities from Yellowstone Lake, YNP, Wyoming, USA - YL17G02_0 | ecosystem: Environmental > Aquatic > Freshwater > Lake > Sediment | place: USA: Wyoming | collected... | reverse complement strand
TCTCCGCCTCTTCGTCGCAGGACTACCAGCTTGCCTACACTTACCAGGGCAGCGCGGGGCGCGTCGGAATCGAGTACGCGCAGCGCAATCACCTGGACGGCTTGCGCCTCGACGCCACCGGCGGGCTCGCCATCACGCCTGCGGGCGTGATGCCGAGCCGCTGGCTCGACCAGAGCTTCGCGGTCGTGCAGGTGGACGACTATGCAGGGATGACCGTGTACGTCGAGAACCAGCCGGTCGGCCGCACCGACGCCAGGGGTCGCGTGCTGCTCGACAATCTGCGTGCCTACCAGAACAACCAGATCAGCATCAATCCGCTCGAGCTGCCGATGGATGCCGCACTCGCCACGGCGTCGCTCAGCGTCACGCCTGCCTATCGCAGCGGTCCACTGGTGCAGTTTCCGGTGCGCCGCAGCCGGGCCGCGACCCTCACGTTGCGGTTGCCGGACGGCGCTGCCGTCCCGGCGGGCGCGCAGGTCAGCGTCGCGGACCAGACCTACCCGGTGACGATCGACGGGTTCCTGTACGTTGCCGACGTGGGCGCAGCGCGCTCGGCCACCGCCGCCTGGGAGGGCAAGCACTGCACTTTCGCAATCGAGCGTCCGGACACGCGCGATCCCGCTCCGGATCTCGGCACCGTCACCTGCGAGCCCGCGGCGGATTGACGAACCATGCGCAATCCACGGTTGCCCTGCCATCGATTCGCCGCAACCCTGCGCACTGCGGCAGGCATCGCGGCGTTGCTGCTCGCCACGGCAGCGCATGCCGGGGCCGACTGCTCCGTCGCCGCAGGCGGGGTCGGCTTTGGCGTGTACGACCCTACGATCGCAACAGCGGACGACGCGGTGGGCACTTTCACCGTCGTGTGTGTCTACGTCCCGCCGGGCGGAGCGACCAGCGTTGCGTACTCGCTGCAACTCAGCCCCGGCAGCAGCGGCACGTATACGCAACGGCAGCTCGTCACCGGGGTGTCCCGCCTCAGTTACAACCTGTACCTCGATGCGGCGCGCACGCAGGTGCTCGGCAGCGGCGTGGGCGGCACCTGGGACATCAGGAATTCGATTACGGTGGGTCCCGGCGTCGGCAACGGGACGCGCACCAACACCTACTCGATATATGGCCGCATGCCGGCGCTGCAGGATGCACTCGTCGGCAGCTACAGCGACACGATCGTCGCGACGCTGACTTTCTGATCGCGAGAGCGGGATCTAGAGCGTGGCGACGGCCACCAGCACGGGCAGTTCGTAGGTGCCGGCCTGCGCCGTCGGCAACAGGTGGAGACGGAACTGCAGCGCGTAGTCCTGCACCGGCGCCGCTGCACTCAGCATCATTTCGGCGCCCAGCTCGCCGATCGAAAACGGCGCGGCGAGGCCGCTCACCTCGATACCATCGGCCAGCCCGGCGCGCGTCGCGAAGCGCAGCAGGTAGCCGCGCGAATCGTTGCTGCGAATCCGGTAAGTTGCCGGGACGTCCTTGTAGCCCCGCGACAGATCCAGATCGGTGACGCGTATTTCCCGGGGTGCGATCCCGACGGGCTCGATGCTGGCACGCGGCGCAACCTGGGCGGAAACCTGGAAGCGAGCCTGCACGTTCTCCGCCGCCACCAGCGTTGGCAGCAAGGCCAGGCAGATCAGCAGTCGAGCGAGTCGTCTCATCTTGATACCCGGATTGCTGCGCCGGAACGGAGCAATCCAAAGCCTCGGTACCCTTGTTCTCTGTCCGGATCGCATGCGCATCAGGGCGAATGCCTGCCGGTCGTGAACCAGTTCACAGAACCCTACATCGGTGGCTTGACGCACGCAACGAAAATTGGCTGGCGCTCGCTTCCTCCCGCCATTTCACCGTGTCAACATAATGTCGGTTGCGCGCCCCTGCAGAATCGCTAAGCTCCCGGTTCGCTCATCCGCATCGAGAACTCCGTGACCTCGCCACCGACCGACACGTCGAATCCGGACTATTTCCACCGGGTCGTCGATTGCCAGTGGGCCTGCCCGGCCCACACCGACGTCCCCGAGTACATCCGCTTGATTGCGTTGGGAGAATTCTCGGACGCCTATATGGTGAACCGGGAGTCGAACGTGTTCCCGGGGATCCTCGGACGCGTCTGCGACCGCCCTTGCGAGCCCGCCTGCCGGCGCGGACGGGTCGAGGACAAGCCGGTCGCCATCTGCCGCCTGAAGCGCGTCGCGGCCGACCACAAGGACGACATCAGCGGGCGGCTGCCGGTCGTCCCGCAGCGAAGCAACGGCAAACGTGTGGCCTGCATCGGCGCGGGGCCGGCCTCCCTGACGGTCGCCAACGACCTGCTGCCCCTCGGTTACGAGGTGGTGGTCCTCGAGCAGTGGGACAGGCCCGGCGGCCTGATGCGCACCAACATCCCGGCCTTCCGCCTGCCGGAGAGCGTGCTTGCCGAGGAGATCGGCTACATCGAGACGCTGGGCGCGCAGATCCGCTACAACTCGCGCGTGGACAGCATGCGCAAGCTCCTCGAGACCGGCGGATTCGATGCGGTGTTCGTCGGCAGCGGCGCGCCGAAGGGCAAGGAACTGCCGCTGCCTGGCCGCACGGAAGGCGGCGCCAACATCCACATCGGCATCCAGTGGCTCGAGTCGGTGGCGTTCAAGCACCTCGACAAGATCGGCGAGAAGGTGCTGATCATCGGCGTCGGCAACACGGCGATGGACTGCTGCCGCTCGTCCCTGCGTCTCGGCGCGTCGAGCGTGAAGGTGATGGCCCGCAAGCCGCGCCAGTTCTTCAAGGCGTCCGAGTGGGAACTCGAGGATGCGGAGTCGGAGAACGTGGAGATCGTGGTCAACCACGCGCCGAAGGCTTTCGTGATCGAGAACGGCCGCATCAAGGGCATGATGTTCGACCAGATGGAATACGACTGCGACGCGCAGGGCCGCATCACGGCTGAACGCGTCACCGGCGAGGCTTTCTTTCCGGCGACCGACGTGATCCTCGCCATCGGCCAGGAAAACGCGTTCCCGTGGATCGAGAACGACCTCGGCATCGAGTTCGACAAGTGGCACGTGCCGGTGGTGGACACGACGACGTTCCAGTCCACACGGCCCGGCGTGTTCTTCGGCGGCGACGCCGCGTTCGGCCCGAAGAACATCATCTGGGCGGTCGAGCACGGCCACCAGGCGGCGATCTCGATCCACAACCACTGCCTGGGTCAGGCGGTCACCAACCGGCTGCCGCCCACACTCAACCTCTCCTCGCGCAAGATGGGCCTGCACGAGTGGTCGTACAGGAACGACTACAACCCCGTCGAGCGGCGCCTGGTGCCGCATGTGAGCCTGAAGGAGCGGTTCAAGAAGATCAGCATCGAGGTCGAGCTCGGCTTCGACGCCGAGCAGGCCGCCCTGGAAGTCCAGCGCTGTCTCAACTGCGACGTGCAGACCGTCTTCGAGGCCAAGCTGTGCATCGAGTGCGACGCGTGCATCGACATCTGTCCCACGGATTGCCTCACCATCACGCGCAACGGCGAGGAGGCGGAGCTGTCCGGCCGGCTCAAGGCGCCGCGCAAGCACCCGCACCAGCCTCTCTACGTGTCCGGGCCGCTGAAACAGACGGCCCGCGTGATGGTGAAGGACGAAGACCTCTGCGTTCACTGCGGACTCTGCGCCGAGCGCTGCCCCACGGCCGCCTGGGACATGCAGAAGTCGACCATCAACCTGCCCCACGCCAGCGATCACCAATGGCCAAGTCCCCAGCACCTCAAGACCGCGTAAACGATTTCGTCATCAAGCTGGCCAACGTGAACGGCACCGGCTCCGCCAGTGCCAACTCGTTGCTCATGAAATCCATCTTCCGGATGGGCATCCCGGTGATGGGGAAGAACTACTTCCCGTCCAACATCCAGGGCCTGCCCACCTGGTACGAGATCCGCGTGACGAAGGACGGTTACGTCGCCCGCTCCGGGCGCGTCGACCTGATGGTCGCGATGAACGCGGAGACGTACCAGAAGGACGTTCGCGAGGTGAGCGCGGGCGGCTTCCTGATCTACGACTCCACCTGGCCCCGCCCGACCGTGCTCACGCGCGACGACATAACGATCCTCGGGGCGCCGCTCGCGAAGATCTGCAACGAGAACTTCGTCGGCGTGCGCAACCGCATACTGATGAAGAACGTCATGTACGCGGGCCTGCTCGCCGCGCTGCTCGAGATCGACGTCGAGGTGATCCGCGCGCTCCTCACGGAGAGCTACGCGAAGAAGCCGGCGCTGGTCGATGCCAACATGAAGGCGGTGCAGCTCGGCTACGATTACGCGAGGAGCCACCTGCCCTGCCCGCTGCCGCTGCGCCTCACGCGCATGGACAAGACGGCGGGCCACATCATGATCGACGGCAACACGGCGGCCGGCCTCGGCTGCGTGTTCGCGGGTGCGACGGTGGGCGCGTGGTACCCGATCACCCCGTCCACCTCGCTGATGGACGCGTTCAAGACGTTCTGCGCGCGCCTGCGCGTGGACCCGCAGACCGGCGCGAACAACTACGCCGTGATCCAGGCCGAGGACGAGTTGAGCGCGATCGGCATGGTGCTCGGCGCCTCCTGGAATGGCGCGCGGGCATTCACGCCGACCAGCGGCCCCGGTATCTCGCTGATGAGCGAGTTCATCGGGCTGGCGTATTACGCCGAAGTGCCGGCCGTGCTGTTCGACGTCCAGCGCGTGGGGCCCTCGACCGGCATGCCGACGCGCACCCAGCAGTGCGACCTGATCTCGTGCGCCTACGCGTCGCACGGCGACACCAAGCACGTGCTGCTCTTCCCGGCGAACCCGGAGGAGTGCTTCTACATGTCCGTGCAGGCGTTCGACCTCGCCGAGCGGCTGCAGACCCCGGTCTTCGTGCTGTCGGACCTCGACATCGGCATGAACGACTGGATGTGCAAGGAGCTGCAGTGGGACGACAGCTATCGCCCCGACCGCGGCAAGGTCCTCGCGAAGGAGGAGATCGAGGCGCTGCCCAAGTTCCATCGCTACCTCGACAAGGACGACGACGGCATTCCGTATCGCACCTTGCCGGGCGTCACGGCCAAGGGCGCGTACTTCACGCGCGGCTCGGGCCACAACCAGTACGGGGGCTACACCGAGGATTCGGCCGAGTACCAGGTCGTGCTCGACCGGCTGCTCAGGAAGTTCAAGCGCGCCCGGGCCCTGGTGCCGGCCCCCGAGATCGAGGGCGCCGGCCACGCGGCCGTCGGGCTGGTCGCGGTCGGCAGCAGCCACGGTGCCACGCGCGAAGCGGTGGACATACTGGCCAAGCAAGGAATCAACGTGGACTACATGCGCATCCGCGCCTTTCCCTTTGCGAAGGAAGCGGAAGCCTTCCTCGCCTCGCATGCGAAGATCTTCGTCATCGAGCAGAACCGCGACGCCCAGCTGAAGTCGTTGTTGACGCTCGAGACCGCGGTCGAGAAGTCGAAACTGCACTCGATCCTGCACTACAGCGGCCTGCCCATGACCGCGAAGGGGGTCGTGGATGCCGTGCTCGCCGAACTCGGCGACGCGCGGCGCCGGGCCATGATGGCATCGTAAGGATCCGACCATGTCGTTCATCAACAAGCCGAAAGTCCGCCACCCCGACCTGCCGAAAAACGAGCTCGGGCTCACGCGCCGCGACTACGAAGGCGCGATGTCCACGCTCTGCGCCGGTTGCGGGCACGATTCCGTCACCGCCGCGATCATCGAGGCCATCTGGGAGCTGAGCCTGCGCCCGGAGCTGCTCGTGAAGCTCTCCGGCATCGGCTGCTCCTCGAAAACGACGGCGTACTTCGCCAGTGGCGCGCACGGCTTCAACGGCGTGCACGGCCGCATGCCATCGGTCGCCACGGGCGCCAATGCCGCGAACCGCGACCTGTGCTACATCGGCGTTTCGGGCGACGGCGATTCGCTCTCGATCGGCTTCGGCCAGTTCGCGCACGTGATCCGCCGCAACGTGAACATGCTGTACATGTGCGAGAACAACGGCGTGTACGGCCTCACCAAGGGCCAGTTCTCCGCATCGGCCGACATCGGCACGAAGTCGAAGAAGGGCGAGGAGAACCTGCAGGCGCCGGTGGACCCGTGCCTCGCGGCGCTGAGCCTCGGCGGCACGTTCATCGCGCGCAGCTTCTCCGGCGACAAGGAGCAGCTTGTGCCGCTGATCAAGGCGGGCCTGATGCACAAGGGCTTCGCGATGATCGACGTCATCTCGCCGTGCGTGACGTTCAACGACCACGTGGGCTCGACCAAGAGCTACGCGTTCACGCGGGATCATTATCACGAGGCGGTGCACGCCGATTACGTCCCGTTGCGCCAGGAGATCAAGGCGTCCTACGCCGAGGGCGACGTGATGTCGGTCCGGGCGCACGACGGCAGCACGATCCTGCTGCGCAAGCTCGACAGGACCTACGACCCGACCCACCGCGGCAAGGCGTTCGAGTACCTGCGCTCCCGGTTGCGCGAGGGAGAGCACGTCACCGGCCTGATCTTCGTCGCCGAGGGCTCCCCGGACATGCACGACATGAACGGGACGACCGCCGTCCCGCTGAACCAGCTGCCTTACGAGAAGCTGCAGCCGGGTGCCGCCGGACTCGCGAAAATCCTCGAGCGTTACGCCTGATACCTTGCGCGCCGTCGCACGAGTTGCTCTGCTGCTGGCCCTGGCCGCGCACGGCGTTGCTGCACACGCCGACAGCGTGTATCGGTGGGTCGATGCCGAGGGCGTCATTCACATCTCCAGCGAGAAGCCGCCGCGCGGTGTGCAGGCGGAGCGGATCGACGTCGGCACCGCGTCCGGCAAGCACTCGCCGGCGAAATCTTCGGCAAGCTCTGCCGGCAGTGCGCCGAGCGCTTCACCAGCGCAGCTGGCCGGGCGTGTCGAGGTGCTGGACAGCCTGCGCACTCGCGAATGCGTCATTGCGCTCGAAGCGCTCGATCGCCTCACGAGCGGCGCCCAGCCGACGAGTGCGACGGAAATCCGCCGCCTGCAGCAGACGGCGGAGCTCAACTGCAGCAAGGATCCGGCGCGGCGCGGCGAGCAGGAGGACATGGCCGCACGGCTGCGCGTCGCCAACAGTCCGGCATGCGTCGAAGCGCGCAATCAGCTTGCCGCGCTGCTGGCACCGGGTTCGAAGGCAGCACGGGAGCAGGTGAAGTCGCAGCAGGACTTCGTCGACAGCTACTGCGCGGCTCCGGTCCGCTAGAGCAGCGGGACTCCTGCGCCCGCGCCAGATGACGATGGTGAGCAAAGAAGCCTGGCTTGCCATCGTCAACCCGGCGTCGGGCCGATCGCGCGCGGGAGCCCAATGGCCGCAAGTGGCAGACGCATTTGCGCACGCAGGCGTGCGCGTGGATGTCGTTCGCACGTCCGCGCCGAACGAAGGCGAGGCGATCGCGAAGCAAGCCGTGCGGGACGGCCGGCGCCGCCTGCTGGCGGCGGGTGGCGACGGGTCGGTCAATGACGTCGTGAACGGCATCATGACCGCAGGCTGCGGGCCTTACGATCACGTCACGCTGGCGCCGGTCCCGCTCGGCACCGGCAACGATTGGGCGCGCTCGCTCGGCATTCCCCGCGATCCCGCGGGCATCGCCGCCATCATCGCCGCAGAAGTCACCCTGCTCCACGACGTCGGCCTGATCGAGTTCGCGCCGGGCAGCCGCGATGGGAGCGGGCGACGCTGGTTCATCAACGTCGCGGGCGCTGGCTACGATTCGCACGTCATCCAGCGGCTGCCACGGCAGGTGCCGTCGCCGATCGCGTACCTGCGTGGAGCGCTGACGGGGCTCGCAACCTATCGTGCACCGGTCTTTCGCATCACTGCCGACACCGGCTCGCTCGAGGAGCGGTTGCTGCTCACTTTCGTCGCCAATGGACAGTACTGCGGCAATCGCATGCACGTGGCGCCGCAGGCCCGGCTGGACGACGGCCTGCTCGAGGTCGTGGCGATCCGGAACGTCGGGCTGTTCACGGTGCTGGCCAAGGTCGTCAAGCTCTATCGCGGCACCCTGCTCGACGATCCGGTGGTGTGGCACGCGCGAAGCGCGCGCGTTCGCATCGAGACCGACACGACGGTTGCCGTGGAAGCGGATGGCCAGGTCGTCGGCCAGACGCCTGCGGAGATCTCGTTGCTGCGACGGGGCCTGCGCGTGGTGCGCGGCCAGGGACCGGCCCAGCGAACGTGAGCCGCCCGAGCACGGACGCCGTCTCGTTCTCCGTGACACCGACCGCCGGGCGCCGGACGCTATTCACGGTTCCGTGGAGGAATTGCCGCAGCGCAGCAATCAAACTTCGCGGCTATCCTGAACCTGCCGTTCCGGTACGTATTGCGGAGGATCTGACCATGGAAGCAGCCGCCCTCGTCACGCACCGCGGCAGCTGTCATTGCGGCGCCGTGCAGTTCGAAGTCGACGCGCCGGCGCTCCGCCACTTGTCCGAGAACTGAGCCGGGCTCAGGCGGCGCGTTCGGCCTTGACCCGGTCTGAGCCGTCGACCTGGAGGGCTTTGATGGTCTGCGATGCCGTCACGCCCTTCAGGTTGTTCGAGACTTCCGGCACGCGGCTCTTGCGGGCAGCGCGGGACCTGGCCAGCAGAGCCGCGGCAGCAGCCCGCTCGGCGCGCTTGCGCGCGCCATGGAAAAGCAGCAGGCCGCCGGTTGCGGCCACGATGATCAACAGGACGATAATCACGAGCATTCCCTTCCGTATGTCTGCGACGATCCCTGCGAGCTGACGAGGCCGTCAACGACGCAATCCCTTGGACAGCCTCGCGACAATACGCTATCGCAGGATCCCGCGGCGCTCCATAAACCAGTCTTGTCTCACAGAAATCCGGCTTGCCACGGGCCGGCCATCGCGTCGCGCCTGAATGCCCGCGTCGACCGGCTACCAGTGAATGCCGCGCATCAGCGAGGCGAAGAGCAGCGCTTCCTTGGTCGGGGGCCGTTGCGACTCGCCTTCCTTCTTGCCTTGCGCCGCCGACGAGTCCGGGAACATCCGGTAGGCCGAATTCATCACCACCTCGGACAGCTTCGGCATCACCAGCGACATGATCTCGGTCGCCACTCCCAGCCGCGTGGCAATGCGCTGCGGCTTGCGGATGATGGCGTCCGCGATCATGGCGGCTGCCTCTTCCGGCGAGATGACCGTCGGCATTTCCTCGTACAGCTTGGTGGGCGCGATCATCGGCGTGCGCACCAGCGGCATGTTGATGATCGTGAAGTGCACGTTCTCGTCGTGGAACTCTGACGCCGCACATCGCGCGAACGACTCGAGCGCCGCCTTCGACGCGACGTAGGCCGAGAACCGCGGCGCGTTGGTGAGCACACCGATCGACGAGACGTTGATGACGTGCCCGTCCTTGCGCGCCGCCATCGATGGCAGCAGGTTCATCGTGAGGCGCACGCAGGCGAAGTAGTTGAGCTGCATCGTGCGCTCGAAGTCATGGAAACGATCGTACGACAGCGCGAGCGAGCGGCGGATCGAGCGGCCGGCGTTGTTGATCAGCACGTCGACGTGGCCGAACTCCTTGAGGATGTCCTTCGCCAGCTTGTCATTCGCGGCGTAATCGGTGATGTCGCAGGAGTAGGTCCTGGCGAAGCCGCCGATGTCGACGATCTTCTTGCGCACTTCCGCAAGCTTCTCCTCGTCGCGCGCGACGATCACCACCTTGCCGCCGGCCTCCGCGACGCGGATGGCTGCGGCCTCGCCGATTCCGGACGAGCCGCCGGTAATGACGACGACCTTGCCGCGCACCGCGCCCCGCAGGCTGCGGTCGATCGAGAGATCCGGGTCGAGGTGCCGCTCCCAGTAGTCCCACAGGCGCCACGCGTAGTCCTCGAGCGCGGGTACGCGGATCTTGGCCTTGTCGAGAATCTTCTGCGTGGCCGCGGAATCGAACCGCGTCGGGTAGTTCATGAACTGCAGGACGGAGCGGGGAATCTGCAGGTCGCGCAGCAGCTGGTTCACGACGTTCTGGATCGGCTTGCTGCGCTCGACCGACTGCGTGACGGGCTCGGGCACCATCGCGAAGATCTTGGGATCGAGACGGAACGCCATCTCGGGCGCATGCGCGGCACGCGCGAACACATTGAGCATCTCGCCGACGCGGCGCACCTTGGGGTCCGTCAGGTGGAAGCAGCGGCCGTCGAGCTTTGGCTGGTGCGACAGGTGCACCAGCGCATCCACGACGAAGTCCACCGGCACGACGTTGATGTAACCGCCCTCGGCGCCGACCAGCGGAATCCAGCGCGGCCACGATTCGCGCAGCTTCTGCAGTGCCTTGAAGAAATAGTAAGGGCCGTCGATCTTGTCGATGAACCCGGTCTGGGAGTGGCCCACCACCGCACCTGGTCGGTAGATGCGAAACGGGATGCGGCCGTTGGCCCGCACCATGGCTTCGGAATCGTGCTTGGTGCGGTGGTAGGGGTGGTCGAGTTCCTCTGCCTCCTCGAACATATCCTCGGTGAACGTGCCGCGGTAGAGGCCGGCCGCGGCGATCGAGCTCGCCAGGTGAAAGCACCCCGCGTTGACGGCACCAGCAAACGCCAGCGCGTTCTCCGTGCCCGTGATGTTTGCCTTCTGCATCGCTTCCGCGCTGGCCTCGAGATCGTAGACCGCGCCGAGGTGGTAGAGGTGCTTCACCTTGCCCTTGAGCCGCGCGAGGTCGGCCTTGCCGACGCCGAGCTTCGGTTGCCCGAGGTCCCCTTTGATGGCGACGACGCGTTTGGCGCTCTCCTTGCCCCAGAACTCCCGCAACTCGTCGAGCTTGCCGATCGACTTCGGTCGCACCAGCACGTAGACCGTGCCCTTGCCGCGCCGCAACAGCGCCTGCACGAGAAAACGGCCGATGAATCCGGTCGCGCCCGTCACGAAATAGGTCATTGGAATCTCTCCCCCGGCTTTCGGACTACCTTAGGGGCCGACCGCACGCAGGTCAACGTGGCAACGCGGCGGCGCTGGCCTAAGATTGCCGGAAACAGCGTACGAGGCGGGAGCCCCCGATGACAGCCGTCAATCACCAACGAATGTCGAGCGTGGACACCGCCTGGCTGCGCATGGATACCCCGGGCAACGCGATGATGATCGTGAGCGTCGCGGCCACCGCGACGCCGCTGCACTACGCGGAATTCCGGCGGATGATCGAGAGCCGGTTCCTGTGCTTCCTGCGGTTCCGGCATCGGCCCGCACAGGACGCGCTCGGCGCCTCATGGATCGAAGACGACACGTTCGACCTGGACCAGCACCTGACGCGTGCCGTGCTGCCGGGACCGGCCGGCAAGGCGGAACTGGAGGCGCTCGCGGCCGATCTCGCCGGCACGCCGCTCGATGCGCGCCGCCCGCTGTGGCAGGTGCATTTCGTCGAGCGCTATCTCGGCGGCAGCGCCTGGATCCTGCGTCTCCACCACTGCTACGCCGACGGCATCGCCATGGTGCACGTGCTGCTCTCGATGACGGAGCAGGATCCGGGTCCCGCGCTTGCCGGGGCCAAGGCCGGCGGTCGCCGGAAGACCTCTGCGTCGGGAGCGAAGCGCCCGGCGGTCGACCTGCTGCCGTTGCTGAACTGGGTCGAGCAACGCTCGCAGCCGGCGAGCGACATCCTCGAGAACGTGCTTGCCGAGGGCGCCCGCCTCCTCGAGGGCGGCATCCACCAGCTGTTTCATCCGGACCAGGCCGCGGCCTATGCCCTGCAGGCGGGCAGCCTGGTGGGCGAATTCGCACGGGTGCTCGCGCTGCCCGACGACCCGGAGACCCCTTTGCGGGGTCCGCTGAGCGGCGTCAAGCGCGTCGCCTGGGCGGATCCCGTGCCGCTGCACGAGGTCAAGACCATCGGCCGGGCGCTCGACTGCACCGTCAACGACGTGCTGATGGCCACGGTAGCGGGGGCACTCGGCAGTCACCTGCGCGACCGGGACTTCGACACGGACGCCCTCTCGGTCCGCTCCGCCATGCCGGTAAACCTGCGCGCCGCGGAGGAGCCGCTCACGCTCGGCAACAAGTTCGGACTGGTGTTCGTCGAACTGCCGATCGGGATCCGCAACCCGCTGCAGCGGGTCTACGCCATGCATGACACCATGGTGGCGCTGAAGGGCTCGCTGCAGCCGCCGATGACGCTGATGGTGCTGGGGCTGATGGGCCTTCTCCCGGCGGTAATCCAGGCCCCCGCCATCGAGATGTTCAGTCGCAAGGGCTCGCTGGTGGCATCGAACGTGCCGGGTCCGCAGGCGCCGCTCTACCTGTGCGGGCAGCGCATTTCGGAGATGTATTTCTGGGTGCCCCAGAGCGGCACCATGGGGATCGGGATCAGCATCCTCTCGTATGCCGGCCAGGTTTTTTTCGGCATCATCGCCGACCAGAACCTCGTCGCAGACCCGCAGTCGGTCGTGGACCGGATCGGACCGGAATTCGAGAGGCTGCTGCTGGCGGTGACCGTTGGTGCGCTCGGCGCAAGGGAAGGCCGGACCAGGAAGCCCTCACCCCAACCCTCTCCCGCCAGGAGCGGGAGAGGGAGCA
>Ga0315273_10009224_pt1 | contig 12497 bp, 6 predicted proteins | sample YL17G02_0_MG_FD_205753 | JGI IMG/M metagenome (GOLD analysis project Ga0315273, IMG submission 205753) | Sediment microbial communities from Yellowstone Lake, YNP, Wyoming, USA - YL17G02_0 | ecosystem: Environmental > Aquatic > Freshwater > Lake > Sediment | place: USA: Wyoming | collected... | reverse complement strand
AACGGTTCGGCGCCGAGCCGGTCGACCCGAGGCCCTACGCCGTCGGCTCCATCGCGGCGACCTACAAGAAGTACCCGACCACGGGCCCCGTCCTGCCGGCGATGGGCTACGGCGACGCCCAGGTGAAGGAACTCGAGGAGACCATCAACCGGACACCGTGTGACGTGGTCCTCATCGGCACGCCCATCGATCTCCGCCGGGTTCTCAAGATTGCCAAGCCCGCCGTCCGCGTGAGCTACGACCTCCAGGAAATCGGCCAGCCGACCCTGGAGGATGCGCTGAAGGCGCTGCTGGGGTAAGTCCAGGGTAGTCTCGCGCGGTACAGCCACGAGAAGCCGACGGACGCCTTGCAGCGGTCGTCGGCTTCTCGCTAGCGGAGGCTTGAACCTTGAGGTCTAGAGGCACCTCACGACCTCCAGGAAATCGGCGCTCCCAGGCATCGTTTGCTCATCCCGTCATCTCCCAGTTATCCCATATGCGCCAAGGAAAAGGCAGGAGATGTTGGCTAAGGCTAGAAAAGGTAAAAAGTTGTCGGACCGAAGGTGCTCTTGGCGAATGGCCCGGTCGGTAGTGGCGCCGGAAGCCGGGCCGTCTGTCCAGGTTGGAGGGATTGCCTGCCTTGACCGGGTCGTCGAAGCTGGTGGCGCTCGCGAGCGTGGCGGTTCTTTTTCTCGGTGCGTTGTCAGCCCCTGTCTTGGCTCTGTCAGACTCGGCCCAACCTTCCTCGAGCGCGCCCTCCCTGGGCATCGGACCGGTCTCAGTCATGCTCCTCATGGACAACTCCGGAAGCATGCCGGACTCCGATCCCAATGGTTTACGTTGGGAGGCCGCACGCTACTTCGTCGACTTCCTCAGTGGCGGATGCGCCGCTTCTGGTCAAACGCACAGGGCCGGCCTGCTTCTCTTTGAGACTCTTCCCGTCCTGTGGTCGGACTTCAAGCGGGTGGATCAGTCGACTGACCTCATCAAGCGCGAGATCGACGAAGCCCAGGGGCAGCCGCCGGGTGTCCTGACCAATTTCGCGGGCGCTGTCGACCTGGCCGCGTCCACTATCCGGCTGCACAGGGCCCAGGAACCCGGGCGCTGCGGGTACGCCGCGGTGATTTTTACTGATGGCGTGGCCGATCCCCCGGACAAACAGTACGAGAGAATCAAGGGTACTCTCGCGACCTTGGCCGAGGCTTTGGGTTCTCCGGTTGAGGTCTTTGTCGTCATCGTCGGTGACGGGTGGGGCGACAAGGAAGCCTGGGGCTGGGCGCTGGGCGATCCCGATGAGCAGAGACTCTTCCGGATCGAGAGCCCGGAGGACTACTTCGGGGCGTTCGGGGCCATCGGGGCCTCACTCATGGGCATGACCCCCGGCGATCCGACCATTGTGGAAGGTGGGCAGACGGACACCCTCAACGTACCTGCCTACCTAGAGAACCTCGTTCTGAGCGTGTTCAAACAAGGCGATATCAAGATCGAGATTCGGCCTGCCGACGACGAGGGTCAGGCGGGAACCACTCCCTTCAAGGCCGTCCCGCCTGACTACGTAGTGAACGGGAACGCCTACGACATCTTGTCGATTTGTCATCCCCCGCCACACGGTCCTTGGACGATCGTAGCGACGGGTAGCGGTACTGCGTTCATATGGTCTGCCTGGAGCGCAGCGCAACTCTGGCTCCAACGCCCCGGGGCCGTATCGGCTAGCCGGCGGCCCCTCGAGTTCTGGATGGACCTTGTCTACCCCCGCTCCCTTGAGCCGGTGCCAATCGATGAACACTACCCCCTGGACCTCCGGGTCTCCATGGTCGGTCCGGAGGGCCCGAAGGTGTGGATCGTGTCCCCTGAGGTTGACCGGGCCGGTCATCCGGTGGGGAGCTTCCGGGAGACGCTCACTCCGGCCCCGGTCGACATCGGACCCTGGCAGATTGAGGTTATGACCAAGGCCCCGATTGCCGCGCAGGTCGTTCCTCAGTTCTTGACCACCGTATACGTCGACGCCCTTCCGATCCTGGGGAAGGTCACTCTCGGATCCCGTCTCCTGACCCTCGGCGGCCTGGCCGCCGTGACGGCCGAGATCGAGGGTGACGAGCCTCTCGACGGACTCGCGATATCCTGTGAACTGCGGGACACCTGGAACCGAAGCCTGGTTCAGGCCCGCCTCTACCGCGGCGACAGCGGACGCTATGAAGCCTCATTCCTAGTGCCGGTCGGGCCACCGGAAGCCCAGGGCGCAGACCAGCGCACCGGTCCCTGGGCGGCTCTGGGGCGCGTGTACCGCTGGATGTCGCCCCACCAGGGCGATGGGACAATGAGTCTCGTCCTGGCTGGAGTCTACCGGCCGCCAGGGGCACCCGTCTCTCTCCGCTATCAGGACCCGGTGATCGTAGATGTTACGCTGGCCCGGCCTCTGGGATGGTTCGCGGGGATTCTGGTGGTGCTAATCGGCCTGCAGGCTTTGGCCCTCTACCCCGGCCGGCCGCGAGTGGGGCAGGTATCGTGGGAGGGGGGGGGGGGGCAGAGAGGGTCGGGAAATCGCTTCTCGACGGCGCGGGCGGCGGCCGGGACGGTCATCAAGGCCGCCCCCCAGATGCTGACCCGCTTCCACTGGAGGGGCGTCCAGGTCAGAGCTTCGATCTGGGTCGACGGTGTCTTCGCCGCCGACGTTCCTCCCGGTGACCAGTGTGACGGCATACCGGGAGATGATGCGCTCCTCACCGTCTATAACGGCAGCGTCAGTGGGCGACAGGCGCCACCCTTGGGACTGCCGGGCACGATTCTGGCCGCTGTGTTCTTGGCCGCTTCTGTCCTCATCGCGGCCATCATCCTCAGCGGCCTGATTGTCTTGCCCGGGCTGGCGCCTAAGTTGCTCGCTCTGGCTTACCTGGGCGACTTTGGCGTGATCGCGTGGTGGTTCCTGCGGGCCCAGACCGCGCACAGCGTCGAACGGTCGGAGGAACGGTCGGAGGAGTACTAGCGCTGTTCTTGGGGAGGAGAAGATGAGCGTGGCGATAGGAAATGCGCCAGCGCCACAAGCGCCACCAGCGGTTCTGGGAGACCGCGAGAGCCGGGTCCTCTTCCTGGGCCTTGGCGGGACCGGCAAGGAGGTCCTGAGCCGGCTCAAGCAGCGTTTGTTTGAGGTCAACGGCGGCCAGCTTCCGCCCTCGGTTGCGCTGTTCGCTATCGACGTCGACAGCACTAGAGCGAGGAAGGGCCAACCCCTTGACCCGGCCACGGAGTTCTACCAACCCGTTGCGGGTCTCCGCCCGCTGGACGTTCTGGAGGAGGTCCGGCGCCATCAGAGGACCAACGGCGACCTGGATTGGATCGCCGAGCGGGTCCCCCCCGACAAGATACACCCCGTCCAACAGGACTTTACGCACGGAACGGAGCGCTACCGGCAAGTCGGTCTCCTCGCCTTCCTCTGGGAGGAAATAGGAGGCGGTATCCGGTACGCGCTTGAGGCGGCCGTAGACGGGCTGGTGAGGGGCGCGCATGGCCAGGTGGCGCTTCAGATCTTTCTGGTTTCCTCAGTCTGCGGCGGGACCGGGAGCGGCATGCTTCTGGACGCCGCCCTCCTGGCCCGGTCCATCGGACTCGAGAACGCCGCGGGCTGTGACGTCTCGGCCGTCCTTCTCTTGCCCGGAGTTTTCCGGTCCGCCGTCAAGCCCAAAACCTACCAGGCGCTCCGGAGGAACGCCCTGGCCACCCTGACCGAGCTCGAGTACTACATGTACCCCAAGACCCTGCGCCGGGACAGGACCTGCAACCCCCTAGACGTCGATTGGGCCCATCGCTCGGCCTTTGACAGCGGGCCCTTCGACCTCGGACCGGGGTTGATGCAGTCGGTCTTTCTTATCGACAACCAGACTAACAGCAGCGGGTCGCTGGGCGGGATAGACTGCGTTGTGCCGGCGGTAGCGGACGTCCTGCTTCACATCTCCGGAGCGGTCATCGGCGACCGTCTCTTGGAGCCCCTGAACAATGCCCGGGCCGAATTCCGGATCCGCCTGCAGCAGAGGCAGATGGCCGTGGACCTGCCCCATTTCAGTAGTCTGGGCCTAGCGCGCATCGTCCTTCCGGTGGACAAGCTTGCGCTGGAGGCTACCCCCATTCTGTCGGCCGCGGTCCTGGAGAGAGTAGCCGGGGTGCCCGAGATGCCACCCGATGCGGTCGTTGTCGATGCCCTTCGCGCTCTCGGGTTTGGGCCGGGGGTGCTAGCCGACGAACTCGGGCTGACCCGGCCGGCCATCGTGGAGGCCCTGATCAACAGGCTCCAGCTTCGCCCTGATGTCAGGCACGTCCAGAGGATAGACACCGTCTCGGCTCGCATCGGCGAGATTATCGGCCAGAGGGCCAATCCTGAGGACATTCGCCGGCCGTGCCTCGCCGCGATTCAGGCGGCCCGCGGCACCCTTCAAGCTCCAGGGGAGCTAGCTAGGCAGCGGGGGGACGCCCGGCAGCGCCAGGCGGAAGAGCACGTCAGGAGGTTCGTCAATGCGGCCATGACCGCAGCCAGGGAGAACGGTCGGGGACTCAGGTATTTGCCGGAACTCCTGGATGCCGTCCTGGGTCGTCTCGATGTTCTCTTGACCAGGGCCCGGCTCGACTCCAATGACCAACGGGCAGACATCGTGGCCCGCGCCGCTTCCGCGCTCGACCGGTTCCTGGAGGGGTTGGATAAATGCGGGGCACGCGCTGTGAGGAACACAGCGCTTAAGGCCGGACGGGCCGGCGACAAGTGGCTGAACGACGCGCTCGACTACCAGCTCGCCTCAGCCCAGGGCCGGATCTATGAACACTACCAAACGCACCTAAGGACCGCCAGCAGGGCTCTCCGGAGCCTTCTCGAGTTCCTGGAAGTTGGCGCCGCAGGGGCCTTCGACGGGGAAGTGGCCCGGGCGATCGCCCTCAGGATAGTGGATTGGGAGCTGAACAGCCCAATCACCGACATCAACATCCAGGCCAACGGCCAAGACCTCTACCTGGCGGCGTCGGACTTCATCCGCGATAGAGTCACCGACGACTGCGTCGCCTCGTTGCGCTGGTCATACGACGCCGGCAGAGCGTCCCTGGCGTGGACGGGGGGGGTTCCGGCGCAAGAGGTGAGACTGACCGTTACCGACAAGCCGGACCGCCCGGCCCAGGCTTGGGTCAAGCACCTTGAGACCTTCACGGCCCGGGCCTTTGCTGGACTACGGCTGGACGACCACATCTCCGACTCGCAGCAGGCCGAGTTGTACGCCCATCAATGTGGCTTGGCTGCCAAGGCCTTCATCCGCTATAACCTAGCCGTGCAGGCTGGTGGGGTAGGGCAACCGGTCGAGATTAGTGTCGTCGCCCCCCCGGCCGGGACCAAGCTCGTAGAAGCTTTCAGAAACCAAACTACGGCTGCGGTTGCGCCGCAGAACGTAGATCCCACCTCGGCGGTCTTTCTTACGGCCGTGGTTGGTCTCGCGGGCAAGGCTTTGCAGTTCTCCGAGCAGGCGTCCGTGCTCGAGACCTCGACTGTTGGCAGCCCCGGCCTCTGGCTCCTGGGTCAGGTGAGCTACAACGTGTTCTGGTACCAGCACGACCGCTGGAACGATCTCGAACTCTTCTTTGCGAGTCTGGCCGCGGACCGTATCATCAGGCGGGAGATCCCGGGTCAGGCTTTTGCCAACCCTCGGGGCGGCCGCTACAACTATTACCTAGTCCTGTCTGAAAGCCAGGAAACGAAACTGGGTAACGGCATTGAGATGGCCATCCTCAAATTCTGTGGACCGGATGAAGGCCAGCACCGCATCCGTCTGCGGGAGGAGAACGCCCAGCGCGGCCAGAGACAGCTTCTCAGCGAGAAGAAGGACGAGTTCCTCGAGTTGATTGACCTGCCCGGTGAGGTGCCCTCGGAGAATTTCCGCCGAGTCCTCCAGTCGGTGCTCGAGACCATCGAGCCTGACCAGGAATAGGCGACGGGCTGGGCACCCAATTTTCGGGGGGGGATAGCGATGCCTGATCCCGTCGTCTACGTCGGTTTGGGCTCGAGCGGGATCAACGTTTTGACCAAGGTGAAGCAGGCCATTGAACTTGGTGCCTTCAGCGACCAGGACATGGACACCTTCTTCCTCGGGATTGACTTCGCCGACCACCCGGAGTTGCCGCAGGGTCAGTATGTCAAGTTGTCGGGCCCGACCCGCGCCTCAATGCGGATTCCGCACGGTGTCGACCCTTGCCTCGGACTTCCCGAGCCGGAAGGCGCCGGCCGGCCAGCCTACGCCAGCCACGCCTGGATAGCGGTGTTGAACCAGGAAAGCCTCCTCGTGCGCCGTATCCAGAACATCGGCGGGCGGGCCCTTCCCGGAAGACAAGAGGTCCGCCGCTACTATCTGGTGACCTCGCTGTCCGACGCTGTTGGGGTCGGCCTTCTCCTCCCGGTGGCTAATCTCGTCCGCCGGGTCGCCGCGACCGAAGACTCACGGGGTCTCCAGGGCATGAAGGCCATCCTTCTCGTTCCGCCCGGCCTCTCCGAAGCGAAACGGGCTCAGGTGGCCGCCGCTCTTCGCGAGGTCCGCGGGGCGGAACGGGCGGGCTGGCCGACCCCCAGTGCCCGGGAACTACTTCTCCACCCGGAGGAGGGCAGCCGGCACGTCTTCAGCTCCGGGTGCTATGTCGTGGAGGCCCGCCACGAGGGCCGGCCCGAGTGCGCCCCGCAGACTCTGGACGAACTGGAGACGTTCACGGCCGAGTGGCTCACCTACATGGCGGTGGGCGCGATCCAATCAGGGTTGCGCCAGGACGGTCTTGACGAGCCCGGCCCCCCCATGGGGGAAGATCCGACCTTCTCGGCTTTCGGTCTGGCCGACTACACCGTTCCCACGGTCGCCATCGCCGACCTGTGCGGCCGGCGTTTAGCGAAAGAGATGGTCGAGTCGGTCCTCTTGGCCGAATCGGGCGAGGCGGGCCTGGACGAAGCGGCGGCCTTTGTCGCAACCCAAGGACTGTCGGTCGCGACCCTCAAGTGGGACCTGCCCCGGGCCCAGGCCGGCATGCCCCTAGCCCAGCCTTTGAGTGTCAGTCCTGAATTGCAGTGGAGGGGCCCCGAGTCCCTGGGTAGGGCCTGGGCTTTCCGGGAGCGGTGGGAGCGCCAAGACCAGCCGGCCAACATCCTAGGATTGACTGAGAGCCTGCAGGCACGGCTGGCGGCCCTGGTGGCCCCGCTCCGCGCGGATATCTTGCGGGTCATGGGGCGCCAACCCCACGGGGCGTTCGACCGCGCGCGGGCCTTCCTGGGAGAGCTGGGCCGGCAGATCCTGTTTCTGCGAGCCGACGTCGCCGATGAACAGGTCGACCTGGAGACAATGGCTTCCCGGCTGACGAGCGAGTTGGCGGCGGAGAAGGACGCAGCGCTCGAGTCCGCTAAGACGGTCGGGTCCGTGAGGCGGATGCTTCCGGCCTCGGCCTCGGCTGCTGCCGCCCTTCTGGCTCTAGCCTTCATCTTCTCCGGTCTGGCCCTCATGCCGTTCAAGGGATTGGCGGTCGCCGGGGCTGTGGGCGCCGGTCTGGCGGCCCTGAACTACCTCCTCCGGCTCTTTCGGCTCATGCGGCAGCTCAAGGGCCACCTCGCCAAGCTCAGGGAGTATCTGGACTGTATCCGGAGGAGTCATATCGCCGAGTCCGTAGGGAGCCTCCTATCAGGCTTCGAGGGCAAGGTAGTCGAAGCCCTGGGGCGGCTGGCTGAGGAGCGCGGCGAACTCGCGATGTGGTTCGCGACCATGCCCCTAGACCCGGGCGGGGTCCTCAACGAGACCGACCGGGGCACGGGCCACGCCTACACCGGCTTCCGCAGCCGGGTCTCTCTTGCCACTCCCGAACTCATCGAGCGCATCTACCTTCGCGGGACGGGCATCGCCCGGGTCGGTCCCGTCGGCGCTCTCGGGACTCTGGCCTCGGACTTCCTGGCCCCACCCCAGGGGCTATCATTATGGCTCGAGCGGTCCCCGGGTGACCGAATCCAGCAACTCCTGGAGTTCTGTCGCGGGCGTTTCGCCACTCAGGTCTATGAGAGCGCAGAGGACCTGCTGGTTAGTAAGGTCCTGGAGTACGGGCGACTGCCCTCTTCGGAGACATCTTCCCGGATGCAGCGGGAGCTGGCCGAGAACCTCCTGACCATGATGCGGCCCACCTCCAGCTGTCTCCTGCTGGCCGACGAACCAGACCAGGTCATCGGGCTGGAGGAAGCCGGGCCAACGTTAGTCAACCGGGCCATTGAGGATCTCCACCTGCAGCAGGGACTCCTCCAGGTTATCCCCACCGGGCTCCCCCATCGGGTGGTCGGGATGGCTTTCCGACACGGCTTCACTCTCGAAGACTTGGCGGCCTGGCCGGAATACGAGCAGGCCCTGGAAGACTTCAGTGATCCGAACCTCTTGCACACGCGCCTTGTCTTCTCCGGCCAAAAATCCGAGACTGCGGTGCCGCCCCCGCCCTCTCCGCCACCTCTGCCGCCCCCTATGCCACCGCCCGAACCGCCTCCGCCACAGCCGGAGAACGAGTGGCAGGCCGTGCCTGAAGCCGATGGGGCGGACCGGCCACCTCCGGTCGATCTTCCGAGTTGTTTCCGCCTCCTAGGCCTTGAGCCGGGGGCCTCCGACGAAGAGGTGGAGGACGCCTACTTCGTCCTCAAGGCGCGCTATGACCCGGAGATGGGGCGGGAGAAAGACGTCAACCTGATGGCCCAGGTGAACCGAGCCTACGACGAGATCGTCCTGAGCCGGAGGCAGGCCGCCTAGGCGCCGCCGCAGTTTCGGGGACATGTGAACGGGGTGGAGGGGCGTCAACTGACCGGAGAGGGTCCGCCCAAGGATGCCACGGAGGGGCTGCGCGAGGCCCTAGGCCTCCAGGCCGAGATGCGGAGGGAGTTTGCCGCCGCCGTCGCTGGCCTGGAGGGCCGTTTGGAGGTCGCCAGAGCGTCCTTCGGCGAGTTGCGGGCCGGCCTGGATGCCAGAGCCCATGGTCTTGAGGGAACAGGCCACGACCTGCGGCTCATGCGGACAGCGCTGGAGACCGAGGAGACCTTGCGCCAGTGCCTGCTAGTGCAGGCTTGCCTCTCGGCGATGGACGACTTGGACCGGGCCCTGACCGGCCTCCCACCGGAGGCCGCAGACTGGTCGACGGGGGTAGCCTTGGTCCGTCGTAGCTTGGAGGCGACCCTGACTGCGGCCGGCGTCGAGGGTATCCCTGTTGGGCCGGGCGACCGGTTCGACCCGGCCATTCACGCCGCGGTGGGAGTGGAAGGGGAGACGGGGGAGGGGTCCCCGGTCGTCCGCGTCGTGGTCTTGCCCGGCTACCGGGCCGGGGGTAAGGTCCTGCGCCCCGCTCAGGTCAGAGTCTGCTGGCTGGATGCCCCGGATCGGTCTAGTGACCAGTCGCCAGACGCCGGCGTTCAGCCGCTGGAGAAGGAGTGATCGGCCACGGGCGACTGGGAGCTGACCCACTGTCGGGTGCTCGGAGTCTCCCCCGGGAGCTCGTGGGAAGAGGTAAGGCGAGCCTACCGGACCAAGGCTAAACTTTACCATCCGGACGCCAATCCCGAAGAACTCCGCGGTTGGGCCGAGGAGCAGATGAAGCTTCTGAATCTGGCCTTCGCTGCCGCCCAGAGTCGCCGGGCACAGGTCCGGCGTCCGGAGGTGCTGGCGTCAACGGATCCCTACGTCATCCTGGGGGTCGGCCCGGATGCCTCTGACGATGAAGTGGAGCGGGTCTATCAGGCGTCGCTCCACGCCTGGCATCCCGAGTTCAACCCTGGTTACGACCGGACCGAGGGTCTGAGAGCGCTCGCACGTCTCGACGACGCCTATCGCCGGATCCGGTCGCGTGGCCAGTGAGGAGGGTCTGTGTTGGCGGAGTACGTTCTCGGAATCGACCTGGGCACGACGAACTCCTGTATGGCCATCGTCCGGCCTACCGGCGGTGGCGATTTCCGTCCCGAGGTCCTCTACAACGCGGAGGGGCTGCTGACGACGCCCTCGGTCGTGGCCTTGACCGCCCAGGGTGACTGGCTCGTCGGCCAGGAAGCCAAGGGCCAGGCCATTCTCAATCCCAAGGGCACGATCTTCTCCGCGAAACGCTTCATCGGTCGGAGCTTCTCGGAGCCTACCGTGGTCGACGATGCCCAGCGAATGCCCTACCGCCTTTTTACCGGACCCGATGAGTCAGTGAAGGTCGAGCTCGCCGGGCCGGGCGGGCGGCGCGAAGTTCTGGAGCCCGAGGGAGTCTCGGCCAAGGTCCTCAAGAAGCTCAAGGCCGATGCCGAAGCCACCCTTGGGGTGCCGATCAAGCGAGCGGTCATCACTGTCCCGGCCTACTTCAACCCCAACCAACGAACCGCGACCTTGAACGCTGCCCAGATTGCCGGCTTTGGTCCGGAGGTGCGCCTCATCAGCGAGCCGACGGCGGCGGCGCTGGCCTACGGCCAGGGGTCAACAAAGGAAGCCGAGACCCTCCTGGTCTTCGACCTGGGCGGCGGCACTCTCGACGTGACCATCGTCCGCCGCAAGGGCAACCACTACATGAGCCGGACCATCAACGGCGATACCCACCTCGGCGGGGACGACTTCGATCGCGCGGTCATGGAGTGGCTCATGGACGAGTTCAAGCGGAACACCGGCATCTCCCTGGAAGGGAACCCCGAGGCTGTCCAGCGAGTGCGCGACGCCGCCGAGGCGGCCAAGTGCGAGCTAAGCGGGGCCAGGCAGGACACCACGGTCAACCTCCCGTTCCTGGCCGTCGGCCCGGACGGCCAGCCCAAGAACCTAACCGCTAAGCTCACCCGCAAGCGGTTGGATGAAATGACTCGCGACCTTGTCGAGCGCTGCATCTACTGCTGCAAGAAGGCCCTAACCGACGCGGCGATGACGACCGACCAGATCGACACGGTTCTCCTGGTCGGCGGCCAGACCCGCATGCCCGCGGTCCGGGAGGCCGTCGAAACCTTCTTTGGCAAGTCACCGTCGAAGGCTGTGAACCCGGACCAAGCCGTAGCTCTGGGCGCGGCCATTCTGGGCCACAGCCTGCTCCTGGGAGCCGAGCCTCCAGAGGACGAAACCCGGGCGTTGGTCCCTACTGCCGACGGACAGGCGGTCGTGGGAGGGCTGATGATCGCGGAGGTTTCCAGCCAACCCCTGGGCATCCGGCTGGTGACGGAGGCGTTCAGTGAGATTGTCCCCAAGGGAGTGACCTTGCCGGCCACGCGGACCCGAGACAACTACACAACCGATCGGGACGGCCAGACCCAAGTTGACATCGAAGTCTTCCAGGGCGAGAACCCGGTGGCCGTGAAGAACACCCGGATCGGCATGGTCTCGCTGGTGAACCTTCCGCCCCGGAAGGCCGGAGAGCCCTTCATCGCCGTCACGTTCGCCGTCAGGCTCGACAGCACGATCCACGTCAAGGCCCTGGAAGTCCACAGTAAGAGGGAAGTCGAGGCTGTGATGCGCTACGCCGGCGGCCTGACCGGAGCCGACTTGAAGCGAGCGATCGAGAGGGAAAGGGTGTCCTAGGAACCGAGCGGCTGGAGCCTCACCGGTTCCACCCGAGGAAGGAGTGAGGTTGACCGTGGCTGAGCCCGTTCTGGGTATTGATTTTGGGACGAGTTACTGCCGGGCAGCTGTCACCGAGGTGGCCGAGTCGGGGAGGCTGACCACTCGTCTCCTGAGTGTGGGGAAGTCCTCCGCAATGCCCTCGTTGGCCGGCCTCGGAGCTGCGGGAGATTGGGTCGCCGGGGATGGTGCCGCACGCTTGGCGGCCATCCACCCCGCAGCCGTGATTGCCGGGGCGAAGAAGTTCCTGGGCCGCTCGGCCGAGGATGCGACTCCGATGACCCACCCTGACTGGGGCGGACCCGGTGTGTGCGCCGGACGAGACGGGGCGGCCATGATCAATCTCCGAGCGCCCGGGACCTCTAGCCGTGGCCAGGTCGAAGTGTGGCCTTCCCGGCCGATCGTCGAGTTGCTGCGCCTGCTCAAGGCCCGAGCCAACAGCCTCCTAGGCATTCCGGTCAGTCTGTGCGTCCTAGGCATCCCGGCGTCGTTCGGGCCGAACCGGCGGGAGGTCCTCGCCCAGGCGGCGAGATTAGCCGGACTCGAGGTCTTGAGTCTGATTGATGAGGGGCTGGCGGTGGCCCTGGCCCGCGGCGTCGACCCGACCAGGGACCGGCCTAGCGAGACTCTGATTGTGGCCGACATGGGCGGAGGTTTCACAGGCCTGACCGTCGTCGCGCGGCGCGGCCGGAGGTACAACGTCCTGGGATCCTCGGGCTTCGACCAGGCGGGCGACGAGCTCGACGACTGTCTTAGCGGTAGCCTCCTCGAGGACATGGCCCGCCAGCCCGGATGGCCCGCGGAGCCAGATCCGGTCCTTATTGGCCGTGTCCGCGCCGTGGTGACCCGGGCCAAAGCAGCCCTGTCCACTCAAGAGGTGTTCGCGGCGGTCATACCCCACACCGGCCGTACCTTTTCTTCGCTGATTGCCCGGTC